>Ga0181588_10000061_pt1 | contig 81053 bp, 51 predicted proteins | sample 071ome_26_FD_148607 | JGI IMG/M metagenome (GOLD analysis project Ga0181588, IMG submission 148607) | Coastal salt marsh microbial communities from the Groves Creek Marsh, Skidaway Island, Georgia - 071409BT metaG (spades assembly) | ecosystem: Environmental > Aquatic > Marine > Intertidal zone...
CGACGTCGTCGGCGTAATAACTACTATTTCCGTACGCATCGTTTGCGTCGGGACTCGCGCCGGCGACGTGAACGACGAAGAAGACACTTAACAGTGCGACGAATGCGACGAATGCGTTTCCAACGGTTTCCACAATTTTACGTCGCCCCCACCGTCGTTGAATCCATCGTCGCCCGAACGACGACGACGATGTCCGCGTCATCGTCGCGTCTGACGCGTCCCGCAACATCGACGCCGTCGCGGCGTCGGCGTGTGCGGCGTCGACGTTCATTTCGTCTTGATTCTGTTACGGTCTGGTACCGTACCAGCGTACCAGCGTACCAGCCAATTTGTATGGGCAAACAGTGTAAAATTACCGATATTTTGACCATTTTCTCGTCGATGCGTCACCTCCGTACCAGCTCGTACCAGCTCGTACCAGCTTGAACCAGCTGGTCAATACTGTTTACCCATACAATTGTCGCGTTCGGACATTCGGCTGGTACCGTATTGGTACGCTGGTACGTACCAGGAAAGGGGTGCGGCTAACCTGACCCAGTGTCAGGTTAAGCTTAACCTGACACAAAATACGTAATGACGAGTCATGAACCTTAAAATAAAGAGGGGCTCACGAAACGTTGCCTTTGAAGCGCCTCGTAGGCGACGAAACGCGCCGCATACGGCAGCGCGGGACCTTTCCCGTGGCCCGAAAGCAGCGGTGATGACGCTTTTAAAGGTTTCAAACGACTCTTGACATCTTGGCGAACGCTTAGCACTCAGGAAGGTTTATCTTCTCTGTGTGCACACTTGATGTGATGCGTACGGGAAAGAAAGGTAGTTGAAACAAGTCGTTTCTTTCCTGGTCCTGGTACGGGATTTCAAGCACCCCTAGCTTCTTCATTGAAACTTTTCAATCCATGTTCGTCGGTCGAGACGTCGCCCTCGCGGCGTTGCGATGGACGACGACGATGCGAGGGTGTCGACACTCGTCGCGACCGAGCGTCGGTGCCGACGGCGGCGGAAACGCGCGTCGACGCGCGGCGGGGCGACGGTGTTTCAGTAACGTCGAGTGTGGGTCAAAGAGTTCCAAAGCTGGAAGGTTCCCACCGACGGCGGCGGTGGAAACGCGCTTGGAGGACATCGTCGGCGACGCGAGGACGGGAGGGGAAGCGACGCAGGTTGGTTCGCGCGCCGTCGGGGCGGTGGATGCGACATGTCGGGCGTGGGGGGCGGATTACGAAGGGATTAGGGAGAGGTTGCGTCCGACGGCTGAGAACGACGACGACGCGTTCGGTGACGTCTCTGCGTCGGCCTTTGTCGCTCCGAGAGTGCTGTTGACGCATAAAAATGAAAATTTGTACAACGCGTACGCATGCGAGATGGCGGCTTTGTCGAGAGGCGCGGCGAGGGGTGTGTGCGTGGGGATGTTTGTCACGCCGGATGGTTCGGGCGGAGAGACGCGCGTCGCGGCGGGATTACGCGCGGAAATCGCCCCGTTGTGCGCCGCGGCGACGGCAGAGGAGTTGTTGGAACGCGTGAAAGCGCTCAGAGTTTGCGTGAAGGATTCGTCGGAAGTGGCGTTCGTGCACGATTGCGTGGCGAGACATTCGCAACGAATGGGTACGGACGCGCTGTCGGCGGCGTTTCGCGACGTCGTCGGCGCGTGGGGCGCCGGGCTCGCGCGACGGTCAAAAGATGAGCGAGACGCGCGAAACGTCGTGAGATTTGCAGTGGTTGAATCCGCAGAGTGTTACGTGTTCGGGCTGGTGACTTTCGCGCCGTCGTCGTTGAGTCTGCGAGCGGTGGATTGGGCGCGTAAACCGCAACATTTCAGTGCGGGTACACGCGCAGAGATTGCTCTCGCCGCGGTGAACGTCGCGACGGCGCACGCCGCGGGGTCATTTTCGCACGAAAGCGGTGATGCTGTCGTCGTCGATCCGTGCTGTGGGTCTGGGACCTTTCTTCACGCTGCTTGGACGAGAGGTTTCGCTGCCGCGGGGGGCGACGTATCACCAGGAGCCGTCAGCATGTCACGAACGAATGTTGGATACTTTGTCGGGCGCGCTGCGTCTAGTGGAAAGCTCGCGATGCCACCTATGCCATCCATCGTCAAGCGCGATGCGCTGCACGGTGAGGTCTTTGCCGATGGGTACGGATCTGGACGCCGCGTCGGCGCTATCGTGAGTAATTTGCCGTTTGGACGCCGAGTAGCAATCGGCGGTGGAGATGGCGACGGTCGCGGCGCCCCGGGCGCTTCGGCGGAGGATTACGCCCCGCTTCTTGAAGCATTTCGCGACGTTGCCGACCGTCACGTGTACATTAGCGGCGTGCCGATCGCTGATGAAATGCGCAAGCTCGGATACGCAAACGTCAGCGACGTGAGTTTATGCAGATTTGGCCGATCCTTCATGACAACGGCGCTCGGATCGACAACAACGACCGACGGCGCTCTCGCGCCAGACGTCGCGTTTACGACCGAAGAAGCGCTCGCAAACGCCGCGGGCAAACGCGAAAAGAAGTGGAAAAAGAAGGAAAAGTCAACCGTCGATGTAGACACGCGATTCGCCAACTCGGACGCTTTGCGAATTGCAGTGGACGTGTCGTACGAACAGGATTCCACACGCGCTCGACGAAGCGTCGCCAAGCAACTGTGTGAGTGCGTCGGTGTCGCGCATAGAAACGATAATCTCGCGATGACGTACTGTTCGTGGCGAGGACCAATCGCGGAAGAGTCTAGAGAATTTTTCTTTAGCGATAGATGGACTCCAGTGAAGAAGGATGAGAGACGCGTCGAAGACGCCTTTTCCAGCGATGAAATCGTGTACATGTCACCAGATGCGGAGGATGTCCTGGACGTCGTCGAACCAGATAAAGTGTACGTCATCGGAGGTATCGTCGATTTAGCGACGCGAGGGATGCGAACGAGTCTCACGCGCGCATCCGAAGCGAACATGCGATGCGTTCGGTTGCCGATTAAAGAGTTCAAGCCGGATCAAACGCACACCGTGTTGAATATCGATGCCGTCGTGAAAATTCTTGTCGCGCGACGGGAAGGGTTGAACTGGGACGAGGTTTTCGATCGCGAGCTGCCAAAGAGACAGGCGATCGAACGGCCAAAGAGGGAGAAGCGCGAGAGGAGTACACCGTAGATGGAAACTAGACAATTTGTTACAAGCGCTGTACAACTATGAATTGCTAAAAGGGAGGCTACCCCGAACTTCGTCTCGTCGCGAGAAATTCCTGCAGCGACTTTAGGCGCACGTCGAGCTCGTCGAATTCGTCATCCACAGATGCCGGATCTCGGTCTGCTAATAAATTGCCCGTCCGTTGTTTGACGGGTGACGCTTCATTTCTTCGCGTCGGCGCCGGCAATTTCTTTGGAGACGCGAGCGTCTCCGCGTTACGCCTCTGCGCGAGCTTTAGCTCTGCCGATACCGATCGCAGCTTCACCCGCAGTCCCTTGATTGTCGTCTCCTTGAGTTCCTTATTCTCAGTCTCCAACTCGAACACCCGAGTTCTCAACGACGCTTCAGATTTTGTCTTGGCGGACAACGCTCTTCTCAACGACGCCGCCGTCGCCGTCGCACTCCCCAACGCGTCCCTCAGACGCTCGTTCTCCAAGGATAACTCGTGCAGTTTTAAATCCCTCTCATCCTCCCGCACTTTCGGCATTCGTTTCAGCGTCGGTTTCGCCGTCGGCGCTCGATGTTTTGTAAAACGCGCCTCTCGCACTCTATCCAACAACAGCGGATAATGCGCCCGCGAACCACCCCCGCGCGGTATAATTGTTAATATCAAACACATTGCGTCGTCGTCTTCATCGTTGCCAGACCCGCTTGCGTCATCGCCGTCGCAAATCCGTCGCAGTTCCTTTCGCGACAGCCCGTCCAAGAACGCGCAGCTGCTTGACTCATTTTCATCACGCACCCAACTTTCGCGTCCCACCATCCCCGCGCGGCGAACACCGACGCCGAACCATTCGATAAACGCATCCAATGTTCTCGGCACCGCGCTCGCGCTCGCGCTCGCGCTCGCGCTCGCGATGCGTCGACATAAACACTCGACGCCTTGGGCGCTCCAAGCGTTTGCCCAAACCTTCTTCGACGCGAGTTCCTCCACCGCGATCGACACCCCAGCGTCGTCCGCGCGCCAACGGATGCGATGTGCGTCGCGAGCGCGTCCGAACGCGACGATCGACTCGTCGACGACGACGCGCATGCGCTTCACGCGGCGAACACTGATGGTTGAAGTTTGTTTTCAAACTCAACTGTCGCCCAGAAACCGACGCATCCCGGACGCGGGATCGCGGGACCGCGGCGCGGCGAGAAACGATGCGGTCGGAACGCATATTCGAAGCGTGGAACGCGTGGACGCGCGTGCGAGCGGCGATCACGGCGCTGTTCGATGCGTTCGAACGACAGTTTGGTTTGTTTAGAATTCATCATCGTTTCCGTTCGACGATGAGAAACGATCGTCGGCGCGACTCCACCGCAGACGACGTTCGCGCCGCGAAAATAGTTCGCGTGTTTAATCTCGGCGGGGTTTTGGGTCTCGAGGCGACCAACCGGGTCGCGCGCGCGTTGAGAGAGAGACTGTCGCGTTGTTTCAAAGTTGTCGTCGTCGCGGACGCGAAGGATGTAGATGTCTTTGACGACGGTAACGACGACGACGGTAATAATGATTTCATCGTCTTTGTCGTTGAAACCGCGGAGAGGGACGAACCGGCATCCGAGGCTCGGGATCGGGTGAAATCGATTCTCAAGCGCGCTTCGGCGGCGAAATCCAAAAAATCTAAATCGTCGCGCTTGTACGGTTTACTCGGCGTCGGCGATTGCGACATCATTCCCGACCGAGCCGCGTTCCGTAGCAACCAATCTGTCGCGAGGGATTGTAACGCGGTCGCGGTCGTCGTTGACGAGGCTTTGCGGGTGAGATTGGGATGGATGCGCGCGGGCGAAGCGACGCTCGTCGACGTCTCGAAAGAATCAGAGTGGGGCTCCGCGGGTGACGAGACGACGCCCGCGATTCGCGCGTGGGCCGACGGCGTGGCTGCATCGTTAGACGAGGCTAAATTATAGACCCCGGTGCGTAGTACCGTAGACTTGTTGCAAGGTGTAGAAAAAAATCAATCAAACTTTTCACATCGCAAGCCGAAGCATTTCGCGCAATTCTTCGTCTACGAGCGGCACGCAGTTACCCTTCATCGACGAGCTCTGCTTGCTCTTCTCGATGACGCTGTCGAAATCAGACTCCTTCAGCCCGAAACTCCCGAGCCCTGGGACGTCGCAGTGCTTGACGAGATCCACGAGAAAATCAACGCCGTCTTGAATCGTGGCGTCGGCGTCGCCCGTCATCGCGCGCGCGACGTCCAGATAACGCGCCTTGGCTCTCGCCGCCAATTCCGGGTTTTCCCGCGAGACCCGACCTTCGAGCGCGGCGAGATTCACTGTCCACGAGTGCGGGAGCAAAGCCGCGCAAATCGCACCGTGAGGGGCGTGAAGCAAACCCCCGAGCGTTCCGCTGAATCCGTGCACCGCGCCGAGCTTGGCGTTGGCGAGCGACAATCCTCCGTAATACGAACACAAACACATCTGTTCCCTCGCGTCTAAATCATCCGGAACATCCACGACTCGTCTCAACGCTCGCGCCCCGGCGATGATACCAGCCATGGAAATCGCATCCACCATTGGATTAGGCACGCAACACACGTAGGGTTCAACGCACTGCGTCAACGCGTCCAATCCGGTGTGCGCCGTCACGTCTCGCGGCAAACTCAACGTCAACTTTGGATCAATCACCGCCACCGACGGCAACATGAACGGATGCCGCATCGAAACCTTTCTATCCCCGGCTTCCAATACCGAGTTCTTCGCAACCTCCGCGCCGGGTCCAGCCGTCGTCGGCACGGCGATGAACGGCGCCGTTCTTCGCTTCAACGGTTGCGCTCGGCCGACGACTTCCAAAAATTCGTACACGTCTGGTTCCTCCCCACCATTCGTAATCATCGCCGCGACGCACTTCGCCGTGTCCACCGGCGTGCCGCCCCCGATCGCAATCACGACGCCGCACTTCGCATCCGTCGCCGCTTTCGTCGCCGCAACGGCGGATTCCACAGTCGGTTCCCCGCTCGGGCAGTGAAACGTCTCGCACGCGGCGCCGAGCTCCTTTGAAAGCATCTCTTCCAGCGGTTTAGAGAACCTCGTCGACGCCCCGGCGACGATGAACACCGGGTTCGCCGTCACGTCGATGTTTTCTAACTCGGCGAGCTCGCGCACGAGCGACGGGACGCGCGCGAAGGCGTCGCGACCGAAAACCATTCGCGTCGCGGTGGCAAACTCAAAGGGTTCGACGACGCCGTGTGTCATCGTTCTCGCGCGTCGATGACGACGACGATGACGACGCGACGACGACGACGACGACGGAGCACTGGTTATGGGTGACTGTCTCTGCGCGCTCGTCCGCATGGGATAATGCAAGACGACGAGTTCGCGCGTTCGCGCGTTGCAAAGTCGCGTCAGTCTTTGCCGCGAGCGCGCACTCATCGAAACGAATGGGCGGCGAAGGAAACGTCCGCGGGGGCACGCGGGGCGGCCGCGATCAGTTTTCGTGGGACGACGTCAAGACGGATGCGCACCGGGAGCATTATCTCGGACACTCGGTCATGGCGACGACGGGGAGGTGGTGTAAAGGGAAGGATGTGTTTTGGTACGCGAGGGAAAAGGTTGGTGATGGCGACGCGAGCGACGCCGGCGATCGACGACGGGCCGAGGAGGAATTAGCGGCGGTGAAAGCGCGGGAAGAGGCGGCGTTGGCGGAGGCGTTGGGGCTTCCCCCGCCGGTGTCGTCGAGCGGGAGGACGAAGAGGGAGGAAGACGAGGGAGGAAGGAAGAGACGCGGCAAACGCGGCGACGACTCGGAAGACGATTCTGAAGAAGATCGACGACGAAGACGACGAAGACGACACAAAAAAGAACGACGACATAGACGACATCGACGATCGAGGTCACCGTCGAGTTCACGAAGCGGCGGCGGCGGCGGCGATGGTGATGATGGACGCGTCGACGCCGATTCGGACGACGGGCAAAGACGTCGAAAGAGAAGAGAACGAAGAAGCCGAAGTCGATCGAGAGACGCGACGAGAAGACGCGGTGACGACGACAGGGACGACCGCGCGCGCGATGATCGACGGCGAAGAGGACGCGACGACGACAGAGACGACGCGAGGGGTGATCGTCGTCGGTAAGAATATAGAATGTAACGACGAACCGATAGCCACCCGCCTTCACACGAAGCCTCGCGAAACCGCCATGGACCTCGCCCCAGAGGTCCTCCGCGTCCTCGCCGCACACATCGAAGAGGATGTGCTCAGCGGGAATCACGACTTGGTGAAACCTCAACGCATCACCTTTGTCCGCGCGTCGGCATCGTCGTCAACATCGTCAACGCTGATATCAATCAGCGCTTCGCTTCTTGCATTGGTTTTTACCGCGACGCTCTTCCTATGCGGCGCGCTCGCCGTCGCGCTCGCGCTCGCGTACGCGAATAAACGCGCGGTATCCAAGCGTTTTAACGCGTGGGCGCGCGAGCGCGTGTTGGATGAATTGCGGAAACGAACGACGAGCGCGTGCGAGTTAAAATCAATGACAGTGACGCGCAAAGGCGTCACGCTCAAAGGACTCGTCATCGGAAACGCGTCGAACGGTGGGACGTATAAATCATCCCACCTGGCGCGAATCGAGGAAATTCGCATCGCGATGGATTTTTTCAGCGCGTGCGGGCGGTTGCAGTTTGGGAATTTGATTTTTGGGTTTGTTACGACGCGTTTGGACGAGATTTTTGTCAGCGGGGCGAGCGTCAACGTGGAGGAAAACGCTGGGATGAAAAACTATGACATTATGCGTCGCGCGCCCGCGGAAGGGGAATTGACTGAATCGAAAGAAGTGCCGAGAGTGATGGATGGGGATGACAAACTAGCGAGCGGCGGGGGATTCTTTTCTGGATTTACGGATTCGCTCGAGGCGAGCAAGCGCGCCATCGACGCTCAAATGCAGGAAGCGATGAAGCTTCCCGGTGCGGTTGCTGGGTCGTTGAAAAACGCAGGTACGGACGTGACGAAGCGGTTGTACGCGCTTGCGTCGATTTTGGAGCGATTGAAGCGGTCGACGCCGCTGGATAACGAGGAGGAGAAGAATTTGGACGTACTGCGACTGCGCAGAGCACCGATGGTGCTGCGCGTGAACAATCTCACGCTGTACAACTGGAGCCTGTGCATCACCACGGTGGCGGACTCACCGTTCCAGTTTCGACTCTTCGAGGTGAATGATTTTATCGGCACTCCCGGTGCGCTCGGAAAGAAGGTTGCGATTGGTGTCATTAACGAAATTATGAATGATTTTCATCGCAAAATGTTTGGAAACATTGCCGACGGCGTGGGTAACGTCGCCAGCGGCATCTTCGACGCCGGCACCTTCGTCGTCGGTGGGGTCACATCCGGCGTCGGAAGCGCCGTGAACGCGGTAGGTTCTGGTCTGAACACCGTCACCACCGCCGTGGTCACCGGGACGTCGAGATACTAGCCTAGAAATCCTGTTATAAAAAATATGTGTTCTGCTACTTGACTAATCCTCGAGACTTGCCTATTGCTTCGTCTGCTTTTTCTACAATGTGCGCGAAATCGACGTCGTAGTGACGACCCCAGAGATCGTTGCGGCTCCACTCTTTCATCGGATACGCGGGTGAGTGTAGCTTGTGCAAGATGCGCGCCACGGCTCGAGCGGACATCATGCCCGCGCCGCCCGTCTTGCCTCCGCTTCTGTGCTGCAAGAGCGTCTTAATATCGGCAACCAACAGCCTCGCCTCGTATTTGACGCAACTCGGAGGCGACGGGAGTAAGTTGGTGTCCTCGTTCAAATACTCTTCCAAACACGCTCGAAGATGCTCGCCTTGCGCTTCTTCGTTCTCCGCGTCCGCGGCTTGCTCCATCGCGTTGTAAAGGGTGTCGAGTTTACCAACTGAACAAGCTTCAATGTCGCGACAGTGATCCGCCAAAGCCTTGGCGAGAGGGATGATATCGCGCGGTGGTGGACGAATAATTTCAAATCCGACGGCCCGGTCTGACGTTGTGTACGTCATGTCGTCGTGCTTGGACATCACCTTGAGCTGCGCGGCGACGTCGTCGAAACCGCTCTGCATGTGCATGCACGCGTCGACTATCTTGAACTTGTACATTGATCCTTTCGGTTTGGGTACGAGTTTCGCTATAGCCGCTGCTAGCGGGCAGTCTTTGCCGATTTCTTCGGGCGTGCGACCGTAAAACTGCGCCTCGCACGTGGCGCGCAAATCTGGAAGAATGCGAATGAGACCCTTTGCGTGTGCCGGATCGAGTTCGTTGACGACGGATGGATCCTTAGATCGAATATCGATCAAACCCTCACCCCAAAGATCAAGACAGGATAGAACAGTCTCGATGGCTTCGATGCGCATGTCCAACTTTATTTCCATTTCGTTCGCCGCCAGCGCGCCGACACACGGCATCCATTCTCCCTCATCTTTCGCCTTTTTCACCACAGGTCCGGATTGGAACACGTGCTGCAACAACTTTGTAATCGACGGACGATCGACCCCATCGCTAAAAGTCAACGAACGCGAGCGCAAGTAATCCTCTGGATCCAAAAACGTGATGCAAGCCGCCGGAGCGCCATCACGGCCGGCACGGCCCGCCTGTTGAATGTAAGCCTCTGGCGAGCGCGGCAGCGAAAAGTTAATCACCGCTCTGACGTCAGATTTATCGAGGCCCATGCCGAACGCGATGGTGGCGATGACCACGCGAACTTTGCTCATCATGAACTCGTGTTGCGTCTGTCGTCGCTGCGCGGGCTCTTGACCCGCGTGATACGCTTTCGCCTTGATTCCTTCATTGTACAGATACCCGGCGACGCGTTCGGAATCTCTCTGAGTCGCCGTGTAGACTATAACGCTGCCAGTTTGAAGCATTTCGTCATACTTGAGCAAGTGAAGCAGCGTCTTCTCGCGCGCGAGCGCGGGAACGCGCATGACTGACAAAATCAAGTTATCTCGAACTCTGACGTTCCTAAGCACGCCGTCTTGAGCGATGCCGAGCTGTTTGATCAAAGACAATTCAGTCTTCTTCGTCGCTGTCGCCGTGAGCGCAAGAGTCGTCTTCGCTCGCACGCGATCGGTGAGGATGCGACCAAGGCGATGATACGCTGGACGAAAGTTGTGCGACCACTCGCTCACGCAGTGCGCCTCGTCAATGACAGCCAAGGAGACGCCTCCCGGCACGTTTTGAAGATCGCCCACAAAGTTGTCATTCAGCAATCTCTCAGGAGAGACAAAGAGCACTTTAATTTCACCATTCCGCAGACGCGTCAACGTGTCCCACATGTCGGCGCGGTTCATGTCGCTTCGCAGCGCGCCACCCGGAAGCGATGGCGGCAAAGAATCCATCTGATCCGCCATAAGCGCCAACAAGGGAGAGACGACGAGGGTGAGTCCGGGAAGCAGTAACGCTGGCAACTGATACGTCAAGCTCTTACCCGCTCCAGTCGGTAACAGCGCGAGCGTGTTCTCTCCGCGCATCACGCGTTCGACAATCTCGAGCTGCCCCGAACGGAACTGCTCGTGACCGAATCCACGGTTCAGCACTTCCAACAGATTGGTTTCGTTTGGCTCCTTTGCCGCCCGTTCGATGGCGGCTTGCATCTCGGGTCCGACTTCCAATCTCGCGCGTCTCTCCGCCTCAGCCTTTGCGCTCTCTGCGGCGGCAGCGGTGATGTACTCTCTCGCCATGCCATCCGCCGCTTCTCGCGCTCGAAGCGCTCTCTTCGTCGGTGTGAGGTCATCCTTCGCCTCGGCGAGCGCTTTGGCTGACGGCGGCTCGCACCAATCTCCCGACGCCCAGATGGACGGTGTTTCAACCTCCTTATCAGGATCCGCCGCATCCTCAGCCTTGTATTTGCTCCGTCGACCGCCACCGTATCGATAATGCGCCGCAGCCTTCTTTCGCGCGCCATTCTTCACTCTCTGCTTCCACTTTCCTTTGAGATTTGTCTTTTTGAAATTGCCCGCCTTGCGCGCTCGCTCCGCCGCCGCAGCCTTGGCCGCGTGCTCCGCTCTAAATTCTGCCGCAGCCTTTGTCATCGCCAACCCTTCACCACTACCCACCGCTGTCGCCGCCATCGCCACTGTCGTCTCTACGTTTCTCCCACTCGTCGAAGCCACCGCACCGATCGGATCAGACGCCGCCCCGGCTTTCCTTTTCCTCTTCTTCACGGCGTCGTCTGCCAACATGTTCGACACAGTCAGATCCATCGCCTGCTTCTTCGGCGCCTGCGCCGCTCCTCGCATCGCTGCCACCGTCGCTTCACACAACAACGCCTCCATTTTCCCGTCTTCACCGATTGCCTTCTCCCGCTCTCTCTTTAAAGCGGCAAACCCGCCATTCTTCGCGCCGACGCCCACGCGCGACTTGAATACCAAATCCGCGTCGTTCGTCGTCGTCTGCATCAACGGCCGCACCACCCTCGGTTTCTTCTCCGATCCACCGGTATCCGAAACGACATTCGTCTTCGTCGTCGCGGCTAAAACCGTCGTCGTCGTCCTCGCGGCGATTCTCGGCGACCGCCTCGGCGTCGCGGTTGCGTCGGTCCGCGGTCGCTCTGGTTTGATCGGCGTCGCTTCAATCGCATCATCATCATCGTCCGATTCCTTCTCCCGCGCCGCCATCCGGGATTTAATCTCCGCGTGCGTCAGAGGCTGGTGTCGCGCGCGCGCGCGGTTCACCCGCGTCGGTGTCGTCGTCGGTGTCGTCGTCGTCGCTGCGTTCGTCGACGTCAATGTTCGTTTGAATGATGCATCCTGTTCCTCTTTGAGTCTCTTGAGCGTTCGAAACTTTTCCCGTATGGACGCGTCCGCTTCGACATCCCGACGTTCGGGACGACGCCCCGCGGACGCGGTGAACGCGTTCTGCCACTCGACAATCTCGCGCGACAACGCGTCGAGCGCTGACATGTTGCGACGAGTTGTGCCGAGACGGCTGGGTGACAGTTGCGTTTGAATCTTGTTTTGTTTTTGAAAAAAAGTGCACTCATTCGTGACGACACAGCGCGACGCAGAGGCGACGAAACGCCCGAGGTGGACAAACATGAAGTTTAAAGCGACGCTCGGGGACGTCGGCGCGCGATGGCTCGATCGATTCGCGCCGATATTCGATAAACTCGGCACAGAGTGTACCGTGTTGTTGACGCCGAGCACAATGTACATTGTACAAAACGCGCGCGTTGCGGGCGGTATCGAGACGCACGTGGACTTTAGGGTGGAGGAGATTTTTGAAAATTATCGCATATCGTCGGTGAATGAGGATAAGATTGCGGTCAAGCTCGAACCAGGCTCGTTGTCGCGGGTTTTGAGAGGATTGATCGCGTTGGAGGCGCAGCGGGTGGACGCGAAGCTCATCAAACGGGCACCAAATCCGAACGCGAGAGCGCTGCCGTACCTAAATTTTACGACGTCTCAGTGCGTGATTGATGTGTCGCAGGATGTTCCAATCGTAGGTCCGCTGAGTAGGTCGGAATTGAGTGAGTTTGAGGCGGTGGTGGGGGCAAACGTCGTGGACGTGCCGTATTGGTTGGACGCGGACCGGTTCGCGCTCGAGTCTCTCAGAGAAGGCATCGAACGGTTCGCTAGGGTGAGCGATCTCATGGAGATTACGACGACGAGAAGTGGTGCGATGTACATGAGCGCGTCTAAGGGTGCGGTGAGCCTATTGGGGACGGAGTATCGGGGGTTGAGAGTGTTGCCGGCGGATGTCGACGAGTACGACGAACATGCAAGAGAGCCTGCGGGTTTTTCGGCGCGTTTGGCAGAAATCAAGAGCACTCGATCGGGTTCCACGGTGACGGTGAACATCAAACACATTCAGCGCGGGTTTCTCGGGTGCGCGAGCAATCCGAGCAATCTGTTGATTGGGATATCCAGCTCCGGCAACTATTTAGAGCTCGTCTTTCGTTACGGGGCGCAAACCGAACAAGACGGCGACTCTGTCGGTTATATGGTTCGCATTCCCGTCGTCGACGAGGCTGATGCGATAGAAGCTTGATACGAAACGACGCTAGCATAGAAACGTAGATGAGACTAGAGACTATAATTGTGGAGCATTACAAAATTCATTCCTTCTTACCGGCGACCATCTCGTCTTCTGCGCGCAAATATTCGCCGACGTCTGCCATGTGGTAGGCGACAATGGCGCTTGGATCGAGTTTTCGGCAATCTTGCGTGCTCTTAGCCGCGACACCGAATCCTATCGGGACGTCAGCCATGGAATAGATGACGACACCGGCGTTGGCGGGTGTGTTTTCTGAAATTCTGCCCAAACCGCTCTTCAACAAGTGGTTGCCGTACATGAAACCCATCTCAGAAGTCGGTTTCACCCACATCTGCTCGCGCGAAACGAAACGAAACGAACGGCGTAGCGTTCACAGTCAGTCTTGAGTCTCGGTCAAAGAAAGAAAATGTCATCCAGGGCAAGATCCGCGCCCTCCTCGCGTACGTTGAATGAGAACGGTTCTCTTCATCGAAAGTTCAGGTTGAAGACTGAATTTTTCGCTCATTCATCGGGCGCATCGCAGCTCCATAGATTGATCGAGACAAGTAAAAAACGAAAAGTCACACCGCACGAGTCATCGCATTCTCACCTTGTACTTGGCGTGCGCCGCCAACAAATCCAACGCCCCAATCGTCAACCGAAACTTGTCGCTGTGCGTAAACTTCCCTATGCACATCCCCAGCGACACCAACTGATCCCTACCAACGCTCGTCGCCCTCTTCATCACGTCATCCCGGACGTAATACACCCGCTTCTTGTGCAACCGAAGCGAGTGCGGCGAATCCGTGCGCTGCAGGACGTTTTCAATGTTTTTCCCGACAAAACTAAAGAGCTTGGTGAGCACCTGCTCGAGCTCAGACTCCTCGAGAGGTCGCATCGTTCTCGAACGTCTCGGCGCGTGCTTTTAATGATCGGATCCCCCGACGCGGTGACGACGAACGGGGACGGTCTGCGCGACTGTGCGTCGTCCGCGGTCTCGTTCGCTCGGTGACGCGCGCGACGCAGTCTGCCGACGCGAGACGCAGTGGCGGCATCGGCGCCGCCGGCGGCTACATATAAACGAAAAGTTTGCGCTATCAAGGCCAAAAGGTCCGGCGCTGCTTCAATTTCAATCGAAAGAGAGCAGCGCCGAACGTTGCACCCGCAGAGCGCGCCGCGAAAGACGTCGAAACGACGCGCGATCCTCGACGGACGTTCGAAGAAACCCCGAAAGTCCCCGCCGCGCTCCGCCTACCGTCCCGGTCGACGACGCACGCTCGAACCGAACGCGACGAACGAACCGAACGGAAGAGGGTTCGTGTGAAATTGGGTGTGAAAAATGACGAGCGTGAGCGGTTCAGCCGGTGGAAGAATCACCGCCGGTGCCGGTTTAAACCTCCTCGGACAACACGGAGCGGATAGAAACGCCGAGGCGACGGTGTACGTCGGAAACCTCGACACGCAAGTGACGGAGGAGTTGTTGTGGGAGTTGTTTCTTCAGGCGGGACCGGTGACAAACGTGTACGTGCCAAAAGATCGCGTGACGAATACGCACCAAGGATACGGGTTTGTTGAGTTTAGGAACGAGGAGGATGCCGATTACGTACGTGCGCCCGCATTGATTGGTTCTTTTTTGTTTTTTCTTGGATCAAATTCTCGGGATGTCGTTGAACGGCGTGACGGTGATGATAAAAATATCCGCGCTTCTGATGAGTTTCGGCTCGTGAGGTTAACGATATATTATGGTTGAATTTCTTCGGCTGAGTCACTCAGGACGTCCCGAATCATTCGAATTGCTTTTCTTTCTTTCGTGCGTACTCGATTGATTCTTTGACTGACACTTTTCGGACGAATCGGCAACGCGCAGGGTATTAAAATTCTCAACATGGTCAAGCTCTTCGGCAAGCCTATCAAGGTGAACAAGTCGGCGGGCGAACGTCGTGACGAGGTGGGCGCCAACCTCTTCATCGGTAATCTCGATCCGGATATCGACGAAAAGCTGTTGTACGACACCTTTAGCGCGTTCGGTGTGGTGATCAACGCGCCGAAGATTATGCGTGATCCGGATAACGGGGCGAGTAAAGGCTTTGGATTTGTGGCGTACGATTCCTTTGAGGCGTCAGACGCCGCCATCGAAGCGATGAATGGACAGTTTTTGTGCAACAAGCAAATCAATGTGCAGTACGCGTACAAAAAGGATAGCAAGGGTGAGCGACACGGGAGCCAGGCGGAGAGATTGCTCGCGCAATCGATAGAGAGACCGCAGACGGTTCGTCCGCACACTCTCTTCAGCGCCGGTCCGGCGAGCACGCCCGCGGCGATGGGCGGCATGGCTGGTTTACCGCCACCACCGCCCGGTATGATGGCTGGTATTCCACCGCCACCGCCGGGTATGATGGGTGGAATGCCGCCACCACCACCCGGTATGATGGGTGGGATGCCGCCGCCGCCGGGTATGATGCCCATGGGAGGCATGCCGCCGCCAGGAATGGGCATGCCGCCGCCAGGAATGATGATGAGCGGTATCCCACCCCCGCCGCCACCGCAGTGAGGCAGTTCGATCGACCGATCGCGCGACAAAACTAGACCTACAATTTATTATTAGCGATACACCTAGCATACATGTTGTTTTACAAAGAAAGAGTCGAAATATTAACGATGTCAAAAGAGCCGCCAATCGCGCACTCTCAAGTTTCTCCGCGACCCGCCATCTCGTTCGCCCGAACTCCTCCCATCACCGAACACGACGAGCCCGAAAATCATCCCGAACGCGAAAAACGTCGCGTGCACCCAATCCACCGGTGGACGCTCGGGTACCATCATCGTCGGCATTGCTTTGTGTTTCATCGCGCTAAACGACTCGTCGTTCGCTCGCGTTGGTCCAAACTCCCAACCGGGGCCCTTCCTTTTACCCGGCACATCCACGACGTCACACAATCCCTCATCATCAACACGCACACTCCCGTGACTCGTCGTCGTCATCGTCGTCGTGGTCGTCGTCTCATCAAACGGAATCAAAATCTCCACGCCCGATTCAATCACCCCGCCTCGGCGACGCGCGTCCACCATCGCCGTCTCGTTATACGCCTCCAACGTTCCCGCGTCGTCAAACCCGTGCGCCCGCGCGATTTCCCCCATCGTCGTTCTCGATCGCGTCGTGTGTATAAAAAACGTCGTCCGCTGTCTTCGCTGCGTTCCGTGTCGTCGGTCGTTTCCAGAGCTGTCTTTGCGTTCAACTTTAAAATTGACATCGGCACCGTCCGTTAAAGCGCCGCGTCGACCGAGACGAGGCCGACGCCGCCGACGCCACCGCGCGGGCGCAAAACTTACCCACTCGCCGTGTGGTCGCGCGTCGGTGCTCGTCATCGGTACCGTCGTTCGTCGTCGTCCAATGTCGCGCGACTGACTGACTCTTCTCGGAAACATCAATCAATCAATCAAAATGGAATTTTTCAGACGTTTCCGAGAAGACTCTTCTCGGAAACGGGGAAAAAACCAAGGAAAAGAAACGCGAGCGACACACGACGACGGCGACGGCCGACGCGCGTTGGACGAGCGAGCGACAGAGGACGACGACGTAATCGGAGATGAGCGCGACGCTTCGACGAACGCTTCTCCCGGCGGCGCGCGCGGCGGTGGCGCGACAAACAACGACCGCGAGCGGTTCTTTGAAAACCTCGTTGTCGCAGAGAGTGAGCGCGAGAGGATACGCCGCGGACCCGAACGCGCCGCCGAAAGTTCCGTACCCGTGGAACGATCCGATGAATCCGAGTAATTGGAAGGAGGAACACGTACGTGTGGACGACGACGACGACGACGCGGGCGAATGAAAGAGTGAAACTCTTTGCGATCGATCGATCGGTCAAGGCTTGTTCGATTTCAAGTGACTGACGACCCGTTTGATTACGCGCGCGTGTAGGTTGTCTTTGCCGTTCTCGGTGGTTGGGGTGTCGTGATTTACGGTGCCAAGACGGCGTTCTCTTAAATTAACGAACGAACGGACGGACGGACGGACGGACGGACGAGATGTCAAATGCATGAAAGAACGACGCGCGTTGTATTACTGTAAAGAAATCGAAATCAATCACACTTCGTTCGCCTCACATTTCCGCATGCGTGATACCGAAACGTCGTCGACGATAAAAACGACAAAGGCGACGACGCACGGCGACGACGACGCGGCGAAAAGAGGATACCGCCGAAGAGAGGTGGACTACACACACTTGTGGCCAATCGCGTTAGCTCCAGCGATTCCAGCGTTGGGACTCGCGTTGCGGTCGCACCCGGATCCGAGAGTCAGAGTCGGTTTGCCCGCCGCGGCAGCGTTTGGGGTACTCTTCTTCGCGCACGGTTTCGCGCTCAAGTCGGTGGATACGAAATGATGGCGAGACGAGCGCGGTCAAAGGGGGCGAGACGGTTGGTCGCGAGCGTCCGAGCGGCGTTGACGCTGATGATGATGTTGGTGACGGTGTTTCTCGTCGGTTCAGTCACCGGGGAATCGGTAAACCCGAGTAGTAGTGAGGGGTCTAAAGGTGATGTATCATGCGTGGATACCGAGCGCGCTTTGGAGCGGGTAACCGCTGAGGCGAGGGCGTTGAAGGAAACGGCGGCGCGTAATCTCGAGCGAGCCAAGCGAGCCGAGGAAAAGTACAAGACTGAGGCGGCGCGTCGACGGGCCGAGACGGCTGAGGTGGCGCGGTTAGAGGAGTTGTTGGCTGAGGCGAGAAATAAGGCATCGGCGGACTTCGTGAGGATGGCGAGAGAGGCGACTGCGGAAGGGGTCAAGCGAGCGCGCGAGTTTGCGAGGGAGGCGAAACCACTCGTAGAGGATGGAATCGAAAGGCTCGGACCGACGCTTCGTCGCGCGCGAACCGAGGGAGTGAAACGATACAGAAAGGAAATTCGGCGGGCGCAAACCAAGTTTGGTCCGTATCGTCGACGAATTAAGGAGAAGATGAAGACGATTGACGCGCTCAAGCCGTATGCGACGGATCGTCACGTCAATACGGCAGTGCAAGTCGCTTACACCTTGTTCATGGCGTACGTTGTGCACCGCGTGTTGGGGATCGTGTATCGACTCGCATTTCGAAGAAGGATACGTCCCGTTCCGAGGCATGTGCGAAGCCAATCGGTCGAGTTTCGGCCGTTGACTCCCGAGCGTTGATTGGAAAGCTTGCGAAAAGTTTTACACGTCGTTTACAACAAATCAATAGTCTTCTAAAAAACCTTGTAATGTGAGTGCGGATGGCCGTTGATATGTTTCTTCAATGTGCCGTTTCGTGCACTGATATCTTCTAATGAGGGTTATTAACCTTTTCGGGCGAAATCATGGGCGTCTTGGCCTCGAGACCAAACGCTCCGCGGGAGTGATCGAGGTGCATTTCGGATCTCGATCGAGCGTGCAACGCTTGCATGTTAAAGCTCGGACCAGATTCAGCCATGGCCATGAAGCTCGTTCCCGACTGCGACTTTGCGTTACTCAACCATTTATTTTCCTTGCTATCTTCCATCATTTGATTGTCTATATCTGGATCGTACGCCTTTGTACCCTTTGCGTCGAGAAGCTCGAGCCATTCGCTGGAGAACATATTGAACCTCTTGAGTAAAAACATGCGGAGCGGCATGAGCGCAATGATGAAGAGCGGGAACGTGAGAGCAATTGGAGAGCTACGAATACCCCACAGAACGCCGACGCACGCAATTTGCACGCAGGTAAAGGCGTGAACTCGACTCAGAGGTACGTGTCTCACATACGAAGTTGGAGGATGCAAACGCGGCTCCATAAAGGCAATTTTGATGCGCTCCCAAAAGTGGTTCTCGTACAAGCCCATGATTCCAGTGTAGATGAAGAGGCCGAATAGCACGCTTAACGGGATTGATTTCAGCACTGGAATCACGACAAAGCTCAACGCGACGAGGACATTCACCAAGAGTGGGCTGAGACGCTGCTCATGCACTTTGATGATTTTCGTGCGCGTCTCACCGTCGACCACGTACTCCTCCACGTCGCTCAGTGCCAGGACGTATTGCGGTGAGTGAGGCAGCGAGCCCGTAGGTGGGGGTAGTCCCAATAGCGAGGTGATGAGCACTAAGAAAGCGAGAACCGCGAAGTTGTAGTGGTAAGCCGCGCCCTTGCGCATCTTCATGTCTGGCGTATTGCAGAGCAAAGTGGCCACGTTCATATCCACAAAGTAGAGCATAGTCAACATGACGGCTGGCAGAATGGCGATGAGCGGAATGTATTTATCTCCAGCGCTCAGGTCTAACCACCAATTTCTATCCATCGACGGCGCGAACGAAGTGGTGATTTGCAAGTTTTCGAGTCCTGCTATCTTGGCCAAGTTTGCGGTGACGCTCGCGATGATCACTGCCGAAGCGAGACCAAAATCTGCAAAGAGCTCTCTGATGGTTGCGTTCATGTACGGCGAACTTCGAAGTTGTACCGCGCCCAAACCGATTTGCAACGTCATCACGCCCAAAATCAAACTAAACAAGGCTGCTTCGGTCGTGTAAGAGTCATCGGTGAAGTATTCGATGAGATTTTTCATCCCCTCGAAAATGAAAATCGCACACACAAAGAGGCTAAAGATGTCTTGGGTAAACTTTGTGCATTTTCTCGCCACCCACGCGCAGGCGTCTGAACACGCGAGAATGAGCATGAAGATAGCCGTCCAAACGCCGACCCAACCAAAAGTTGGTAAGAATTCAATCTTCCACGTCTTGCAGCGCTTGAAGAGTTCGATGAGAAACACCGTCTGCGGACCAGCCGGTCGAAGCACTATCTCAGGCTGACCCGCAAAGATGGCCCAGAGGATACCACTCAAAGCTTGACTTGCCAGATACTCCATCGCACCCACCATACCCGTCGTCTCCTTGTATGCAAGACCGCCGAACGCGATGGCGGGTCCGAGGCAGGCGAAATACATGTACAGCGTCGCGCTCAAACACTTGGTCGGAGCCTTGAGCGCGTCCGACCAATCGCTCTTGTAGTGCACCAGTCGTCGCTTCACGTCATCGATGATGCCACCCGCGAATTTACCCGTGTACATGGCCCCGCGTCGGGACGCCATCTCAGCCTCCACCTCGGCTCTCCGAATGTGTTCGCCCGTCAGCACTGAAATCGCCTCGACGTATCCGTCAATCACATCCTTGACCGTTTTTGCCGTGCGAACATCCTTGACGAAATCCGTCTCATTAATGAGCTTCAAAAACGCCGTCTTCATCGTTTTCAACGCCTCGATCCGCGTCAAATCCGAAAGCGCCCCGTGCGGGTGCAAATCCTCGGGAACGGTTACCAACAATACAACCTTTGTATTCCTTCCATCCACCGCCCCGAGGTTCACATCCCTCTCCAGCGTACTCACCGCCACCCGACACCCCCGTCTCCTCGACACCTCCGCAGCGAGATCCTCCCTCGTCATCCCCGCCCCTTGACTCTCAAAATCCTCCAACTCTTCCCCAATCAACGCCGCGCACCCGCGTTCGTTCGCCGCCGTAAACACCCGCCCCACCCGCGCCCCACCGCCTTCACCCCCGCCCGCGCCCCCGATCGCCCGTCGCGTCAGCGAACTCACGATTTCCGTCTCCCTCCACGCGTGTTCGCGCACGCGCACCGCGTCTTCCCGCAGTTCAGGCACGAGCTCGAGCAAAAATTTCGTCCACAGCGGCAGACACGTCTCCAAATCCACACCGCCCGCCCGCGCGTCGTCCGCACCGTCATCGCCGCCGCCGCCGCCACCGCTCGGTCCCGCGTCGACGCTCCGTCGATCCGACATGATTTCTCGACGCGGGCGCGTCGCGTCGCGCGGTGTGAGGGACGCGATGGGTCTGGTCGGTCGCAACGGCCACACGCGGCTCTGCTTAGTTGACCTTTCTATTCTATTTAGGTAGACACACCTCCCTATATGAACCATGTGTACATACTTTACATTTGAAGATCTCATCAAGCGCATTCATTACTTTGCCAGTGCTCACCCCTCAAATATTTTCACGAGTCATGAACGGTCGAATAGTGGATGAGAGTGGAAACGAGGGATCCATCCATCGGACGACGGACCGGCGGACGACACACAGTCGCGCGCTCGAGAACCCGAGCCCGAACGCACCGGTCGAATGCACGCCAGCCAACTCGCACTCGCGTCGAACCTCACCTCGGTGTCCACCGTCAAGGCGCTCGGACAAGGACGACGAACGACGCACCGAAACGCGCGTTCCAACACATCGCGAACGATCCTCGCGCCGGTGAGAGCCATGGCGTCGCAAGATGAACTGAAAAAGCTCGTCGGATACAAGTCTGTGGACGATCACGTCAAGTCTGGTATGGTGGTTGGTCTCGGTACGGGATCGACGGCGTATTTCGCGGTTGAACGCTTGGGGCAAAAGCTCGCGAGCGGAGAGTTGACGGATATCGTCGCCATTCCGACGAGCGAACGCACGCGCGAACAAGCGGAATCTTTGAAGATTCCGTTGTGCACGTTGAATGAGAAGTCGGAACTTGATGTTGCGATTGATGGTGCGGATGAGGTTGATCCGGCGCTCGCGTTGGTCAAGGGCGGTGGTGGAGCGTTGCTTCGCGAGAAGATGGTCGAGGTCATGGCGAAGAAGTTTGTCGTCATTGTCGACGAATCCAAGCTTTGCAAAGGTCTCGGCCCGGGTTTCCCGCTTCCGGTTGAAATCACTCCGTTCTGCCACATGCACACGCTCCGCACTATTGGCAAGCTTCCCGCCCTCGCGGGCTGCGAACCGGTCCTTCGCATGGGTTCGTCTTCCAACAACAAGAATGACGGCGACAACATCGCCGTCACGGATAACGGCAACTACATCGTCGACTTGCACTTCAAGACGCCGATCGCCGATCCGGTCGCTGCCGCCAACCAATTGAAGAACACCGTTGGCGTCGTCGACCACGGTCTCTTCGTCGGCATGGCTTACCAAGTCATCGTCGCCGGTAGCGATGGTATTCGCGTCGCCGGCACGGATGGCGAAAAGGCGTGGTGGTAAAGTGAAGGCGAATTTTCGCTGCTAAATTTTGCGCGTTTGAAATACAACAAAAGAAGAGAACGTATCTACCGTACCGCTAAGCACCTTCATTTTTTCATTCTGCATGCTTCGCCGAGATGCCGACGAGATTGTCGCCGCTTGCCGCGCGCTTCACGTCCCAGCTCCGTTCCTCCATGTGAATTAGGTAGCACAGCACTCTGTACATTGCCGACATTTCGCCGAGATCCTTCGCGGTTTTCTCGTTAATCTTCGCGTCGACGTGTACGCCCGGAACGGCTTGAAGAAGCACGCGAGGCAGAGGCGCCGAAAAGGCTTTGCATCGACGCCAGAGTTCGCTCCCTTGTTCGCCCACTTTGCCCGGGAAGAAGCACGCGATTGTCGCGAGGACAAAGGCGATGGACGCCTGAATCACGAGTTCCGAATACACGAGCAAACACGCGGCAACTTTGAGAATGAGACGAAACGGAATGATGGAACCTTTACCCACGACGACAAAGGCATCCAAGGTGGCGTGCGCCGCGGCGTCGGCTCTCTCTGAAAATGTCTGCCGCTCCTTCATCTCTGTGACGCTCTTTGTCGCCGCGGCGGCAACCTCCGCCGCTCGGAAGCTCATCCGCGAAACGAGCTCGGCTTCGTGCTTGAGCAAGGTTCCGAATTCTTCTGCATGTTTAGCAGCCGCTCGTCTCGTCGATTCCGCCGCCGCCGCCGCGCGTCGAGCCGCTGTTTCTGCGCTTTGGCTCGCCCACTCTTGACACTCTGTCGCCCAGCTCCTCTTTGAGTCAACGACGTCGGCGTCCAATTCCGTCTCGCCCTCGTCCACGCTCGCCTTTGAGCTCACCGAATCCGCACCGCGCTGCTTCACCCCTTTGCCCGTGATTCCGTGCGCGCGATCGTACCACGCGTGCGCATCCTCGTATCCCATTTCAAATAACTGCTTGAGCTTGTACGGCTCTGGCGGGTAAAAGCACCACCAAATTGGTATATACTTGCTCGGTTTGATATCCGCACGAGACGAGTAAAACGGATTGACGACGACAATGTCCGGATTTGCCCGCTTGCAGTGGAGCTTACTAAACGTCCCATCCTGTTTAAACCCCTTCCACACCTGCATATCCGTCACCGCACCGTCTAAACACAACCCAAACCCGGCGAGCCACAACGGCAAACCGCTCAACGGAACGATGCACGCCGAGCACAGCAACGCCTGAATCAAAAAATCATACGACGGAAACGTACTGATTCTCAAGTTTTTCCACGACGGGAAAATCCTCGTAATCGAAACCTCAAACCTCCCATTCAAGAGCTCGTGCGCGTTCGGGTCACAAAACTCCGTCATCGCCCCTCGACAGTACGCTCTCAACTGAAACGCTCCGAGCACCGACCGTCTCGCTCGCGCCGCGCAAATGTACACGTACTGCACCAGCGCGTCCAGATCGCAATCCATGAACAACAACGCCCCAGAGAGAGCGCCTCCGGAGGTTCCGTACACCTTGGTTTTGCTCGCCATCCCGCGTTCGCGAAACGCTTTCACGACGCCGACGTAGTACACGAACAACCACCCAGAGCTTCCCAGGGCGATCTGGTACTCAAACGTCGCCGGGTCTTCGTCGCCCCCGGGCTCGGGTTTCATCCCCCGGGGCGTTTGAGAAACCTCTGGCGGGTTCTCGTCCGTCCGTCGCATCGTCGCGCGAGCGGCCGTCGCGCGTCGTCGACGGCATGTGACGCCCATCGTTCGTTGGGGTGCAGTCATATTCGGACATTCGGTTCAAACTCGGACATTTGGACATTTGGACATTTGGACGTGTGAGGTCCCCGCGCGCATTTTTCGAGCGGCACACCGCGCGGCGCGGGCGCTGCGGCGACCGTCGCACGCGGACGGAGAATAAACGATTGGACAAAGGAAATTTTTAAAACCGGATTTCATCATGATGCACGTGCGACCGCGAACGTCAGAGCTGAGGGAGGTGACGGATGTGCAACCGGTGGAGCTTCAAAAATGTTTCCCGTTTAGGTGCGCTCGGTTTCAAAGGAAATTTTGGATGGGTTGGTGACTGACGACGACGCGTGATGCGGTGATAGGTGGTTTAATTCGATCCAGAGTGAGATGGTTGATTTTTTGGTAAACTCGCAAGAGTCGTTCGTGATGAGTGCGTGTGGAATGCGTCGTGACATTTGAACGCGCGCGACGTCGGCGTCGACATCGGACGCAAACGTAGAGTAAGAAGAATGACTGACGGTAGTGCGCGTGCAGGTGCTCCGACTGGAAGTGGGAAGACTACAGTTTTTGAATTGGCAATTTTAAGTGCGTTGCGTGGACGTGGGAACGTGGATGTGCGTGGAGGTCGAGCGGCAAAGGTGATCTATTTGGCGCCGGCGAGAGCGTTGATTGCCGAAAAGGCGGCCGAATGGAGAGAACGCTTGGGACGCGTCGGTTTGACCTTTGCGGTGCTCACCGGAGACACGGACGCGCGAGTAGATATTTGGGGTGAGATTGAAAACTGTGATGTCATCTTGGCGACGCCGGAAAAGTTTGATCGAGTGACGCGTCTCGACGCGAATCGAGGCGGGATGAGTTTCTTCTCGGACGTGTCGTTGGTTCTCATCGACGAGGTGCATCTCATCGGAGACGATCGCGGAGGGTGTTTAGAAGCCATCGTAAGTCGATTGAAACTCTTGAGTAAGTCTCCGGCGTTGGTATATTCGCATCTTCGAAGCGTGCGGTTCGGTGCGGTGAGTGCGACGATTCCGAATATTCAGAATCTCGGAGATTGGCTCGGGGCGAAGCGTGGCGGCGTGTTTGTGTTTGGAGACGAGTTTCGACCAGTCAAACTTCAGACGTTCGTGCGGTCGTTTCGTGATTCATCGAATGACTTTTTATTCCACAAGTATCTCAAGGACCACGTCTTTCCCGTGGTTATGGAATTTTATCGCGGCAAGCAGACGCTCGTCTTTTGCGGAGCGAGAGATTCCACTATGCAAACGGCGAAGCAGCTCGCGTTGGCCTCAAAGTCTAGAGGCGATGTCTTCTTCAGCCATAAGCACGGGCAGACGTTGTATGAGGCTGCGGCACAAGTCAAGAATAAAAATCTTTCCGAATGCATCACGGCCGGCGTCGCGTTTCATCACGCCGGTTTGGAGCATGAGGATAGAACGCTCGTCGAAAACTTGTTCAAAGATCGCATCATCACAGTCTTGTGCAGCACGACCACGCTCGCTGTTGGTGTTAATTTACCGGCATATTTGTGCATTGTCTGTGGGACTAGTGTTTATGACGGAGGCGGTGCTTACAAGGAAGTCAGCATGGATACGTTATTGCAGATGGTTGGACGCGCTGGCAGACCGCAATTCGATACCGAGGGCGTCGCCGTGGTCATGACGAAGAATTCTCTGCGGACGCGATATGAAGGCTTGGTTCACGGCAAAGTTCCTCTGCAATCGACGCTGGGGTCTTCTCTCCCAGAGTACTTGAATGCGGAAATATCCTGTCGTACGGTAAATTCAATGCAAGACGCTGTCAACTGGGTGAAGAGCACGTACTACTTCATTAGAATGCGCTCGGAGCCTCTTCGATACGGAATCAAGCACGGTGAGAGCATCGATGACGCAGTTGCACGCATAGTCCAGATAAACATCCAGAAGCTCACGTCGTCGGGAATGTGTGTATCGGGTGTGAACGATTCTATTCAACCATTAAAAGCCGGTGATATCATGTCGTTGCGCTATTTACGATTTGAGACGATGAAGGGCATCATCGCTGCTGCCTCTACATCTACGTATGCTGAACTGCTTAAAATGCTGTGCGAAAGCTCTGAATTTAAAGATACTAAACTTAGACGTGATGAAAAGAAGCCTCTCAAGGAATTGAATCACGAATCAGGTGTGATTCGATACCCAATTCAAGAGGTTTCGACAAAGGCCAAAAAGCTTAGCACAGCAAAGGTTATCCGTACGGCGACCGAAAAGCTCTTCTTAGTCGCGCAATACATGATGACAGATGCGCTGGAACCAAAAACGGGTCTGTTGCCTTCGATGCGCATGGAAGGAGACAAGATATTTAGTGTCGGCAGCCGCATCATGCGCGCCGCCTCAGAATATTTTCAGTCTACGCTTGTCTATTCTTCCGCGGTCAACTCGTTTTCTCTCGCCAAGGGACTCGACATGCGATCATGGCCGGACTCGAAAGTGCAGTGTACGCAGTTGAAACACGTCCGGACGAAGAAGATGACACAGAAACTTCTTGGTGCCAACATGGGAGAGATTGCCAAACTCGAGGTGGCGGATCCGCGAGTGATTGAAATGGTTTTGGAAAAAGCCTTTCCGTTTGGTAACACGCTGCAAGGCGATGTGAAGGATTTGCCTTCACCATTGGAGATATCTATCACTCACCAAGCCGTGTCCAAGCAATCGTACAATGTTGAGGTTGAGGTTAAGTTTCGAAACGCGCCAGGGAGCCGAATAACCATGAATCACTTACCCATGAAGTATCAAGGCACATTGTTTGTCGGTACCGAGCACGACGATCTTCTTGTCTACACGCAGCGGTTGCCGCATCGTGAGCTCGATTTAGACGGTGGGTCCGATCCGTCTTCTCTCATCGTCTTTCATGGTCGCTTCAATTGCTCAAACGTGCCAAGCGGAAGCCTCCCTCTCTGTTTCAACGCGTCCATTATATTCCAGCACTGCATCGGGAGAGACGTGCACACGGCGTACACGATTCATCGAGGCTCGAACGGAAGTCCAATGACGCCTGGACAGACGGTCAAACACGCCGGGTCCTTATCGTCGACGCCGACTTGGAAGCAGACTACTATTGATACGAAGAGGTTCAAGCTCACCGCCGACGATGACGAAGCTCGCCGCAACTTGGCTTTTGAAGATAATCCGCACGTCGCGAATGCGACCAATAGAAAGAAATCTAGCACGCACACCGGGGACGTATGCAATCGCTGCGGTAGAAAAGGTCACTGGGCTCGAGATTGTTCGCTTCCTGATCAAAGACCGGAGGAAGAGCGCGGTGTCGCCAAGCCTAATCACAGTTGCCGACGGTGCGGCGAACTTGGTCACTATGCAAAGAATTGTCCGCAAGATCTTGAGGGAAAATGTCGGCTCTGTCTCGGCGAAGGTCACTTCGCTAGAGATTGTCCCAAGAAAGATCACCTCGAGTCACCGAGCGCGCCGTCTGCCGGTGATGAAACGGACTGGAGCTTCGTGTTTGACTGATGAACTTAGCGTAACAAGTAGATACATTTGTAATTGGAGATGAAACGTAATTTGGATGCAGCGCTGCTGTCGCTATTAATACAAATGAGTCAAATCGCTGCGGATTGACTTTAAACATCTAAGTCGCGTTCGACTAATTCGATGCTCGCCTTCAAATCGAGTAGAGCGTTCCTGAACAACTGATCGAGGTGCGCCGGTTGTGAGAGACTTTTATGAGTTTCGAGCGCGTCGCTACACGCCTCGTAGAGCTTCCATAATGAGCGCACCAACTCGAGCCCATCGGAACGCGACAATGGCGGAGCTGGTGTGCTCGGTGATAACGTGGACGCTTCCACTGACATGGGAGTGGGAACAGAAGTGGCAACTGAGGCTGGCGACGGCGGGGGTGCCTTGACATGCGGCGATGGAGACGCCGTGGTCGGCGTATCCAAAGGGATGCCGGCTCCCATGGGCACCGCGTTTTCGCTCAAACCTCTCTTGTGCATGCCGATTCGAGGTGTTGAAAGTCTCGGAGTGGGCGAATCTTGCACGGTGATTCGCTCAGGAGTGACGGACGAAGCGTGCGTGACGCCGTTGGGGATCTCCGAGTCCTCATCTGGAGTGATGTCAAAGAAGGAGTTGATCAATGACGGAACTCCGCCGTTGACGCCAGCTGCGAGAGATCCTTGTAACAGCCGTTGTAAGAGTTCGGCTTGTGGACGTCGCGCATTTGCAGCTGTGAGTAGCGCCAGAGTTTGTTCTTCCAGCATCAGAATGGCACTCTGACACGGGTTTATTTCCTCTGCGACAGTTTCGACAATTTGCTGGCGAGGAATGGCGCTCGGGAAAGGATGAGCCACCATGATTTTGGTTCGGCGCCTACCTTGATAACGAAGTGACGCTATGATGGGACCATTCTGTTGTGTCAGTTCACCCTCCTCAGAAAACAAGACTGGGGTATCAAACATGAAAGTGTCGCATTGCGCAAACCCCGTGCCCCCGACTCCGCCTCCAATGGCTGCTCGACGAAGCAATTCCATATCTGGCTGCACCGCGGTGATTTGTACCGCAGCGGTTCCCTCTACGACGGTAGGCTCGACGTTCGTTGACACTGTTCTTACCGGTGTGTTCGGCGGTAGATATTGCGATAACTGTTCGACAATCTTACGATTCATGTCACCGAGCGTTCTCTCTTGAGATTCGCGGTAGACCCACTCGCAATCCTTGAGTTCGCCCCACGTGTCTCCAAACAGACGTATACGCCAGAAAGTTGCCGGTTCCGGTGGTGCTTTACCTTCCAAATCCCATTTGTATCGCTTCACATCACCGACAGCCGAGGCGATATCAAGTCTACGGTAGAGATCCGACATCATGGAGTGAGAGCCCATCAGCGAGTCAAACTGTCGGTGCGTTTGCCAAGCAATCTGCGCGGTTTCATTCACCCTCAACGCCGCTTCAATGTGTCCTCCGCGTGTGAACAATTCAACAGCTCTGGAGAGATGATTCAAAATCTGCGATTCACCGATTTCTTCCGTTCCACATCGCACGTTAGCGATCGTTGGTTTCGGAGCAGCTCCATCCGGGAGGGCGAAGAAGGAATTCCGTAACGCGTCAATGTCGTGGTCAAACCAGACGCACAAGCTTGGTGCGGCGACTGCGAACGCTTGCATAGCAACAATGGCTGCAGCGGTAGATGCCTCCGCAGCTTCAACCCAGTGTTCCGCGGTCGAGAGCCTATGCGACAGAGATTGCAAGACTTTTACGTGAGCCGCAGGTGACGAATTGAGTGCTTGAGACAATTCGGACTCTCGCTCGACGGCGTACGCCAAATCGAGCGTCGTACGTGGATTCAATATCGCCATGGCGAGTTTGCGAATGCAACTTTCCGCGAGATCGAGCGTGCTCAAAGTCTTCTTTACGGAATTATTCCAACCAGCTGGGCTCACCTCGTTTCCTGCTCGCAACGCCTTGAGAGAGTTTGAAAGACTCTCGGTGCACGAGATCGGTTGCAAAGGAAAGAACGCGGCGTGCATGCCGTAAACCAAGGTTGGACACAAAGGTTCAGCCGCCGACAAGTTATGAACGGCCGCTTCGAGCATAGTTCTCAAGCTCGCCACCGCAAGTTCTCGCACTGGCGACGGTCTCGCCGCCGCCTTGAAAACCGCAATGGCGGCACCCTGCAAGAATGAGTACGGGCTGACACCCGGTAAATCTGCGGGTTTCGGAGGGAACTCTTCCTCTGCGCTACCGGCTGTAACGGGACGAAGAGCGCTCATCAGAATCTTCCCGTGCTCGTTGAGCAGAGAGTTGAGAATTGGCGCTGAAGCTTTCCATGAAGATGCGCTCTGTGGACGCGATAAGATCGCCAACATGACGCCGAGAACGCCTTCCAGCGCGTTAAAATGCTCCATTTCTCCATCCACGGCAACGCTAGTGTCTTCACTACCGTCTTCAAACGCCAAAGTCGCCGGGGAACTCGAGCCCGATTTTGTGCTTGAAATCACCATTGAATTCTCGGCGCCAGACTTTGTGCGCGAGATGCCCATGGCCCGAGCCGCAGCACCAATTACTCCCCAGTTGGATTTGAGACTTCCTCTCGCGTGCCATTCTCGAATGAGTCGAAGCACGCTTGTGTAGACTCGAGTGTTGAGCTGACCAGCAGCCACTTGTCTATCGTGCACGCTCAGTGACGTGGCGTTGCTCAACATCGGTCCCGTCGGTGACCAAGTGTTGTTTTCATCCTTTTCAAGCGCGAAATCAACCGCAGTCATTGATAAAATGCCTACGAATGACTTCATTCGAGCCGCCTCTTCGGTGAGCCACGTCCACAGTTTGTTGGAATCGGAATCTCTCGCGAGCGTGAGAATACTAACGAAAGCGTCCCGTCGAGCCACCAAGGGTAAAACTTCAATCGCATCAAAGTGCGAAATAAGCAGACGGAGCAGTGGGGCGTACGCAGCTGCGATAGATTTGCGCGCGCCCGAAGATTGCCACGCGTGATCCCACGCGTGTCTCGCGAGCGTGGCTGCGACGATTCGCATCGCACATTCGGCTCTCGAGTTGCTTTCATTATGCGCACTGGCAGTGCTGAGATTCAGACGTATGGCTTCCGTCAAGGCGTCGACGAGAGCGTCTCCTGGATTGTTTCTAGTGTCATTCGTCCAGCCATTCTTGCCTTCGTAAACAGCCGATGCGGTGATGATGTCAAGAATGACTGGTGAAGCGTAGATTGTGTCAAGAAATTCTCGCAAGAGCGCCATGTGCACATTGTTCCCTTCACCAAGAGTGGTGACGTGCGCCGCCGCCAAACGGGTGGCCAGCGGGGAAAGCGGCCCCGCCCGGCCGAGCATATTATTGGTCCTTGCAGCCTCGGCGGAGCGCTTCATGCCAGGAATTGAGAAAATCTTTGTGATGAAGGATGCCAAACCGCAGTTGAGGTTGCGAGCCTGCTCAAGCTCCGCAAACGAAGGGGCTGAGCGTTCGCCGCGAGTCTTAACTTCGTTTGACAATGTGTCAACAACTTGTTTCAGAGGCACTTCGTCGTGTTCGACGGACGTAGTATCGCTCGGCGACTGAGCTCTCTCCAAAGCGAGCGCGCGATGAATCATTCCCATAAAGAACCACGACATTGAGAGCGCTTCCTCGTAGGGCACGTAAGACTCACGAGTCGTCGCTAGAACGGAAGCGTAACGACGGGCCAGAATGGTGTGCATCGGCACCGAGTGTTTCGATGCTCCGAGCGTTGAAAGCATGGTCAGGTACTTGCTCGCCGAGCGCTCCAATGCGCCAAACGCTAGCGTAATGTAAGCTTCCAGAGGTGGACTGTGACTCACGACACCTTTACTTGAGGGCGGCGGCCCCGGGTTGATGCGCTGAATAGTTGCGACAACGCGGACAAGAGTGTGAAAAGCCAGAGTTCCGATATCTTGCGTTTCATCGACACGCTCATTCTTTGACATGGTTGAGACGATTGATGAATGCTTGCTCGCGTTCGCATTGAAATCAATACTCCCGGCGAAATCATCGCTCATCCCAGCTGAAGCCAAGGATACCATGTCGTCCTCTTCGTCACCTCGGAATGAATTTTTACTCAATCGCGAGCTCAGCTGATCTTCGCGTTGATCGACGCTTGCATCGGATTCTGACACGCGTAGCGTCAAGCTCATCAAAAGGTTTAATATCGCCGGCAAGTGTTGAAGCAGAGCTTCATCGTTCGCGAGTGAGAGCTCGCTCACCGCTATGCGAAGCCTGTCCTCGGTGTCTGGCGTTTGATTTTCGCACCAGCTCGCTGACGCGGCAAACAGAGCACCGACGTGCGAATCACCAGTGTGCATGGAAGAGATGAGCCTGAATCTCACGTGTACGACTTCTTTGCGCTCTTCCCAGTACGGCATGTGTGCTCGAACATTCGTTTGTAAGTACTTTGGTAAAAGTTCTCTCACCGCGACGAGACTGACATCGCTTCCTGTGACGCTCGCCGCGTTTGCAATTTCGGGCGCCAACGTTTCAGCTTGCGAACACAAGTTTACAACTGAATGACCGAGTAGCTCCTCCTCTCCAGGGGCTGAGCTGAATATCCCACTAGACGCACTCTGGGCGCCGAATATGCTCAGCACGAGATGGTGAGACTGGTTCAAGCGAACCGGAAGTCTCACTCGCGCTTCGTGATAAAACACCCCACCTTTGCTGCGCAGTCTGCTGAGCGCGGTCCAACTCTCTCTGCACAGTCCTCGACCGCACGGAGAAGGGAAAGCCAGTAACCCATGACCATCGATATCGAGGTCGTCATCTCGAAGCTGCACTCGCACCCGAAGATCTTGTCGTTTACCGATATCTATGCCGGTGATGTAGACGTAGAGATCTCTCGCCACTCCATCGTCAATCGCGCCGCCCCACGCCGTCTCCCACGCCACTGCGCTCCGACTCGATGAACTCGAAAGCGAGATTAGTTCTCGCACGTAAACGAGGTTGTTCGGTAATTTGAAATCGCTCTTATCAGCGCCCGGGACGGGGAGGTCCAGCGGTGACAGGCGACAAACCATCGTGCACCGAATGGGCTTGTGCGACTTGAGCGAATGACTCACGCCGCTGGATAGCGCCGCCTCCAATAGCGTATTCTCACTGTACGCTTCCTTCACGCGATAAAAGGCGTCACATTTGGTTTCGCTCAACAGTGATGACGCGCTCGGCATGGTTGCATTCTCGAAGGCTGGTAAAACGGCCCAAGCGAGCGTGTTGCGACGCTTTGACACGTTGCTATTCTCCACCTCGTGCGCCGCCAATTGCGCGCCTCCCTCAGATGAATGCACCGACGTCGTCGGACGTCCCTGTTGCTTTTGGTTTTCTTGCTGACGAAGCGCCTCCATTCCGAGCACGCGCTGACGTTCCTTCTCGGCGTGAACCTTGGCTTTACGGACGTCTTTATACGTGTACACCTTATCCTCGATTCCGCCTTCGTCGGCTGCCAAGTGTGTGAGGTGCACAATGAGTCTAATGTGCGGACTGAGAGCTTCTCCAGGAATGGTAAATGCCGCGAGCGTGTTTTGCTTGGCGGTGGGCCACGAAAAGTGAAAGTTTTCGCTAATCTTTGTCCGCTTTTGCAAGTCATACAAAGCCATGGTACCCTCGACGGTTTCCAACGCGCCCACTTCGAAATGAATATCCGTCAACTGTAAAGTGAAGCGCAACGCAGACCCTTCCGACGCGCACGCTCGCGCAGAAACGGCGGAAATCTCTCCATCTTTAGCCATCGCACTCGGTGGCGTCCTTGGCAGAGCCAGCGATCCAGGAAGAGGATGCGTACCTCTGATATCCACGTCGTACAGTTGCATCAGACAGTCGTCGTCCCTCGCAGACTCGTTATCCGACGTCGTCGCCTCCTCTCCCGAATCGACGCGCCGCTCGATCGACACCGTCCGTCCGTGCTCATCTAAATCATACGTTTCCTCCTCGCGATCCCTCACCTCGGCCGCCCGCGCCCACCCATCGTTTTTACCAGGATCAAGCGCCAACCACCGCCCGCGTTTCATAGCCACCAACGCCTCCACGTGCGGCGCGTCAATCTCCCCAACCTCCACCGCGGGCTGTCTGACACCCCCTTCGTGCGAGGTTGGTTCCGCTGAAACCTCACTCCCCGAGCGCGCGTGATCCATCGATCCCGCTCTCATCCCTGCGCCATCTCGCGCCCGCGTAGGACGAGGCCCGACGCCGACGCTTCCGCCGCGTTTCGTCGCTCGCCACGACATCTTCTTCTCGAACGCCGACGACGAAGAAGAGACGGAAGAAACGGAAGAAACGGAAGACGATTCAAAAACGAACGTCGATTCCCCGAAACGCCGCCGCGCCAGAGAGAGAGAGATTCAGACGGCGCGCGCCAGAAAAATCAAACCGAAATCGAAATCAAAATCAAAATCCAATCCAATCTTCACGTACGACGCGCGTCGCCTTCGCGCGACCGCGATTCGACCCCGATCCGATCCGTCCCCCGTATGCGCTCTTCCTCCCGTCCTCGCGCGCGCGTCTTCGCCCGGCCGATGTACCGGCGCGTCACGCAGTCGCGTCGAAAAACGCGCGCAGTCGCGTCGCAACCGTTTCGACTTTCGGTCAAAACCACGCACCCATCATCCACTATCATCCACCCGTAACCCACTGTGTACGACCCGGTACGAGTCAATGCTCGTCGACGAGTCCGTCGACGTCGGTATCACTGGGTCGGGTCACGCCGGCTTGTAACGCGACGTCGCGAGTGGGGCCCCGCGCCGTCGGGCGCGCCCGTCGACGGCCTCGTTCTTCAATCACCGCGCGGATCGCGCGTCCGATCTCGAGCTCGCGGTCCGCGTCCGCGACTCGGTTGAAGCCGAGTCGCGGCGCGGTTGAAGCGTCGGGCACCGTGCGAGGCGGGGAACCGAGCTGCACCACCGGCCGCCGGGAGTAGCGAGCGGGTAGCGCGCGAGAGCGGGGACGAGGAAACGATCGACGGAGCGCACGGCGAAACGGATGCCTGTTGCGCTTTTGCTTTTGCTTTTGCTTTTGGTTTTGCTTTTGGTTTTGGTTTTGGTTTTGGTTTTGGTTTTGTCTGCTGGGTGGGACGTGAAACGTTACAACTCGGCGGCCGAGGACCAAGGACGAGCGGGAACGGCGGCGTAAAAATGCGGAGCGAGCTCGCGAAGCCAATCTGCATCGACGACTGTGACGTCACGCATGTAGTCTCGGTCGGTTCTCACGGCGGAGCAGTAGACGACGCAGTGTGGTCTCGCTCTGAAGAGGGCGGACGCGGGATGGATGCGGAGCTCTCGGGCGCGCGCGCGCGCGCTCGACGCGCGGAGAGAGTGGAATACAGAACCGTCGGCGCCGCCGCCGTAGGGTGCGAGCGCAGCGGCGTTGGCAAAGAATCCCGCGGCGATGGCTCGACGGATGGGGACGGTGTCGGAACCGCAGGAAGAGTTGGTGATGATGCCCAATCTGGAGAGGTGCTTGCGAAGTTGGTCTCGCACGTCGCACGCTCGCAGTAGCGCGCGATTGTTGAGCATGTTCTTTTCGGCAAACTTGGCTTGGTTTCTCGCGTCGCAGTAAGCGTCGTGAATATTGAGCGTCATGATTCCATCGCCCTCTTCGACGGCGAAGCGATCGCGCATCATGTCGAGACGCTTCTTTTGACCGCGATGCGTCACCCAGAGCGATTGGACTTGCATGTATGCCGCTACGGTTAACGCCTCGCGAACGCATCCGAGCTCGCCGCTCACGAGCAGCATTCTTCCGAGTTGTGGCTCAACGGGGAGCTCGGCGAGGTGCATTCCGAAAGGCTTTGTGAGCTTGGCGTCGTCGTCGAGCGCCTTGAGGGCGTACAGCAGCTCGAGCGCCTTGATCATGTTCGCTGCCGGCGGAGGCGACACCCACTCAAAGTTCATAATGTTGTCTATACCCATGGCTTTGATTTGCAGAACTGTGCTTGCGAGATCACTGCGGACTATCTCCGGTGGGGTGATTTCGCTCAGGGATCTGTAGCCAAGCTCGGTACACAGCCTGAAACATTTCCCGGGCCGAACTCTGCCGGCGCGACCCGCGCGCTGATTCGCGCTCGCCTGACTCGCAGGCGCGACGAATAAGCTTTCCATACCGCGCTCCGGATCGTACGCTTTTTGTTTCGCAAAACAGCAGTCGACGACGTACACTATTCCCTCAATCGTGACTGATGTCTCGGCGACATTCGTCGCGACGACTACTTTCCGCGCTCCTCGCCGAGGCGGTCTAAACGCCTCCAACTGCGTAGCCGGGTTCAATCCCGCGTAAAGCGGACAGATGGAGAGGTCTGACGGCGCGTTACTCGAGCGCTTGTGATCGTTTCGCATGTCTCTCGCTTCTTCCTCGAGCAGATTCACCGCGTCCTCAATTTCACCTTCCCCGGTGAGAAATACCAAAATATCGCCCGGTCCTTCTTCTCGATGAATCTCCAGCACCGTCTCCACCGCGCTTCGAACGTAATCCCCGGTGGGCTCGTCTAAGTAATGAATCAATACGCTATGCGCGCGGCCCTCCACGGACATGATGGCCGGCTTTCTAGATGGTTCGTCGTCGACTCTACCGTCGTCCCCGCTACTCGACGCGTCGAAAAAACTCGCAAACGACTCGGCTTGAATCGTTGCGCTCGACACGATAATCCTAAGATCCCTCCGAGCTCGCTGAACCTTTTTCAGCAACCCCAAAAGCACATCCGTCGCCAGCGTTCTCTCGTGTGCTTCATCCACCATGACGACTGAATACTTTGTTAGCAAAGGATCCTCCGCCAGTTCTCTGAGCAGCGCTCCGTCGGTGCAAAACTTAATCTCCGTCTTCTCCGTGCACACGTCCTCGAACCGAATCGCGTATCCCACGACGTCTCCTAAAGAGCACCCAACCTCCTCCGCCACGCGCTGCGACACGCTCTGCGCCGCGACGCGTCTCGGTTGCGTCACGGCGATGCCTCGTCCGCCCGCGCACCAACCGGCGTCTCGCAAAAACTGTGGAATCTGCGTCGTCTTTCCGCATCCCGTGTGCCCGACGACGATTGTGGTGGCGTGTTTTTCGACACAGTAGAGGAACTCGTCCGCGTGCGCGGCAATCGGAAGCGCGCGGCGCTGCGCCGCGAGCGACGCGCGGGGATTCCGATTGAAACTGATTATTTTTCCCTCGCGACCGCCTTCCGCATCGACGTCCACGTCCGCCGTGAGAAGCGTCGAGACGCTCGGTTTGAGCGACGCATCCGGCGCCGCGGTACCGGGACGCCAGAATCCCGACATCCGGTCGGTCCGCCGCGAGTCGAACACTGAGGACAGGCACCTCGCGCGAGGAGGAGTTTTTTGATGACTGTTGAGACTAGACGTTTCCAATATTACCATTTGTGTTTGTATCTACTCGGCTATTCAACGGTGACGGATTTCGCCAGGTTGCGAGGTTGATCGACGTTGTGACCCCGGAGGACGGTCAAGTGATAGCTCAACAACTGAAGCGGAATTATGTTGATGAGCGGTTGAAGGCAGTCGACAACTTCCGGAACGCGAATAATCATGTCTTCGCTCTGCGCGAATTGGTCCAAGGAGTCGTCATCCTCGGAAACGATGAGAATGCAGCGAGCGTCTCGTGCTCTGAGTTGTTCGACGACAGACTTTTGCTTTGTGTAAGAGTTGTCACGAGTGGCGATGACAACCAATGGCAAAGTCTCATCAACGAGCGCGAGAGGACCGTGCTTCATTTCACCGGCGAGAATACCTTCAGAGTGGAGCAACGCGACTTCCTTCACCTTAAGCGCACCTTCGAGAGCGGTGGCGTAGTTGTAACCACGACCGAATAACAAGAGAGAGTTCTCGTTCACGAGAGTGCGAGCGAGGTTGAGCATTTGCTCATCAAGCTTGAGTGCGGCGCGCATGCAGTCGGGCAGCTTGACGACGCCGCTCATGATGTCCATTCGTCGATCGGCGCGAGAGCGGGAATCTTCGCTCAACGCCAAGGCGAGAAGCACCATGGACGTGATTTGGCACGTGTACGCCTTGGTGGACGCAACACCAATTTCCGCACCGGCGTTGATGTGAATACCGCAATCAGTTGCGCGGGAAATCGCCGAGCCTACGACGTTCACGATGCCGATGCAGAGCGCACCCTTGGATTTGGCGTACTCCAACGCCCGCAAAGTATCGGCAGTTTCGCCAGACTGGGAAATGAAAATGATGGAATCATCGCGGAAGAACGGGCATTGGCGATCGAGCACGTCAGAAGCCAGTTCGAGCGTGACGGGAAGCTCGGTGAGTTCCTCCATGAGCTGGCGCACCGCAATGGCGCTGTGATAGCTCGTGCCGCAACCGCACAAAATGATTCGTCTGGATCGGCGAATCGTGCCCAAGTAATCAACCATACCCCCCAGGAAGACGCGCTGAGCGGTGACACCGTCTTCTTCGAACACGACGCGACCTCGCATTGTCTGCTGAATGGCGTCGGGTTGCTCGTGAATTTCCTTTTGCATAAAGTGATCAAAGTTACCCTTCATGATTTGCTCCACCTCCATCGTCAGCGTCTCAATCGTGCGCTCAACTTCGGCAGACTGCACGGTCGGTGCGTACGCCAGGCTTGGCGAGTCGTGACCCTCCGTGTGGACTCTTTCCATGCGATAAATCCCGTAGCCGCCGTTGTGAATGTGTGCGACGTCGTCGTCCTCGAGATGCAACACGCGCTTCGTGTGTTCAACCATAGCCGAGGCGTCCGAGGCAAAGTAAAACTCCATCGAAGTTCTCTTCGCCCGCTTCGTCGTCGGTTGGAAACCCTCACTCGTAACTAAGGCGTGTTGCTCACCTGGGTGCGGTCCTTCGGATATGCCGAGCAACAACGGCGAACCTCTCTTCGCCGCCACGAGCTCGCCCGGGTAATGGCTCGACTTAAAGAGCAGCGCGTACGCCCCTTGCAACTGTCTCAATACCTCCATCACCAACTGTCTGAACGAGCACTTTTCTTGAAACTTGTCGTAGAGATACTTTGTCAACTTTGGAATCACCTCGGTATCCGTATCGCTCTCAAACATGTACCCCTTACGCACCAACGTCTCCCTCAACGCCTGATGATTGGTGATGATACCGTTATGCACCACCAAAAACTCATTCTCCTTATCGCTCGTGTGCGGGTGCGAGTTCTTCGGCGCCGGCGGACCGTGCGTCGCCCATCTCGTGTGCGCGATCCCGCAGTGCGACTCAAACACCAACTCTGGATGCAAATCCTTTTCCGCATCCTTCAACAGCGCCTCAAGGTTCGCAATCTTCCCCGTCTGACGAAACACCTTTGCCTGGCACTGCGTCGCGTCCGCGCCGTCCTCCACCGCCAATCCCGCAGAGTCATACCCGCGATATTCCAACCGCTTCAGACCCGTGAGCAGCTTTCCGACGATTTCCTTTTGGCTCTTCGGGCAGTTGTAATTGCTATACGCAAAGATCCCACACATGGTTTCGCCCAGACCGCGCCTCCGCGATCCGTTCCGTCGTCGTTTCGCGTCGCCGGCGCTCGTCCGCGCGCTCGCGTCTGACGCGCGCGGGCGGCTGACATCAGATGTGCCAGTGGTAATCCATCCAGTGGTGAGTGGATAAAAACACTCACTGCAAAACCCTAAACCCTGATACTTTCACACGCGGGTGTTTTTTGGCCCCAAGGTGCCCGGTCGACCGGACCCATCCGCGCCGTCCCGCGACCGAACGACGATCGATCGATCGTCGCTCGAGCGAGCGAGCGAGCGAAGGTGCAGGTAAATTTTTTCCAGCGCATTCCCGCGGTTCTGCCTCGGATTCGCGCGTCGTGTCGGTGAGAAATCGATAAAGGCAGCGACGAAGTACGTCGACGCGCGTTTCAAAAAGGAAAAACCGTTGAAGCGTCGAAAGTCTGGACGGGAGACGCCGACGCATGCGCGGAGACGATCGCGCGCGAGGAATCGACGAGGGAAGAGACGACGGGGGGATCGGAAGCGGAGGGGCGCGATGGACGTCGACGTCGATGTGGATGTGCGCGGCGTGCGGCGTGCGGATGAGAAACTGGTGAAGAATCAGAGTCAGAATCAGCATCAACGTCAACAACAACAAAGACGACGACGACAGGTATCGACGACGACGACGACGACGACGACGATGTCGACTTTACCGCGTTCGAGCGCATCGCCTTCGAGGGGTGGACGGCACCGCAAGGGACAAACGACAAATAACAACAAGCGAAGGGGCGCCGGAGCGGCGCGCGACTCTGGACGCCAGAGAGTCAGAGGAACGTTCGAGAGCCCGGTGGGATCACCGCCGGGAGATGGGAGGAACTCGGTGAACGGTGGGGTCGGGGCGAGGACGGCGAGACGGGCGAGGACGGTGAGACGGGCGTGCGCGGCGGCGGTGGAGGTGACGCCGGTGAGAGAGGCGTGCGCGGGAACGTCGCTGGCGGCGTTGCCGCGAGAGCTCGTGGCTCGGGCGTGTTCGTTTATGGATCTGGAGACGGTGGAGAGTCTAGGCATGACGTGTAAGGCGATGCGGGAGGTGACGATGGAAGATGCGCTGTGGCGTGAGCTGTATGAGAAGCGGTGGAGGTGGAGGCCAGAACAGTCGTGGGCGCGAGGCGCCAAGCTGCCAGAATCGTTTGCGAAGACGACGCTCGGTACAGGGGCGCTCGTGCGGCCGGACGTATATCGGGGCGGACGAGGCTGGCGCAAGGCTTTCAAAGAGAGGCATAAGACTCGTCGATTGCCGTTTCACCCGTCGAAACGCGTCATCGCTGTTGAATGTCCCAAGGACGGCGTCGTGCACGCTAAGACGCTTCAAAGAGTGCTGAACGCGACGACTCCGGGAGACGTCGTCACGCTCGGACCGGGGACGTACAAGGGTAGTCTCACGATTCCTCGTGGAATTGAAATTCTAGGCGTCGGTAACCGTGAGGAAATCCTCATCGTGAGCGAGGAAGACCCAGCCCTGCGGACTGCGACTTCGCACAACCGCTGCGCTGCCGGATCAGTGGTGACCAACGTGACGCTCTTTCGTCAGAGCGCGACGAAACGGCGCAGCTTGTCGATCGATGGGCATCAGGCGTCTGTGTACGTCTCTGCAGGGTCAGAGCTTCGCTTGGACAGCTGTGACGTCATCAGCGCGGGTGAGGGTGTCGTGGCGACCGAGATGGATTCCATCGCGCACGTGCACGCGTGTAACATCCACTCCGTGCTGAGCTCTTTCATTAGCACCGCTGGAGGCTCCTTGTCCGCATCTCGCATCACCGCTTCGACCAACGCGAACGACGAAGAAGTGATTGGCGATAACCCCTCAGAGTTGGGTTACGATCAACTCTTTGCGGCTGTCATGGCCTTATCAGGTGTGGTGAAGATTACAAACAATCGCATCGTAAACGCTTACGCGCACGCCGTGGTGTTGTTTGACTATGCTCACGGCGAAATTCACGACAACTTGATTGCGAATAACTTTGGCGCGGGGATTTCCGTCGGGGTTTCGTCCTCTGCTGATATTTCTGACACCATAATTGCCAACAACGGTAGCGTCGGCGTTGCGATGTGCGGAAGAGGTACGATTCAAAACTCTGAGGTGTGCGACAATGCCTTCAACGGAATTGACGTTTCCCAGAGATACACTACTCGAGACTACTTCACGGCTCACTCGGATGACATCGATGAGGAGCATGATTTGGAGGAGGAGTTTTCAGCCTTTCTTCTCGACTTGGACTCGGAGGAGGGAGAAGATTTTGAATCTGAAGAAATCGACGTCGTCATCGAAGGATGCCAAGTGCGCAGAAATGCAAACGACGGCATCTGTGTCTCAGGCGGCGCCAATGTCGACGTCGTCGACTGCAAGCTGTCCGGCAACGCCTGCAATCTCGCCATCGATCGAGGAAATGTTCGATGGGGACGTCTGTGGATTGATGATGGCGAGTTTGAGGAAAACGAGCACACGTGGGACGAACGAAACGTTCGCATCACTGGCACTCACTCAACCATGCAAAGACTGCGAGCGGAGCATAACCGCGAAGAAATGGCTGGGATGTCGATCCCGATGCTCAATCGCTTCATACCGGACGCTCAACAAGTGACCTTTGTCCGTTGAAACGTCACCGCAAATATTTTGAACTTCAATTTTTGCAAATGTCTCATTAAACATTCAACCGTTTAGCTGCGCTTTAGGCCCGTTCAGTGTACATCACGACTTACTGTCTGTATCTGTAACCAGCTGTAAATACAAAATGCTACTAATCTATTCCGCTAACACTGACTTGGCTGCGCTAACTCCCGCGAGGCGACCACTCGTCCAAGCCCAAAGAAAATTGAACCCACCGATGCGTCCGAACACGTCGCACACTTCCCCACACATGAAAATCCCAGGCGACTTCAAAGACTCCATCGTCGCCGTGTTCAACTCATCGAGCTTGACACCGCCACCGGTAACCTCTGCCTTTCGATATCCTTGATGTCCCTTGACTGGGATCTCGTATTCCGTGAGAAGATGAAGGAGACGCATCCTGCTGTCCTTTTTCAACTCAGCAACTTTACACCTGGAATCGACGCCAGATTCTGCGACGATGGCGTCAGCCAAGCGAGTTGGCAAAACTTCCCGAAGTCTATTGACAACGAGCGCTTTACCCGGAGGAGCCGTGAGACGATCCTGCCACTCGTCCCTCTTCATGCCGTTCCAATTCACCAACATCTTTGTCGACGGAGCCTCAAAATCTTCGTCTTTCGCAGCGCCTCCCTTGCTCGCATTCTCTCGAACGAGCGGCCTTACGAGGTGGTGGCTCAGGTCCAAGATGCTAGGCCCAGAGAACCCACGATGCGTGAAGAGAAAGCCCTTTCTATTGGCTTGCGCCGCCTTTTTCTTCGTCTCTCCAGCAACCTTCAATTCCACTTGCGCCGACACGCCGGGCATGCTCTCTCCGCCTGGATGCGGCCCGACCAAGGGCACGAGCGCTGGGTACGGCTCGTTCAGGACGTGACCGAGATCTCTCTTCGCGATGGCATACCCTGTTCCATCCGTGCCGACCGCAGGGAAGCTCATCCCACCCATGGCCAATACGACAGCTTGCGCGCGCGCATCGCTTTCGCCTCTCACGCGAAGAGTCCATCCGCCGCCATCGCCGCCATCATCCCCATTTTTCACAAGCGAGTCTATGGACGTCTCGCATCGAAACTCAACCCCGACGCTCTCGCAGGCTTCGACGAGCTTATCTCGCACCTCGCGCGACGAGTTGCTTAGTGGAAAGTACTTATTTGTCACCTCCTCGATTCCGAGCGCTAGGCCGACGTCATCCTCCAACCAAGCGCGACACCTATCGACGCTCCACGATGCCAACACCGATTTCAAGCCGCGCATCGGGCTCTCCGTCACGAAATCGTTCGTCGTCGCGGCGACGGGTAGCACGTTACACCGAGAGCCTCCGGACATTAAAATCTTCTTCCCGCACTCAGTCGTCCGCTCAAAGACGACGACTCGCGCCCCTGCTTTCGCTGCAAAATACGCTGCAGTGAGGCCCGCCGCACCACCTCCGAGAACGGCGACCTCGACGTCGGAAGAACCGCCGCGCGCGACCGCGGCGACGCGCGTAAACTTGCGGTCGTGGCGGCTACTGCGTCTTCCAACCGTCAACGCGAGCGCCGCGCGTTTCGCATCGGGCGGCGGGCGGTACGAGACCCCACAGCGAGCAACGCCGGCAGATGCGACCGCTCTTGCGATGACGACACACGACGCAGACATGGTGCCGCGACAAACGGGCGAAGGGCGCGACCAGTTTTGGGGGAGTCAGGCGAGAGCAAGTTGCTTTTTCATGTGTTTCAGTGTGGTATTCCATCAAAAAGTACGATCTCGGTTACGTGTGCGCGCGTGCGCTGCTAAAAGTGTGTGTGGGTCGTCAGCTAGAACGTCGTTCGTCGTTAACTTTCCGATTCGAGAATGTTCATGGGGATGACGTCCTCGCTCGCTCTCACGGCGCGCTTCTGTTGGGAATGCGGCTCGGAACGCGGCGAGTTACCGATGGAACGCAACGGCGAAGGAGTGGGCTTTTCGCCAGTCTCGTCCGCTTCGATAGCATCCTCGTCGACATCCTCGGCATCCGTAGCTTCGGCAGCGTCCTCGGCATCCGTAGCTTCGTCGTTCTCGGCGTCATCTTGAGCCTCCGCCGGTGCGGCGTCGACATCCACTTCGGCTTTGGCTGCGTCCTCCTCCATGGCGTCTTCAGGAACATTCTCTTCGTCTTCTTGGGCCCTGTCGTAAGCTTCACCATCTTTGCCATCGAACTGCGCTTCACTAGCTTTTCTAGCATCATCGATGACCTGTTCAGTTGAAACGAGTGATGAATTGAGCTTTTCGTACAACTGCCTTGCCAAATCGGCGGCACCACGCAGCTCTTCAGAGTTGCTCACCAACGACGACTTGGCGCGTTCGAGCGATGCCTCGAGGGCGGAAACGGTTGCTATTTTCTCCGTCGTCTCGGCGAGCTGTTTCTTGAGCCCTGAAACTTCCTCGAGACGCGCCACCACAGCCTCTTCGAGCTTGGACTCGAGATCGGACACTGCATTCTTTGCCTGCTCAAGCTCCTCCGCCGCCCGTGCAGCCTTGGTTTCAGTCTCCGCCAACTTTGAGTTAGCCTCCGACACGTTTTTGTTCGCTTGTTCTTCCGCAGCCATGGCTTGCTCCCGTTGCTTCGCCGCCTCCTCCTTGGCCTCGACGAGTTCCTTGGTGAGTTGCTCCACCGTCGCTTCGAGTTGTTCATTCTTTCGCGTCAGCTCAGCCGACGCTTGCTGGTCCTGCACCGGTACACTCTCTCCACCGCTCTCTCGAATACGCTTCGATTCGCTCCCTTCACGAATGGACTCACCGTTCGGCGACGCGCGCTTCTTCTGCAAAGGCGTCGAGTTGTCTTCCGGCGGCACGCGCGTCGCGCGAGGCAACACCCCGTCGGGGTTCAACTCAAACCTATACTCGAGGTGAAACGGCAGCGTCACCACGTCGCCATCATTCATCGGGTAGTACCTATCCTTGACCAACCGCTCACCGTTGAGCCAAACCCCGTTTCTCGACAAGTCGACGATTTTAATCTCGAGCTCTGGCGGGTTTCGTTCCGCGTCGATCACCTCGCACGTAATCACCGCGTGTTTCGCGCTCACTGTCCCGCGATGAAACGAAACGGTGGTACACTCAAAGTCAGTCGACTCGTCGAGATCACGAAACACTCGACGACCGTCCACGATCGCCGTCACTCGAACGAAGAACCGAATTCAAAAAAACAAAAACAAAATCAACAGCCCTTTTCAAATAACAAAAAAAAAACGAACGAAAAGACTGATGATTCGATCCGAACACGCACCGCTCGGCACGTCCAACGCCACGTCCGCCGACTGCTGTTTCGCCCGCGCCGTCCCATCCTTATTCATCACCAACCGTCCGAACACGCAGCTCTTCAACCGCAAACGCGGCGGTTCCTCTCTCAACACCGCTTCGCTCGTCGGCACCGTTCGCAACGCCCCGGTCGATGCGTCTCGCGTCAACGCCGCCCGGTCGACGTGTTTCGCCTCTTTACTCCCCTCCGCGATGGGCATCATTCGCGCCCACCATCGAAGGTCGTCCTCCGCGTCCGCCATCGTCCGTCGTCGTAAAACCCGTCGTCCGTCGTCCGTCCGACGAGTCTCCGTGTGACGCCGACCGGTGAAGAAACAAAAGAATTCAAAAAACAAAAACAAAAACTCAGCACCCACTCTGGACGGGGTTTTTATGGTTCACGACCCGTCAAAATTAGATGGAATTCCAAGAAACTCGACCGGGACGACCGGGTCCGTGTACATGTGTAAATTTGTAAATTAAATACCCCACTCGGGGGTACTTGAACAGTCGTGACTCGTAATAATACCCATGTGGGTAGGTGGTAACGCCACCAATTAACACGACGGGGCGCTCGTGCGGCGCGAACGCTCCACGACGACGTGTGGATGGATGACGACGGGTGGATGCAAGGGTGACGTTCCAGTTCGACAGACGACGACGACGACGGACGAGCGGCGGGGGTAAGAGATCCATCCGTACCGCGTGCATCCGCGCCGTCGCGCACGGTACCGGGTGTCTCGCGCGCGCGCGTCGTCTCGTCGCGACTCACTCCCGGTGCGGTACAATCATCGGTCGGTCGTGAATCATCATCTTGTTTCGGGCGTCTTCTCTTCTTATCCTCGACGGTTTGAAGAGGAAAACGACGGGGGAGAAGGGACCGGCGGAGGATGCGGGCGTCACCGACGTGTCGCGGGACGCCGAGGAGGGTGAGGCACGGGACGGCGTCGCGCGCGGGGACGCCGGGACGGCGAACAGGGGGGTCGCGGGACGGAGCGGGCGGAGACGCCGTCGCGGTTTGTCGTGCTCGTCGTCATGCGAGACGGAGGCTCGCGTTCGTCGTTGAAGCGGGAGCGGGTGGGGGTGGGGATTTAGCTGGGGATGGGAACGAAGATGTGGACCGGGATGGGTTCTGGAGGTCGAGCGGTGGGTCGAGAGGGGACGAGGCGGCGATGCGGGCGGCGGGTCGGACGCGCGACGCCGACGGGTTTGTCGGACGAGGCGGCGGTTCTGCTTCGTCGTCGGCATCGGCGGCGGCGTGGGAACACTTGACGTCGACGGGGACGACGATGGATCTCGATGAGAATGATGAAGACGTCGGCGCGACGAGATCAGGTGGGGATGGATCGACGGATTTCGAGAGGTTGGATGCCGAGTTGCTCGCAATGTGGACGCCGTCGAATGAGAGCGTAAAGTCGCGTAGATTCAAGCCGCTTTACGGCAAGAGACTCACTAGTAAGATTAAAGAGTTGGGTGATGCGCGTAGATTAGATGATGTTTTCACCCTGTTGGCTGTGTCGCAGATTCCGACGACGCCGAACGGTCGGAAGATTACCGTGGGCGCCGTCATTGGCGCGTGCGTCAAGTGCAAGGAGCTCGAGCTGGCATACAAGCTGTTGATGAAGCTTGAAGACGTCGATGAGTGCGGCGCAGGTGCGCCGGCGTACAGCACTCTCATGCTCGGTTTCGCGAGGGATGGTCGTCTCATCGAAGCACTCGAGCTTTTGAGCAGATGGGAAAAGGGTCGAGGTCCAAAGAGCAGCAAGTTTGGCGTGGGGAAGCGCGGCAACATTATCCTTAGGGGCTCTTGGAAGTGGAACAAAGTGGACGTGCCGCCGTTTAAGAAGCGAGACGACATGGGCACGGAGTGGCATCCGAAGCGCACGGCGACAACGCGCATGTTGTTCGCCGCTTTGGATGCATGCGCGACGAATGGAGACGTCAAACGAACTCGCAAATTTATGAAGCGCATCATGAACTGGGAGGGACGGGTGCAGGGGCAGAAGAATTTTAACGAGGAGGAGTACCTGTGGAACGCCCTCGTCAAGGCTTGCGCGCGAAGTAAAGACGCGATGATGTGTCTCAACGTCCTTCCAGAGATGAACAAGGCTGGGGTCAAGCCGACGAGGGTGACGTACAACATCACCTTGTCGGCGTGCGCCAAGGCGGGTCGCCCGGATTGGTGCAGGGCGCTCCTCAAGAGGATGGATCGAGAGAAGGATGTCGACAGACGACCGAACGAAGTCTCTTACACGACTTTGCTCGTCGCTGAGACCGCCGCCGCGAGAGACATTGCCGGAGGAGAATTCAAGTGTGGACTTGAGTACATCTCCAGCCTCTGGGAAACGTTTTTAGAGAGAAACATCAACCAGGATGGCATCGTTGTCGGAGCTTTTGCGAACACGTTTGTGGCTCACGGGGACATTGATAACGCGCTCAAGGTGCTCGAATACGGTTACACTCGGAAGATGTACATCTCTCCGAGCGTCTTTTACACCGCGATGCGACACTTGGCGACAAATGGAGATGAAGAGGGTGTGAGAAGGCTGGCTGAGAAACTCAAGAAGCAACACGCTGGGAGTCATATCATCGCAGAGTGCGACATGTACGAAGCCGAAGCGTGCACCGCGGCAGGTAACGTCGAGGGCGCGCGCGCCGCAGTGTTTAGAGTTCAGAATGGGAACGAAGAGGCTGCCGCGAAGGTTTTCCGTGACCGCTCATCGGGAGTGCTCGTCGCGCTCTTCGTGCAAGAGGTTCTCCAATGTGAACTCGCCGGAGCGGAGGACACGATTGATGAGGACGAAGACGAGGGCGCGAACGACTTTGATGTGATTGGCGATGACATTATTCTCAATCACAACGGTTCGTTGTGCAGATGGGAAAAACCCGACGTGTGGAGCGTCACCCAAGCGCTCGATTTACTCGACGGCGCTTGGTCTTACGACGAGTTCGATGAGCAAGGCATCGGCGCCTCTCCCGCCCCGCCACCGCGCGGTGGTTGGGCGAACGCCGTGAACGCCGGCGTTGTCGAGCCTCTGCTCTTCAAAAACGGCGTATCCCCTTCGGAACCCGTCGTTAAGGTGCTCCCAGACATGGGCGACTGCGTGCGCCGCGGCGACATTATTCGCAGAAACGAATCCGTCGCCGACGCCCTCGAACGTCTCACCGAACACTCTGTCGCTGTCGTCATCGACGATGACACCGGCATTCCAGTGGGTACTTTTAGACGCGCCGATGGTTCCGTCGCCCAGGATACGACCGTGGGCCAGGTGATGAGCACGGCGCCCGAGCGCTTATCCGTTTCGGATACCACTGTCGGCGACGTCGCCATGCTCTGCGTCCGAGACTCAGCCTCACTCATAGCCATCGTCGACGAGCAGGGATGTATCGTCGGCACGCTTAGACAACAAGACATTTTAATGCCCGCCCGCGCAGATTCCAGCGGCGGCGCCTCGTCTCCACGTTGAGAAGGTTAAAAAATTCATTCATTGTAATGTACAACGCTGCTTTTCCTTGCGCACGGCAACAACTGAACAACACGCTATAAATAATCGCTACTACAAGAGATACTACAACAAAGTACGACACACCGCCTCTCACCCCTACGACTGTTCCCTAATTTCATCCAATTTCGCTCGCAACGCGTCTCGTTCACCCTCCGCCTTGACGCGCGCTTCCTCTGTCGCTTTTATCTGCCTCCGCGCGATCGCCATCGCCGTCTCAACCCCCGCCGTTTTCTCCTCGAGCGCCTTTTCCAACTTGAACACATCCTTCTCCGCCTCTTTTAACCGTCTCTTGTACATGTCCAGCGCCTCCACCGCGTCGTCACGCTCTTTTTCCATCTCCCTTCGCTCTCTCGCCAGTTTGAGCGAGTGCGCCTGCTCGCTCTCGAGCAAGTAGTTCACTCGAGCGAGCTCGCTCTTATCGCTCCGGAAGAAGGAAAACTTGGCGTCACCGAACGCGCGGGGAATTGTCGTCGGAGTCGCCGTCGCTGAACGCGCTCGCGGAGGTCGATACGGGGTCGGTATCGGAGTCGATGTCGTCGTCGTAATCATGTCGCGTGGTTCGATTTGAAGTCTTCAAGTCTTCAGTTTGCGACTCCACCCACCCATCCATGACGGCGACGACGGCGACGTCGATCGAGCGCGCGCTCGCGCGCGAACCGGCGTGGGATTCATTCGTTCGTGGACGGTTGATGAACGAGGAGGATGTCGCGCGGTTGATGAAGATTGCAGACGTCGCGAGGTCGCTTAGATTACACGGTGGAACGTCAACGTCGTCGTCGTCAACGTTTGATGACGTGGACGCGAGAACGGCGAGAGAAGCGACGCGAACGATGCGAGCGACGCTGTTGCACCACGGCGATGCGGTGTGCGAGACGCTGTTGGGAACGCTCCAGAACGTGGGAGCGATCGACGCGACGGAGCACGTCTTGGCGTTGGTGAGCGTGGTCATGTTTCCAAAGACTTGGGACGATGAAGAAGATGGAGAAGGGCGTCGGAGAGCGGAGAGGATCGATGGGGCGGTGTTGTTTGTGAACTACGGAAGAGGAGATGGGTCGTCGACGTCGATATTGGGCGGAGACGCGTACGCTACGCTGGCTCGGACGCTGGAACGGCCAGACGACGCGAGCTCTTGGTTCATCAAGGACGCGTCGTCTAAAGCTTTGGCCGCGATGATTCGTGCGAGATCGAAAACACCGACGGAACACGAGGCGATGAGCGTGCGCGCGGCAACTAAATCGCTCGTGCTGTGGTGTAAGAGGGAGTTGCAAAATGCGTCCACGCGGTCTGCGAGCGAGGACGTCGTGCCAGCGATTTCAGCGGCGCTTTCGGTGGTTTTGGAAATTCCAGAGGCGAGAGAGACGGCCATCAACGAGAATTTGATTCAATTGTTGACGCCAGTGTTGCAGAGATCGGACAAGTACAGCGTGCAAGTCATGTACGAAGTTGCGCTGTGCTTTTGGTTGCTGAGCTTTAACGCGCGAGGCAGGCGCGAGATGTGTTCAAGAGGAGGCATGACAGTCAAGGGGCTCATGGCGTGCACCGCCGCGGCGAGCAAGGAAAAGGTCATCCGCGTCAGCATATTAGCACTGAAGAACATTACCGATCGAAGCGAAAAGGGTGGTGGATCTGTCGATAACTTTACCGCCGTGGACGAGTCGCTTCGTAAAGTTGTGCAGAGTCTGTCACTTCGCGGGTTTGAGGACGAAGAATTGCGCTCGACGCTCGAAGAGCTCGAGGAAGATTTGCGCGCGAGACGCAAAGAGGCGAGCAGCTGGCAGCGGTATAAGGATGAAGTCATGAGCGGGAGCTTGGAGTGGAGCGCTGCGCACCGGGACGAAGGTTTCTGGAGAGAGTGCGCGACCAAGCTCACGGATAACAATTGCCAAATTCTCCGAGTGTTGATCAAACTCATCGATGGAAGCGAAGTGATGGATCCTCGGACTCTGGCGGTGGCTTGTCACGACATCGGGGAGTTTGCTGTGCACTATCCGGCTGGAAGATTCTTAGCGAACGATCTGGGTGGGAAAGAACACAGCATGCGTCTGATGTCGCACGAAGACGAAGAGGTGCGCAAATCGGCGCTACAGTGCGTCCAAAAACTCCTCGTCTCGAGCTGGCGCTCTCTCAACATTGACGCATCGTCGAAGGAATAGAAGACAATTCATTAGAAACAATCATTCAATTACAACAAACACTAAAGACTTGAAGACTTTTCGTCAATTTTCACTTTTTTGGACACCGGCTCCTCAAATGTCTCAAACGACGACAACAATCGCTGGCCACTCGTCCAATCGGCATCCTTCGTCACCGGACTCTCTACGAGCACGTTCGCGCCGTATTTGGTACAGAGCTGTATTTGCTCTCGCGTAATCTTTTCCGCCTTTTCCACCGAGCTCAGATACTCGTCGCTCAGGAAAACCCCCTTCCAAGGACGGAATTTCATTCGCGCGAGTAACTGCTTTGTCGGAATCCACACCGAGCAAAACAACTCAATATCATCCGGCGCCATTTCGCGCACTCTCGCGAGACCTCTGTCCAACGCGTCGACTTCGCTCCCTATCTGAAACCACACCGAACGAACGAGCTCCGTTCCGAGTTTTTTCGCCAATCGATCGTTCTCTTCCTCCAGTTCGCCGGCTTCTTGAAAGTATGGATTGTACGCAACGCCGAATTTCAACCCGCGCTCAATCGTCTCCCTCTTCCACCCCCGATCCATCTTCAACCTCCGCAGCGCCTCCAGACTATCCATCTTTCTTTTCCCACTCCCGGTAACGAGTAATATCTCCTTCACACCCTTGTTCGCGCACGTTACCGAAAAGGATTTGAGTGCGCGAACCGTCGCTTCGGCGTCTCTGCTTGAGTTGTTCTTCATCGAAAAGTGTGGCGTCACCAACCCCGGTTCGCATCCAGCCTCCGCGCACGCGTCGAGCCATCCGATGAGATCGTCCGATTTATCCTTATTCGGCAGGTTGACGCGCGCGAGCGGCGCCCGCGCGCGCGTCGACGCGAGCGCGAGTTTCAGCTCGTGCTGCGACTTGAAAAACAGTTCGTAACGAACCGTTCCCATCGACGCCGTCGTCGACGACCCACAGACGCGCGTTTCGATTCGGAATATTCAATCGCACTGATCCGTGCCGCGCGTCTCGTCGCGCCTTCGCGTCGAGGTGCGAGTAGTCGCGTCGTTGTGACGATTTCGCCAGTGGTAATCCGAAAGTCGAATCGATTATCCAAGTTGTTGAACGTCACGAACTTCAGTCTATGACGCCGTCGAGGCGACATGTCGCCCGAGGCGGACGGTGCGGCGAATCGTGGTGACACATCGACGTCCACCTCGTCGTCGTCCATGAATAGCGTGGACGCCGCCGTGCGTTGGACGTGCATCGCATCGGCGAATGATTTGCGCAAAGTGAGCTCGGCGCGCGTTCGTTTCACGTGCATCGACGCGACGCGAGCGTGGATCGTCCTCGGTGCCAACACCGGGTCGGCGTACGTCTTTGCACGGTCGCGTGCGGGCGAGAGCGCGACTCGGAAGATAGAGGCGCGCGAGCGCGAGGCGAGATTCATCACCGTGGTGTCTCCAGAGGTGTTGGAGGACCATCGCTCGAAGTTTGGAACGACGACGACGAATTCGACGACGAGGAGCTCGAGATCTGCGCTGCAGAGTGTGAGTGCCGTGCGGGTGTCTCCGTGTGGGAGGTTGTGCGCGCTTGGATACGCGGATGGGACGCTGAGAGTTGTGCATATGACTGGGTTGACGACTGAGGAGACGCGAAGGAGCACACTTGGCGAAACCGTGGCGTGTTTGTTGACGTCGCATAAAGGACGACCGATCACAGAGTTGACGTGGTCGAATCACACTGGGACAGTGTACGCCGGGAGCGACCAAGGGGTGATTACAAAGCTGTCGTGCATGGCGTTTCTCGAGTGGTACGGGGCAGGCGGCGTGGGCGCAAAGCCGGCGATCGTAAACAAAACTGAGTTTACAGAGGTGGATAGCGCGATACATCAGTTGAACGTGTCCCCTAGCGATCGTCACGTGGTGATGAGCGCGCAATCTAGCGCGCAGTTGATGATTGTGGAGGGCGACAATGCGGGGGTCATAACACGGATAGGTAGTAAGGCAAGAGAAGGCGCGTACGGGAGTTGCTTTCATAAATTTGCAACAGTGAGTCTGGACGAAGACGAAGACGACAGCGATGATGAAATACTCGACGACGCTGCTGCAATGTCGAAGATTGTAGAGTACGGTGTTATTGCGCGTCCAGGAAGAAAGATGTGGATAGCAAAGGTGCGCAACGTGTTGGAGGAGGCTGACGTTGAAATTATGGCAACAATCAAGCCAGAAGCAGTGCAACCGTCGAGCGCACCAGGATGGGAGCGAAAGGAAATGCAGACCGATGCGTCGACGCGGCTCTCAAAGAAGCTTGAGTTTGGGCTGTTACATGCTTTCGGCCCGTGCATGCTGTCCATCACAGAGAAAGCGATCGCGATCGTTGACTTGGCGTCCCCGGCTATTTCTCGTTGGTATCCATTAAAAGAGCCGGGGAGCGAGAAAATTAGCGCCGGATACATCGATGCTTGCGTGTGCGACCACCGCGCGTTCTTCTTGACCCCTTCTGATGGTGAAGGGCATTCAGTATGGTGTTTAGAATCTTTCGTCGACACCACCGCGCTGGTTGACGACATTTCGAGAGATACTTCGCTCACCGCAGTCATGCAAGCGATGGATGTGTGCCAACGTACAAACACCTTTAACGCAAAGCTGTTCAATCGTGCGAAAGAACTCGTCGAGTCGGCGGATGAAGGCGTACAGGAAAGACTTGCCATGTTGATTAGATGGGGCGAGAATGTTGGCTCGCGACGGACTTTGGACGAGGAAGAGATTGACGACCCGCGAGAGGAGAGTTTTAGCGAAGAAAATGCGGCGTCTCCGGTCAAGTCACCCGAGAAGGATCCGGGTAAACCGCCATTGGGTAGATCTCAAGTCGCCAACGCGGGTACTCCCGTGGGGGCGACGATCACGGCGGCTACAGATTTTCCTAAGGCTGAGAGTGATGGAGGCATTTTCTTTTATAATCCCCGCGGCATGTCCAAGAACGCCCCTGCGGATGGGCAGAAGAAGGCGTCAAAAAAGGTGAAGAAACGTCAAGTGCAAGTTGTAGATGACGCCAGTCAAGGTGGCGATCTTTCAAAGGTCTCCGTGAAGAAGAAGGAGTCTAAAAGTGTAAAGAAGGATTTCAGCGTCGATGTTCCGACGTGCGACACCGAATGGGATGAGTGCGACCAATTCGACGCTGGAGTGTGGCAGGCTGATGTCGACCGAGTCAGCGGTTTGCTACCAATCAATGGCGCGCCGTTCGAGCACTGGAGCTCGTACAACTGTCCAGAAGTATCCGTCTTTCCACCGAATGATGTTCCGTCAGAGACTTTTCGAATGCGGCTGAGAATCAGAACGAAGACTCGCGTCGCCACCGCAATCGAGTGCGTTGAGAAACTGATGGATTGCAAGACGAGTCTCGACGCTTCTCCTCTCGTGGTTGCGTTGCGTCGTTGGCGAGCCGCGAGGCAAGATTTCTACGATCTTCTCAGTGAAAACGGGCAAGACGAAAACGTCGACGTCGCAGCGCGAGTCAAGGCACGCATCGAAGGCTTGCTCGCCAAGTTGGACGCGCTTCTCAACGACGCTTGCGCCGAGCTTCAATTTGAACAGCCAAAGCCACCGGCAACACCCATCTCGAGCAATGAGACGACGTCGCCAGACATTGGTCAATCGCCCAGCAAGACGGTGACGCTAACAAACGTGATTGATCTCCTCAGTACGGAACAATCGATCGAAATCGGTGAAGAAGATGAAAACGACTGCGTCGCTTCGCTCAGGGCTGCCAACACAGCGTCGGCCAAGTCTGCGCTCATCAGCTGTTTGAGCTCCGCACTCACGAGGTTCGTGAGCCGTTTTGCCACGGAAGCCGGTGGCGCCGCTGATTTGGAAGAGACGTTTGAGGCACACATGAGAATACTCGCTCGCGTGGGCACCGCCGCGCTCGGACCGAAAGCGGTCATCGTTGCGCTGACGTCAGCGTGTGAGGAAAAGACAATCTCGCGCGCCATTTCACCGATCCGCACCCACGAGGCGGTGTCCAAGGCAATCAGCAGAGTCTTCGTCAGGATAACAGCCTTTCTGACTGCCGAAAATTCTGCGGAACTCGGACTGCGCCGCAATGCCGCGCAGCTCATCGAGCCACTGCATGAACACTTGACGAGTCCTCCCGCGCAAGCCTACGGACGCTTCAGAAAACTCCAAGCCTCACTCGAGGCAGAGCTTTCCTCCGATCCAACCGCGTCGAATCGCGTGGATTTTGTCCAATCCCACTCAAACGATGAAAAAGCACCATCTTGGTCGCTAAAACCTTCGTACGAGAGACTCACAAACTCGTCACTCGAGGATCGAGGGGACTGGGGCGCCAAGATGGATCTTAGCGAATGTCCGGCGTGCGCTCGGTCTCTCACGTCGCGAGCCAACCGCGCGGACATCGTCACCTACCCTTGCGGTCACTGCTTTCACGCGTACTGCGCGTTAGAATCGGCGTGTTTAGAGTGTTTAAACCATCGCGCGCCATAGATTTTTTAATACACAGACACATAGCGACACCCCCCTCGCGTACGTTTTCAAATCCATCAACAATGGGGGAGACGAAACGTCGCCCCCGTGATACGTTCCAGCGCTGTCACCCTTCTTCCGTCGACAACACTCGCGCGCGCGCGACATGTCGCAGTTCGCCTGCGCGACGAGCGATGGAGACGATGATATCGTGCAGCGCAGACGCGCGGCGACGCTCGCGCCGGGCGCGCGACGAGGTTCCGTCACCGTGTTTATGAATTCAGGTGGCGCGCACCAACATCAGAGCGAAGGACACGATGGGAAGAAGGACGAATCGTCGTCTTCTCTCGTGCGAAGGAGCGTTCGAGCGTCGAAGGCACCGCACGCATTAAATATGTGTCAAGTTACGACGTGTGACATCGAACTTGGCGCGATTGCTGAAGAGGGATCGACGAAGAAGGATGTTGCGTTGAAGAATCGACGTGAGCGGAAACATTGGAATTGGCAAACAGTGAAGCATCGCATCCGTCATGAGCTGCAAAGCGGTCCGGTGACGATGTGGATGGCGAATATTACCGTTTGGAGTCTCTTCGGCGATGATTTACGTCTACTGGCGACCGATGTCAGCGCTGATGTTGGATTTCTGGTCATGGTTTACGTTTGTCTGGTGAGTTTCGCCCTCGAGCTGGTAATGAGCGTGCTTGCCATTGATGGTTACGCTGGAGGATTCTACTTTTGGTTGGATTTCGTCGCGACGTCGAGTTTATTCATGGATATTCCACAAATCAAAAGTGCGTTGGGTCTTGATCAGTGTCAAGGTGTTGATTCATATGGCGCAAACTTTGATCAAACGCAGGCGAGTTGGCGGATGGATGGAGGAAACAACGATTTGGCTGATGGAGGATTCGCGAGAGCCGGTCGAGCTTCTCGCGCGGCCACACGAGCGAGTCGAATCATTCGTATCATCCGATTGTTCCGTTTGGTTAAAATGCTCAAGACTGTCGAAGTCCATCGTGAGCGAAAACAGAGAGACAGCTTGATACAGCAAAAGCGCGACAGCATGAAACAGTCCCTTCTTGATGATATGCTAGAAGAAAATACTTCGCGCAACGAACAAGGCGAAGAAGATGATGAAGACTTTGCGATATCTGAATCGCGTGTTGGACAAAAGCTAGGGGATTTAACGACGAAAAGAGTCATCATTGGCGTACTCCTTATGCTCTTTGTTCTTCCGGTATTCGACGTCAGTCTCTACGCTGTCGGGACTCGTCAGCAATTCGCACAAGGTGGATTGAGCATGGCGCATGAAGCTCTCGTCCAGGGGATAGACACCAAACAAGGGTTCTACACGCTACTTTCTGAGTATTACCACGGAACGAAAGGCATGTATCGCCTCGTTCTCAATGGGACCGATTACTCGTCCGATGCACATTTGCCCTTTGAGCTCGATGGGTTTTCCCACAAGCCACTTCGGTGCGAGGAATTCGAGTTCGTCACCCACTTTTCAAGTGAAGGCGACTTGGACAATGGACCTGTATTCAGTTTTTCTTTTTTTGATCGCCAGTACGAGAGTCGCATCCAGGCACTTCTAAGCGTCATGAGGACAATTTTTGTGTGCATGCTGCTTCTCGTCGGCGCCGTGTTGTTCAACAAAGACACAAACACGTTGGTGCTTCGACCTCTCGATCGTATGATGGACAAAATACAGACGATGAGTGAAAATCCTCTCACTCAGTTCACGATTCACGGTGACGAGGAGGAAAACCAGATGGAAACTCGCATGCTTGAGGATAGTATTTCACGAATCTGTTCTCTCCTGGCAGTTGGCTTTGGAGACGCCGGCTCTGAAATCATCGCGGAAAACATGAAGCGAGGCGGTGCCATCGATCCGATGATACCGGGCAAAAAGATGATGGCTATATTCGGTTTCTGCGACATAAGACAATTCACCGACACGACTGAAGTACTCCAAGAGGACATCATGGAATTTGTCAACACAATCGCAAAGATTGTCCACGTGGAAGTCCATTTGCACGGTGGGAGCGCAAACAAAAACATCGGCGACGCCTTCTTGTTGGTTTGGAAATTCCCGAAATACGTTTCCGAGGACATTCTCTCTGGTAAATGGGCTGAAGACCCGGCAAAAAAGCGCAAAGTTCAGATGGTGGCGGATAATGCGCTCGCCTCTTTCATCACCATCATTGGAGCGTTGCGTCGCAGCGCGCGACTCAGCACGTATCGGGCTAACAAGGCTCTGAACGAGCGAATCGACGACTTTGAGGTCAAGATGGGCTTTGGCCTTCACGTCGGTTGGGCAATCGAGGGCGCCATCGGAAGCGAACACAAGGTTGATGCATCGTATCTCTCTCCGAATGTCAACATGAGCGCCCGCCTGGAAGCCGCTACAAAGCAATTCGGCGTACCATTGCTCTTCACTGGAGAGTTCGCAGGACTCTTATCCGACTCTGTCAGAGGGCAGTGTCGGCAAATCGATTGCGTCACCGTCAAAGGCTCGGTCAATCCGGTCAAGCTGTTTACCTTTGACATGCATCCTGAGAACATTGAGATGCCCGATGCGAATGTCGATCCGCACAGAGAATTTGAGGATGAGACATTCAGTCTAAAAGCGTACACCAACGAGTTCGAACAGCATCCAGACATTGTGCAAATGCGAGAAACTGTGTCCACCAAATTTCTGTTTGAATTCCAAAAGGGTTTGGAGCAATACATCGCCGGTAGATGGGATCGCGCCAAGGAAATTCTCGAACAGAACCGCACGTACACAACTACTCGCGGGGTGGAGGTCACAGATGGACCAACAGCAAGTCTATTATCCGTGATGGAGGCAAGAAACTTTGTCGCACCTACCAACTGGAAGGGCTTCAGAGAGCTCACAGAAAAGTAAATCGTTAAAAGTTATCATTATCACTATCGCTACAGCTAGGATGCGAAGTTAGAGTTTAGAGCTCGCCGTCTCGTCTCGCCTCTCCGCTAAGTTTGTAATTCACAAAAGAACTTATGAATACAGACTCGTCTAGATTTAACGTGGCGTGCCACCACATGTTTGGGAAATATATGGCTTCTCCCTCGTCCACCGTGCACTCCAGAATGTGCACGCCATCCAATTTTCCCAGTTTCTTCGCGTCTCTGGCCCATCGGTACGCTGTGACGTTTGGCTCAAAGTCTGGATTAGCATCTGGGGCGGCTAAAAACCAGTGCTTCCGGCCAATGATACTCTCGCTCCATCCTGGACCGTGCACGTGCATCGGAACTCCCGAACCAGGTCCACCGACACCGAAAGAGTATGCAGTATCAGCCGACTCAGGAATATAAGGCAAATTTTCATACTCATCGAACAACTTTTGAAACGCATTCACACCGTCTTCACGAACGTGATCCCCAAACCAATACCAAACCTCGTCCGCGCCCAATTTTAGCAAATCTTCACCGATGTCCAAATCCTCTTCGATGTAATCTCTGAGCGTCTTTCGCCGCTTTGCATACGAAAACGTGTTGGAAGAGCTCAGCGTTACCTCCACGTTTCCATACGCCTCCATTATCCTAGATCGTTCGACGAGCTCCCTAAACCTCTCCCGCGCTCGACCAAGTCCGGTGATCACCACGGGCGTCTCCGCCGCTCGAAACGTCCGCGAGAACGCCGCGACATCGAGCTCTTCAATTGAATACTTTGGCACTCCACACGCACCTTTTCCATCGAACGGAAACGCACCGTTCACGCTCCTCGACCACGGCCGCGACGCGTCAACGACGACGACGACGACGATCGCGGTTGCAACAAACACGAGCGCCGCCGTCTTCGTCGCGAGGACGCCCGGTGCGCGTCGTCGACGCGATGACATCGGTGAGCGATGGGATATGAAGACTCGTGCATCTTTTTATTTGCTTCACTGCAACGCGCGTGGGTCCATGATGAGGCGACGAGGACGAGGATGCGCACCGACGAGGACGAGGACGAGGACTAGAATGGCGGGAGTTTCCATCGTCTCGGCAGTCGTCGCGCTCGGCACGTTTGGCGCGGGCGCGAGCGGGGTGGGCGTGACTCTGGATTTCCAACGACCAGAGCCGCACCCGGCGGTACCTCTGGAAGCGCGAGAGAGGATTGGGTACACTACTGGACGGTCATTGGCGAGCGATTCGAGCGCACCGAGTCAGGTACATCTCGCGCCGACGGCTCCGGGGGAGGTGACGGTGGTTTGGGCGACGAGACGGGCGTTCGAGACAGGTGCGGCTGGTTCGGCTTCGGTAGAATATTCCTCAGACGGAAGAAAGAGGGACCCAGTGCGCGCCTCTTCGACGTCTTACACGTCACAGCTTTGCGTGGGGAATGTGAATGCGTTTCATCCTCGAATGGGGACGACGCCGGCGGTCGATGGCGACGCGCTGGTGAGACTGGCGAATACTTCGACGTGGGCAGACTCAGATGCAGCGAACTATCGCGTCGTACATTCACTCGAGGATATCTTTCCATCGAGCGTGTTGAACGCTGCGCCGTACGATAAGGGTGTCTGCTTAAATTATGCAAATCCAGATGCGCAGTATCAGTCGCCCATTATCTACACCGCTAGGATGAAAGGGTTGACTTCTGGCGCTCGCGTCGAATTCAAACTTCCGGGCGAGTCATCCAAAAGGTCGTTTACGGCGCCGAAAATTTCAACAAAGGGTGGCAGAGAGGTGACGAAAATAGCCGTCGTTGGTGACACGGGGCAGACAGCTGTGACGAGGGAGGTCTTGACTCACGTGAGCACGAATCTGGGAGACTCTGACGTCTTGCTGCACACGGGCGACGTGTCGTATGCAGACGGCTTTGCTCCACGATGGGATTCTTTCGGCACCCTGAGCGAGTTCGTGATGAGTAAGATTCCGACGCTCACCGTGCCGGGTAATCACGACATCACGCAGAACGGAATGGACGTGCTCGCTTATCTGACGCGTTATCCATCTCCGCATCAATCTTCGCATAGCCCGTCTCAACTGTTTTGGTCGTACGAGGTTGGTCAAGCGCACATCATAGGACTGAACAGCTACGCCAACACGGATATTAGCGCTTTCGACGCCGCAGATTCCCCGCAGATGGAGTGGTTGCGTCAAGACTTGGCAAGAATCAATCGGGATTACACCCCTTGGGTGATTGCAGTCTTCCACGCGCCTTGGTACAACTCAAACCACGGTCATTTCAAGGAAGCAGAACGCATGCGCATCGCCCTCGAGCAAACGATGTACGATGCTGGCGTGGATTTGGTGCTGAACGGCCACGTACACTCGTACGAACGATCTCATCCGGTTCTGGATAACCAAATCGACGCGTGTGGCCCTGTCCACATTGTCATTGGCGACGGAGGAAACTACGAGGGTCCTTACGGCAACTCGTGGATCACCCCTCAGCCGGGATTCAGTGCGTTCAGAGAAGGATCTTTCGGCGCAGGTTCGTTTGTCATTCATAATTCGACGCACGCTACGTGGGAGTGGCGCAGAACGACCTGCGTTGCGAACACTACGAGCGACAACACATACTTTGACAAGACTGGAAATCCGAGCACCTGCCGCACCATACCGGACATATCCGCGCAGGCGATGGAACCTGTGGATGTCGCCGTATTGACGCGTGACGTGACGGCGTGCCCTAACAAACTCGCAGGAAACGCAGAGAAGGTACCGCGCGATTCGGCTCCTTACCAACCAGATTCGAAATTGACCCCGTTGTACACCACCATAATCGTTCTTCTCGTCCTATGGATCGGCACATCCGCTGTTCTCGTTCGAACGAGCCAACAACTGAAACAACTTAGAACGCGAATGTACCGTCCGAACAACTTGCTTTCTTCGTACTTTGGCGAAGACGAGTTCGACGACGACTACGCAGAGGGCTCGTTCGGCTTGAAGGATATGAGTTCTTCAAGATGAAAATTCTGTAAAACGACTGTGTAAAACATTTGTTGTGAGCAAGTACATTACAAAACCGCTGTTGCTGACTACTTAGTAAGAGTTCCAATCCGTCGAAGAGTCCCGTTGATCCCGTGGCTGCGATCTACCCCCGTAGGAATCGCGAGAGTTTCCCGAACGCATCCCTGGTCCGTCTGTATCGCTGCGACGCGTGTACGAGTACCCACCCGTTGTCCCGCGCTGCTCCGATCGGCGTTCAGTGGGTTCTTGGCGACCACGCGCTCGCTTTTGCCCTTGACGTTTTTCCTTAAACCACGCGATAATCTTGCTCGGTGGCAGTCTCGTGGCGCGTTGGATCGATTCCACCATGGAATCATCCGGGTACTGCGTCATAGCGTACACCTTTTCCAGCGTATCGATATTCGCTGCGCCAAGTCGCGTCTTCTTGTACGACTTATACGCCGGCATCCCCCCGGGTCCAGTCTTTGGCTTAAAGCTCGCCTCTGCTTCTCTCTTCTTCCGCGCTTGCTCGCGTTCCTCTCGCTCTCGCTCTCTCTCCTCTCTCGCCGCGTCCTCGTTTGCCAGCTCCTCCGCGTACCTCTTCGCCAACTCAGGCGCTCGATGCCCATTCCTCTTCAACCACCCCAAAATCTCGTCTCGCTCCATCTCCAACTCCCGACATAAATCTCTCACCTGTACCTGCCTTCTCCCGCGCGCGAGCGCTCGCTCGAGCGCGCGAACCTTCGCTCGAGGGATCGACGCCTCCGCGTCCGCCTCGCTCGCCTGCCTCTCGAACTCGGCAAAGAGATCCTCCCAGTCCTCCCTACCGCCGCCGCCGCCGCTCGCGCGCGCGATCGTAATCGACGCGCGATGAACGCGTTCACACTTTGACCCCCGCACGCGATCCGTCGCGAGCGTCGCGAAACGCATCGAGAGCCGTCCCACGACGACGTCGACGCGCGCGTGCATCGAACCGGCGGCGGCTGCGTGCACTCTCGCGGTTTGACCGCTCACACGCGTCGGATGACGGCGACACGGGGCGTTTGAACGCATCGACCGCGTCGTTGGCATCGCACACGCCGTCGTCGGCATCGTCGGCATCGTCGTCGGCGTGAGTGCACGCGTCGACGAGTGAGTGCTTCTTTTGGAGAGCGCCGAGTGGGAAAGTGCTTCAGAGCGCGTCGTCGACACGATGGCACCTCTCGACGACGACGATGACGATGACGACGACGACGACGACAGGCGGAAGGAAAGCGGAGGAGGACCGTCGACGACGAACGCGGGGGTTGATGCGATCGAGACGGCGCTGACGTTGACGCTGGATGCACCGAGAGTCGCGTCGGACGAGGAGAGCTTGGCGCCGCTGCTCTCAGAGGCGACGACTGGTGGCGTGTCGAGCGATGAGGAGGCGGTGGAGAGACGCGCGAGCGCGAGGGAGGTGTTTAGTGAACACGGTCGGACGCTCGGGGCGTTCGCGGTGACGCTCGTGGTGACGACAATGTCAATGAGCGTGCCTTTTCCCTTTTTGAGTCAAGAGTTTGCCAAGGCGAAGCTATCGCCGGGTTGCGTGGGCATCGTTTTCGCGTCTCTACCGTTCGGCGTTTTGGTGGTTTCACCGCACGCGCCGAGGTTGATGTGGAGGTATGGACCTCTGAGGGTGGCCAAGTGGTCGCTGCTCGGACAGGCGGGGGCGGTATTGTGCACGACGCTTGCCGGACGCACACGATGGCAACTGTGGATGATATGTAGGCTTATTTTAGGATTTTTCAACGCTGCGACGAGCGTGACGATGCTGTGCGTCGTGACGCGGGCGGTGCCCGAGGCTGTGGCTCTCGCGAGCGGATTACAAGAAGTTGCCGCTGGGTTCGGGACGCTTTTGGGTCCTATTTTCGGTGGATTTCTCTTTGACATAGGGCATTCGCCGACGTTGCCACTCATCGCAAACGGAGCAGCGATTCTCGCGGTGATTCCGCCGGTAATGCGGATCATGCGCTCGATCGAGACAGATATCGGGAGTTCGTTTCATCGCGTCGAGGACGAGAGCGCATCAAAGCCGAGTTATTCGCGCATCCTGCGACATCCAACCTTTCTAGCGTCGGCGCTAGCCGAGTTGGTGGTGAGCACATCCTTTGGAGGCATACCGACGACGTTACCGTTATTTCTCAAGCAGACGCTCGACTTTTCACCCTCCAAAATAGGCGTGGTGTACGCGCTCTTGGCTGGACTTTACGCCGTTGTCACGCCCGTCATCGGTATGATGTCGCACGACAGCAAGCTCGGAGACATGGCACTTTGTACCATAGGATGTGCCGCTATGTCTGCCGCTCACTTGCTCTTCGGACCTTCCAAGCTGTTAGACTTACCCGATCTCAGCGAAAGCGCGCGACGACGCCTGTGCGTATGGACAGCAAGCGTCATCTATGGAATTGGCTCGGCTTTCGCCTTTGTTCCTCTCCTTCCAATCCAACAAGCCTCGGTCAAAGGCGAGGGGCCGAGAGTGGCGGACTCGGTGAACGGTATTTTTCTGTCAGTCTACTTCCTCGGAGAGATGATGGGCCAATTGTGTGGCTCTTCGCTCGTACACGAGATGGGATACCCGGCGGCGTCGACTTTCTGGGCGTTCGCAATAATCGCATCGGCCTCAGGACTCGTTGTGATCCAATTCGGCGCGGCCTTGGCGTCAAAGTATAAAAAGTTCAAGACGGCCGTGCAGTCGTCGTTTGAGCTGTAGACCTAGCTAGTAGTGTACAAAGACACGCGTAAAACACTGTTGTAAATCGAGTAAAAGGCACGTAAAGCGTGTAAATGAATGATTTGGTTGCGTTTCTCTCCAATTTCAACCTATAAAGCTACACTCACATCCGACTAACCGACTCAAATCAAACCCACCACAAGACTGAAACACTCTTCGCGCAGACGGTGACCGCCAGGCGAAAAGTGCCATCCAGTGACACAAATTTAACGGTAAGACTTTTGGAAGCGAGCGCGGGCACCGCGACCACCCGCCTTCTTCGGTTCCATGCGACGCGGATCCGCGACGAGGAGAGTTCTGTCGTACGCCAACAAAAGATCCTTGATCTCCTTCTTGCTAGCCTCGTCGACGTACTTTTGGTAGTACGCAACGAGAGACTTGGCGATCGCTTGTCTCACGGCGTACATCTGGGACACGTGTCCGCCACCCTTCACGCGGATGCGAATGTCAACATTCGCGAAACGCTCCTTGCCGAGCAAAAGGATCGGCTCAACCGCCTTGAGGCGGAGAGTGTCCGGTTGCACGAGGTCAATCGGGACGCCGTTGAGGCGAACAAGGCCCTTTCCTCGCTTGGTGTGGGCGACCGCGACGGCGGTTTTCTGTGATAAACAACGAAACACAAAGACAGTTAACGTCAGTACAGCGCACTCGAGATCTTTCGGGGCGTCCACGCTCGCCCATGGTTCATCCACGCAGGTGACCACTTGGATCACGCGGTTGACCCTAGCGAGTCCTCACGACACCGTGTCATCGCCCCGTCCTCAGCCCCGCGGCCGGCGCCGCCGGGCACGAGTGGGCGAAACGAAGACAACGAAACGATTTGCAACAAGCAATCTAATTCAACGTACCTTGCGCCCGAAGGTTTGCACGCTCTGCGCAGACGAAAAGAAACGAGAACGCATCGGTTAGGGTCACGCGCCGAAAAGCACTCGCGTTGCATCGCGCGCGGGAGACGGACGCGACGAGAGTCAAGGCGCCACAAGCGTCGCGAGAGAATACTCATCGCACGCTTGAACGCGACGCGAACGCGACGCACGCACCATTTGCTCGGCCATCTTGCCAACGCGTCGTAGAAAGGCGGATGACGCGCTCGGCGCCAGCGACGAGAGGTCGAGCCCTGAAGAAAAACTGCCCACCGGCGGGTTTCCAAAATACCGCTTTTAAGCGTTTTTAGTACCATCAAATCATGATTGGCTTTTTACTATCGTACTAAGGCGTGGAAAAAACCATCTAAGTTTAAAAGAGAGATTTGCCTCGAGGGCGTCCCGCGGGCCCGGTCCGAGGCGAAGAAGGCTCGCCCTGGGTGGCTGCTCCCCGAGCTCGTGATGGAGCTGGATTCGATCGTCCTCGGCGACGCTGGCGGCGGTGAAGTGACAATTGAAGAAAGTCTCTGCGATGCGAGAGATGAGCTCGACGAATTCATCCTCGTCAATCTCGCCGGCATCCTCGCCGACGACTTGCAGCTGCGAGAGCGCAAACAGTTGCTGGACGACGAGCGGCGCAAGAAGGTGACGATCCTCATCTGCCGAGGCGACGATTCCAAGGCGGCGACAGAGTGACATGAGTTCCTTGAGATCCATGGTGGTTAATCCAGCGCCGATACGGTCGTTGACTTCGGCGGCGGCGTATTTGACAAATGCGGCTTTGATTTCCGTCTTGTAATCGCGAATGGCTGCTTGCGCTCGATGGAATCGCATTCGCATGCGGAACTTTTCGACGTCGACGGAGTTGGCGCGTTCGCACACCACTTCTCGAATGAATTTAGCCGACGTAAGAGCGAGGTTGTCCATTCGTTCACCGCATTGTTTCGCCAGCCGTAGTATTCCGCAAAGGAATTCTGGCATTATGAGACTTCTATCGCTATTCGAAGCATCCTCATTCTTAACCTTTCGCCCATTGTCATCCGTAACCCAGTTCAAGCGTATGAAGAGTAGCTCGGCACTTGATTTGAAGAGCTGCTGTTTTGGATGAGGACCAATCAATTTACAATCACGACAGAAAGTCATCCAATCAGCCAACGTCATGCTTCCAAGTTCGGCTGCAGTAATGTTCTCATCAAAAGGTTTAGTCATGCTCGAGTAGTACTTAAATATGTTTCGTATTGCGGCGTAGTGTTCAAATAGATGCTTTCCAATCGTTTTCATGCTTGTTCCAACCGGTTCCCTCCTGAGAAGGTCCTTTGATTCGTGTGCCACAGCGCCCCAGACAGACACAAACTCTTCTCCGAGCTGTTCATTGGGATTATAAGACTCCTCTAAGCGATCTATGGTTACTTCTGATTCATCACTTGCTTTGAATTTATCGATATCATCGTCTTTCGAGCCTCTTGAAATCTGTAGAAGCGGTTGTATGAGTGTTCTCTGCGACAAGAAATTTTCAAGCGCTTCGCGGAAATGTTGCGTTGACGTTGGACTCAGAGGTTTCTTCCGTAGAGTAGTCAGCGCCTTGCGTGCGTCTCGACCGCATTTTCGACGGATTCTTAATCTTGGAGGAAGCGTCATGTCTTCTCCTGAATCTGATTCATGTGCATCTTCAACCACTATTCTAGGAGGCGGCTTTCTCGTATTCTTCTCTGGCGCGGATGACGATTGGCCATCCTGTGATGTAGCCACACGGACGGTTAACTCAGGCCTCGATTGGTGCTTTGTCGACTTTTTCGTGTTATTCCGACGTAAACCAGTATCAACTTTAGACTGTACGGATTTTAGACGTTTTTGCATGCGCGCCCAGTGCTTTGTTTCTAGTGTACCCGCCTGGGCAAGTCTTTCTGAGGTTCGTCCTGGCGTGCTTGCATCCGATTCGCGCGCGCGCTGAGCGCTGAGTTCACGAAGGAGATCATTCGTACGATTTTTCCTATTGCCTAGAATAATCAACTGCTTCGTCCGCGCGCTTTGCATCGAGCATGAGGCTAACTGTGAGGTGTGCGGCTGCTATTTCCAGCTCAAGCTGTTGACCAGCGATGATGATATTTGGATATCGATCTACAAGTTCCTAAAAATTTAATCGAGATAGTCGTAATGCTCGATATGATCAGTCTGCAGCGTTGACGACATTTCCCACTACGAGAATACACGGTGATAGCGATTCGCCGGATGTTTTCTCCACAATGTTGTTCAGAGTACCGAACCACGAGCGCTCGTTACTTTGCATGCCATTCTGAATGATAGCACAGGGCATGTTTGATGGCTTGTCTGCGGCTCCCATGAGAGCGTCTACCACAGTAGCTAATGATTTACCGACCATGAGGAAGATACAGGTGTCTATCCCCGCAAATGCGCTAAAGTCAATGGAAGTTGGATCGTGGGCACTCGTCACGCTATAGTGTCTACCTAGTTCACGATCTGTGAGCGGGATTCCCACGCTTAGAGGAGCAGAATTGGCGCTCGAGATACCTGGTATCATCTTGAACGGTATGTCGTGTCGTTTAAGCGCCTTGATCTCTTCATTGACGCGCGAAAAGACGGATGGACATCCGCCTTTGAGCCGGGCAACTACCTTGCCATCTTGAGCAAGCCGCACCATCAAGTCACAAATATCCGTCTGCGTCCAAGACTTTGAGCTCCCACCGCGTTTACCTACGCTAATTTTCTCGACCCCATCCCCAGCCAGACCGAGAATGTCTTCCGATGAAGCCCCCAAGTCATCGTGAACGACGACGTCGCAGTGCTCCAGCGCCTTTGCCGCTCCATATGTCAACTGGTCTAAACCACCCGGACCAGAGCCGATGAGATACACGCGCGGCGACGTTTTGGGATCACCAGCGCTAAGCACCACGAGAGACCTCGATCTCGGAGCCGAACGACCCGGTCGGCGCGCAGACAACGCGCACCTTTGCACCTCAAGCCGGGACTGTGTGCGACAGGACGCGTTCAGACTCACCCAACGCGACGACGAGGACGAGGTTGACGCGCCTGCGCCGCTGCGAGGGACGCCCGATGATCGCTGGGGCGTCGCCAACGCGAGAGTTACAGACATCGTACCGAGCGTCGCGTTGTGACCGTGCCTCAGGTGCGTTGGTTCGGAGTCGCCCCACTCCCAGCTGCACTTATGGCGTGGTCGGTGACCCGCATCTCGATCGTCGCTCGCGGAAGCGCGCGAGGACGCGGCAGAAGAGGTGGTCGCGGTGGTCGGAGTGGACGCGGTGGACGAGTAAGGCCGGCGTACGTCGAGCGGCGACCGAGGAAAGAGCCGAGACAGTTGACACCTGCTCAGCTTGAAAAGCAACGCGCTCGAGCCGAAGAGGAGCGGAATCACTACAACGCAGAGTGTGAGGCTGCGCGTTTGGGTGTTGGTGGTGCGCGTTCTCACGGTCGGTGTCTTCCAGATCGAGAGGAAGTGCTGTTTGCGGATGTCGGGGCGAAGGCAAGCGACGTCGGAGCGTATGACGACTTGAGTGTTCGGGTTCTGTTTGGCGCAGAAGGTGAGGGTGACGAGAGCACGCCCTTTGATGCCGATGTAGAGAATTTGAGTGGTACGTTTCCAGCTTCGGTGGTTGAAAACATTCGACGATGCGGTATCGAAACGTTGACGCCGGTGCAGAGACATGCGGCGCCGCTCGTATTTGAAGGGCTGGACGTGTTGTGTAACGCACCCACTGGTAGCGGTAAAACGGCGGCGTTCATGCTTCCAATCGTCGCTCAGTTAGTTAAACAACAAACTTCAGAAGATGATGTGGATGAGATCGAAGTCTTTGGTGGGGATGCAGAGCCCGCGAGGCCGAAGCTGATCGTCCTTGCCCCGACGCGTGAACTCGCTCTCCAAATTTACATGCAAACACGTCGCCTCGTCTTCGGAACAGGGCTGTGGGTTGCATGCGCCGTAGGTGGAAGTTCTGTGAAACCTCAACTAGAAGAATTGGCATTTTCACCCGAAATAATCATCGCTACACCCGGAAGGTTGTTGACAATGTCAGCCGACGGCTACGTTGACTTGTCGCGAGTTCAGGCTCTCGTTCTAGACGAAGCTGACAGAATGCTGGACATGGGCTTCGAGCCTCAGCTTAATGAACTCTTTGGCGATCATAACGTGCCTTCAAAGGAAAACAGGCAGACTTTGATGTTTTCAGCGACTTTTCCTCGTCGTGTTTTAAGTCTGTCTTCATACTACATGCGACCGCCACCAAACGCTGCGCGCGTAATTTGTGGCAGAGTTGGCAGCACAGTAGCGGGTATCCGTCAAGTGCTCATTCAAACACCGCATCTGCGAGAACAAAAGTTTCCATACCTCGTGCAAGTGCTAGAAGCTTTCGCAGCCAAGCAAGCTAACGAAGGACAAGGGAGTGGATTGACTTTAATTTTTTGCAAGCAAAAGGGAACGGCGGAGTGGCTTCGAGCTGAGCTCGTCAACTACGATCCAAAGCTCGCGGTCGAAGAGTTGCATGGATCTTTGACCCAGGGTGCCAGAATTCGCGCGTTAGATGCCTTTGCTAGCGGAGCTGCAAATATTTTAGTAGCCACGGATGTGGCTGCGCGAGGACTTGACTTGCCTGATGTCAACCACGTTATTAATTTTGACCTGCCATCAAAAGCGAGCGAGTTTGACGATTATATTCACCGCATAGGACGCACGGGTCGTGCTGGTCGCAAAGGGATCGCGTCTTCACTCTACGTTCCGGGATTCGCCCGCGACATTGGAAACGGACCGATTTGGGATGATTTGAGACTGGTGCTCGAAGAGACGGAGAACGAGATACCTCCTTGGTTCGCGACCTGTCCCGACTCGAGTGGACCTCCGAGACACATGTCCAGCACGAGAGCGTTTCGTGCGCGACGTAGTACCTTTTAGACTATTCACGTGTTGTAAATTACTCGCCAATCTGCTAAAAACAAGTACTTCGCATTAAAATTTCCCATTGTAGTCGCCATCGATGAGCTTTCCCACGACGGGATACTTGGCTTCAAATTTCCTAACCCAATCGTTCAACACGTCCCTTTGACTAGCCGCGAAATCCTTCACGTTACCGCACAAGTCTTCCTTCTCGAGGCTCACTTTGCCTAGCGCCCGAGAGCAATCAATTCCAGTGAATGCGTTGTACGGACCACCCTTGCCATAAAAATCCCTCCCTCGCGTCACGTCAAAGATGATACCCTTGGCGGCGAGAAGAATCGGCTTCGTCTCGTCGCTCCCATCGTACTTTTTCAGTTCAGTTCGCCTGAGATCCCCCGTCGGCATCGGTTCTGGGAACGTTTCCTCCTCATCTTCTTCAGCCGTCGTCCGCCGGCCACCGCGACTCGCTGACGCGCCGAAAAGGATACGAACCAGGCTACGGGTGAGAAGGATGATGAAAAACGCGAATATAACTCTCGTCGAGTCCGGTCCCCCCGTCAAGGCTTCTTTCAGCGCAGTCGTGAGCGTTGTGAGCGACGACATCTTTTTCGCTTTGGCGCGTCTAGTTATGGCGGTAGGTTGAGTTGACTTCGGTGGCTTGGGTCACCGAGCAAATGGTTGGACGGGACTAGTTTAAAGAAACAATGTGCGTGTACTACAACGAAAGATTACTTCAAAACTAATATTTGCGATCCATCGCGAAGCTTTTTCAGCACGAGTAAGTTGGTGATGGCCGCCTTGAGCTCCTCGGCGCCAGCGGTGCTGTTTAAGAGTCCTCTCTTGCGACATGTCTTGGTGATGAGTTTCACCGTCGTGCTGTCTGGGTTCTTCCGAACGATGTCTACGATGGCTGCTTCGATCGGGCTCTGTTTCACGACCGGAGCCGCGGGCGCGGTGCGAGCAACCTTTGAAGCTGGCGCGTCTTCCATGGCGCTCGCGCCTCGTTTGACGCCGACGGTGGACGCCGGAGTGGACGCAGACGAATCGGCGGTGGGTTTGGCCGACGCCTTCTCTTCCGCCTCCAACTTCTTGCTTCTTTCCACTAATGAACCAACGACGTTGACGGCGATATCATCCTTATCCGGATCGAAATCTTCTCCCAAGTCAGAGTCCGAGTCCGAGTCGCTAAACTGACCGGCATCCATCTTCTCTTGCTTGCCAAGCAACTTTTTCACGGCTAATCCCTCCTTATCGAGGCCTTCGTCTTCGGCATCACTATCGTTTGCTTTCGTCGGATCCTTCGGAGCCTCCTCATCCTCAGGCATGGCGACGTCATCTTCATCGTCGTCCCACTCCTCGTCGTGCTCCCAATCCTCGCCCTCTTCCTTCTTCTTCGTACCCTTGGCGCCTTTCCCACGCTCTTCTTCGTCGTCGCTATCGAGTCCACTCACACCTGGAGGTCCCTTTTTCTTTTTAATCTTGGACTTAAACGCGTCTTCCTCATCGCTAGATTCATCGTGCAGTTCGTCGCGGTTATCGTCGCTGTCTGAGTATCCAGGTTCGTCCACCGTACGGTCCATGCGCCCCCAAGCTTCTCCGACAGCCCTTTTACCGGCTTCCATCTTCGCTTCAGCCTCTTCCAAGGTGAAAACTCGCCTTTGCACAGACTTGGAAAAGGTGTACCACTCCTCACACGGGATGGCGACGAAACCTTCTTCCTGTGGACGGAAGAAGTAGTACGAAGCGCTTTGACCATCCTTGGTCCCCGTGTACACACCTCTGTTTGACTTTTTATCCCCATTCAGCGTGAGCACGTTCCCGTGGATGTCACTCTTCGTTCGACGCATCTGCCACTCCACTTGCGCGCTCTCACCAGACGTGAATTGCGGCGGTTGCTCACCCTTAAACCGTCCCGCGACCCACTTGATTCCTCCAAGCGGTTTGCGCGTGCTCAAGTCGTACTGTCTCGTAAAGTGCACAATGTACGTCTTCCCCGATTCCAGCGCATCTTTAGGTTCCATGATTTCAGTCTTACCCGTGGACGTCAGTTCCCCTTCCTCGACCCGCAGTTCAGCGCTCAGGGCGAGAGAATACTCGTCGTACCTGGGCGATTCCAACAATTCCACTACATCCTTGCGCGCCTTTTTGAGCGCTTCGAGCGCCGCGGACGCCGTCTCGGCGCCCTTAATTTCCGTTCCGGGCGCGGGTTCGCTCGCGAACCGCAACCGCACGGCGAAACCGGCGGATTTGGATTTCATTCGGGAGTGAAACCGGCGCGATCTGTGGAGGGATTGGATTTTGGGTGCAAAATCCTCCTCGAGTGGGAAGCGAGCACACCACATTTTCATTTTGTTGCTGGATCCAACAACTGTGAGTCGTCGCTCCCCGATGTCGTGGGCGCGCGTTCGATTCAGACTTTCAGGCGGGAGATGTATCGCGCGACGTGAATGACTATTTCGGAATGTTTATGGAATAGCCTTTAAAGACGGTTAATTACAATGCTGCCTGCTTACGCGAGGTTGACCGGCAACTGCATGATGTTCGTAGCCATGTTGCAACCGAACGGGTTGGAGATGTGATCCTGCAACGCCGCAACCGGACCTTCACGGTAAACGATCGCTTGCACAACAATGCCAACAAAGGCGATCATCGCCGCGCGGCCGTTCTTAATCTCCTTGAGCTTCATCTTCTCGTCCTTAGAACCCATTCCCATCGGGTCGAACGGGAACGTTTCGTTGACGCCCGAGGACCCGGTGGCCAACCAGCCTTGGATGCGCTTGTTCTCCAAGAAACCCATCACCGGGAGCTGGATGGCGAGGAGCGCCGCCGGCGGGAAGCCGTAGTCTTCCGTGCCAGCCTCCCACCAGTGCGGTTCGATACCAGCCACTTCGGTACCGACGATGCCCGCAACAGCCATCATCGCCCAGCGAGCGTTCATAAGCTCCGCCTCTTGGTAGTACTTGAGGCGTTCCGGGTCAGCACCGAGACCGAGCGGGTCAAAGCCGTAATCACCGGCGATGGTACCGTCGAGGTGGGCCGGAGCCGTGTACGGTTCCGGAAGCCTACGAAACGAAAGGAAACGAAACGTCTTTGTCAGCAATCACATCAAAATCAAAAGAAAACCAATCCACTTTTGAGCGAGATGGAGACACTGCAGAAACAGCGCCTCTCAAACCGACGAGTCACAATTCAAAAAACACCCGAGACACTCGATGAAAAGATATGCCCGCTCGCGCGTATCAGCGAAAGCGTATCGAACCGAGTCGATCCCTCGCCCGTTCGCCCGGCGTTGCGTCGTCCGTTCGACCGTCGCGCCGCCCGTTCGAGTCGTCCGCTCGTCGCGAATAATTTTACTTCATTCGTATCCCTCGTTCTCGTTCGCTTCGCGATCGTCGCACGCACCACATCTTACGGTCAGCCGCGGCAGCCGCGACCGATCGCCTCGTCGCCTTGGTGGACACCACCGATCGGGTCGTCTTGACGACGTTCAAGCGAGCGACGACGGACATGTTTACGACGTTTGCTTTCTTTCGCGTGGAAGAGGAAAACGGGGTGGGTTTTCTCGAAAAGTTTCGAGGGTTCGGTGCGTACGTACGGAGGCGTCGCGCTTTGACGTCGGCGCTGCACTTCGACTCGACTTTGCTCGAATGGCTCATTGATGATGATTCTTGTTACCCGACCCGAAGACGGTTTCGACTACCGACACCCGCGTGTCCGATGGGGGGCCCCATGCGAGATGTTTACGACAGTCGATCATTCACACACTGAGTTTAAAAGAGTAGGATACGTACCTGTGAAGGGGTGGTCGGTGAAGAAAATTAGTTTATATCTATTTTATCGGACATTCGATATTATTTGTGGTATACTTTTTCTGATATGATATAGGATAGAGTGTTTTTCGGAGGCATCGGTCGCGTGTCTCGGGTGACGTCGCGGTGACGGATGGCTGGATAGGTGGATGTCGCGTTCACGGCGACACACACGCGCGCGCGCAAACACGCCCGAGTGAGAGCAGCGAACGTTTTTTTAGGAAAAAAATGTCTGCGTTTTGCATGTCTGCCGTCGCGTCCGCGCTCCCGAGCGCGGCGCGCTTGAACGCGACCGCCGCCAAGGCGAAGACCTTGAGCTTTAGAACCTCGGCCCGCACGAGCCCGGCGGCGTCCTTCGTCCCGGTGAAGACGCGCGCGGCGACGGCGATGCAGCGCGGACGCGGTGCGTTGGTGATTGTTGCCGGGAGTAAGTCTATCGGTTGCACCCTCAGCGGTACGCGCCGTAAGCGCGCTCGCAAGAGCGGCTTCCGTGCGCGCATCGCCTCTGCCCAAGGACGCAAGGTGCTCAAGAAGCGCCGTGCCAAGGGGCGTAAGGTGCTCGCGCCGGCCGGCGCTGTGCGGGGCTGGAACAAGGAGAAGAAATAGGAGAGCACAAGAGAAAAATTAGGAGAGTCAGGGAAGCCTTCTTCGTGTGTGTACTTGCGTAGCGGCGATTTATTTGTCTATAGACGGTCAGAATTTGTTTCAACACTCTAGAGGAAACCTAGGTCTTTCCTCAAGCCACCCGTGTCGTCCGCGAGGGCACGTCTCGTTCCATGTCACCTCGTCTACTCGGCTAAATCGCACTAGCTAATCAGAAATCGTCGTAATCATCATTCCCCGCGTACGCCCGAGCGGTGGATATCAGAGACTCCACCATTTCGCCTTGCTCGACGGCATCGCAAGACCAAGAGTCAAGAAGAGCCTTGCCGAGAGCGCTTCGGCGCGCACGCGAAAAGTCACTCTCAATTCTCGTCAGAATGCGAGACGAGGCTGAACTAGACGTCAAGGAGGTGATGCAAGAAGCAGACGTGATATCTCTCGGCGAAAAGAGCTTCGGGTACGGAAGTGGTATCGGAATGTTTGCGTTGACGACGCATTTGTGCCGCGGACATCGATACAGCTCGCGCGCGAAGCACGCGTCGAGAATGGATGAGCCGATACGACCGTCCAAAGCTCCCCCGAGATCGCTTTCGACACCTCTCATGACATATGATTCGGCAAAGGGAGTGTCCCCATCGCCGTCGTCATCGTTTTTATCTTCATTCATCGGGGTCATCGAGCGAAGAGACTTTGTCAGAGTCTCTGCGTCATCCACGCCAGTCAACCGAGGCGCCGGCATAGATAATCTCGCCAACACGTACGATGCGGGAGCTCTGTTTGTCATGAATTTCGACATTTCGTGTAAACTCATGGATCCGACCGATGAAGCTGACTTTAACCTCCAAGGCGTCGTCACGCCTTCGATTGCCAGGGCGATGACGGAAGAGGCGTGGAACCAACTCTTTGGCCGCAAGCCACCCATCGTTGGATGGGCATCGCACACCTCTAGAGGACAAAAGAGGTCGGCATTTCCAGCGAGCGCGGTGGAAGCGAAGCCAGCATTTAGCATATCGATTCTTTTTCTCTCCGTCTGCGCAGGACGACGCACGGAAAAGACACAAATAGGGGCGTTATCGTAGTCATCCTTGATGTCCTCGATGGCGCGAGAACACACCCCAGCGAACCCGCTGGAATCATCACAAATCACGTGGAACCCACCCAACGTGTCACAATCCTCTGCCCAGTATCTCACCGCATCTCGCACATCTTCCCTTCTATCTTCGCTATCTATCCAATCCAATCCTTCCCCAAATCCGTCGAACACGTCCACGTTGACCCACTTTCCGACAATCGGAAACAAACTCCGCGGATGTAATTCAACCTTCATATAATCGCTCCAATGATCAGCCTCAACGTCTAATTTACTCGCCGCCTCTATGATCTGTCGCGTGATTTCCTCTGGATCGTCTAACTCTGGTTTTTTCTCCCTTCTGGCCCGTCCCGACGCTCCTAGTTCCAATGCTTGTCCGACGCCGCCGAGTTTTCTCCGTCTTCCAGACTCGTCCTCCTCATCGCTCTCTCCAAATATCCCAGCTCGAGCCTCTATCTCTCGATGAGCCTCGAGCGCTTTAATCGCCGCCGCTTCGCGCTCCAAGGCGAGCACGAACGCACTTCTCTTCGCCAAGGGCGCCCGAAACACAGACGCACCGCCGCTCCACGTCGCCTCGGCGCACGACGCCTCGTCCAACTCCCCCACACTCGCTCTCCGCGTAGACACCGAACCGCTCATATCGAACACGACAACTCTCGGCGCGTATCCAACCGACTCCTTACCGCCGCTTCCATCGTCGTCAGAGCGTCTGCGTTCGGCGTATTCGACCCGCCAATCGATCGAGTCAATCTCTTCTTCACTCGCACCTTCGACGGATTGACGCCCGTGCGTATCATCCTGAAGGTTCCAATAGTGCGCCCCGACGTGATTGGCGAACGGACCAAACTGTAGCGTCACGAGATTCGGTTTCATTCTCCCGTCGGCGTCGGCGGCACCGCCGTGACCGTTCCCGAACGCGTCAGGAAGTGTTGAGCGCACACTTTTAACAACCTCACTTTGACGCGCGGACCGCGATCGATTTCACGCCCCGTCATGGGGTCTCTCTGGACTTGGCTCTTATCCCGCATCTTCGCCGCGCCGCCGTCGACGCCCGAGAGCGTTACCGCGCGCGTCGTCGACGGGTCAAAGCTTCTCGTCGAGTGGGTTCCGGGTGAGCTGCAAACGCCGCACAACGAAACGGATGAGTACGTCGTGAGCGTGCGATGCGTCGAGGGCGTCGTCGCGACGGCACTCGGGGACGAGTGTGAGACTTGGATGGAGGTGTATCAGGGCGGGGGGAGGTCGTTTACGCTGGAAAAAGTAGCGGAAGGGACGACGTTGGAGGTGCGCGTGCGGTGCGAGAACGCCAAGGGGCAGTCAAGGTGGGTGAGCGCGGGAGACGCGATTCGGGTTTCGGGAGCGAGGGAAGGACGGGGAGGAAACGACGACAACGAAGCGTGGGGATCTCAGTGGAAGCTAAAGTCGAATTCGGGCGCGTGATTCGATGCGTGCGAGGATTTGTGTGTATTTCAGTAGCTCAGCATAAAAGTACGATGTAATGATACAAAACAAATGCGTTTTTTTCATATCTCTAGTTCTTTCCAGACGTCCAGATGCCGGAAAACAAGTCGTCAAACACCATGTCGCGAGCAGACTTGTAGTCGAGCGCGCGCGCTCGGAAGTCGGTGAGTTCCTTCTTTTGTTCCGCGGTAATGTTAAAGTCCTTCTGCTCCAAGAGGGTGTCAGCGAGATAGTGGACCCAGAGGGCGTTTGTCTTTGGAGTAAACTTGTTCCATTTGCCCTTAGTCGCTCTCTTCATGCGACGGTACGTCTCAGATTGGCAGTGTCCTTTCGGACCCTTGAAGAGCTCCGGGTCGGCGTTCAAATCACAGTAGACATCTCCGTCTTCGGCGGTGACGCGCGAAAGCGTGAAATCAATAATCGTCACATCCAAACCAGACGTTTGCATGTTCAGCTCGACGCCGCTCAATCGCGCCTGCTTCTGGCGCGTCCGCGTGCGCTTGATCAATACATTACCCCAGTGCAAGTCACGGTGTTCAAATTCACATTCTTCTTCGGCAACAGCCAGCGAAACGACAATCTGGAAGAGGAGTGCGATGGCCTCAGACGTGGATCGAAGCTCAAAGTGCTCCAAATCTGCACCCCCGTCTTCGCAGACAAACGTGATGTAGAGCTGATCCGCTGGCAAGTAATCCGGTCTGTCGTTTTCAGTTTCACCCGCGGCGGCGTACCTGTCCCAGGCTTCGAGAAGTTTTGGAGAATACGGACCGCGGCAGATGGCGGCGTTGCGCAGGTTGATGAAACCATTCGTGTAATTCTTGCCATCTTCATCGACGCAAAGTTTGTTCAACGCCTTCAAAACTGCCGTTTCCGAGCGAATTTCGTTCGGTCCCATCTGAATTTCGCCGTTGACCAGGGTGTCACCACCCATGGGGACGATTTTCATGACGACACCTTCGCCTCGGTACGCCTCGCCATAAGTGCCTTCACCAATCTTTTTAACGCCACTCTTCACGTAAGATTTGATGAGCGAAGACATAGATCGCACATTCTCCACGGGTTGTTCGCACGTGCGCAACAACGCTATGAGTGGACCAGATTCATCGTCGATGACGAGCTTGCCAACCTCATCCGCCAAGCTTTCCAGCTCTTCAGTTTCTGCGACGGACACATCGTCATCCTCCGCTCGCACGTCGGTGGCGTTCTCCTTTTCGCGCTCATCTGCGACAACGGTGACAGACGATTCCTTGAGAGGGGTAAAGGACGGAAGCGTTGAGACCCAATCAGAGACGCGATCAAATGCGTTTTGGCGACCTTGCGGGAGCGTGTTCGCGCTCAAGCTGTGTCTTCCGGCGCCCCGCTCGTCCTCCTTACGCGTCTCAAACTTTGCTCGAAGCTCTGGCGCATTCTCCACCAAACCTAATCCTTGCAACGCCTCAATCAATCCTCCCGGACTCATATCGATGCGTTTACCCATCTCCACGCCTCTCTTTGGCGTTGCTTCCTCGCTTTCCTCCGCCAACGACACGCCGTCGACGTCGGCGAAAAACGCCCGCGATTCAGCCAACTTTGCCAATCGAGCTCTATGTTCCTTCTCCGCCTGCGCGTTTCGGAACAGCTTATTCCTCGACTTGAACACAAAAGTTCTCTTCACCCCGGTGTCTTGAACGATCGCCGTCGTTTTCGTTCCCGACAACGCCTCACGAACAATTTCCAACCCACGAGTCTCCGCCTCGCTTTTCCCGCATCCGACGTCCTTCTTCTTCTTTTGCGTCGTCGTCGTCGTCGTCGTCGTCGTCGTCTTCTTCTCCGTCGCCGGTTCCTTCTTCATCGTCGCATGTTTCTTCTCCTTCATCGCGCCACCCCTCTCCCCACCCGTCGGCGCACCCGTCGTCGTCGGCGCACTCGTCGGCGCACTCGTCGTCGTCGTTCCCCTCGTCGTCTTTTTCGCTCTGGTATACTTCACCGCCCCACCGTTCCTTCGAGCTTCCGTCACGGCGTCGGCGACGACGTCCCCACCCGCGTTCTCCATCCCCACCAGCGGTTTTCGTCGTCCTCCCGTCGCGTCCATCGTCGTCGCCCGCGCTCGAGTCGCAAAGTGGCTTCCGAGGTCCGGATCCAAATCCAAAAATCCAAATCCAAATCCAGTGGGCGCGGAACGCCAAGCGTCGCGTCGCGTCCGCGCACCGCTCGCCTCTTTTCAGTGAAAACTAGTTAAAATTACCGGTGCAGTAGGGGTAAAAAACTCGAGTTCAACCCGTCGGTTCCGCAGTGTGCGCGCCGTGTGGATACCCTCGCATTTTACTTTACCATCGCCCCGTCATCGATATCCAGTCTACCCGAGTATGGCTCTGAAAGACGTAACATCTGAGACGGTAGCGGCAGTCGGACGAGCACTACAGTGCGACTAGTATAGTACTCAAAATTCATCCATCATCGGCTCCATGGGACGCCACCAGAAGGAAGGAAGGAAGGATGGATGGGCGGACGAAAAACCACTCGAGCGAACGCCGGAGCTCTGGGACGGAGGGCGCGCCCCAGACCGCGAACCGGGAGGGAGCGCGTCTCGGTGTCTCCGCGCGCGTCTCGGTGTCTCCGCGCGCGCGGGTTTCTTTCGGGGTGCGCGACGGGACGGGACGGGATGGATGCGCGTCGGGGAGGTTCGCTGACCCGCGGTGCTGAGGGCGCGTCGAACCGGGACGGCGGCGACGGCGGCTACTACCGGAGCGGCGACGACGACGACGACGACTGGGACCGCTGCGAGACGAAGAATTGGGAACGCGCGGCGTTCGCCCTGGGCACGCACGCGCAGGTGCTTGATGACACGCTGTTTGAGGATAGCGAAGAGGAAGCGCTGGCGAACGCGCGAAGGAGAGCGCACCGACGGGGGCGGTGGGATGAGTGCGGTGGGTTTGAGGGGGCGCGGGGAAAGGCGACGAAGTTCGGGGTGTTGGAGAGAGGCGGGAGGGACGAGAGAGTGGCGACGAGACGCGAGGCGGAGGGGAGAAGAAGAAGAGGAGGAGGAGGAGGAGGAGGAGGGGAAACGACGGCGAAGAAGACGAAGCGACAGAAGAGCGGGAGCGGACGAGTGGGATTGGGGGCGTTGGCGGACATTGGGGCGTGTGAGATGTTAGTGAGGGAACGGGTGACAAAGGTGGAGGGGACGTTCGAGGACGAGGCGGGGTGCTTGGCGGCGCTGGTGAAAAAGTTGGTGGCGACGGGCGATGACAGGGAGAGCCACGGGCCTCGTCCGAAAGAAGATTGGCGGATGATTCTCACCACGGATGAGGCTGATGCGGTCATGCGCGCACTCGCGAGCATTGATATCACGGATTATGATGAGTTTTGGCTGGATTATGCCGCCTTTGTGAAGCACAACGCGGTGACGCGCCAGGCACGACCTTTTTGTCCAGATCCGGGCGACAAGGTGTTGTACAAGTGCAGCATGGTGATGTTTGACGTCATAAGTGCTTGTAATCACTCTTGCGATCCGAACGCAGAAATCAGCGACGTCAATGAAGCTGGTGAGGTGACGCTCTACTCTTTACGCCCGATAGAGGCGGGTGAAGAGATTACCATTTGTTACGGGAAACAAATGCTCAGATGGCTTCCGAGACGCATTCGTCAGCAAGTTCTCGGTCGAGAGTGGGGGTTCGATTGCGCTTGTCACAGGTGTGCGATGGAACTTGCGGGTGGTTTCGGTGAGCGCAAGCAGCCATCCAAAGCCTGGGACTTGCACGACCCTCGATGGTTCTACTGTCCTCATGACTACGTCACCGGCTTTGAGTCTCACTTTGATCCAGAGGGTGAGCTCTTCGTGCTGAGATTCGCTGGTGACGGTAAGGATGCCGCCGCACTGGGAGAAGACTTTGGTTCGATGACCATCGATGCGGACGACTCTGCGAACCCAGATAAAGGAGCCGCAGATTCGACAGATGTAACGTCGGACTCCACTTTTAGTTCCTCTGAAGACTTGGACGACTTTGAGGCGGATCACACCTCGAGCGGCAGCGAAGACGAGGATGTTGTCTGTTGGCACGAACGTTGGCGCTCTAAACGTTTGCACCAGTATAGCGTCAAAAGCAAAGGTTTGCTGTCTCCTCTGCAGCTTTATTTGGCAATGCAGAGATGTCAAATTCGTCAAGACCACTGGCAATTCGTCGTCGTCCGCGATGCCTTGATTTTTGAAGTGTGCATGCACGAGGCTTTGAAAAAGAAAAGGGGATACAAGGAAAGACCGTTGGCACCGACGATTGGTGGGAATAAATTCAGAGCCTTCAAGCTCATATTGAACCAATGTCGAAGTCTTTCCAGGGTCACTCCAAACACGTCATACTTTTCAAAGATTTTCGCCACGCTCGAGAACATTCATTACTGGCACGCTCTGGAGGGAACTCACGCTCGAACCAGAGCTGGAGCGCGCATGAGGAGGAGATCTTGTGATAGTGGATCGCCGGTGAGATCTACGCCATATTTCAGCGTGTCGGGACGGTGGGATTTCAGGATTGAAAATCTCAGAGACGCCGTACACCCAGACGTCATGGCGTGGAACTTTCGGTTTGGTAAATCACCGAATGCACCCTTCTGAGCGAGCACGAGCAACACAAACCTTCTCGTAGTATTCTTTTAGTGCATCTTTTGTAAGTAGTTATTATCGTAGATAGCGTTTAACAATGGCAATCGACGTTCTCGTGAGTTTGTTCAACTTGGGCGCGAACTGTTGTTTTATTCAAACGCACGCTCTAGAAGCAAAACCAATCTCGGCGTGCGCGAGCAGGTCAGTTAGTTAGGAGGCGGTACGTGCGTTTACTTTAATCCTTTCTGTGTTGGTGGTGTTGAATGAACACCATATATTTTGGTTTGTCGACCGAGAACGAGTTCCCCGTCGGATATTTTTTTTGAAATTTGAACAGTCGCAAAGCATAAACGCTGTTAAGAC
>Ga0181588_10000064_pt1 | contig 80359 bp, 68 predicted proteins | sample 071ome_26_FD_148607 | JGI IMG/M metagenome (GOLD analysis project Ga0181588, IMG submission 148607) | Coastal salt marsh microbial communities from the Groves Creek Marsh, Skidaway Island, Georgia - 071409BT metaG (spades assembly) | ecosystem: Environmental > Aquatic > Marine > Intertidal zone...
AACCGAACGACTCACCGGGATTGGTTTCGAGTCGGCGGCGATCGATGCTCGCCGCATCGTTGAGGAGGCCGCCGGGGTGGAGCCAGCCGCATTCCACGGTGTGCTCGAGCAACTGGCGACCGTTCGGGGGGTGGCAGCCTTCGACCGAATGCTCGCCCGTCGAGCAGCAGGAGAGCCGTTGCAGTACGTGGTTGGCCGGTGGGCGTTCCGCCACCTCGACCTCATGGTCGATGCGCGGGTGTTGATCCCGCGTCCCGAGACTGAGGTCGTCGCTGGTTTGGCCATCGACGAGGTGATCGCTCGAACCGCGCCGGGCCGTGAGACCGTGGTTGCCGATCTCGGCACCGGCTCAGGGGCCATTGCGCTCGCTGTTGCGAGCGAGTGCGCCAGCGCTCGGGTACTGGCCACGGATGCGTCGGCCGATGCGCTGGCTGTTGCTCGCGCCAACCTCGCTGGGCTTGGTCGTGCCGCAGGTCGAGTGAGCCTTCATGAGGGTTCGTGGTTTCTTGCTCTGCCCGACAGTGCCCGGGGCGCCATCGACGTGCTCGTCTCCAACCCGCCCTACATCGGCGATGAGGAGGACTTGCCATCGGTGGTGGGGGAGTGGGAACCCGACCGTGCGCTGCGAGCGGGGCCGGTCGGCGACGAGGATCTCGTGACGATCGTCGATGGCGCCGACGACTGGGTCGTGGATGGCGGGGCGGTCGTCCTGGAGATGGCGCCGGACCAGACTGCGCCGATCGCGGAGCGGTGGCGCCAGCGGGGCTGGCAGGCGTCGATCCACACCGATCTGGCCGGCCGGGACCGAGCCGTCGTCGCCCGCCGACGCTGATCGGCGGCCCCGTCGGCGTTTGCGTCCTAGGATCCGGGAATGCGCATCGCTGTTGGATCGGACCATGCCGGATTCCATCTCAAGGAACGGCTCGCCGCCCACCTTCGGGATCGTGGCCACGACGTCGTCGACTGCGGCACCCACTCCGATGATCGTGTCGACTACCCCGACTTCGGCGCCGCCGTGGGGCGAGCCGTGCGTGATGGTGAGGCCGACGGCGGTCTGTGCGTCTGCGGCAGCGGCATTGGCATTGCCATGGCGGCCAACAAAATCGACGGCGTCCGGGCGGCGACGGTCCACGACGCCACGAGCGCCCGGCTTACCAAGCAACACAATGATGCAAACGTGATCTGTATCGGTGAGCGGTTGACCGGTCCTGAAGTCGCTACGGATTGTGTCGATGCCTGGCTCGATGCGACCTTTGAGGGCGGGCGGCACAGCGGTCGTGTGGCGAAACTCGACAGCCTCGGCGGGGAGCCACGCTGAGCAACGACCCCGCCGCCACGGACAACGAGCAGGCTCGAGTCGAGGCGCTCGAGGCCCGAGTGGCCGAGTTGGAGGCGCAGGTCGCACGGCTGCACGACCATGTCTCGCCCGGTGAGGATCGGGATCGCCGTCTCTCGACCCTGTCGCCGCCACCGCCGCAGGGGCCAGCGGTACCGCCACCGCCGTCCCCATCGGCTCAACCCGTCGAGATGCGTTCGTCGCCCGTCGAGAGCGAGACGCTCCTGAAATGGGGCGGTATCGGGCTTGTCGTCCTGGCGATCGGGTTCGCGGTGAGCACCGCGATCCAGCGAGGATGGATCGGGCCACTCGTCCAACTCGGTGGCGCGATTGCGATCGCCCTTGGGTTCGTCGGTGCTGGCCTTCGGTTGCGTACCGACCGGCAATCGTGGGCCCACGCCCTGTGCTCGGGTGGTGTCGCCGCCCTGTTGGTCACCTTCGCGTCAGATCTCTTCCTGCAGGAGGCCACGGTCGAGAGTGCCTACGTCGTCACGCTCGTGGTCGCACTCGGTGGGCTCGGGTTGTCGCGCGTCGTGCCATCGGAGTGGGTCGCCGCTGTGGCCCTTGCCGGTGGGGTGCTCGGATGGCTGGCGATTGCCGATGGTTCGCCGCCGTTTATCGAGTCCGGTGCGGCCCTGGTGGTTGGGCTTCTCGCCGTGGTGGTCGTTGCGGTTGAGCGGGGCTGGGTGGGCCTGCGACTCCTGGCTGAGGGCATCGGGGCGATCGGCGTGTTGGCGTTCGCCATGACCGCTACCGGCACCAACGAGCAGGTCGCCACCGTCGTCGCTGCGGGGGTTGTCGCCCCCTTACTGTTGCTGCTTCCGAACCTCGGCGATCCGTCGGGGTTGTGGCGTGAGCTCGAACTTCGTGTGCCGATGGTGCTTGGGCCCTGGCTCTGGGTCGTGCTCGTCGCCCTGTTCTTCGACGACGATGGGGCGCCGGGATGGGTGGCACTTGCTGTCGCTGGGGCGGTCGCGCTCCTCGGGTTCGTCGGACGTGTTCGTCTCCTCATCGCCGTCGAGGTCGCGCTGTTGGTGGGGGCAAGTGTTTGTCTCACCTCGGCCTTCGGCATCTTGCTGTCGACCGAGACGGCCTGGCTTGCCATTGCGGTGCAAGGTGTCGGCCTGTTGGCACTGGCCCGCACCCTGGAGGCGAGTCGGCTGATGGGCCTGAACGCTGCCCTTCTGCTCGTTCTCGCTGCGGTTTTTGCCGCCGTCGACGGTGTCGACGCCTGGACCCTCGATACCGACCTCGCCGCCGATGCAGTGCGGTTGGGTGTGGTTGGCGCCGTTGGGGCAGGGGTGTGGCTCGCCGGTCTTCCCGACCTCCGTCGCGTCGGTGCCCCCGCCGTCCTCGTACTGGTGCTCATCTGGCTCGGCTCGGTGCTGGTTCACCTGCCCGAGGGGCAGGCGTTGGTGTCGCTGTCGTGGGCGACGGTGGGTATCGGCATCCTCGTTGTCGGCGCAACGCAGAAACGTCCCAAGGTGGGCACGGTCGGGTTGGCCGTGCTCGCCTTGACGGTCGGGAAACTGCTGCTGGTCGACATGGCCGAAGTCGACACCCTGTGGCGGGCCGGGTTGTTCCTGATCGTCGGCCTGGCGCTGCTCCGTCTCGGGTTCTTGTTGCCTCGGCTTACCGCCGCAAACCCAGACCCCGACTCCGCCGCCGTCTCGGATTGAGTCGCCCCGGAGGGGACGATCGCCCCGTCGGGCAGTACGCTTCGGGCATTCCGTTCCGGAGGTGAAACCATGCCGTGGCCCAGCAGCGCCGACGATCCCGCCCTCAAACTCATCCGCGATGAAGAGATTCGTCAGAATTCGACGATCCAGCTGATTGCGAGTGAGAACTTTGCCTCGCCCGCAACGATGGCTGCGACCGGTTCGGTTCTCACCAACAAGTACTCCGAGGGCTACCCGGGGAAGCGCTACTACGGCGGCAACATGGTCGTCGACCAGCTCGAAGACCTTGCTCGGCAGCGTGTGTGTGAGATCTTCGGCGCTGATCACGCCAACGTGCAGCCCCACGCTGGCGCGATTGCGAACATGGGCGTGTATCAAGCGCTGCTCGACCCGGGCGACACGATCCTGGGACTGAGCCTTGATCACGGTGGCCACCTGACCCACGGCTCGCCGGTCAACTTCTCGGGCTTGCAGTACAACTTCGTGAGCTATGGCGTCACCGCCAGCGATGAGCGGATCGACATGGAAGAGGTCCGAGCCAAGGCGCACGCCCACAAGCCGAAGCTCATCGTTGCGGGAGCCACGGCGTATCCCCGCATCATCGACCCGGCACCGTTCCGCGAGATCGCCGATGAGGTCGGCGCGCTCCTCATGTTCGACGCCGCGCACATCGCTGGTCTCATTGCCGGTGGGGTTCATCCCAATCCGATGCCGTATGTCGACGTCATGACCTTCACGACTCACAAGACGCTGCGGGGTCCTCGCGGCGGCTGCATCCTCAGCCGAGCCGAGCATGCTGCTGCGATCGACAAGGCGATGTTCCCCGGTCTGCAGGGCGGTCCGCTCGAACACGCCATCGGTGCGAAGGCCGTCGCGTTCGGCGAGGTCCTCGACCCTGCGTTCAAGACGTACGCCCAAGGCGTTGTTGCCAACGCAGCTGCGCTGGCTGAGGCCCTGGCCGGCCATGGCTTCCGGCTTTGCTCTGGCGGCACCGACAATCACCTGCTGCTTGTCGACCTGCGAACGTTCGACGCGGAACTCACTGGCAAGGAGGCGCAGGCCGTTCTCGACGATGCCGGTGTGAGCCTCAACAAGAACACGGTGCCCGACGACCCGCGGTCGCCTTTCGTCACCTCGGGTGTCCGGATCGGTACCCCTGCGGTCACCACCCAGGGCATGGGAACCGACGAGATGGTTGTGATCGCCGATCTCATCGCCCGGGCATTGCGCGGACGCGACGATCTGGCGGTGATTGCTGCCGTCAAGCAGGAGGCCGAGGCGCTCTGCAGCCGGTTCCAGCCCTACCCGGAGCTGGGAGCCTGAGCGGTCGGTAGGGGGGAGATCGGGCCGTGCCGTCAGCATCGGCCTACTTGATCGTCGGGGCGACAGCCGCCGTCGTCACCTTCGTCCTCATCCCTGTTGTCATTCGGCTGTCTCCCCGGTTGGGCGCGATCGTCGAACCGGACGAACGCCGGGTGCATACACACCCGACCCCGACGGCGGGTGGGGCCGCGATGATCGTCGGGATGCTCTCGGCGGTTGTGGTGTCGTTCGTGCACCCTGCGTTCGAGGAGGTGATGGCGGCCCGAACCGAGATGCTCGGTGTCGTCGTGGCGGCGCTCGTGATCTGGAGTGTCGGGTTCGTCGACGACGTTCGCGAGATCTCGGCGCCCGCAAAGATGGCAGGGATGGTGCTGGCGGGGAGTCTTCTGTCGCTCACCGGCGTCTCCATCCTCGTGTTTCGGGTGCCGTTCTTCGATGTCTTGTTCCTCTCGGCGGACTGGTCGTTCTTCATCACCGTGTTCTGGGTGGTGGTGATGGCCAACATCGTCAACGTGATCGACGGTCTCGACGGACTCGCCGCCGGCATTGTGGCGATCGCATCCGCGACCTTCCTGCTCTACGCGCTCCGACTCGGAAATGAAGAGGTCCTCGACCCGTCCAACCCCGGGGCCCTCTGGGCCGTGATCGCGCTCGGTGTCTGTGTCGGATTCCTGCCTCACAATGTTCACCCCGCCCGGATCTTCATGGGTGATGGCGGTGCCCTCATGCTCGGGCTGTTGATGGCAGCGTCGACGATGAGTGTCGGTGGGCGTGCCACGACGGAGTTCTCCGGCCAGTCGTTCTTCTTCTTCGCCCCGATCTTCATTCCGCTGGTAATCCTTGGGGTACCCGTCCTCGACGCACTGTGGGCGGTACTCCGGCGGACGGTTCGGGGCCGCAGTTTCGCCCAAGCCGACAAGGAGCATCTCCACCATCGGCTCATGAATCTCGGGCACGGGCACCGCCGTGCCGTCCTGATCTTGTGGGCGTGGACGGCCTTGCTGTCGGCCTTCGTGCTGTACCCGACCTACACCGGTGAGGGTGATGCCATCGTGCCGATCGGCATCCTGGCCCTCGCCTTGGTGCTGTTCTCGGTGTTGCATCCCCGAGTGCGCCCCGTGCCCGTTGGCGCTCCCGCAGAACGGGCCGAGGACCCGCAGGTTTCGGTGGCGTCAGATGACGTCGACGGGGACCCCGATCGGTAGCCCGACCGTCTCGACGAGATAGGTGACGTCGTCGTTGTGGAGACGGACACAGCCGGACGACACGTTGGTGCCGAGCGAGTCGGGATCGTTGGTGCCGTGGATCCCGAGTTGTCCGTCGCCGCCGGCGAAGGTGGTGAACGTCTCGCTGTACCCCGAAAGCCCGTAGGCGTAGGCGCCGTACACGGAGTCGGGTCGGGGTGGGCGGAGGAGTTCGGTCGTGTAGTAGCGGCCGAGCGGTGTTGGCGCGTTTTCGCGGGCCACGCCGACGGTCGCCTCGAAGATGGGAAGCCCGCGTTCGTAGAGGATCAGCAAAAAGTCATCGAGGCGCACCTCGATGGCGTAGTTGTGTCGGGTCAGGCGAACGTCGCTTCCGTTGATCCATCCGAAGCTGCCGTTTGGTCTCGTCGGCAACAGCACTTCCATGCGGTTGAGGTCGGCGAGGTCCTCGACAAGAAAGGCGAGCGGGCCGCCGCTGGGGATCGGGTTCGCGAACTCCATGATGGGCTCGTCGATGGCGCGTGTGGCCGAAACCCCCACCGAAGGCACGATCGCTTCCGCGACGAACGACAACCCGGGAAGGTCCTCGTCGGGGACGTCGACGGGAAGGCCGTTGTCGGGCTTCGGTTCATCCGGCGCTTGGCTCTCGACCGGGGCGACGGTGGTGGTGCTGCGTGGAGCACCTGGCTCGAGCGGGATGGTGGCGTCGGCGAACTCATCGAGGAGTTCTCGTTCAGGCTGTGCGCAGGCGGTCACCCCCAGCGCAGATGCCCCCAGCAGAAAGCGTCGCCGATCCATGCGGTGACGCTACCGAACCGAAAGCGCAAACCCGGGGCACCGGTCATGCGTCTTCGGGGTTGAGTTGCTCCAGGTCGAGTCCAGCGGTCTCGGGGAACCGGGTCAGTACGAGTCCAGCGACGATCACCGGTGCGATACCCGCGACCGCCAGCGGCGCACCCAGGTTCCCCCAGGCATCGGAGAGCACGCCGACACCGAACAACCCGATCGCGCTTCCGGCCACGCCGACAGTGACAATGAGCGCATTGGCACGGCTGCGGTCGTGGGTGCCGAACAGTTCTGGGCCGTAGACGGCGAGTGCGGGGACGGCGATGGCGCCGACGATGTTTCCGGCGAGCTTGGCTGCCCACATCGCGGGTCCGGCAACGACGAAGGACAGAACGGTTCCGATGGTGCCGGCAATGAGACCGATCGCGGCGACCGGGCGCCGTCCCCACGACTCCGAAAGGTAGCCCCCGATGAGCACACCGATCCCCACCGGGGTGGCGGTGATGACGGTGAAGAGTGCAATGTCCCCGCCGGTGAACCCTCGCTCATCTCGCAGGAACTCGTTGTGGAAGCCGCTCGCCGGTGCGGCGAACAGGGCGAGGAGGAACAGGCTCGAACCCAGCAGCCCGAAGCGGACCATCCGCCGGTGCCGGTCTGCCTCGTCAAGTGCGTTGCCGTCGTCATCGGCGTGTTCAGTGAACCGCTGGGTTTCCGGGAGACGGCGGCCGGCCCAGGCAATGACGGCAATCCCGAGTCCTGCGACGAGATAAATGGCGCGCCACCCTCGGATATCGACATCGGCGATCGGCAGGATCCACACCGCCATGCCCGAGCCGAGCCCGGCGCTGAGGGTCAAGACCGACGCAGCCCAGGCACGGCTGCGCGTCGGCATCTCCTCAACCGCCATGATCGCGATGATGATGCCGAGCGCAGTCGACAGGCCCCGGGCGAACAATTGGGTTCCGCCGAGGAAGGCGAGGTTGGGAGAGAAACCGCCCAAGACGGTCATGACACAACTCGACACACCGGTGAAGAGCAGCAGCGGTCGGCGACCTCGCCGATCCGCCATCGTCGAGGCAATCAGGGTCACCAGCACCCCGAATCGAACGACAGCAAACACGATTCCCTGCGCCGTGTTGCCTCGTCCGAACTCGTCGGTCGCAAAGGACAGCGTCTGGGTGAGGACCGTCCCGAGGTAGCCATCGACGATCTGGACGGCGCACAGCAGCCCGAGCACCGTGGCGGCATGTGCGCTCAGCCGATCAGGCGGTGCCCACCAGTAGGAAAAGGTGTCCCGACGAGTGCGGAGGGCGCGGCGAACCGGCCAAGCGAAAAGCCAACCCCACACGGGGATGGCGAGTCGGTAGGTGGTCGTCTCGACCACATCATGACGACCGTCGTCGCGTTTGTTGACGACAAGCTCGCGGCGGTAGTGCCGGAATGGCCCATCGGCGAGCCCCCAATGGTCGGCGCCATCTTGGGCCTCCTCGACGATGTCGGTACGGGGTCGACGGCGGGCTGCGAGTTGCTCGTCATCCTCGACCGACACCTGTCTGAGCACTGTCACGGTTGATGATGCTACGGGCCGTATCCTGTGCCTCCGTGGAGAGCCCCTTGCTCGATGATCCCCGAGCCGACCATCTGTCGGCTGCAGCGCGGCGGCTCCTTCGTCGTCCCCGGCCGCGCTATCGAGGCGTGCTCCATCGGTGGGCGTCGCTGGCCAGCATCCCCGTCGGGATCGTTGCGGTGGTGAGCGCTGACGGCGGGCGGGCCCGGTTTGCCATCGCCGTGTTCGCCATTGGGGCGCTCGTGATGCTGGGGGCAAGCGCCATCACCCACCTCCGAGACTGGCCGATCGAGCGGGTCGAAGGGCTGGTTCGACTCGATCATTCGGCGATCTTCGTGATGTTCGCGACCTCCGCAACCCCCGTCGCCCTGCTGGCGCTTTCTGATCGTCGGATGTGGTTCCTGCTGGGGTTTGCGTGGATCGGTTCGATCGTCGGTGTGGTGCTCGAGTACTTGCCGTTTCACCCGCCCCGCGGCCTGGTCAACACCATCTACCTGACCTTTGGCGGTTCGTTCCTGGTATTCCTGCCCTGGCTTTTCGACGCCCTAACGACAGGCCAGCTCTGGCTTCTGCTCGTCGGCGGTGCGGCCTACACCGTCGGGGCGATCATCGTTGGGGCCCAGTGGCCCGATCCCTCCACCGATGTGTTCGGGTACCACGAGGTATGGCACGTGCTCGTGGTGGCGGGGGCCGCTCTCCACTATGTGATGGCCTTGCAGCTCGCTGACGTCCTCTAAGCCGGTCTTCCCGATCGGGCGTGGTCACATCGTGAAGGTGCGGGGCCAATCGTCCGTGCGAACCACGGCGTCGCTCCCACCATCGACGAAGACCACCGAACCGCAGGCGAAGCGGGCGGCAGGGGAGAGCATGAAGCAGATCCACGAGGCGATGTCGGCCGGTACGCCTCGGCCGGTCGGCACCGGAAGTCCACTGGTGAGCGGGCCGAACGTTGGGTCATCATCGCCGCCCTGCAGGAGCGGAGTCTGGACGGCGCCGGGAGCGATGACGTTCAGGCGGATACCGGCACCGACCCATTCGTCGGTGGTGGCGTGCCGGCGGCACCAGCGGGTGATCGCTGTCTTGGAGGCGCCGTAGGCCACCGACGAGTCGAACGGCGGGCCGGTCTCGGCCAAGATCGCGGCGATTGTGGATCGGTCACCGGTCGAGAACGCATCGACGAGCTCATCGGGCAGGTTCGGGGTGAGCGTCGTCGAGTTTGACCCGATCTGGACCACGGACGGTTGGTCTCCTGCGGCCAGCGCAGGGCGAAGACCGGCAAGCAGCGCTTCGCTGCCGAAGTAGTTGACCTCGGCAATGAGTCCGGCATCCACCGGCGGACCGAGGCCAGCACCGGGGACGAGTCCGTCGAGCACCCCGTCACAGCGATCGAGGGTTGCGGCGATCGCATCCGCTCGACCTTCGTCGGTTGACAGGTCGGCAATGACGTCGGCGTCGCGGAGATCGATACCGATCACTCGGTGCCCGTCGGCCTCGAGCATGGAGCGGGTTGCGGCCCCGATACCGGAGGCCGAGCCGCTGATGGCGATGGTGCGCACTGATGAAACCCCCTGCTGCGGTGCACGATGATCGTTCCCGTGAGCCAGACTGGGCAAATGCAGGCTTCTCTTCGCCTCGATCGCGCCCGTCTCGACGGTGAACGCATCATCGAGCTGTGCATCTCTGACCCGTCCGCCGCTGTCCCTTCCTGCCCCGGCTGGGACATGGCCAAACTGCTGGGCCACATGACCACTGTGTGGCACATGCTGGCGATCATCGCCGAGACCCAGCCCACCGGATTCCCCGGTCGTGATCAGTTCCCGCCTCGTCCCGAGACAGGAGCGGAAGAAGCTGGGGCGCGGGCGGCGCTTGATCGTGTCGACCAGGCGATGCGTGCGCTCGAGCCCGGTACGTCGATGTGGTCGTGGGCCACGACCCAGAGCAGCGACTTCTACCCTCGGCGGTACCACCTCGAGAACCTCGTGCACCGAGTCGATGCCGAGCAGGCCCTCGGGTTGGCCAGCGAGATCGATGGCGACGAAGCCGCCGATGCCGTCGACGAACGCTTCGTGGAATTCGTCCACCTCCGCGAGGAGCGGCCAGCGGGTTCGCTCCACGTGCACCGCACCGATGGTGAGGGTGAGTGGACATTTGCGGTGGTTGACGATCGCATCGTTGTCACCAAGCAGCACGAAAAGGGCGACGCCGCCGCGCGAGGCACCGGCGCTGACCTGATGCTTGCCGTGTGGGGCCGTGGGGGAGCGGACGCGCTTGAGATCTTCGGCGACGACGCGCTCGTCGACGAGTGGTTCTCCCTCTGTCGATGACCGACGCTCAGCCGTCCCCCGCAGGCTTCGCTGGAGGTTCGAACCTCGACCAACTGATGCCGGTCCTGCTTTTCTTCGTGCTGTTCAACGTCTGGGGCATCATCCCGGCCGTCATCGCCGCTACCGGTTGGTCGATCAAGGCGGCGGTGGGCCGCCGTCAACGAGGGCTCACGATCGGGTGGTGGTTGCCGGGCGTCACGATCTATCTCCTCATCCGGGCCGCGATCACCGTCGCCGTGGAGGAAGAACTGATCGACTTCGGCATCAGTTCCGAGGCGGTCTACTTCGGGATCGGGTTCGCCACGAAGTTCCTGATCGGCGTTGCCGTTGCCGTCACCATTGTCGCCGCCCGCCCGGTTCTGGCCTGGGCCATCCCCATGGTCGTCCGCCTTCCGCAGGCCGTGCTTGACGACCCGCGCTACCGACGGGTCATGGCCAACGCATCGTGGATCATCGTCTTCTATGAGCTCACGTCGGCCACGTGGGATGTCTGGCTCTACAACAATTCCGGTTTCAACCTTTTCTTCCTCGCTCGGAGTGGAACCAACTTCATCTTTGCCTTTGTCTGCATCACCGTCGGGCTGATGTACATCGACCGCGGTCTCGAGCCGATCGAGGCGTACCCGGGCATCACCGAAGTGATCGAAAACCAGGGGCGCGCGACGTCATGACGCACGGGCCGCTCGTGGTTCTCCACGATCATCTCGACGGTGGGGTGCGACCAGCCACCGTGCTCGAGCTGTGCCGCGCCGCCGGGATCCCGACGCCGGTTGACGATGCCGTTGCGTTAGCGGAGTGGATGACAATCGACCCCGGCATGGCGATCGAGGAGGCCTTCTCCCGATTCGACCTCGTCACTGCTGCGCTGCAGACAGCTGGCGCCCTGCAGCGGGTTGCTCGCGAAGCCGTGGAGGACCTGGCCGCTGATGGCGTGATCCACGCCGAGCTTCGGTTCGCGCCACTGCTCCACACAACGGGCGGGTTGTCCCCACGCGACGTGCTTGCCGCGGTCGCTGCCGGTCTCGACGAGGGCGAAGCGTCGACCGGACTCGACGCCCGCCTCATCATCTGCCTGATGCGAGATCAGCCCGAGACGGTCTCGTTCGAGGCGGTTGATGCGGCGATCGAGTTCGGTGGCCGGGTCGTGGCGATCGATGTGGCAGGGATCGAACCGGGCTACCCAGCCGAACTCCATGCGACCCCGATTGCACGGGCCCGCGCCGCTGGTCTCGGGATCACGATCCACGCCGGTGAGATGGATGGCCCCGCTCAGATTGCGAGTGCCCTCGCCTGCCAGCCCGATCGGATTGGCCACGGCTGGCGGATCATCGACGACTGCAACGTCACCGATGGGCGCATCACCTCGCTCGGCCCCACCGCAACCGCGCTCCGCGACGCCGGTCTTCCGCTCGAGATCTGCCTCACCTCCAATGCCTGTCTCGGCACGCCGGTCGCTGAGCATCCACTGCGGCTGCTGGCCGATGCCGGCTTTCGGGTCGGGCTCAACCCGGACGACCGGTCGATCACCACCACCTCCGCAAGGCGAGAGTTTGAACTCGCTCGTGACGTGCTGCAGGTGCCGCTCACCGATCTTGCCGCGATGAGCGAGCGGGCTGCGGTCGCTGCCTTCCTGCCCGACGACCAGCGAGCCGCGCTGGTTGCCCGAGTGCGAGCCGGGTGGGATGTCACCGTGCCACGCCTCGTTCATCTTGCTGACCGAGCGCGCTGGGAGGACGCTCGGGCCAGCGGGGCCTACCTGCCCGCTGAATTCGCCACCGACGGGTTCATTCACCTTTCAGCGCTCCACCAAGTCCTCACCCCCGCCAATCGCTTCTACCGAGGACGCGATGACCTGATCGCGATCGTCGTCGATGCGCTCTTGATCGACCACGCGCTCGTGTGGGAGCCCGGAACCGGCACCGACGAATACTTCCCCCACCTCTACGGTGCGCTCGGCACCGACGCCGTGCTCGCCGAGATCCCGTTCCAGCCCGAAGCCGACGGTTCCTTCCTGCTGCCGCCCCGCCTCACCGCCGCAGTCCGGCGGTAACGCAAAGCCCCACCGAGGATCGGCGACTAGTTCTGATCTTCGCCGAGGATTGGCGACATTGGATCAATCCCGAACTCGCGGAGCATCTCGCCATAATCCGCCCCCCGCCGCAGGTTCTGGCCTCCATCAACGGCGATGGTTTGCCCCGTCATCCACGACGACTCAGGGCCGACCAAGAACCGCACCATCTCGGCGATGTCGTCCGGATCCCCGATACGGCCCAGCGGGATCAGGGACATGTAGTCGTCGAGAAGCGCTCCACCCCCAGTGATCGGCGTCATGAGTTCCGTGCCGACGATGCCGGGCTGGATCGAGTTGACCCGCACCCCGAAGTGGCCCATCTCATCGGCGGCCACCCGACACAGGTGGTCGAGGCCGGCTTTGGCACCGCCATAGGCACCCAAGCAGCGGAACGGATCCGATCCGGCGTGTGACGAGCAACCGATGATCGAGCCGCCACCACCCTGGCGAGCCATCTGTGTGGCCCCGTGCTTGATGCACAGGAACGTCCCGATGTAGTTCAGCTCCATCGTTGAACGGATGGTCTCGACGTCGCTGGTTGCAAGCGGGCCGACGCCAGTCGAGCCGCCAGCACAGGCGAACAGTCCATCCAAACGGCCAGTGATCGCAGTTGCGGCCTCAACCGCAGCCGAAACCGATGATTCGTCAGTGACATCGGCGACCACGTGAGCAACGGTGACGCCATCGGCCGCTCGAGCACGGATCCGTTCAGCGGCCGCCGTCAGCTTCTCCTCGGTCCGGCCACAGATCGTCACATGGGCACCGTCGGCGGCGAGTTTGGCAGCAGCCGCCTCACCGATACCGCTTCCACCTCCGGTCACCAGCACCGAACAGCCGTCGATCGACCCCATGTCTCACCCTTTCCGCAGGAACAGAGAGACAGTACTTTCGCGAGTCTTCGAGAGCTGCATTGCCCCGAAGCCCGAACAGTTCGTCGGAGGCCTAGGGCGGTCAGCGTCGACGGACGCAGACCGGGATCACCACCGCCCGCTCTTCTGCATCCGACGCGTCGAGATCGATTTCGGCATCAAGGACCCACTCGTTGAAACCGGCTGGATCACAGATCGTCTGCGAGGCGAAACCGCGCTCGAGGTCGATGTCGAACCACTGGGCCGCCCGAGCATCGGCATCGATGTGGATGTGGTCGTGTTCATCCCAGTACGCCGCCATATCGTCAGCCAGGGCACCGGCGCGGTGGTGGGCGAGTTCGGTAACCACCCGGAACATCTCGTTGCGGACCAGCACGGTGAACGCTCGACGATTCGCCGTGAAGGCGGTCAGCGGTGGCGCGTCGAGTGGACTGTCATCATCGTCGGGGTTGCGAAGCTTCTCCCACTCATCGAGCAGGCTGGAGTCGACTCGTCGGATCATTTCGCCGAGCCACTCGGTGAGGTCATCAAACTCGTCAGACTCCACATCGACCGGAACGGTCTGCACCATCGCCTTGTAGCAGTCGGTCAGGTAGCGCAGCACAGCCCCTTCGGACCGTTTCAGGCCGTAGCGAGCGATGTACTGGTTGAAGGTCTCGGCGTGCTCGAGCATGTCGCGCACGACCGACTTGGGCTGGACTCGGTCACGGCCGACCCAGGGATGGTGCTGGGCGAACACCTCGAATGCCGGTTCAAGGAAGTCGGCTTCGGGCTTGGGCCATGTGATCTGTTCGAGCTGTTCCATTCGCTGCTCGTACTCGACACCATCGCGTTTGAGTTCGCTGATGAGCGTTTCTTTCGCCTTGTCGAGTTGGGCGAGCAGGACGACCATCGGGTTGTCGAGTACGGACTCGATCACGCTCAACAACTGCCACGCAAAGTCCGGGGCGTCACGATCCAACGCGTCGATCGCCTCGAGTGCGAACAGAGACAGCGGCTGGTTGAGACGAAAATCGTCCTGCAGGTCGAGATTGATCCGCACGGGGCGGCCCTGCTCATCGGGCTCGTCGAGTGCTTCGAGCACGCCCGCCTCGATCAAGGATCGATACACCGCGATCGACCGACGGATGTGGTGGCGTTGGTTCTTTCGGGTCTCGTGATTGTCAACGAGCAGGTTGCGCATCGCTTCGCAACCATCGCCGGGCCGGTCCAAGACGTTGAGCATCATGGCGTGGCTCACGGCGAAGCTCGAGGAGAGGGTCTCGGGCTGGCCGCCGCTGAGTCGGGCGAGCGTGTCGCCGTCCCAATGCGCATAGCCGCGCTCCGGCGGCTTGCGCTTCACCAGCTTCTTCTTCTTTTTCGGATCGGTTGCAGCCTTCGCCTCGGCCTTCTTGTTTTCGACGACATGCTCCGGGGCCTGCACCACCACGGAACCTGCGGTGTCGAATCCGCGGCGTCCAGCTCGACCGGCGATCTGCTGGAACTCTCGAACCGACAGCACCCGAACTCGGCGGCCGTCGTATTTGCAGAGCTGGGTGAAGAGAACGGTTCGGATCGGCACGTTGACGCCGACGCCGAGGGTGTCGGTGCCGCAGATCAGCTTGAGGAGACCCTGTTGGGCGAGCTTCTCGACGAGGAGTCGATATTTGGGAAGCAAACCCGCATGGTGCACCCCGATCCCCGCGAGCACGAAGCGCTTCAGATCCTTCCCGACCGGCGTGTCGAATCGAAAGCCACCCACGGCTGTCTTGACTGCCTCTTTTTCGTCTTTGGTGAGCACATCGAGGCTGGTGAGGCTCTGCGCTCGAGCGCTGGCCTCCTTCTGGGTGAAGTGCACGATGTAGACGGGTTGTCGACCGTCGTCGAGCAGCGCGCCGATCGTGTCGAGCAGGGTGGTTTCGCGGTATTCGAAATCGAGGGGAACCGGTCGTTCGGCGCCGGAGACGAGGATCGTCGTTCGGCCGGTTCGACGGCTGAGATCCTCTTGGAGCGCACTCGTCTCGCCCAGCGTCGCCGACATGAGCAGGAAGTTCGGATGGGGGAGTTCGAGCAGGGGGACCTGCCACGCCCACCCGCGATCGCGGTCGGCGTAGTAGTGGAACTCATCCATGATGACGAGGTCGACCTCGGCAGCTGCCCCCTCCCGCAACGAGCGGTTGGCCAGAATCTCCGCAGTGCACACGATCACCGGGGCGTCGCTGTTGACCGCGGCGTCACCGGTGACCATGCCGACATTGTCGGCGCCGAGCGCTGCGACCATCTCGAAAAACTTTTCGCTGACCAGCGCCTTGATCGGGGCGGTGTACACGGCTCGTTTGCCTTGGGCGAGCATGGCGAACGCTCCCGCCAGCGCAACCAAGGACTTACCGGATCCGGTCGGGGTCGCCAGGACGACGTTGTCACCGCCGAAGATCGAGACGATCGCCTCTTCCTGATGGGGATACAGGTCGAGTCCCTGCGTCTCGGCCCATTCCAAAAACGCGAACAGCAGTGTGTCGGGGGAGGTGTCGTCGGGTACGTGGTCGAGGAGTGACGCCGGAACGTCAGTGGAAGGCAACGTGGGCTTCCTTCAGGCCGAACACGAAGGCGTTGGGCATCTCCACGTGGGGTTTGTCGCTGAGCCGTTCGAGACCGTCGACTCGGGCTCGCAGTCGGTCGAAGAAGGTTCGGATCTCGAGTCGCGCCAACGACGCACCGAGGCAGAAGTGGGTTCCGAACCCGAACGACAGGTGATGGTTGGGGTTGCGAGTGATGTCGAAACGCTCTGGGTCAGCAAAGTGATCCGGGTCCCGGTTCGCTGCTGCGTACGCCATCAGGACCTGTTGGCCAGCCCGGATTGTCTGCCCGTGGAGTTCGACGTCCTCGGTTGCGACCCGGCAGAAGTTGTGGACGGGGGTGACCCACCGAATGAATTCCTCGGTCGCGACCTCGATGTCGGCGCCGTCCTTCAGGGCCTGCCATTGCGCAGGGTGATCAGCCAAGGCGAGAAGGGTCCGGGCAATGACGGTTCGGGTGGTTTCGGCTCCGCCGTCGAGCAGCAGGAGACAGTCGGAGATGATCTGGTCGAGCCCGAATGGATGACCGCCGACCTCGCCGCCGGTTTCGGTCTCGGTCTCGACCCACTTCGTCATCACATCGTCGACTGGGCACCCGGTTGCGACCTCGTCCCGCTTTGTCTCGTAGAGCTCCGCGCACGCGCCCGCGAACTCCATGGCCGAGATGATGCCGGCTTCCTCGTGGTACCGGGGCCCACCCCCGAGTGCGATCGTGGTCTCGGACCAGTGCTGCAGTTTGGGCCACATGGCGTCGGGGAAGCCGAGCAGGAGGCCGATCATCTGGGCGGGGAGTGGCGCCGCCAGCTCACCGACGATCTCGCCGTGGCCACGGGCAAGTACGGGGTCGAGGAGGGCATCGACGGTGTCGCGGACCTCGTCGTCCCACCGGCTCACCGCCCGCGGGGTGAACCGCCGCGACACCAGATTGCGACGGGCCACATGAAGCGGGTCGTCACACCCGATGATCGATCGATCCGCCGGGATGTTGGGCCGGTAGCCGCCCTTCTCGGTGTCGGAGTTGATGAAAACCCGTTTGTTCTTCTCGATCGCGACGATGTCGTCGTAGCGAGTGACGACCCAGAGTTCGTTCACGTCATCCCAGTGGCAGGGCGAGTGCTCACGAAGCCAGGCGAACTTGGCGTGCGTGTCGCCGTCGACATAGAAGTCGCCGTCGAGAATGTCGAGCGGACGGGGATCGATCGGCGTCATGACTCGATCGTAGGCGTGGACTCGCCCGGCGACCGAACCATCAGTGCCGCCGGCGGCGGGAGTCGCTCATGAGGGTCAGGCCGTCGGGACCCAGACGAGGACGATGTCTTCAACGGTGATGTCGGTCTTCTCGAGTCCCACCTCGAACGGTTCGATGGCCTCAGCGGCGGCGTCCCATTCGTCAGCTGCCGCTTCGAGCGCGTCGGTCAGGGCTTCGGCGAGCTCGTCCAGTTCGTCGATTTTCTCGGCGAGCCGGTTCCTGGCAGTTTCGACTCGGTTGACGGCATTCGCAGAGGTGCGACGTTTCGTCGACGCGCGACGAACCCCGCCGAGGATGCTGCGGGCGTTGCGCTTGCCGCCCAACAAGCCCCCGATGACATCGATTGCGCCGCTGAGTACCTCGTTGCGCTTTCGCTCGTTCGCGTCGTCCTCGAGTTCGCGGATCCGGTCCTCGGCTTTGGCGATTGCGGTCCGAACCCGGTCCTGCTTCTTGGTCATGGAAGCCCGCAGTGCTTCGGCCTCTTCGTCGAGTCGTGCGTCAGCGGCTGCGTCGCAACGAGCACGAAAGTCGGCCTCGGACTCGTCGACCCGCGAGTAGAGCTTCAGGACATCGTTTCGCCACAGTGACAGGGTTTCGGACCGGTAGAGATGGTCTTTCAGTGCCCGCTGGGCGTTGGTGAAAAACGTCTTGGTGTGGACCTTGCCGTCCGGAAGGACGTACACGGCGCCGTCGGGGGCCTCGGCGCGAAGGTCGCGATCGTCGTAGTCGACGGCGGTGAAATCAGCGCCGTCGACATCGGCTCCGAGTGGGGCCACCACCGCTTCCCACTCTGCCTCGTGGCGTACGTCACCTTTCCGCTCGTCGAAGAGCAGCCGAACCCGAGCGGCGAGCGCAGGCACGAGGCGACGCCCGCCGCTGACGGCGCCAACCATGCCCGCCCACGAAGCTGCAGGGTCGAGATAGGCGACGTCGACCGTGTCGGCGATCTCGGGGGCGACGGCGGATTCGTCATCGGCGAGGTTGGCCCCGGCACCGACCGACGTCGGAGATGGTGCGCTGGCCGTCGACGACGGCATCGATGCCGCGGCCGCCAGTGCTGCTTTCTGCTCGGTCATGAGCGAACCGATCTGCTCACGGGTCAAAGGGCCAGGCAGATACGACATGGCCCACCGGGTGCTGAACTGGCGCGGCTGGCCCCCGCGAGTCGAATGGAAGACGAACGCTCGCTTGTCGAGGTTGCCGATGGTGTCGGCAAGTGCCGCCATGTCGACGGCACCTCCCGCCGATCGCATCCCGTCGAGGAGACGGTCGCGGTCCCGTTCGGTTTGGAGCCGACCGATCATCCAGGTGCCGGCGTTGCTGATCGCCTTGTAGTCGAGATCGACCGGATTCTGCGTGCTGAGCACCATCCCCACACCGAACGCTCGGGCCTGTTTGAGGATGGTGAGGATCGGTCGTTTCGCCGGCGGAGCCGCCGTCGGCGGAACAAAGCCAAAGACCTCATCCATGTAGACCAACGCTCGTAGGTTCGGGCTGCCGGACTGGGCCCGCATCCACGTGACGAGTTTGGACAGGAGCAGGGTGACGACGAACTGGCGTTCCTCGTCGGTCAAGTGAGCGATCGACACGATCGCGGCCCGGGCCGAGCCATCCTCGGCGTACAGCATCGATTCGATGTCGAGCGCTGCACCTTCACCCCACGCCGCGAAGGCCGGGGACGCGAGAAGTCCGTTCAGTTTGAGGGCGAGTTCGGTTCGATCCTTCGGCGGGAAGAACGTGTCGAGCTCGATCACCCCCAGTTTCCGCATTGGCGGATCCTGGATCTGTCCGAGCAGGGTGGCGAGGTCCAGATGCATGCCGCTGCCCCATGCCTGGTGGATCAGGTTCGCCAGCAGGACGTGCTCGCGGCCCGACAGCGGGTCACTCGTCACGCCGATCAGGCCGAGGAGGCCCTGCACGAGCCCATCGATCTCCTCTCGGATGCTTTCGGCGTCGCTCAGGTCGGCTGGTGCTCGAAGATCGCCGATCACATTGAGGGGAACTCCGGCGCTGGAACCCGGTGTGTAGATCGTCTTGTCGACGCAGGCGAGCGCGGCCATACGGGTCTCATCGATGCCGGAGCGCTCGGTGCCGCGCTTCCAGAGCTGTGCCGTTGCCTCAGGGTCGGTGCCCTCGGTCACCCAGGGCGCAAAGTCGGTCGGCGCGAAGTCGGGGGAGACCATCAGGAGGTTTCCCATGTCACCCTTCGGGTCGATCACCAGGCAGGGGATGCCGTCAAGGAGTGCCTCCTCCAGCATGATCATGCCGAGACCGGTCTTCCCTGATCCGGTCATGCCGACGATGACCCCGTGCGTGGTGAGGTCCGACGACTCGTACTGCAAGTTCGGAGTGTCGGTGTCGCCGGGAAGGAAGGGACCCAGGTAGAAGTGCGCAGGATCGTTGATTAGTTCGTCGTTGCTCATGGCTCCTCCGGTGACAGCCAGAGCGTAGCCCTGGGCGTGTGACGCTCGGCGGGCGTCAAATCTCGAATGCGTGACCAGTTCGTGGGGGTTGCCGTCGGCCAGGACTACGGTCGGCGTCATGGCCAGACGGTCGTCGCCATGGCGTGCACTCACGAACCTGTTGCTCCCGCACCGTGGTCGGGTGACGGGAATGGCGGCGGTCTTGGCAGTTGCCGGAGTTCTTCCGTTGCTCGGCCCGATTCTGATCGGCCGCTTCATCGATGCTGCGGCCGATGGTGCGACCACCCGATGGTTGCTCGTCATCGCCGGCCTCTATGTCGCCGTTGGGGTGACTCGCCAGCTCATGGCGGTCCTCGTTGCGTGGACTGCTGCTGATCTTGCCTGGCTGGTCACCAATGAGTTGCGCTCGGACCTTGCCCGGCACGTCCTGTCGCTCGATGTTGGCTTCCATCGGCGAACGAGTCCGGGTGAGCTCGTCAGCCGCGTGGACGGCGATGTGACCGCCCTCAGCGAGTTCATCGCCCAGTTCGCAGTGAAGGCGGTCGCCGCAGGGGTGACGCTTGTCGGGATTGTGTTCGTCGTCGGCATCCAGGACTGGCGAATCGGTGTCGGCTTTGCCGTCTACCTGTGTTTGGCCGTCGGCACGGTCTATTCGCTTCGGAACCTGGCCGTAGACGAAGCCGCCAGTGAGCAAGCGGCGATGGGTCGCCTGCTCGGTGAGGTCGAGGAACGCCTGACCGGAGCTGACGATCTGCGCGGCAACGGCGGGGGAAGCCACGCCCTTGCGACGTTTCAGGTGGCGAGTGCGCGGCTGCTGCGGGCCATGCTCCAGCGGGAGCGGCATGGTGTTGGGTTGTGGGTCGCTTCGAACGCGGTGTTCGTGTTCGGCGGTATCGCGATCCTCGCCGTCAATGCCGGACTGCTCTCGCGTGGGTCGATCACGCTCGGCACCGCCTACCTGGTGTTCCAGTACACCCAGATCCTCCGGGAGCCCCTGGGGCAGCTCGCGGATGAAACGGAGCGCGTCCAGCGGGCGGCGGGCGGCATGGTCCGAACCATCGAGCTCGTCGGTGAACGATCGGCGATCGTCGACACCGGGCATGACCCGCTCCCAGATGGCCCCCTCTCGCTCCGGCTCGATGACGTGTCCTTCACCTACGCCGACGAGGACGATGCCGCACCGGTGCTGCGGAATGTCTCCATCGACCTCGTCGCAGGACGGACACTTGGTGTGCTTGGCCGAACCGGGAGCGGCAAGACCACCCTCGCTCGTCTTCTGCTGCGGCTTGTCGAACCGACCGAGGGCGCTATTCGGCTCGGTGCCGTCGACACCCGTGCCGTACCCCTGGCAAGCCTGCGAGCTCGGACCGGCGTTGTCAGCCAGGATGTACACCTTTTTGCGGCGTCGATTCGCGACAATCTCGCGCTTTTCGAACCGGCCATCACCGACGACCAGATCTGGGCTGCGCTCGGCGAACTCGGGCTCGTCGAATGGGTGGCGGCCATGCCGAACGGGCTCGACACCGTGCTCGGCCCTGCCGGTGGTGGCCTGTCTGCGGGTGAAGGGCAGCTGATTGCCCTGACCCGCCTGTTTCTGCGCGAGCCCGACTTTGTGCTCCTTGATGAGGCATCGTCGCGGGTCGATCCCCTCACGGAGGAGCGCCTCACTCGAGCGATCGACAAGCTCATCGAAGGACGAACCGCCGTTGTGATCGCTCATCGTCTCTCGACTGTCGAGCGTCTCGACGAGATCCTCGTGCTCGACAACGGAGAGGTCATCGAGCATGGACCGCAGGCTGACCTCCGGAGCGATCCGGCCAGCCGCTATGCCCGACTCCTCGCGCTCGGTGCGGAGGCCGAAGTCGATGCTGCGCTGCTCGAACCGGGAGCGGGCTCATGAGTGCGGCAATCCAGCCTGATCGACTCGCCTGGCGAACCGGTGTTTTCCGCGGTCGGTTGTGGGCGGTGACGGCCGCCTGTTGGACCACGTACTATCTGAGCCCACTTCTCACCGGCTGGCTCCTCAAGCTGGTGTTCGACGAGTTCGAGCAATCGGGGTCGGTCTCCCGTCTCCTGGTCCTGCTCGGTATCGCTGAGAGCGCGTCGTGGGCGGTGTTTGGCCTCTCGGTGTGGCTCGTCGTCCGATGGTGGGTGGCGGTCAGCACCCTCGTCCGCACCAACATGCTGCATGCACAGACGGTGAGCGGCGGGCCCAAAGCCGCTCGCTTGCCCATGAGCCCCTCCGAGGCGATCACTCGGTTCCACGATGACACCCGAGACACCGTCATCTGGGCTGACTCCTGGCTCGACGGCGGGGGCATCCTTCTCTACGGGGTGCTCGCCCTCATCGTGATGGCGACGATCAGCGTGCCGGCTGCACTCGTCGCAGTCATTCCGCTGGTGATCGTCACCGTCGTGACCCGTCTTCTCACCCCTCGTCTGTATGCCGCTCGCGAGGCTGACCGGCGGGCCGCTGCCGACGTGAACTCGTATCTAGGCGAGATGTTCGCGGGGATGCTTGCGTTTCGGCTCGCCGGACGGGAGGAAGCGGCGATCGCCCGGCTCGAAACCCACACCGCCCGCCGCCGCCGGACTGCGGTGCGCGACACGGTGCTGCAGCAGGCGATCGACGGGATGTCATCGTCGACATCCGATGTCAGCATCGGGTTGACGATGCTGGTCCTTGCCCCGGTGATGCGTGATGGAACGCTTAGCGTCGGCGACCTTGCCCTCTTCGTTGCCTATGCGGTTCAGCTCGGTCGAGTGCCCCGGTTCACCGCTCGGCTGATCACGGCGCGAGAGCAAGCGATCGTGGCCTACGAACGGATGGGGGAGATGGTGCCCGACGGCCGGATCGACGATCTTGTCGAACCGACCGATGTCACGATCGAGCCTGGGGAGGTGATGCGTGTTCGCGACCCTGACCCCGAGCGCGTCCGGCTCGATCGGCTCGAGGCACGAGAGCTGTCATTCGTTCACCCCGAGACGGGCGGGGGCATCCGCAACATCGACCTTTCGCTCGCTCGAGGTGCGTTTGTTGTCGTCACCGGCGAAGTGGGATCGGGCAAATCCACCCTCCTGCGGGTCTTGGCCGGTCTGGAACACGCCGACGGAGGTGAGATCGTCTGGAACGACACCGTGATCGACGATGTCGCCGCATGGATGGTGCCTCCACGGGCTGCGTACCTTCCGCAGGTCCCCCGCCTGTTCAGCGAATCGGTGGCCGCCAACATTCGACTCGGCCGCGATGACCTCGATCTGCACGCCACCCTTGCGCTCACGACCCTCGACCGTGACCTCGGCGAGATGGCCGACGGCCTCGACACGAGGGTCGGCGCTCGTGGCCTCCGCCTCTCGGGAGGACAGGCGCAGCGGGTCGCTGCGGCTCGAAGCTTGCTGACCTCTCCCGAACTGCTGTTGATCGATGATGTGTCGAGTGCGCTCGATGTCGCCACCGAACTCGAGTTGTGGACCCGGCTGCGGGAGTTGGGCCGCAGCACCGTGGTCGCAGTGTCGCACCGGCAGTTGGCGTTCGATCTCGCCGACCACGTCATCACGCTTCGCCGGGGCCGAGTCGTCTGATTTGTGTTCGAGCGGTTCGGGTAGGGTCGCCCCATGAGCAGTGATCGCCCGTTCCGAGTTCTCGGCTTGCAACAAATCGCCATCGGTGGTCTCGATCTTGAAGCGTTGAGCGGCCTGTGGGTCGACACGCTCGGTGTCGAAAAAGTCGGCGACTACTCGAGCGAGTCCGAGAACGTGCAGGAAGACATCCTTCGCCTCGGCGCTGGTCCCCATGCCGTCGAAATCGACCTCATGCAGCCACTCGATCCTGACTCCCGCCCTAAGGTGCACGACCCATCGCTCAACCATGTCGGTCTCTGGGTCGACGACCTCCCCGCCGCAGTCGACTGGCTCACCGAACAAGGCATGCGGTTCACCCCGGGCGGGATCCGCCCGGGCGCCGCTGGCCACGACATTGTCTTCGTGCACCCGAAAGGAAACGACGAGTTCCCCCTGTCGGGCGAAGGTGTGCTGATCGAGCTCGTTCAGGCGCCCGACGACGTCATCGCTGCGCTGGGCTGAACCGGGCCACGACGCGAAACAGCCCGGGACTCTGCCCGGGCCGTTCCACGAGTGTTGTCATCACCTTGGCTCGGCCGTTGGCCGAGCGGCGATGCCGTCTCCTAGTTGAGACGCTCCACGATCATTGCCATGCCCTGACCGCCGCCGACACACATCGACTCCATGCCGATCGTGGCGCCCGAGTCCTCGAGGCCGTTGAGCAGCGTCGTCATGATGCGGGCGCCGGTCATGCCGAACGGGTGACCGAGGGCGATAGCCCCACCGTTGGGGTTGAGCTTGTCGAGGTCGATCCCGAGTTCATCGGCCGAGCCAAGGACCTGCACGGCGAACGCCTCGTTGATCTCGACATGGTCGATGTCGCTGATCGTCATGCCGGCGCGGGCCATGGCCTGCTTGCATGCCTCGATCGGGCCGAGCCCCATGATCTCGGGGTTCAACGCCGAGACACCGCTCGAGATGATCTTGGCGATCGGATCGAGGCCCATGGCTTTCGCTTTGTCGGCGCTCATGACGAGCACTGCGGCGGCGCCGTCGTTGAGCGGGCAGGCGTTGCCCGCAGTGACGGTGCCGTCGGGACGGAACACCGGCTGAAGCTGGCTGACCTTCTCCAGGGTCGTGCCGGCGCGAATGCCATCGTCCTGGGAAACCACGGTGCCGTCCGGGAGGGTGTACGGGGTGATCTCGCGCTCGAAGAAGCCACGGGCGAGGGCGGCCTCGGCTCGGTTCTGAGAGCTGACGCCCCACTCGTCCTGCCGCTCACGGCTGATCCCGGTGTGCTGCACGACGTTCTCGGCGGTCTGGCCCATCGCGATGTAAATGTCGGGGACCCCGGCGGGCGGCTGCCACCCGTCGGTCCCGCCGGCGGAACGCTCCTTGGTGCGGGTCTCCGCGTCGGCGAACACCTCGTTGTGCGGGCCGGTGTCGGCGGCGCCGTTTCCGTAGCGGCTGACGGTCTCGACACCACCGGCGACAAAGCAGTCGCCTTCGCCCGCCATGATCGCGTGCGCAGCCATCCGGATGGTCTGCAGCGACGACGAGCAGTAGCGGTTGACGGTGACGCCAGGAAGGTCGAGGCCCTGCTGGGCGGAGATGACGCGGGCGATGTTGTAGCCGCCCTCACCGCCGGGCTGACCGATACCCCAGATGACGTCTTCGACCTCGTTGGGGTCCATGTCGACCTTGGCGAGCACGTCGCTGAGCGTGTGCGCCGACATGTCGTCGGGGCGGGCATCGACAAGCGAGCCCTTGTTGGCCCGACCAATCGGGGTGCGGGACGTGGACACGATGACGGCGTCTGCCATGGTTCCTCCTGAGGCGGATGTGTGAACCAACGTTAACAAGGCGTTGTCGTCACGCGACAACCAGTGCGGGCGAGGGTTTCGAGACGAACCCCGACCTGACGTATCGTCTCGTCCCATGAGCGCGATCGACGTCGACAAGAACTGGCAGCTACTGATCGACGGCGAGTGGGTCGACCCCGCCGCTGGCACCTACGACGTTGTGGATCCGGCCACCACCGAGATTGTCGGGCATGCCCCCGAAGCGAGTGTGCAGCAGGCCCAAGATGCAGCTGCGGCGGCGAAGGCTGCGGCGCTGGGTTGGAAGAACACGAGTCGCGAGGATCGGTGCGAGATCATTGGTCGTCTCGCCGACGAGGTGGCTGCTCGCTCCGCTGCGTGGGTGCCGACCGTGCAAGCCGAGACGGGTGCGCTGCAGCGCATCACCGAGACCCTGCAGGTCGGTGGGCCAGCAGTCGACCGTTTCCGCTACTACGCAAACCCAATCGATCTCGATGAGAGCCTCGCCCCGGTGCCGGTAGCGAAAGGCCCCCTCGGTCCGGCCGGACTGATGTCGGCGCGAGTGATGCACCAACCCGTTGGTGTCGTCGCCTGCATCACGCCGTACAACTTCCCGGTCACCAATGTCGCCGGCAAGCTCGCTCCTGCGTTGGCTGCTGGTTGCACCACGGTGATCAAGCCGGCGCCGCAGGATCCGCTCGGCATCTTCCTGCTCGGTGAGGCGATCGAGGCCGCCGGGTTCCCGCCAGGGGTGGTCAACATTGTGAACGGTGCCGGTCCTGAGGTGCCGGCCGCCCTGGTCGAGACCCGCGATGTCGACATGATCTCCTTCACGGGTTCGACAGGTGTTGGCGCAAAGATCATGGAGAACGGCGGTGCCACCATGAAGCGCCTCCTCATGGAGTTGGGAGGCAAAGGGGCGGCGATCGTTACCGAAGACGCCGACGTCGGCTCGGCGGCGCAAGCGATCGCCACCGTGTGGGGGTTCCACTCGGGTCAGATCTGCACGGCGCCGACGAGGGTCATTGCCCATCGGGAGGTGTACGACCAGCTCGTCGAGACGCTCAAGACCTTTGCGGCGTTCATGCCGGTTGGTGATCCCACCGTCGAGGGGACGATCGTTGGTCCGGTGATCACCGAAGTCCACCGTGACCGAGTCGAAGCGTTCATCAAGAGTGGGACCGATGCCGGGGCGACCCTGGTGGTCGGCGGAGAGCGTCCCGATCTCGACGGGTACTACATCGCGCCAACGCTGCTCGCCGACTGCACCCCCGACATGCACGTCGTTCGAGAAGAGGCGTTCGGACCGGTCATTGTGGTCATGCCCTACGACGACGACGATCACGCCGTGGCCCTCGCCAACGACTCCGACTACGGCCTCTACAGCTATGTCTTCTCCGGTGACACCAACCGCGCCTACGCCATCGGTCAGCAGCTCGAGTCGGGCAATGTCGGCCTCAATGTGATCCAGCCGCACATGGAAGCGCCGTTCGGTGGTTTCAAGATGAGTGGGGTCGGCCGTGATCGCGGCAAGTGGGGTGTCGCTGCCTACAGCGAACTCCAGTCGATCAACTGGATCGGGTGAACGTCAGCCGCTGACCGAGTCGAGGAAGTGGGCGATACTGGCTGCGGTTTCGTAGCTCACATCCGGGCAGGCGGTCGCAAAGATCTCGGTGCCATGGATCGTTCCCATGACCGTCCGGCACTGGGCGTTGACCCCGGCCCGCAACAGCAGTCGGTAGAAGTCGATCCCCTCGTCGCGTAGGGGATCGCACTCGTTGACGCTGATGAACGTCGGCGGCAACCCAGCAACATCGGTTTCGGTGGCGAACGACGGCCAGGCAAGAGGATCGCCCGCCTCGAAGGCGTCGATGCCATACGTCATCCGGCCACGGTTGTTGTGGAGGCTCAACAAGATGCCCTCGTTCTCGATCGAGGAGGGGAAGCGTTCCTGAGGCCACTCGCCCGCGATGTAGGGGCACAGGGCGTACAGGCCCTTCACCAAGCCGATGTCGCCGGCGCGTAACAGGGCCATTCCCGTCGCCAGGGTGAGGTTCCCGCCGCCACTTTCTCCGGCAATGATCACGCTCGCCGGATCAATCCCGAGATCAGCCGCATGATCGATGAGCCACGTCACTCCCGACACACAGTCGTTCAGGCCTGCCGGGTAGGGCGCAACGTCGCCTGACCGGGACGGGACGGCACAGTTGCGGAAGTCGGGCATGGCGACGGCAACGCCCTGATGGGCGATGATCCGCCCCCAGGTCGAATACATGCCGTTGAACGCCGACATTGACGCCATGCCGCCACCGTGGAGGTAGTAGACACACGGCTTCGGGTCGTCACCGTCGGGGCGGATGAACTGCAGCGGAATCTCGTTGCCGTCCGGTGCCGAAACGAACGTGTGCTCGCTGATGGTGAGCCCCGCTCTCGGCGCGATCGCTTCATTGTCCAACGAATCGAGGAACCCGTCGATCAACGCCCGAATCTCCTGCGCCTCGGGCGTTGCGATCTCGGCCATGATCTCGTCGCGATCGGCAACGTCGCTGCGGGTGCGTGACGGGAGGGCTCCCATGGCTGCTTTGATCCGAGGATCGATCCGGGGATCGTCGTTCAGTTTGCCCATCGTCGCTCCCACGGTCGTCGGGTTCTCGCGGTGATGGTACGCATGCGGGTGGACCGCGACGGAATCGGTGGGCCACCATGCCGATGTGCAGATCCCTCCTCTTGACGGCCTCCGTGTGATCGAAGGATCGGCCTTCGTCGCCGCTCCATCCGGCGGGATGACCCTCGCCCAGTTGGGTGCCGACATCATCCGGTTCGATCAGATTGGTGGCGGCATCGACTATCGCCGCTGGCCGCTCACCGCTGACGGCGAGTCGATCTATTGGGCGGGGCTGAACAAGGGCAAGCGCTCGATCGCGGTGGATTTGCGCAGCGACCGAGCCAAGGAACTCCTGACTGCGCTGATTGCTGACGCAGGCACCTTCCTCACCAACTTCCCGGCGCGGGGTTGGATGGGGCACGAGGCCCTCGCCGCGCACCGCAACGACCTCGTCATGTTGGCGGTGACCGGCAACCGCGACGGTTCGACTGCGCTCGACTACACGGTCAACTGTGCGGTCGGGTACCCAACCGCCACCGGTCCGGTGGACGGCACGGCACCGATCAACCATGTGCTCCCGGCGTGGGATCTGATCTGCGGGCAGACGGCAGCGCTCGGCATTCTTGCGGCGGACCGGCACCGGCTCCGAACCGGTGAAGGATCGTCCATGTCGTTGGCGCTATCCGATGTGGCGTTGGTGGCGGTGAGCGCGCTGGGCCATGTCGCCGAAGCCCAGATCAACGGCACCGAACGAGCTCGGTTCGGCAACGATCTCTATGGCGCCTACGGCACGACCTTCGAGACACGCGACGGTGTGATGGTCTACGCCGTCGGCATTTCGCCCAAGCAATGGTCGGGCCTGCTAGAAGCCACCAACGCAACTGCGGCGGTTGCTGCGATCGAAGCTGAACGGAGTGTGGACTTCCGAGATGAGGGAGCACGGTTCGCGCACCGCGACGCCATCACGGCTGCGGTTGCGCCGTGGATTGCGGCCCACACGATCGACGAGGTCGCCAGCCGATTTGATGCCCTCGGGGTGTGCTGGGGTCGGTACCAGTCGTTCCGGGAGTTAGTCGATCAAGATCCTCGATGTTCGACCGAGAGCGAACTTTTCCGCGACGTCGACCAGCCCAACATCGGCACGTACCTCACCCCCGGTTCACCGATTGCGTTCGCCGGGTCGCTTCCGGTCGAACCGACGAGAGCTCCTGCGCTCGGGGAACACACCGAGCCCATCCTCGCCGAAACGCTCGGCTTGTCCCCGGCTGAGATCGGTGCGCTCCACGACGACGGCATTGTCGCCTCGGCCTGATCCCGTTCGTCACGCGAAAGACGGGCGTCCCGAAGGACGCCCGCCACGGTAGGGAGTGAAGAGGACGCGAGCGTCAGTCGTCGCTCTCGTCGTCCTCGAAGTCGTCGAAGTCGAAGAGGTCGTCGGGAAGGAGTTCGTCACAGGCCTCGAACGCCGCCTCGAATGCCGCGTCGTCGAGGACCGAGACGTCGCCGTCGGTGGTCACACTGACCCCGGTCGCATCGCCGGTGATGGTGACCGTGCCGCCGTCCTCGCCGAACTGGATCGACTGGCCGGTCTCACCGTCCTCCACATAGATGGCGGCACCCATGTCGTCGCCAAGTCCGGCGTCAGCCAGACAGTCGTCGTAGGCCTGGAAGGCCTCGGCCTCCGCCTTGGCGTCCTCCGGCAGCAGGTCGAAGCAGGCGTCCTCGGCGGCGATCCACTGGGCTTCGAGGGCTTCCCACTCGTCGTCGGTGAGTTCGGTTTCGTCCTCGATGGTCTTCTCGCCCAGTTGGGAATCAATGCAATCGTCGAAGGGCTGGAAGGCAGCAATCTCAGCCTTGACGTCGTCGGGCAGGAATTCCTCACATGCCGCCTCGGCCGCCTCGAACTGGGCTTCGAGGGCTTCCCACTCGTCGTCGGTGAGTTCGGTGTCCTCGAAGCCGTCCTCGTCGATGGGGCCGAGCGCATCACTGAGGCACTGATCGAATGCGGCCCATGCGGCGTCGTCCTCCTCGAACATCGCAGTCGTGTCGTCGAGTTCGCTGCCGGTTGTCTTCGCCACCTCGACCGTGGCCTTGCGGTCGTCGGCCGAGCTGTCCTGAGCGCCGGCGATCGCGCTGACCCCGACCACCGCAGCGGTCAGTGCCATGGCGCCGAGAAGGGCCCCGGTGAGCACGCCGGCACGCCGGCGACTCGGTGGTTCGGGGGAGTGGTTGGGGGATTCGGTGTCGTTGGTCCCGAGAGACATGGTCGTCGCTTTCTGTTGGGGGTCGGGGGGACGATCGCAACCGTGCCCGAGTCTGCCTGAGACGAGTCTGAGAACACCTGAGAGCACACTCAGCAACCCCTCAGGTGCGAGCTGGCACACTGCGGGGGTGCGCATCTTGGTAGTGGACGACGAAGAACGGCTGGCCAACTCGATCGCTCGCGGTCTGGAAGCGGACGGCTTTGCCGTCGATGTCGTGCACGACGGTATCGATGGCCTGTGGCGGGCTCGTGAGGGTCAGTACGCCGCAATCGTGCTCGACATCATGCTCCCGGGGATGAATGGCTACGAGGTCTGCCGGACGTTGCGCGACGAGGACAACTGGACACCGATCCTCCTGCTGACAGCGAAGGACGGTGAGTACGACGAAGCCGAGGGGCTCGAGCTCGGTGCCGATGACTATCTGCGCAAGCCGTTTTCGCACATGGTGTTGACTGCCCGGCTGCGAGCATTGGCTCGCCGCACTGCCGCAGCCCCTGCGATGGTGCACGAGGTCGGTGATCTCCGTCTCGATCCGGCTACCCGCCGATGCACTCGGGGAGATGTTGTGGTCGAGTTGACACCGCGCGAGCACGCCGTGCTTGAGACGCTTATGCGCCGTCACCCCGAGGTGATTCCGAAGCAGGAGCTGATCGACGACGTGTGGGGTATCGACTTTGATGGCGACCCCAACATTGTCGAGGTGTACATCGGGTACCTGCGCCGCAAGGTCGACAAGCCCTTCGGGGTGGCCACGGTCCGGACGGTGCGTGGTGTGGGATACCAGGTGGTGGTCTCGTGAGCGTGTCGGTGCGGGCGCGGCTGACGGTGCTGGTCGCCCTGGTTGCGCTGTTCCTCGGGGTGATCGCCGCCACAATCGGGGTCGATGCCGTTGGGGATCAACTGGTCGCCGATGAGCTCGACGATTCGGGGTCGGATCAGCTCGCCTCGGTCGTCGAACTCCTCACGTTCGAGGTGGAGGAGACGGACTTTGTCGACGACTTCAGTGTGCAGGTCGAACTCGAGAGTCTCTCGTTCGCTCTGACGGAACTGCTCGAGAACGGTGCCCTTGCCGCCCTGCTCGAGGCGGCGTCGTATGAAGCGGGCGAGACGATCCCGCTCCTGACCTATTTCGGTCAGATCATGGAGTTCGATCCCCTTCGGCTCATGCTCGACGGTCCTGTACCACTGGACGATGACGGACGGTCGGTAATTCCCCAGTCGGTGGTCGATGAACTCGTCTTCCTCACCGTCGACTTCGAACTCGAGGACGTCTTCGACATCGAGGACGAGTTCGAGAAGGACGATGAGTTCGCTGAGCTCGGGCAAGAAGCCGCCGATGCGAAGGGCCCCGCACCGGTTGACCCGGATGTGTTGATCTTCGACACCCGATCGTTCGATGGCGTCGACTATGTCGTCTTCGCCGACATTTCGGGGATCGAACGGGGCATTGATCGAATCCGCACCATCGTGTGGACGAGTGTGCCCGTCCTCGTGGTTGTCGGCGGCCTGATTGCCTGGTTGTTGACCGGCCGTGCGCTCCGGCCGGTGCACGGCATCACCACCCGGGTGGGGGAGATCTCCAGCGGCAACCTTCACGAGCGGGTTCCGGAGCCGGGAACGGGTGACGAGATCGCCGAACTCGCCGTGACGATGAACGCCATGCTCGACCGACTCGAAGTTGATGACCGTCGGCTGCGCCAGTTCGTCTCGGATGCGAGCCATGAGCTCCGATCACCGGTCGCCGTGTTGCGCAGCGAGGCAGAGGTGGCGAGACGCACACCGGAGCGAACATCGGTGGAGTCGCTCGCTGATGGGGTGCTGGCGGAGAGCACCCGCTTGCAGCACATTGTGGAAGATCTGCTCATCCTCGCCCGGGGTGAAGAACGGCAGGCGGGCTCGCCGTGGGCTGAGGTCGACGTCGACGACATCGTGCTGGCTGAGGCAGGCCGGCGGCGGAGCGTTCCGGTCGACACCGGTGCAGTGTCAGCGGGCCGGATTCTCGGCACGCCGGAACTGGTCGGTCGCATCGTGACCCACCTGCTCGACAACGCAGCCCGGCACAGTTCCGGGCGCGTGGAGGTCGGGCTCACGGCCGATGCCGGGGGCGTTCGGCTCTGGGTTGATGATGATGGTCCCGGTGTTCCGGTGGATGACCGAGAGCGAATCTTCGAGCGGTTCACCCGGCTCGATGATGCCCGGAGCCGCGACCGCGGGGGTGCCGGCCTCGGGTTGGCCGTGGTGGCGGAATCGGTTCGGTCTCTGGGTGGTCGGGTCGAGGTGGAGGATGCGTCCATCGGTGGTGCGCGCTTTGTCGTCCGTTGGCCAGCGGCCTCCCGCTAGCTGCTCCATCCACCAAAGTGTTGGTGAGTAAAGGGGGTATCTCTCGGAAAGATGTTAGCTAGCGTTAACAATCATCGGCGTAATCTGTTCCAGCGCCTCCGCGATCCGTAGGTTGAACGTAGAGCTGATCGAGGAACCAGACATCGGGTCGTGTGACCAGGCAGAGGTCCTCAGGGAGGCGAATACGCATGCTCGACATGGCCAACTCCGAGATCACCGGGCCGATCGGCCCCAGCGACTGGATGGATGGAGCTCCGTGCAGCGGCAAAAGTGAGCTGTTCTTCGCTCCCTTTGCCGAGCGCCCCGAAGCTCGAGTCCGGCGAGAAGCGCGGGCTCGGCTCATCTGTCAGGGCTGTGCCGCAGCCGAGCAGTGCCGCAGCTACGCCCGCGCCAACCGAGAGCTCGGGTTCTGGGGCGGCGAGTCCGAATCCGAGCGCACCGACGCCGGGTTCCCTCCCACCACGCCGATCATCGGGCGCAAGCGAGTCGCCGAGGAGCGGGCCCGCTCGGCCATGGTGCGGGCGTCCTGAAACCTGGTCGCCGGCTGCGGCCAGCGCGATTTCACGACACAATCACCAGGTGAGCGATCCCTGCTGCGCGCCGAGCCGCTCGGTTGCGCCCAACACCCCGGCCTCTGCGAGCAGCCCTCCAGCGTCTGGTACCAGCTCGGGGATCACGGGTCCCTCGTCGGATCGGATCGAGATCCCCGGGGGTTCGTTCCGAATGGGAACCGACGACCAGCGCTTTCCCGCCGACCGCGAAGGACCCATTCGCACGGTTGACGTGGCGCCGTTTGCGATTGCGCCGCACCCTGTCACCAACGATGCCTTCGAAGCCTTCGTCGCCGCGACCGGTTTCGTCACACTCGCCGAGACAGAAGGGTGGTCGTTCGTTTTCGGCGGGCTCTTGCCTGACGACTTCCCTCCGACCCGTGGTGTCGTCGGTGCCGAATGGTGGCGAGCTGTCGAGGGGGCGGACTGGCGGCACCCGTCGGGTCCGCAGAGCGATCTTTCCGGGTGCGGCGACCATCCGGTGACCCAGATCACCTGGTTCGAGGCCGCGGCCTTCGCCGAGTGGGTCGGCGGTCGGCTCCCAACCGAGGCCGAATGGGAGAAAGCGGCACGGGGCGGGCTCGATCAGGCCCGTTTCGCATGGGGAGACGAACTCGAACCGGGCGGCGATCACCGATGCAATATCTGGCAGGGCGCCTTCCCGCAGCAGAACACGCTCGACGATGGCTGGTTTGGCACCTCACCGGTTGATGCGTTTCCCCCGAATGGCTTCGGGCTCTACGACGTCACCGGCAATGTCTGGGAGTGGACCTTGGATTGGTGGGACGAGTCCGCGCAGCAGCGAGCGATGCGAGGGGGGAGCTACCTCTGCCACGACTCGTACTGCAACCGCTACCGCGTCGGCGCCCGAAGCTCGAACACCCCGGACACACCGACCGGCAATCTCGGCTTGCGAGTGGCCTGGGACCTCTAGGTCAGATCGGCCCGGCGGGGCGGGTCCGCCCCAACCCGTTGGACCGTGACACCAGCGACCCGTGTGCCGAACTCGACAATCTCCCGCCACTCCAGCAGGTCGACGGTGGCGAGCGCTCCGGGCGTGCGGATCTGGCGCTCCCACAACGAGACGAGTACCCCGCCACAAAACGAGTCGCCCGCCCCGACCGTGTCGACCACCGGGACGGGCTGGACCGTCACCGTTCCCGACCCTTCAGCGGTGACGATGTCGACCGCTGTGGCGGAGGTGATGAGAACGGCGACGACCCCGCGTTCGAGGAGTTCGGCGGCCGCGTCGATCGGTGACCGACCCGGCCAGATCCACGCAAAGTCATCATCGGATCCCCGAAAGAGCGAGCACGCCGCAACCCAGCGGTTGAACCACCGATCCCAGGTGTCGCGCCCGAGGGGTTCGACGATCTGCGGTCGAGCGTTGGGATCAAACGAGACAATGCCCTCGATCGTCTCCGCAACCTCGGCGAGCACGGTGGCTCCGGGCTCCCGGAAGATCCCCAGGGTCCCACCGTGCAGGAGGTGAGGGCCCCCGTCGAGCAAGACCGGGTCGGGCGATTCGATGAACCGATCGGCGGTCCCGTCGCCGTGAAAACGAAAGACCGGCGGGTCGCCGACGACCTCGGCCCGACAGGTCGGCTCGCGGCGACGCTGGGTGAGTCGGAGGTCGACGCCGCTCGACTCGAGGTGGGCCCAGATCGCGTCGCCGTGCTCGTCGGTGGAGACAGCGCCGAGAAACGCAGTCGGGGCGCCGAGACGGGCACACGCAACCGCCGTGTTCATCGGGCCTCCGCCAGGAACCGGATGGGGGACGAGGTCGACGAGGGCTTCGCCGGCGGTAATGATCATCGGGACGTTCTAGCGGGTTCAGCGCCTGCTACCGGGCCAGACGGATCGCAGCGGGCACGGCCTCGAGCACCGTCGCCCCGGTCGATACCGGTTCGCCGTCGCCCCAGAGTTCGAGATCCCCGGCATCGATGCCGATTCGCCTGCCGCGATGAGCATGGACCTTTGGGTGATCGAGGTGGGTGCCGGAGAACACCCGGTTGAAGAAGCGGAGCAGCTCGACTCGGCCAACATCAGCGACGACGGTGACATCGAGCAGCCCGTCATCGGGATCGGCATCGGGGCAGATGTGCATGCCGCCGCCGAACCACGCCGTGTTCCCGATGGCGAGCAGGGCCGCGTCGTACTCGTGGCGTGTCCCGTCAATGTCGAGGGCGGTCCGGCGTCGACGCAACCGAGGAAGCTCGAGCATGGTGGCGACGGTGTAGCGACTCTGCCCCTTGGGGCGAGCAAGACGATTGGCCCGTGCGTTGACGTCGCCGCTGAAGCCGCCGGTGGCGACCGACGCAACCCACCGTTCACCGACTCGGATCGCGTCGATCGGGTCGGGTTCGTTGAGGGCCACCTCGGCGGCGACCAGCGGGTCGTCGGGGATGCCGGACAGGGCGCGGACAAAGTCGTTGCCGGTACCAACCGGCACGACGCCGAGCACGGTGTCGGTGCCAGCCACCTCCTGGAGTGCAAGGTGGACCAGGCCGTCACCGCCGAGGACCACCAGTCGGTCTGCGCCGCCAGCGATGGCCTCCCGTGCGTTGGACGCCGATGCGGCTGCGTCCGGACCGGTCAGATCGATCACGTGGCCGCCGAGTACTCGAAGGCGGTCGACGACATCGGCGGACGTGCCTGCGGCTCGGCCCCGCCCGCCCTCGGGGCTCACCAAAATGTGAACGTCGCTCATCGGGCGCCACTCACAGGCCGAGGTACCGTCCGCCATCGACGGCGAGGGTCTGGCCGGTCATGTGGCGGGCCATCTCCGATGCGAGAAAGACCGCGACCGGTCCGATGTCGGTCTCCGGATCACCGATCCGGCCGAGTGGCGTTCGGGCTTCGAGGCGAGCTTGCAGCGTGGGGTTGGCCTCCGTCGCCGTGGTCAACGCTGGGGTCCACGCAACCGGAGCGATTGCGTTCACCCGGATACCGTCTGCGCCCCATTCCCGAGCGAGCGACTTGAGGATGCCTCGCTGCGCCGCCTTGACCGTGGCATAGATCGGCAGGTTGCCCGACCCTTCCATGCCGGCCGGAGAGGTCAGCAGGATGAAGCTGCCGCCGTTCGACACCAGATGTGGGTGGGCGGCACGGGCGAATAGGTGTGCAGCCGTGGTTGAGGTGGCGATCTGGGCGGTGATGATGTCGGGATCGACGTCGTGCACGGGTGCTGGTGGGCCAGGGGGAGAGACCGCGTTGTGCACGACAATGTCGAGCCGCCCGTGCTCGGCCACGGCATGGTCGACGGCCGCGACGACGTCGGCCTCGACCGTGACATCACAGCGAACAAACGACGCCTCGTGACCACGATCTCGGATGGTGGCCACGGCAGGCTCGCCGTTCTCCGCCCGCCGGGCCGCAATGACCACAGCGGCGCCCGCAGCCGCCAGCGCCCGCGCGATACCTTCGCCAACCCCCTGGCCCGCGCCGGTCACGATGGCGACCCGTCCGTCGAGCAACCCGCTCATCCGGGCATCCAGAGTCCGCCGTCGATAACGAGCGACGATCCCACGAGTGGGGCGGCGGTATCGGAGGCGAGCCAGTCAACGATGGGAGCGACATCAGCGGTGTCGTCGGGGACCCGACCGAGTGGTGGGTCGTGAAGCGCATTATCGGCCGCAATGCCTGCGGCGTCTTCGGCGTCGAGGAAGGCGTGGGGGTCGAGTGTGATGGCGTGGGCGGTGATGCCGTCAGCACCCCAGGTCTTGGCGAGCGACTTGGTGAGAATGCGGACGCCCTCGCCGAGTCCGGCCAAGGCGGTGTACCCAGCGCCGCCGGCCGACGCCATCAGCGGCACGAGGAACACGATGGTTCCGCTGGTGGTGGCGAGCGCCGGGTGCACGGACCGGGCCAGATCGATTGCGCTGCGCAGCGGACGGTCGCATGCGTTGGCCCAGTCCTCGGGGCTGAGGCTGACGATGGGCGCAGGACGGCATGACACGGAGGGGTAATCGGCCCAGACGACGAGGTCGTAGGCATTCGCCTCGGGGACACGGTCGATGTCGAACCGGTGCTCGAGGCCGGCGGCAATGCGATCAGCGACGCCGGTACCGACGATCAGTGCTCGTCGAGCCATGCCGGCCAATCCTCGGTCGGGGAGAGCGACCAGGTCGGTTCGCGCTTCTCCATGAATGCCCGCACACCCTCTGCCGAATCGGCCGTACCCATGAGGTGGAGGTGGAGCTTGCGTTCCAGGCGGTTGATCTCGGTCGGCTCGGGTGCATGGCGCCACAGGAGTCGTTTCGAAACGCCGACCGACACGGGAGCGGTGTGAACGGCGATCTCCTCCGCCAGCGCAAGGGCTCGTGGGAGCACCTCCGCAGCGGGCAGTGCCTCGCTGGCCAGGCCCCATTCGGCCGCGTCCGCACCGGTGAACATGCGGCCGGAGAGCAGCAAATCGGTCGCCCGGCTGTGGCCGATGAGCCGGGGGAGGGTCCAGTGGGCATGGGCATCGGGAAGCACCCCACGGCGGTTCTGCACGATGCCGAGCTTGGCGTCGGTGGCCACAATGCGGATGTCGCACTGCAGGGTCATCGTCAGGCCGATCCCGACGGCGTGGCCATTGATCGCTGCGATGACAGGCTTCCGGCAATCCCAGGGATGGAACGCGTCCAGCGGATCAGAAGAGAACTGCTCGTCGCGGGGTGCGCCGAAGGTGTCGGCTCCCTGCGAGAAGTCTGCGCCGGCACAGAATGCCCGACCCGCGCCGGTAACCACCACAACCCGGATCGAGTCGTCGGTATCGGCCATGCGTAAGGCGTCGGTGAACGCGTTCGCCATGTCTGACGAAAAGGCGTTCAGCGAATCAGGACGGTTGAACGTGACCAGCAGGATGCCTGGATCCTGCATTTCGGTCAGCACTGCGTCGGCCGATTCCTCCATGAGGGCACCGTACCGCTCGCGGTCAGGCCCGGCCTGCGTCCTCGGGCCCGAACAACCGACTCGTCGCCCAGACGCCGATCGACCCGAGGGCCGAGGCGATGGCCACACCAGCCCACGCTGGGCCCGGTGGCAGATCGAGTTGGAAGTAGTTGCGGCCGAACGGAATCGCCATCACAAGCGCATAGCTCGCCGCCATCGCCGCCGCGAGACCGACCTTCCACGGCTTCAGCGGTCGGCTGATCAGCACAAGGATCGTGAGCCCGACCGCCAGCAGAGTCATCGTTGCGGCGGTGCGGGCCTCGGCGAGCACGACATCGTCGAGGCGTCGCACCCATTCGTAGAGGCCATACGTGACGGCACCGGCAACAGCACCGGCCGGGATCGAGAACCGCAGCACCCGCTCGAGGAACCCCGGTCGAACGAGCGACTCGTTCGGGGCCAGCGCCAGGAAGAAGCCAGGAAGGCCGATCGAGAACGAGCCGATCAGGGTGAGCTGACGAGGCAGGAACGGGAACGGCGCACCCGCAATGCCAACGAGCGCCGTGAGGAGCACCGCATAGGCGGCTTTCGTGATGAAGAGGTTGGCGACCCGCTCGATGTTGTTGATGACCCGCCGACCCTCAGCCAGCACACGAGGAAGCGTGGCGAACTTGTTATCGAGCAGCACGAGTTGAGCGACGGCGCGGGTTGACGACGAGCCGGCACCCATCGCGATACCCATGTCGGCATCCTTCAACGCAAGGACATCATTGACCCCGTCGCCGGTCATCGCGACCGTGCGCCCCCGGCTCTGAAGCGCATGGACCATCGCCCGCTTCTGGTGCGGCGTGACTCGGCCGAACACCGTGGTCGACTCAAGATGGTCAGCGAGCTGCTCCTGGTCGTCCGGGATCTCGCGAGCATCGACCCAGGCCTCCGCTCCGTCGACGCCAGCACGGCGAGCGACCTCGGCGACGGTGGCAGGGTTGTCGCCGGAGATCACCTTCAGGGTCACGCCCTGCTCTCGGAAGAACGAGAAGATCTCCTGAGCGTCGGGACGGATGGTGTCTTCGAGCAGCACGAGGCAGACCGGCGTGCGGGTTTCGGCCAGTTCCTGGTCGTGCCACCCCGAGTCGGAACGACTGACGAGCAGCACGCGGAGGCCGTCGGCGGCTGCCTCAGCGGCGTGCACCCGTTCGACGTCGTCTGCGTCGAAGAGGATGTCGGGCGCGCCGAGGTAGAACGTGCCGCGGTCGCCGAACTCGGTCGCGGCCCACTTGCGGGCGGACGAGAACGGCAGGCTGTTCGTGACGTTCCAGTCGCCGGGCGCGTCGTGGTGCTCGATAATCGCTTGCAGCGTCGCGTTGGGCGACGGATCCGAGGCCCCCAACGCTCCAAGAATCTCGGCTGCTTCCCCGTCGGTCGTCCCGCCGACCGGCTGGATCGAGGCCAGGCTGATCTCACCGGTGGTGATCGTGCCGGTCTTGTCGAGACACAAGGTGTCCACTCGGGCGAGGAGTTCGACTGATGCGAGTTCTTTGGCGAGCGCCTGGCGACGAGCAAGGGCGATAACACCGGCGATGAAGCTGAGGCTGGTGAGCAGAACGAGTCCGTCCGGCACCATCGCGACGGCGGCGGCGACGGTTGCCTGGAGTGCGTCCTGCCACTCCGACTGAGTATCGAGTTGGCGAAGCAGAAGCAGGATCGAGGCGGGCGGGATGATGAAGGTGAGCCAGCGAAGAATCACGTTGACGCCACGGCGGAGTTCGCTGCCAGCGAGTTCGAAACGACGAGCCTCTTCGGAGAGCTTGGCCGCATAGGACTCGGCGCCGATGTGGGTGGCTCGATAGAAACCCGAGCCGGCCGACACGAACGAACCCGACAGCACGGCGTCACCGACCGCTTTCTCGACCGGATCGCTCTCGCCGGTGAGCAGCGACTCATCGAGCTCGAGGCCCGACTCGGCCAACACGTCGCCGTCGACGACAACCTGATCACCGGGGCTGAGCTCGAGCACGTCGTCGGCGACGACCTCGCTCACCCCGACCTCGGTGGTCTCGCCATCTCGACGGACACGGGCCTTGGGGGCCGACAACACCGCAAGTTCGGTGAGGGTCCGGCGAGCCTGGAATTCCTGGGCGATGCCGATCACCGAGTTCGACACGACCACACCGGCGAAGAGCGCGTCGGCGGGATAGCCCGCCACCAAGATCAGCACGAAGAGGGTGCTGATGATGCCATTGACCGGTGTGAGCACGTTGGCCTGAATGATCTGCAGGTTCGAGCGGACCGGAGCGTCGGGAACGTCGTTGGTGCGACCGTCGGCCACCCGTTCGGCGACGTCGGCGCTGGTGAGGCCAGTCAAGGTGTCGCTCACGAGGTGACTCCGTCGTCCTCGTAGACATAGCCGTCCGGTGCCATGGTCAGGCGGTGGCGAGGGCCTTCGGTCGACGCGTCGCCGCCGTCGTAGCCCGCATCGCCTTCCCACATCACGACGGGAGGCTCAGCGCCACGGGCGACCCGAGTCGCATAGTGGCGAGCAGGACGTGCATCGAGGAAGGCGAGGAGCGAGGCGACGTTGCTGTGGCCGGTAAGCGTGTCGAGGGTGACCCAGGTCGGCGGCACGATCTCGATCTCACCCTCGTGATGGCGGGTGAGCGCTGCCGCGGGGGTCGTCCACTCCATATCGATGATCTCGCCGTCGTCGATGATCACATCGTCGTCCTCAACCGGAGCGGCGAAGAACCAGGTGGCGTAGCGCTTGGGCGCTATCGACGGCGGGATCCAGTGCGCGAACAGCACCATTTCGTGGGCCTCAACGCGGAGTCGGGCTTCTTCCTCGGCCTCGCGGATCGCTGCCGTGCGAGCGGCGTCAACATCGTCCTCGGCGCCTTCCCAGTCCTCGGCATCGACCTTGCCGCCAGGGAAGACCCACATCCCTCCGAAGGCGATCTTGGAGTTCTTGCGCAGCATCAGGGTCTCGGGCCCGTCGGGGCCATCTCGGAGCACGACAACGGTGGCTGCCGGCCGAGCCGGCTCGTCACCACTCTCCTGTGCATGCTTCGCCCAGGCGGCAAAACGCTTACGGTCGGTCTCGACGCGGTCCTCGGCAGTCATTCAGGCCGAATCTAGTCCCCGATGGGCCGTCGGGCGGCAGTGATCGACCAGGTCAACGGGTCAGATTGATCGGGCAGGGTGCGCCGTCTACCCCGTCGACGTGAACGCCGATGCCCCGGCCGAGAAGGCCGCCCTTCACCACGGTCACGTGAACGGCGAGTCGGGCAAGGTCGGCATCGACGAGGATCTCAATGTCGCCGACCTGGCTGGGGAGGTAGCCGTCGAGTGTGCGGCCAGCTGTGCGGGTGTCGACCGACACCTCGAACCGCTTGCCTCAACCGTACGGTTCGAGCAGGTCGACGACGGCGGTGCCGCCCCTGCGAGCGATGTTCGTGGCCGCCGTTGGAGTCACGTCGAGGCGCATGACGGGGACAACCCGAAGAGGGGAGAGAGAATTCCTGCGGAATCAACGAACGTGTGTTCGTTTCGTCCCTGGTCCCGCCATGAGGTCCGAGGTGGGGGGCGAATGGCCCCTTGCGCAAGGCGAACATATGTTCGATACTCGCGCGATGGCAACGGGCCGGGCACGGAACCTCGCCGTCGACAGCTTCGAGTTCGACGAGCGAGCTGATGCGGCGACCCGTCGCGCCGATCTGCGACTGGTCGGTGACCGGGTCACGCCGATGGCGCTCGCTCGAGAGCAGACACTGCCGGTACTGGGCCCGTTGGCATCCCTGTTCCCCGGCGGTGCGCTCCAGCGGGGGGCGGTTGTTGGTGTACGAGGCTCCGGTTCGACTGCGTTGGCCCTGGCGGTCGCCGCCGGTCCGTCACAGTCCGGGGCGTGGACCGCCGTCGTTGGAGAGCCCGATCTTGGGTTGGCGGCGGTCGGTGAGTTCGGCGTTGCTCTCGAACGCCTGCTGCTCATCCGGCCCGAACCCGACGCATGGTCGTCGGCCCTCGCCGCCCTTGTCGGTGCCGTCGATGTCGTCGTCGTCGCCCCCCGGCATCGGGTTCGTGAGGCTGATGCCCGGCGCATGGCGGCCCGGTTGCGGGAGCGGGGATCGGTGCTGATCCAGGTCGGTGATCGTTGGCCGGTCGGTGCCGACATCCAACTCGACGTTGTCGCCGGCGAATGGGACGGTCTCGGCGACGGGCACGGCATGTTGGGGAGCCGCCGGGTGCAAATCCATGGAGCAGGCCGAGGGTCGGCATCACGGCCCCGTTCACTCGAGGTGCTGATGCCGGGCCCCGAGGGCGGGATCGCCACGGTCGAGTCGTGAGCGTTGCCGTTCGCGCCCTCGTCGCCTGGTGCCCGGACTGGCCGGTGGTGGCGACTGGCGCCGACCTCGCAAGTCCGGTGGCCGTCGTGTACGCCAACCGCATCGTCGCCGCCTCGCCAGGAGCCCGAGCGCACGGCGTCGTGCGAGGGTTGCGGCGGCGGGCGGCGCAGGGCCGCTGTGCCGAACTCGAACTGCACGAGCGGGACGAAGCCAGAGAGGCTCGCCTTTTCGAGCCAGTCGTCGCCGCCCTCGACGACGTCACTCCTCGAGTTGAAGTCACCCGGCCCGGCACCTGTGCGCTGGGGATGCGAGGACCATCTCGGTACTTCGGTGGCGATACAGCCGTCGCTGCGTTGGTCCACGAGCGCCTCGCCGAGGTCATCGCCGGCCGGACCGATGTCCGGATCGGTATTGCTGATGGCCCCTTCGCTGCGGAGTTGGCAGCCAGGGCGGCTCGCGCCGTTCCTACCGTCCCGGTTGGTGGGATGGCGTCCGTTCGGGAGGAGATGGCAGCTCGGATCGTCGCCGAGGGCGACGTCGCCGGCTTCCTTGCGCCGATGAACATCGAAGTCCTCGAGCGTCCCGAACTTGTCGATGTGCTCCGTCGGCTCGGCATCCGCACGCTCGGCGCGTTCGCCGAGCTGCCGGCGAGCGATGTTCTCGCCCGGTTCGGATCCGAGGGGCTCGGTGCTCACCGGTTGGCGTCGGGCCTCGACGAGCGCCCACCCGACGCCCGACATCCGCCTGTCGACTGGTCGGTGTCGTCGGAGATCGACCCTCCCGCTGACCGAGTCGACCGAGTCGCGTTTCTCGCCCGCACCCTCGCAGACGAACTCCATCGTCGGCTTGGGAGCGACGGCGTCACCTGTGTCCGAGTCGGGATCGAAGCCGAGACGGAGTACGGCGAGCAACTGATCCGTTTCTGGCGGCACGAGGGAGCGCTGACCGATGCGGCCGTCGCCGACCGGGTCCGGTGGCAGCTCGACGGGTGGCTCAACGGATCCGCAGCAACCCGACCGAGTGGCGGCATCACCCGACTCGCCCTCGTCCCCGACGAACTCATCGCTGCTCGCGGGCGGCAACTCGGGTTCTGGGGAGGTGAAACCGAGGTCGATCAGCGGGCCGTTCGGGTCGCAGCCCGGCTCCAGGGCCAACTCGGTGCCGATGCGGTTCTCGTGCCCGAGCGTGATGGTGGCCGCCACCCCAACGAGCAACTCCGCCTGGTGCCGGCCGCGACCGTAGAACTCACCGGTCGGTCGCTGGCCCCCGAGCCCGACGCCGCCCCGTGGCCGGGGGCACTCCCAGCTCCGTCACCGACTCGGGTGTTGTCCGCCCCGATCCCGATCGATGTGCTCGACATCGACGGGTCGCTGGTCACCGTCACCGGTCGGGGGCTGCTGTCGGCTTCGCCAGCTGTCTTGGCGGCACGGGGCAAGCGACTCGAGGTCGATCGGTGGGCGGGCCCGTGGCCGATCGACGAACGCTGGTGGGATCCCGAAGCTCACACCCGTCAGGCCCGGCTCCAGGTCATCACCGTCGACGGTCGGGCCCACCTCGTCGTCCTGGCCAACGGTGTCTGGTCGATTACCGCCCAGTGGGATTGAGCCCGCCCGAGTGTGTTTGCCACCTCAGCCTGCGCCGCTGCGCAGGCTGCCTGATCTCGTGGCTACCGGCCGCTGGCGGCTTCCCCTGATTCGGCCGCCTCGGCCATCTCGGCCAGTCGGGTCATCCGGTTGCGCTGCCCGCGAGCCGACAGCGGCCTGACGATGCGTTCGAGGATCGAGCCCAGTGGACCCGACAGTGATGCGGTGAAACGGATCTCGGCGCCAGCGTCACCGGCGGCCGGCATCACACGGTTCTGATAGTCGAGCCGCCACGGTCCGAGGGTCGAGTGCCAGTCGTAGCCGCCATCGGGGTAGACGTCCCCGACCACCATGGCGATCGCCATCGGCGAGAAGAACGCACGGGGCCGGCCCACCCATCCCGCCTCCACCCGTCGAGACGGTGCGTCCATGGCGGCGACGTGGGGCGACCAGGTCGGCCATGCTTCGGTGTCCACGAGCAGGTCGTGGACGGTGGCGGCACTGGCCGAGGTGGAAACGGTCGTCTCGATCATTGCCTCACTGTCGCGCAGATCAGCCATGATGGAGGTTGTGGGGGATCTGGAGGCAAAGGACCGATGTGAGCGGTGGTTCGTCCGGCGGGGCCTGCCGCACCTGATCGACGACTACAGCGCCACCGACGACATCTTCACTCGAATGGCGCCGTTCCTCTCGCTGGTGGTGTTCGCCGAGTTTTTCCTGGCGTTTGGTGACCGGTGGGCCGGGGTGGCGCAGGCGGTGGCTTTCCTCGGTGGGATCGCAGCACTGGCCGTCGTCATCACCGGTGCCAACCGCCTTCGTGGCCGGCGACCCTTCCAGTTGCCGGAGGACATCGGGCCATGGGAGCTCGTCCTCTACGTCGTGCTGCCGACCATCCCGACGGCGATCGGGTCACAGGGTTCCGTCCTCGACAACATCATCATGATCGTGGTGTTCAACCTCGCCTTGCTCGCCATCGGATATGTCGTCACGGCGTGGGCGCTCTTGCCGATGATGCGGTGGTCGATCGGTCAGGCCCGTCGCCAGGTCGGCGACGTGGCCAACCTTGCGATGAAGTCGCTGCCGACGCTGCTGATCTTTTCCGCATTCATCTTTATCAACGCCGAGATGTGGCAGGTCGTCAACGACTTCACCCTGCCGTTGTTTGGGCTGGTTGCGTTGCTGGTCGTGGGACTCGGCGGTGCGTTCGTCTTCGTTTCGGTTCGGCGGCTGACCGTTGACCTCGCCCGGTTCCGAGACTGGGGCGATGTGCGCCCCCGGTGTGACGCAACGCCGGTGGAGTCATTGGTGCCCGGCGATGATGAGCCCGCTCCGAACTCTCCACCCCTTGTCCGGCGGGCCGAGTGGAACGTCAACCTGTTGCTCTTCGTTGCCCAGGGCATCCAGATCCTGTTGGTGTCGCTCGTGATCAGTCTCTTCTATGTCGTCTTCGGCCTGCTGACCGTCCGTGAAGAGACGATCGAGCAGTGGACGACCGTGGGCGAGCTCACCGCTGAGCGGGACTGGGCGATCGACTTCCCCGTGTTCGGTGCCGACGTGATCCTTACCCGCCAGTTGATCCTGGTGGCACTGTTCATCGGCATGTTCTCGGGGCTCAACTTCGCCGTGCAGATCATCACCGACGAGAACTACCGCGACGAGTTCATCGCCGATATGACCAATGAGGTGCGCGATGCCCTTGCGGTTCGGGCGGTGTACCACCGTTGCTTGGTCGAGCCGGAGCCGGGACCCCCAGGATCGCCGGCCTGATCATCAGCGGATCGCTGAAATCCGAAGCGTTTGGCGCCGGCGAGTCCCCCCGGTAAGCAGCCTTTGGATACGAACACCTGTTCGCCTATCGTGCAGATATGGGGTTCAACAATCCCAGGATTTCCTGGGGCGAACTCGATCGGCGTCTCTCGGACCGGCCGAACGGTCGGTCCGCTGACGGGCGCGTCATCGACCCGTTGGTCGGTGATGGCAGCGACAGTCCGGCCTGGTCACGCAAGCGTGCCCCCTACGCCGCACCGGAAGGGTCGAGTCGTCGGCGTGGCGAGGTGCCGTACGCCGAACTGCACTGCCACTCAAACTTCTCGTTTCTTGACGGTGCTTCTCACCCCGAAGAGTTGGCTGAGGAAGCTGCCCGGCTGGGGCTTGAGGCGCTGGCCCTCACCGACCACAACGGGTTTTACGGGGTCGTGCGCTTCTCGGAAGCAGCGAAGGCGGTCGGTCTACCCACGATCTTCGGTGCTGAACTGACCCTGGCTGAGTCAGGACGCACGCTTGAGCGTCCCGGGCCCGCCGACCCTGACGGGCGGCATCTGGTGGTGCTCGCCCGTGATCCGGAGGGGTACGCCCGACTTGGTCGGGCGATCAGTGAGGGACAACTCGCCGGGGAGAAGGGGGCACCCCGGATTCCCTATGAGCGGCTTGTCGAGTTGGCGGGTGACGGGTCCGGTGACCACTGGGCCGTGTTGACCGCCTGCCGCAAAGGGCCGGTGCCAGCAGCGTTGATGGCCGATGGGCCTGCCGCCGGGCGTCGCGAACTCGAGCGGCTGGTGCACGATTTCGGCCGCACCAATGTGTTCGTCGAGTTGTGGGATCACGGCATGCCGATCGATTCGGTCCGCAACGACGCCATGGCTGAACTCGCGGTGCAGGTCGGGGTCGACGTGGTGGCCTCGGGCAATGTCCACCATCACTCGGTTGCCCGAAGACGGTTGGCATCAGCATTGGCTGCGGTTCGAGCCCGGCGCAGTCTTGACGAGATCGATGGTTGGCTTCCGCCCGCAGGCATGCATCTCCGGTCTGGGGCCGAGCAGGCGGTTCGGTTCCGGCGCTATCCCGGTGTGGTGCAACGGGCCGCCGAACTCGGGCTCGAGTGTGCGTTTGATCTCGCCCTTGTCGCCCCGAACCTGCCGCCGTATCCGTGCCCGGAGGGGCTCGATGAGATGGGGTATCTCCGTCAGCTCGTCGAGGAGGGTGGCACCCGCCGGTATGGGCCCCGCAGCGCGGAACGGGTTGAGGGGGCCTGGGCACAGCTCGACCGTGAGCTCGATCTCATCGATCAGCTCGGGTTCCCCGGCTATTTCCTCGTTGTCTGGGACATCGTCGACTTTTGTCGGCGGGCTGACATCCTCTGCCAGGGTCGGGGGTCGGCGGCGAACTCGGCGGTGTGTTTCGCGCTCGGCATCACCAACGCCGATGCGGTGTCGCTCGGGTTGTTGTTCGAACGGTTCCTGTCACCGGAGCGTGACGGTCCACCCGATATCGACATCGATATCGAATCCGACCGGCGTGAGGAGGTCATTCAGTACGTGTATGACCGTCATGGCCGGCATCACACCGCCCAGGTCGCCAACGTCATCACGTATCGCTCGAAATCAGCGATTCGTGACATGGCCAAGGCACTCGGATACGCCCAGGGGCAACAGGACGCTTTCTCCAAACAGGTTGACCGGTGGCGTGATGTCGTATCCGGGGCAGTGGACGATGACGCCACCATCCCGCGGTCGGTTGTCGAACTGGCCGCTGAAGTCGAACACTTCCCCCGCCATCTCGGGATCCATTCCGGCGGCATGGTCATGTGTGACCGTCCCGTGATCGAGGTGTGCCCGGTCGAGTGGGGGCGTATGGCGGAACGCAGCGTCCTGCAGTGGGACAAGGATGATTGCGCCGCTGCTGGTTTGGTGAAGTTCGACCTACTCGGCCTCGGCATGTTGTCGGTGCTGCACTATGCGATCGATTTGATCGCCGAACACCACGGGGTGGAGGTCAATCTTGCAACCCTGCCTCAGGAGTCGTGTGTCTACGACATGCTGCAGAAGGCGGACTCGATCGGGGTCTTTCAGATCGAGTCGCGAGCCCAGATGGCCACTCTGCCGCGCCTCAAGCCGCGCACGTTCTATGACCTTGTCGTCGAGGTGGCGTTGATTCGTCCCGGGCCGATTCAGGGTGGTTCGGTCCATCCCTACATCCGGCGCCGCAACGGTCTCGAACCGGTCACGTATCTGCATCCGCTGCTCGAGAATGCGCTGGCCAAGACCTTGGGTGTGCCGCTGTTCCAGGAGCAGTTGATGCAGATTGCGATCGACGTCGCCAACTTCACCCCGGCCGACGCCGACATGTTGCGTCAGGCGATGGGTTCGAAGCGCAGCCGCGAGCGCATGGACCATCTCAAAGCCCGGTTCTTCGACGGGATGCGGGCCAACGGCATCACCGACGACATCGGTGAGCAGATCTGGCTCAAGCTCGCGGCGTTCTCCAACTATGGATTTCCCGAGAGCCATTCGGTGTCGTTCTCCTATCTGGTCTACGCCTCGTCGTGGATCAAGTACCACTATCCGGCTGCGTTCTGCGCAGCCTTGCTCAAAGCCCAACCGATGGGGTTCTGGTCACCGCACACGCTCGTCGGCGACGCTCGTCGCCACGGGGTGGTTGTTCGCACGCCCGATCTCAACGCCTCGGCGGCCATGGCGACACTGGAGCCCTGCGAGTCCAGTACCGGTTCGGTGGGTGTGCGGTTGGGGCTCGACTATGTGCGGGGCATCGGGCTCGATCTCGCCGAGCAGATTGAAGCCGGTCGGCCCTACACCTCGGTCGAAGACCTTCGTCGGCGGGTCCCGTCCCTGTCGCTCGCTCATCTCGAAGCGCTGGCCACCGCAGGTGCTTTTGGTTGTTTCGGGATTGACCGGCGGTCGGCCCTGTGGGCGGCCGGTGCGATGGCGCAGACCTCAGCCGATCGACTGCCTGGCATCGTCACTGGGGTCGAGGCGCCAACCCTGCCGGGCATGTCGCCCGAGGAGTTGTCGCACGCGGACCTGTGGGCGACCGGGGTAGCTCCCGATGGGCATCCCACCGCGTTCATCCGGTCTGATCTTCAGCATCGGGGGGTGGTCACTGCCGTTGGTCTGGCTGACGAAGCGGCGGGTCGACGGGTGTTGGTCGGTGGGGTCGTGACCCATCGTCAACGTCCTGCGACCGCAGGCGGTACGACCTTCCTCAACCTCGAGGACGAGACAGGGCTGATCAATGTGGTGATCTCGAAGGGATGTTGGCAGCGCTACAAGCAGGTGGCGAAGGGGGCCCCGGCGTTATTGATCCGCGGTCGGCTCGAGAAGGAGGAGGGGGTGATCAATGTCATTGCTGACCGGCTCGAACCGCTTCCGGTGGCGACAGCCCCGCCATCCAGAGACTTTCGGTGAGTATCTGGCACATTTTCTTCGGTGGGGCGGAACCGATCTGGTCCCCCGTGCGTCTAAGGGGCGTGGAAGCGGTGCGCGAGCGACAAAACGAACAGCCCGAACTCGAACTGGTGAGCGATGAGGGGCACACCCCGGTCACCCTCGACTTTGTCGGCTTCTTCGACGCGCACTACCGGCCGATTGCCTCAGCACTCGCCCTGACCCTGCGGGACGACCAACTCGCCGGAGAGGCAACCGCAGAGGCCATGGCGCGTGCCTTCCAGCGGTGGGACGACGTCGGCCGCTACGCGAACCCCGCTGGATGGGTGTACCGGGTCGGGCTCAACTGGGCCCGATCTCGCCGGCGCAAGCTGATGCGGGAACTGTTCCGTTCGGAGACCCCAGATTCGGAAGCGCCGCCGCTCCCGGAGACCGACCCGACGCTGGGCCAGGCGCTTGCTGCGCTCTCGGTCGAACAGCGTTCGGTGGTAGTGTGTCGCTACCTGCTCGACTGGTCCGAGTCCCAGACAGCTGAAGCACTGCAGATCGCCCCCGGCACCGTGAAGAGCCGGTTGAGCCGGGGCCTTGAACGACTCGCTCAACTCATGGATGCCCCCTCGAACGGCACTAACCCGAACGTCACCAAGGAGACTGCCCAATGATGTCTGATGACGAACTTCGTTCCGAACTCGCCGACCTCGCCGGTCGGACAGAGATCGAGTCCGTGCCGCTTCACGACGTGCAGGCGCGTGGCCGCCGCCGAGCCCTCGCTCGGCGCGGAGGCCTGGTGCTCGCCGGGTTTGCGCTCGTCGTCGGTGGCACCGTTGCCGTGACCTCGATCGGCGGTGACGACCCCCTCGACGTCGCCACCGAACAGGCAGACACGACGGACACCGCCGCAGGCGATGAAACCAACGACAGCGATGATGTCGAGTCGCCAGCCGAGCCCTCGCTCGCCGAAGGTCCCGAAGACACCGACGGGGTCGAGGAGGAGCGGGCTTCGGCCGAAGCGTCGAGCATTGCCTTCGATTCGGGCTATGCCGGCGGATCTCACCAGATCGCCGAATGGGGCGACGGCTTCCTGATGTTCGGTGAGCGGTACGTCGAAACCGAAGCCAGTGAGTTGGTGTTTGACGGCGCAGACCCCATCGGTGCCTATTTCAGCCAGGAGATCATCGATGCGGTAGCTGCGTCGGGAGCGACCACGCTCGAGGACGCCGCGGCCGCGCTCGAGGAAGCAGGGCTGCTCGAGGAGGCCACCGCAATCGTTACGGAGAACCCCGAGGTGTTCGAGTGGTTCAACGCCAATAGTGGTGGCGGCACGACGGTGCCGTTCGCCGACTACTCCGCCGACGGTGAGACGTGGGAGCCAATCGAGGGCTTCGCATGGCCGACCTCCTCGACCTGGTACGCCCAGATCTCGGGCAACGGAACCCATCTTGTGGTGGTCGACTATCAGCCCACCTCGGATCCCGAGACGGGACAGATGCGCCCTGCTCCGATCACGGTGCACATCACCACCGATCTGCTGACGTGGACCGCAGTCGAGGTGCCGTACGTCTTCCCTGCTGTTGCTGACCACATCCAGCTGGAGGCGTACCCCCAGCAGCTCGTCGTCACTGACGACGGCTGGTTGCTGTCCGTCAACCAATGGCAGTGGATCGATATCTGGCTGGCCCTTCCCGCCGACGTGGCCGATGAGATGCGGGCGAACGGCTGGGACTGGATGGCCACCGAAGCTGGGCTCGAGATCGTCGACTGGGGTTGGGGTGGTGACGCCGAGGAAACGTCCGCGGCGAGCGAGTCGGCCGCCGTCACGGATGAGGGGATTGCCATTCCCGAGCCCGATTCCCTGATGGAACCGGAGCCCACGGTCGTCCGGGTCATTCCGTGGAGCGAGTTGCCGTTCACCTACGAGGAGTACACGGGGGGCGACACCAGCGGCGGGAACCGCAACCAGATGTTCCTTGGCGATCTGACCTCGGGCGAGGTTGTTGCAGCCGAGGGTCCGGGGGATGCCGGCGACATCGGGCAGATCGTCGCAACCGCCTCCGGCCTGTTCACCACCGTGTGGGAGTACCCCGACGGGGCCCTTGACCTTGCCGATCACACGGTCGATGGTCCGGCGGTCCAGCCGACCGTCACCGGGTTCTTCTCCGCTGATGGGCGTTCCTGGCAGCCTCGGGAGCTTCCGGCGATGGCGGATGACGAGTGGTTCGGCTCCGTCGTTGCGCTTCGTGACGGGGTGTTGCTGACGACGTCAGGCTCGTCTGGGGGACAGCGGTACTTCGCGGGGGCGGCCGACGGGACCGGCTTCACCGAAGTCGATGGACCGGATCTGCCCGCTGATACCCCAGTCTGGTTCTCGCCAAGCTGGGGCCTTGGGAATGGTGCGGCGTCGATCGTTGATCTGGCGAGCAGAAGGACGTTCTTCCCGGCCTACGACGCCACCTTTGTGCAGGACGACCGCTCGATCACCTTCATCCAGGACGACGAGGGGAACCGGTCGATCACGGTAATCGCCGCTGATGGCGAGGTCGTCTTCGAGCACCGGGGCCACGTCACGGACGAACCACCCTTCGAGTTCGGCGAGGAGGCGTTGTCGATTGTCGATGACGACGGTGAGGCCATCGTGACGATTCCCCACGAGGTGATGGAGCGCGAGGTGTGGCAGGTGGAGTCTCGGGCGTGGGAGGAGTACCACGAGCAGAACCCGTACACCCCTGACTTCTGGCTGGTCGCGACCAGTGACGGCCGAGCGTGGACCACGGTGCAGTTGCCTCCCCCCAGTGATGAGGCGGGGTGGTACAGCAATCCGGTCATGAGTGGCGATCGTGTGCTGTTCTCTGACGGCATGGGCAATTGGAAGGTCGTGTCGGTGGGCTGACCACCGACCCGTTCAGGTCACCCGCCGGTTGGGTGAGGGCGCAGTGATGGCCTACGGTCCCGGATCGTTCGTCCACCCTCACCCGGCCTCACCCGGCCATCGTGAGTGATCGCAGGAGTTCACTGTGAAGACCAGAATCACCGAGATGCTCGGGATCGAGATTCCCATCGTGCAGGCCCCGATGGGATGGATTGCCCGTAGCCCGCTCGCCTCGGCGGTCTCCAACGCCGGTGGGCTCGGGATCATCGAGACGTCATCGGGCGACCTGGAGACGATCAAGGGCGAGATCACCGCCATGCGAGATCTCACCGACAAACCGTTCGGGGTGAATCTCGCCCAGATGTTCATCCGTGACCTGCCCGGCATGGTCGAGTTCGTTGTCGAGAACGAGATTTCGTTCGTCACGACGTCGGCTGGTGACCCGTCAGTGTTGGTGCCGCAACTCAAGGAACTGGGTATCACCGTGTTCCACGTCGTTCCGACGGTTCGGGGCGCAGAGAAGGCGATTGATGCCGGGGTGGATGGGTTGGTGGTTGAAGGCGCGGAAGGGGGCGGGTTCAAGAACGCCGATGGTGCGTCGTCGCTCGTCTTGGTGCCGGAAATCGCCGGCCGTTTCGACGTGCCGATCATCGCAGCGGGTGGGATCGTCGATGGCCCTTCGATGGCGGCGGCGTTTGCGATGGGGGCCGACGCCGTACAGATGGGCACGAGGATGGTCGCCTCGGCGGAGTCGCCGATCCACGACAACTGGAAGCAGTCGATCGTTGATGGCCGCGAGACCGACACCGTCATGGTGAATCGTCATCACCGCCCAGCAATGCGTGTGCTGGCGACGCAGAAGGCCACTGCGCTTGACGCAGCAAACGAGCCGGCCAGCCTTGATATCGAGGCGATGATGGGCACCTACTTCGGCGGGGATATGGAGTCCGGCTTCGCGATGAGTGGTCAGGTGCAGGGTCGGATTCATGCGGTCGAACCGGTTGCCGATGTGCTGCGCCGTACGTGGGATGACTGTCAGTCGATCCTTCGGACGCTGGGCACGGCCGCCGCCGACGACTCGATCTCGAAGTAGTCGCGTTTGGGAAAGCCGAACGCAGCCGCGACGAACATCGATGGCACCGTCTCGACCCGTTGGTTGTAGCTGCGGACATTGCCGTTGAACAGCCGTCGAGCTGCGTGGATCCGATCCTCGGTCGTGACGAGCTCGCGCTGCAGGTCGAGAAAGCGTCCACTGGCTTGGAGTTCGGGGTAGGCCTCACCGACCGCAAGGAGTTGGCGGAGGCCTGCGGTCAAGACCTGTTCAGGAGCATGATGCGCGTCAGGGCCGCCTTGGACGGCGGCCGCCGTTGCCCGAGCACGGGTCACCGTTTCGAGGGTGCGGGATTCATGGGCCGCATACCCCCGGACTGTCTCGACGAGGTTCGGGATGAGGTGGTGCCGGCGCTGGAGCTCGCTTTCGACGTTGGCCCATGAGTTGTCGGTGACGCTGCGTTGCTGCACGAACCGGTTGTAGGAGAGAGCGAGCCAGCTCAGGGTTAGTGCGGGAACGCCGATGAGAATCCAGATCACGGGTTTCCGTCGGCCTGGTGGCCGACAGTCTGAGCCTTCGGCGGCCCGGCCCTGCCCGGTAGCGCAGCCGAGCTGAGTATGGTCAGGGGATGACCGAGCGGCTCTGCATCCTCACCGTTCATGCGCACCCTGATGACGAAGCCTCCAAGGGAGCTGCCACGATCGCCCGCTACCAGGCGGAAGGCATTCATACGGTTCTGGTGTGCTGCACGGGCGGGGAGGAGGGCGACATCCTGAATCCGGCGATGGATCGTCCGGAGGTCGTCAACAACCTCAAGCAGGTTCGTCGTGATGAACTCGCCCGAGCGACGGAGATCATCGGTTACAACACGGTGCACATGCTCGGGTACCGAGATTCCGGCATGCCGGAAAGCGATGCCAACTTCCACCCGGATTGCTTTGCGGTGGCCCCGTTGGATGAGGCAGTGGATCGGCTTGTGGCACTGCTGCGAGCGGAGCGCCCGCAGGTGATCGTCACCTATCCCGAGGATCAGGGCACGTACCAGCACCCAGATCATCTGCGGGTGTGGGATATCACCATGCCGGCGGTGGAGAGAGCCGCGGACCCCGGCTACCGCCCTGATCTGGGCGACGCATGGTCGGTGACCAAGATCTATGCCTCGCAGTGGTCACGCGCCCGTCTTCAGGCTCGGCACGAAGCCTTTCTTGCCCGTGGCCTTGAGTCGCCCTACGACGAGAAGTGGTTCGAGCGTCCTGATCAGGATGATCGTATTACGGCACAGGTGTCGATCGAGGGCTTTGCCTACGCCCGACGTGAGGGGCTCCTGGCCCACGCCACCCAGATCGACCCGGACTCCTCCTTCTGGTTCGGGCTGCCCGCAGAGGTCGAGGAAGCGATCCATCCGTGGGATGACTATGCGCAGATCGCCGGCCCTCGCAGCGGCGATGGCCTCGAGGACGATCTGTTTGCTGGTCTCCGGCCTGCGGTGGTGTCGTCATGAGTACGGCATTCACCCCCGAATGGTTCGACCGCGTGGCCCCGGCGCTGGCGGCCCTTCCGTCCGCTGGAGATGTCGACGGTGTTGTGCAGTACGTCGTGTCGGGATCCCCTGAGGGCAAGGTGACGTTCCATACCGTCGTCGAGGGCGGTGTCGTGACCGACGTTGCTTCCGGGAAGGCGAGCGGCCCGACTGCGGTGGTGTCGTGCAGCTACGACACGGCGCTGGAGATCCTGGAGGGTCGCCGATCCCCAGACGCCGGGTTCATGGACGCCTCGTTGAAGGTCGAGGGTGACCACAAGGCCTGGCTCTTGGATCTGCGCGATGTTCGCGCGGCTTCCCTCCTCGCCATCGCCGAGTTGGGCTGAGCGGGCGACGCACGGGCTCTGGCGGCCGCTCGTGGTCCGCTACTCCAGCGGCACGTCGGGCCCGCCACACACGCCCCAGAGGCCCCGATCGTCGGCGAACGCCGCATCCTCGGCGGCTTCGAAGAGATCCCGGTAGTAGCTGTTGGGTTCGTAGATCAGCACGCCGGCAAAGCCTTGCTCGAGCAGATCGAGGTTGATGAAGAGTTCGTCGCTGGAGCGGACCACGTAGGCAAGGAGTCGGTCGTATTGATCGCGGGCCTCGACATCACGGATCAAGGTGACCTCGGTGCCGGCCGGGAGGAGCTGTGAGAGGTAGACCGACGATTCCTCGCCGTAGCACTGGTCGGGGCGGTTCTCCGCTACGGATTCGGGGGTGTCGATGCCGAGAAGACGGACCCGTTCGCGCTGCCCAGCCATCTCGACGATGATCGTGTCGCCATCAACGACCCGCTCGACGACCGCGTTGGGTGCGAGCTGGCCCTGATCGGGCAGGGTGACGGTCGGTGCGGCACCCGCCGACGGTGTCTCGGCCCCGATCTCGGTGGTTTCATCACCGGTCGCAGCGCAGCCGGCAGCGAGGCTGATCAGAACCGTCACGAGAAGGGTGAGTCGAGGCACCGCTCAAGTGTGCTGTGTTGGCCGGTGGTTGTGGCTTCAGGCTGCGTCGGCGAGTGGGAGGACGGTCTGGCCACTGGTGTCAGTGGCCTCACGCTCGGCCGCCCGCTTGGCATCGAGTGCCCGCAGCACGGCTCGGGCGTTGGCGATCCCCTCGAGCCCCTGGGCACGGGTGGCCCGATCGAGGCGCCAGGCGGGGCGGGTGTCGACGAGGAGGAGCTGGTTGGTCATGGGTCCATCATGCAGAGGGGGTGTGACACTGCCCCGACCGAAGTGCGAGGATGCGCCGATGCAGCGCTATGGCATGACGGTTCCCTTCGACGATCTTCAGCTTCATGAGCAACGAGACCGCTACGAGCGGCTCGAGCGGGCTGGCTACACCGATCTGTGGTCGGCCGAAGCGATGGGGGCCGATGGAATCACCCCGCTCACCCTCGGGGCGGTCTGGACCCCATCGATGCGGCTGGGCACCGCCATCCTTCCGGCCTACACCCGGGGGCCAGCGCTCATGGCCCAGACCGTTGCGGGGATCGCGTCGGCAGCACCCGGGCGGTTCGTGGCGGGGATCGGGTCGTCCTCGAATGTGATCGTCGAACGCTGGAATGGCATCCCGTTCGAGGATCCGTTCAAGCGCACCCGCGACACCGTTCGCTTCCTCAAGGTGGCGCTCAGCGGGGAGAAGGTCACGGAGACCTATGACACGTTCGAGGTCAAGGGGTTCCGGCTCGGCCTTGTGCCCGAGCAACCGGTGCCGATCCTGGTTGCTGCGCTCCGCGAAGGCATGCTCCGAATGGCGGGTCGAGAGAGTGATGGCGCCATCATCAACTGGCTCTCAGCGGACAATGCGGCCACCGTCTCTGCGATCGTCCGGGAGGAGAACCCCAACGCGGAGATCGCCGCCCGCCTCTTTGTTGCACCGACATCGGATGCCGAGACGGCTCGAAGCATGGGTAAGTTCGCAGCCGCGGCCTACCTCAATGTGCCGGTCTACCGCGCCTTCCATGAGTGGATGGGCCGCACCGATGCCCTCGGTGAGCACTGGGAACAGTGGGCGGCCGGTGACCGCAAAGGCGCGCTTGAGAAGATCCCCGACGAGGTGGTCGACGACCTGATCATTCACGGCTCGTACGACGAATGCCGCGCCCATGTGCAGCGCTACATCGACGCCGGCGTCACCTGCCCCGCGCTCGCCGTTCTGCCGTTCCCGGGCGTCGATGTCGACGAGGCGATCGAGGGCCTCGCTCCGTAGCGGAACAGCGATTCGTTCGCGGCAGTCTCGGTGGCCCTCCCGTTCTATGAGTGGGCGACACCGTCCGGTCCAGCAGCAGCAGTCGCCAAGTGCTCGGCCAGGTCATCGAGTTGGGCATGGGCGTTGAGGCCGCTGGTCGAGGGCATCACATAGACCGCTGACGGCCCGAGCATCCGGTCCTGCCAACCCGCCTTCGCGGTGCGGTCCGCAGCAGCCCGCCAGCCGGCCAGTCCGACAAAGCACACGACCTCAGGTCGGAGCCATTCACAGAGCTGTGTGACCCGGGCGAGTCCGTTGCGGTACTCGTCGTTCGACAACGCATCAGCCCGCGGCGTGGCCCGCTTCACCAGGTCGGTCATGCCCATACCGTGGTGCTCCAGCGCATGCCGGGGATCGCGGTCGACGCTCACCACCCCGGCCATGAGCGCAGCTGGCCAGAACCGGTTGCCCGGTCGTCCAAAGCCGATGCCGACATCGGCGGAGTACACGCTCGGGTTGAGCCCACACATGAGCAGTCGCATCGCTGGACCGACGATGTCGGGCAAGGTGTGTGCTCGTTGAGCCGAAACGTCGATCGTCGTCCACCTGTCGCCGTCCGTCCGCAGGTCGAGGCGGTCGATCTTGAACCCAGCGCCATCGATGACGGCGCGCAGCGCGTCTGGCTGCCACCGGGAAAACCGGCGCGGGCCGATCGAGTCGTCGTGTGAGACCTCGAAATCCTGATCGCCTTCGAATACGCGCAGCTCGATCGGTGCGTCGGGCTGCAGCACGCGGTGGAGCTCTGCCAGCGCCATCGGCAGAAGGCGGCGGTCTACGTGGACGTAGACGTTGGCACCCAGTGCGCCGCCCAACGACCCGGTGGCGAATGGCAGGTGTGCGGACTCGGCTTGGACTGGCAGTGCGTGAGGGGCGTGCTCAGGGAGGAGGTCGAGCATCTCGCGGATCGGGTCCAGCCCGATGACCGGCTCAGGGAGGTACTCGGCAAGCAGCCCCGGTCCGCAGCCGATGTCGAGTAGCGGCGCGGTCGGCGTGCCACCGACGGCTTCGGCTAGCCGGAGTGCCAGTTCGCCTGATTTCCCGACTCGTGCATCCCGCCAGACCCGGGCCTTCTCCCGATAGATCGCCGCCGTCTTGGGATCGAGGCTCACCTCAGTTGCCCGGGAGCGATGCCTGAAGCTTTTGCATCCCCGCCAGCCACCGTGCTCGGTCGCCAGCCCGCCGCTGCTCGTACCGGACGACTTCGGGGTGGGGGAGGATCAAGAACTCGTCGTTTGCGAGTCCCACGGCGACGGCGTCGGCCACGTCTTCGGGCTCGATCATTCCCATGGCTTTGACGACCTCAACGGCGAGTTCACCCTCCGCCTCGGTCATCGGGGTGCGTACCCCCTGGGGGCACAGACAGGAGACCCCGACGCCGTTTCCACCATGGGTGATCGCGATCCACTCGGCCAACGCAACCGCCCCGTGTTTGGTGACGGCGTAGGGCGCGGTTCCGAGGTTGGTGAGGAGGCCAGCGGCTGATGCGGTGATCAGGAGATGCCCTGAACCGCGGGCTTCCCAGCGGGGCAGGAGGTGGCGGCACGCCTTCACATGGGAGAGAACATTGATATTCCAGTTGGCTTCCCAGACGGCGTCGTCGAGTTCGACCCCACCGTTCGCGCCGATCCCAGCGTTGCCGCACCACAAGTCGATTGGTCCGTGATCAGCTTCGACTCGTTCGATCAAGGCAAGGATCGCCGCTTCGTCAGTGACATCGACCATGACGCCGATCGCGACAGCGTCGGTTCGATCGGCGATCGAGTCGGCCACCTGTGCTGCGCCGTCTCCATCGAGATCGGCGACATAGATCGCAGCGGCGCCGTCGGCTGCGAACCGCTCGGCCATCGCTTTCCCAATCCCGCTCGCCGCTCCGGTAACGACGATGACTGCTCCCTCGATCTGCATGTCGGGATCGTAGGTCGTCTGGCCCACTCGCGCGATCTGGCGCAATTTCCACAGGTAATCGGGGGGAAGCATGTCGTCAGCGTGGTCTAGGGTGCGACCTATGACATCGACCGACACCGTCGCCCTGACCGAGGCGCTCGCCCTCATCGACGACAACCTCAGCCGAATCCAGAACCGAGATCTGGTGGCGGGGGCCGAGATGGCCGATCTTCTCCTTGACCTCCGGATGTTGCTTGCAGCTGCAGGTCAGACCCCGGAGCCCGCACCAATCGGCTGACTCGCAGTCTGAACTAGCCGATCGAGTCGGCGATTCGGCGAGCGATCGCGCCAAGCGCGACCCCGGCGACAACCCCTCCGGCGACGTCGGAGGCGTGATGGATCCGCACGTGGACTCGGCTCGCCGCAACAACGGCGCCGAGCGTGTACCAGAGCGGCCCGCCACCGTGGCGGCTGAGCATGGCGGCTGCCACCATCGCCGCCGAGGCATGGCCGGACGGGAAACTTGAGGTCTTCGGCTGCCGAAGCTTGTGAGGCCGGGGTGTGTCCTGGACCGGTCGAGACCGTTTGAAGAGGGACTTCACCGGCCCGTTGATGAGTGCTGACTCGAGGCCGAGCGCTGTGCTCACGGCAACAGCGATCCGGGGATCGTCGTTCACGATGGCCTGGGCAACGCCGAGTGTGTGCCACAACACCGAGAAGTCGGCCGCTTCCGACGCGGTGTAGAACAACCGGTCGAGGGCCGGATGCCCACGAAGCAACTCCCAGGCTTCGTCGAGGCGGTCGTCGAGGCGATCGATGGCATCGGTCACCCTGGAAAGGCTAGAGCTGTCGGGTGACGATGGGGGCTCGCGTCAGTTGGCGAACGCTCCCGGCCCCGTGAACATGCCTCGATGCCATCGGCGAGGGGTGGCGATCATGGCTCTCGGATAGTCCTCGAACATCCACCGAGCGAAGTTCCGGCGGGTCCAGGCCGTTGCCCCGGTCGCTCGCAAGGCTGCGCCGGCGATTGCGGGGCGGGCAAGGAGCGGAATGAGGGCGCGCGCCATGCGGTCGTCGGCCACGAGTTCTCGGCGGACTTCGCGTTCGTAATGGCGCAGAGGATCCGTATCGCCAAGCAGTGCCTCAGCTGCGAGACGGCCGGTCAGCAGCGCCTGACCGATACCTTCGCCGGTCATCGGGTCGGTGACGGCGGCGGCGTCCCCGGTGAACATCGTGCGCGGACCGATGAGCGGAACTCGGCCGACCCGGGCGGGGATGGGCCAGGCTTTGTGCGGGGCTTCCGGCTCGGCCTCGGGACCGAGAAGGTCGCGGATGTGGGGACGGGCGAGGAGGTCCTCCCAGAGCGCCTTCATGTCGCCAACGGCGTGATCGCCGCCCCGTTGGATCCCGAAGCCGATGTTGGCTCGGTCACCGTCGAGCGGAAAGGACCACGCGTAGCCGGGAAGAAGGTCTTTCTCGAACCACACCACGAGCTCCGACGCTGCTCGTGGGCTCACCTTCCGGAAGTACTGCCGGAAGGCGTGCCATTCGCCGCGGTAGCCGTCGACGCCAGCCCCGAGAAATTTCCGAACGGGGGACCACATGCCGTCGGCTGCGATCACGTAGCGGGCTCGGAAGGTGTCGCCGTCGAAATCGAGGTCAGCCCCGGTGTCGTCGGTCTCCACGCCGGTGAGCTGAACGCCTTCGTTGATCGTGGCTCCTTCGCTGCGAGCGAGGTCGACGAGGGCTCCGTCGAAGTCTTCTCGTCGGGCGACGGCCGCGTGGTAGCCCGCGCTCTGCGGGAGCGGATAGCGCCGCTCGGTGCCGCGAGGGGAACGGATGACAACATCGTCGACTCGCTGCCAACTGTCGACGGCGGAAGGGTCGAACCCGAGTGCATCGAGCTCTCGTAGCGCCAGGGTGGTGAGCCCATCGCCGCAGCACTTGTCGCGCGGGAACGTGGCACGGTCGAAGACATGCACGTCGCGACCCGCGCGGGCGAGCAGGGTTGCCGCCGTTGCGCCAGCGGGGCCAGCGCCGATGATGACAATGTCGCCGTCGAAGGGGGACTCGGGCATCCCCTGAGACTACGGGACCGTTGTGCTGGGTGGCACCGTGGAGGTGGTGGTTGTGGCGCGGTCAGCCGGGTCGCTCGGACTGCCATCGCACCGCAGCCCTTCGGGCCGGTAGCGGGCCGTGACCGTGTCGACCTCAGTTCGACCGTCTTCGATCCAGGTGCGGGTGCGTTCGGTGGTGACACTCGTGCACGAGACGCCCTGACGACGTTCTGACTGGCCGGTCTGTTCGGCCTCGACCCACTTGGTCGAGAAGAGTTGGACGGTGATTGACGTGTCGGTCGTCGTCGGCCATACAAGGACGCCGTAGGGGGTGTTGTTGATGATCTCGAGGTCGGGGTTGGGGAACGAGACCGTTGCTTCTCGACCGTACGGGTACCGATCGATGTAGATCGAGTGCGACTGGTACTCACCAAAGTCGAGGCCTGCGAAGAACGCCGCGTTGAAGAGGGTGGTTGCGTACTGGCTGATCCCACCGCCGACCGAGGTGTTGAACACGCCGTTCACGATCACCCCTGCGTCAACGAAGCCATTGGCGCGGGTTCGTCGCCCGACATAGTCGTTGATCGAGAACTCCCCGCCGGGTTCGATGATCGCACCTCGGGTGAGTTCGGCGATTCGCTGAATGTTGACGACCCGGGACTGGCCGGCGACATAGTTCGTGGTGAACTCGCCGACGAGTTCCTTGATCTGCAGTGATTCGGCCCATTCGATGCCGCGCGCGTCGATGTCTTCACGAGGGCTGAGCTCGATCTCGGGCGTCCCGTTCTGCAGCGCTTCCCAAATCCGGTCGACACTGTCGAACTCGCAACATTCGGATCCCGGCGAGTTGCCCAAGATGCGCACGGCGCCGCTGCCGTCGATGGAGAAGGTCGGCTCGACACCGTCTTCACCGATGTCGATGAACAGGCTCTCGACGGTGGCTTGGGCGAGGGTCTCGTTGAGGCTGATCGTCGGTTCGTCCACCGTCCCGCCAAACACGATCCAGGTCCGAAGCGCTTCTTCGGGGATGAGGATCCGTTTGCGCTCGCCCGTCACGCGAATGAACAGACCACCCTCGACCAGCTCGTTCGCCTCAGCGATGAGTTCGTCGGCACCTCGGTCGATTTGTTCCTGGCCGCCGATCGGAATCTCGATCCGTGCGATGGTGTCGGCGTTGTCGCGAGCGGCTTCGAGCACCCGGGTGCGCAACTCGTCGAGATCGACGATTGGCATTGCGGCGGTGTCGACTTCGACGAACTGGCCATCGACCACCTCAATCACTGGGCGACCGAAGTCGAGGTCGAAGACGGACTCGGCCCCGCCAGCGAAGAAGGCGGCGAGTTGATCGATGTCGAGGTCGTACTCGGCAGTGATGGCGTCGCTGCTCAGCAGGGAGCCCACCCACCCGAGCGGCTGCAGGAGCAGGAAGGGCCGGTCGGCGGCGGTGTTGATCGCCGTGTCGATGTCGACGGTGACTCCGAGCTCGGCTGCGGTGGTGGTGAAGCTGTTGGCGCCGTTGAAAAGTTCGATGGGGCGGTCGGTGAGGCGACCGTCTCCGAGTCGTTCCGCTGCTTCGTTGCGATCGAGCTTGCCGATGTCGACGCCGGACACAGAGGTGTTGCGCGCAATGTCGCCGCCGAGCAGCTTGTCGTCGATCAACCAGCCAGCGACGACCGCCATCAGGACCGCCGCCACGGCGAGAAGAGCGTTACGCATCGGGATCTGACCCTACTGCGCCCACGGTCTAGAACAGTTTCAGGTTGGGTGACTCGATGCCGCGCAATTCGTCGTAGTCGACCTCGACCCAGCCGATGTCGCGATCCGAGGCCAGCACCTTGGCCTGAGGCTTGATCTCCTGGGCGACGAACACGCCTCGAACCGGGCGTAGGAGGGGATCGCGGTTGAGGAAGTCGAGATAGCGGGTGAGCTGCTCGACCCCGTCGATCTCACCGCGGCGCTTGACCTCGACGGCAACCGCCACGCCGTCGGCATCGCGGCACAGCAGATCGACGGGTCCGATGTCGGTCGGATACTCGCGCCGAACGAGGCTGAGTCCGTCCTGAATCGAGGTGGGATCATCGGCGAGCAACCTCTGCAGGTGGGCTTCGACGCCGTCTTTCTGAAGGCCTGGGTCGATCCCCATCTCGTGGGCGACATCGCTCAGGATCTCCTCGAACGTGATGGTCAGCACCTCGCCTTTGGGGCTGGTCACAGTCCAGATACCCGCCTCATCGTCGATGGCGAGCCGATTGGGTGCGTTCATCCAGTTCAGCGGCTTGTAGGCCCCGCCGTCGGCGTGGATCGCCACACAGCCGTCCGCCTTCACCATCACGAGGCGAACAGCGGAGGGAAGGTGAGCTTGAAGCCGGCCGTCATAGTCGACGGTGCACTGGGCCACGACGAGTCGCATGGGGCGACCGTAGGCGCGCCGGCCTCGGTCTGCGTGGCATCCGACTTGTGGAAAACGCCCTTGCGTCAGACCCGTTCCTGCAGGCGACGCCGGATGGTTTCTCGGCGCTCCTGCAGCTCGCGGTAGGTCATCTTCTCCACCGTGCCGTCGACACCGAAGGCGGCTTTGATCCCGTCCGGATCAAACTCGTAGTCCTCTGGGTTCATGCCGACCTCAGCGGCGAGTCGAGCGCCGTGCGTCGTTGCGAAGTACGTGGCGACATGAGCGATTTCGGCAAAGAGGTCGAGCTCAGGAGCGAGTCGGGCGATGGCGCCGTCGAGGAACACAAGGTTCTTCACGAACAGCATGAGTTCCTTCGGCATGCGGGCGCCGTAGCCGAGCAGTGCCTTCACGACCCGCTGGAGTTCCTCGGTGAGCTGATCTGGGGTCATCGTCGTCGGATCGACGATGTCGTCGAGCAGCCCGAGGTCCTGCGCCACCGCTTCGAGGTCGGTGTCGTCGGGGAGTGCCCCGAGATCGCGCATGGCGCCGAGTTGATCGACGGGATTGTTCATCATGCCGCCGATGAGAAGACGCACGAAGGCGAGGCGACGGGCTTCGCTCATCCGGCCGGTGATGCCGAAGTCGAGCAGGGCGGTGCGGCCGTCAGGCCGGACGTACAGGTTGCCGCCATGAAGGTCACCGTGGAATACCCCGTGGATGAGGGCGCCTTCCATGAAGCCGATCATGCTGGCTCGCACGATGGCATGGGTGTCGACGCCGAACTCCTCGTAGCGGTCGAGATCGTCGAAACGGAACCCGTCGAGTCGTTCCATGACCAAGACCCGTCGGGTGACGAGTTCGGGGTGAGGCCGAGGGACGATGAACTGGGTCTGGTCGAGGTCGGAGAAGATGCGGGCGACGTCAAGCATGTTCGCCGCCTCGACCCGGAAGTCGAGCTCTTCACTGATCGTGTGGGCGAACACTTCGACCAGCGCCGGCGGGTTGGCGAGCGCTGCCACCGGGATACGGCCGACGAGGAACGGTGACAGCCAGGCCATCACCTGGAGGTCCTTGTGCACGAGTTCGTCAACTGCGGCGCGCTGGACTTTGACGACCACCGGCGTGCCGTCGTGCAGTGTGGCTCCGTGCACTTGGGCGATCGACGCTGCCGCGATCGGTTCGCGGTCGAAGGTGGCAAAGGTCGATTCGAGCGTGCTGCCGAGTTCGTGTTCGACGACTCGGCGCACGGTGCTGAACGGTTCGGGCGGCACTTGGTCGCGGCACTTGACGAATTCGGCGACGAGTTCGTTCGGGAAGATGCCCTCGCCGCTCGAAATGATCTGGCCGAGCTTGATGTAGGTGGGACCGAGCCGCTCGGCTGCCTCCCGCATCCGCCGTGACAGGTCAGCGCGGCTGTCGCTGCCGCCCTTACGTCGCCCGGTCACGAACCAGAGTACGAGCGCCGTTCCGAGTTGGCGGACGACGGTGATCGCTCGTCGAATCGGGGGGACCTTGGGCGGACGAATCAGGGACGGGAGACGTCGGTGGGTTGCGATGCGCAGGGAGTCGACGCTGCGAGCCCAGGAAAGGTCGGCGGGTTCAACTAACCATGGCGGGTCGTCACTGAACGACCCATGTTCGAGGTCGGTGGGGGCAGTGGGGAGGCCAGTCACGCCTCCAGTGTGGGATCCCCCCACCGTTGTGCCAACGTGGGCTCAGCCGTCGAAACCAGCGAGCGCAGCGAGGGCCGCATCGGCGAGTTCGGGTCGGCAGACCAGAAGGTCGGGCAGATAGACATCGCGCTGGTTGTAGCGCAGCGGTGAACCGTCGATGCGGCTCACGTGGCACCCAGCGGCGGCGGCGACGGCGACCGGCGCGCACGAGTCCCACTCGTACTGGCCGCCGGAGTGGGCGTAGATCTCGCATTCACCGCGAACGACCGCCATGGTTTTGGCTCCTGCAGAACCCATTTCGACTAGTTCGGCGCCGAGCGCCTCAGCGACATGCAGCGCGGCGGCGGGTGGTCGGCTCCGGCTCACGATCATGCGCGGCGTTGAGGCCCCCTCGGCTGGCAGGGTCGGCGACTCGCCGGTGTTGAGCGTGATGCCGAGCGCCGGCAGTGCGACCGCTCCGGCGATCGGGCTCGCGCCGGTCACAAGGGCGACGTGCACCGCCCAGTCGGTGCGGGGGACTTCGCTGTACTCACGCGTGCCGTCGAGCGGGTCGACAATCCAGATTCGATCGGCGTCGAGTCGGGCGAAGTCGTCCTTGCCTTCCTCGCTCAGGACTGCGTCGTCGGGCCGGTGTTCGGCCAGTCGCTGCATCAGAAATTCGTGTGCTTGTCGATCGCCTTCAGCCTTCAGCATCGCCGGCGGCGCATCTTCTCCGGTCAGGCGGGAGCGGAGTTCGAGCAGGAGTTCGCCTGCTTCGGTGGCGAGTTGGGCGGCGAGTTGATGATCGTCGAGGGTCACGACAGGCACGGTAGCGGTCGGAGCCGAACTCACCGAGAGGGTGACCGCTCGTCTGCACCGGTTGGAGGCTCAGGGTTGCGGTGGGCCGTGGGGGTGGCCAGCGTTGTCGTAGCACGGGGCATGGAAGTGTTCGACTCGGTCCCAATGCCCATCGACGTACACATTGCAGATCACCTGCGTGTGTCGTTCTCGGGCCTTGAATTTCACCTGCTCGTCACAGTGCATGCAGTTCGTCCTGGAGCCGGCCTCGATGAGTCGGCTGACTGCCCGACTCTTCCCCGCCGCCTTCGTCGTGGTCTTCGCCATGGTGTTCCATCGGCGGGCCGGAGGTGGCTGTGAGGGTCACCACCCCACCTGGTTCCGGAAGCTCCGGGCTCCACGCACCTCGACATGCTCGGGGAGACGGTCGCGCAGCCCTCGATCGGACGTGATCACTTCGATCGGTCCGTCGGCCGGGTCCTCGCCGGTGGCGATGTCCACGATGAGATCATCGGCGGCGTTTGGTGCGGAGTGGCCGGCGTACCGCACCTCCACATCGCCTGTGGTCCCTGCGGGCACGCTCTCGATGGGCCGGCCGTCGGCGACGATGATGACCCATTCGCCCTCCCAGTCATGGGCGCCGACCGCATCAACGAGGCGTGCGAGGGCAGCGTCCTTGTCGCGCCACCACCCGTCGGGGATCGCCCCCCGCACGTTCATGGCGTCGACGATGATCACGGCCCGCGCCGTCGGTCAGCTGCGGGTGACGGGCTTGTACTTGATCCGCTGGGGCCGCATGGCGTCGACGCCGTGCTCACGTCGGCGGTACTCGGCGTAGTCGGTGAAGTTGCCTTCGAACCAACGAACCTGAGAATCGCCTTCGAATGCGATGATGTGGGTCGCAACACGATCGAGGAACCACCGATCGTGGGAGATGATGACGGCACATCCGGCGTAGGCCTCGATCGCGTCTTCGAGCGCTCGCAGTGTGTCGACATCGAGGTCGTTGGTGGGCTCATCGAGCAGCAGGACGTTGGCGCCTTCCTTGAGCACCTTGGCCAGATGCACCCGGTTGCGTTCGCCGCCGGAGAGGTTGCCCACCAGCTTCTGCTGGTCGGGACCCTTGAAGTTGAACGAGGCCACGTAGGAGCGACCGTGCATCTCGCGGCCACCGACCTCAAGATGGTCGACCCCTCCGGTGATCTCGTCGTAGACGGTCTTGTCGGGGTCGAGGGTTCGGTTCTGGTCGACGTAGCCGAGTTCGACTGTCGTCCCGAGCTTGATGCTTCCCGAGTCGGGCGCGGCGACTGGGTCGTTCGTTCCTTCGTACTCGTCGATCAGCATCTTGAACAGGGTCGACTTGCCGGCGCCGTTGGCACCGATCACCCCGACGATGCCAGCCGGCGGCAGGGTGAAGGAGAAGTCGTCGATGAGCAGTTTGTCGCCGAAGGCCTTCGACAGGTTCTGCGCGTCGATCACAACGTCGCCGAGGCGCTTGTTGGCTGGGATGACGATGGAGAGTTCCTCGGCTCGACCTTCGGCTGCTTTCGCTTCCTCAAGCAGCTTGTCGTAGGCGGCGAGACGGGCCTTGCCTTTCGACTGTCGGGCCTTGGGCGCCATACGGACCCATTCGAGTTCCCGCTTCAGGGTGCGGTTGCGCTTGTCGTCGTCGCGTTTCTCCTGCGCGATCCGGGCTTCCTTCTGCTCCAGGAAGCCGGAGTAGTTGCCTTCGAACGGGTAACCGCGGCCATGGTCGAGTTCGAGAATCCAGCCCGCAACATTGTCGAGGAAGTAACGATCGTGGGTCACTGCGACGACGGTGCCGGTGTAGTCCTGCAGTGTGCGCTCGAGCCAGGCGACGGATTCTGCGTCGAGATGGTTCGTCGGTTCGTCGAGGAGCAACAGGTCGGGCTTGGCGAGCAGGAGACGGGCCATCGCAACCCGCCGGATCTCGCCGCCGGAGAGGTTGTCGACTCGGGAGTCGCCCGGGGGAGTGCGGAGCGCGTCCATGGCGATCTCGACGGTGCGCTGGAGGTCCCAGGCGTTGATCGCTTCGATCTTTGATTCGAGGTCGGCCTGCTTGGCGCCGAGTTTCTCGTAGTCAGCGTCCGGGTCGCTCCATGCGGCGAGGACCTGGTCGTACTCGGCGAGGAGTGCAGAGGCTTCGCCGGCACCGTCCATCACGTTTTCGAGCACCGTCTTGTCGGGGTTGAGGTGTGGTTCCTGCTCGAGCATGCCGACCGTGAAGCCGTCGGACAGGCGAGCTTCGCCCGTGTAGTCGGTATCGACACCGGCCATGATCTTCAGCAGCGTCGACTTGCCGGCACCGTTCGGGCCGAGCACCCCGATCTTCGCTCCTGGGAAGAACGAGAGCGAGATGTCCTTGATGACGTCGCGGTTCGGCGGAATGAACTTGCCGACCTTGTGCATGGTGTAGATGAACTGCGCTGCCATGGGGGGTGAGGCTAGCGAGGGCCGTCGAGGCTTCTGCCGGATGGCAGCGAGGAACCTGCCGGATGGCAGCGAGGAACCTGCCGGATGGCAGCGAGGAACCTAGGAAAACGGCGAGAGCCCCGGCCGAAGCCGGGGCTCTCGATCAGCGTAGGTGAGAAGACTCAGCGCCGCTTCTTGGCGGCCTTCTTGGCTGCCTTCTTTGGTGCGGCCTTCTTGGTCGCCTTCTTTGGTGCGGCCTTCTTGGTCGCCTTCTTTGGTGCGGCCTTCTTGGTCGCCTTCTTTGGTGCGGCCTTCTTGGTCGCCTTCTTTGGTGCGGCCTTCTTGGTCGCCTTCTTTGGTGCGGCCTTCTTGGCTGCCTTCTTTGGTGCGGCCTTCTTGGTCGCCTTCTTTGGTGCGGCCTTCTTGGCAGGCGCCTTCTTCGCAGGCGCCTTCTTGGTCGACTTCTTGGCTGGCGCCTTCTTGGCTGGCGCCTTCTTTGCGGCCTTCTTGGCTGGCGCCTTCTTCGCAGGTGCCTTCTTTGCGGCCTTCTTGGTGGTCTTCTTGGCCGCTTTCTTTGCTGCCACGGTTCGTCCCTTCGTTGGGGTCTTCGGGTCGGACTGATCAGTCGACAATGCAGTTTGGTCGCTGGAAGCGTCGAACGGAACGATCCCCGCATCGATTCCTCGTCGGCCTTCATCAAAGCGGTGCACGATGAAGCGTCGAGATTCGCCAACGGTCACCGCGTCCCTGGCCCGCCGCGGCGCTGGATCGCCCAGCAGTCGCAGGGGCAGATACACCGCCGCCTCACCTGATCGGGCGTAGGCGCCATGCGAGGAGAAGGACTCAACGGTTGCCTTCACGGACGAACCGGGCGGGTGAGCACGCCGGAACGCTTTCCACACGTCCGGCAGGTTGGCTCCGGGCACGTCGGGGGCCGATTCAGCCTTCGCTCTGCCGCGCCGGCGCCGGCGACCGCCCCCCGTCGGCGTACCGGTTGCGCTGTCGTTCTCGTCCGACGGGGCAGCAGCAGTGGCTGCCGCCTTCGCTGCCTTTTTCGCCGACTTCTTTGCGGACTTCTTGGCGGCCTTCTTCGCTGACGTCTTCGCCGTCTTGTCAGACCGAGCGCCGCCATCAGTCGGAGCTTTCGCCGTGTCATCAGTGGCTTGGGCTCGGGCCCGACGGCTCACCGGTCCCTTCACCGGGGCCCGCGGCACATAGACCCAGCCCAGTCCGGGGATTGGCTTCCCGCCGATCAGCCGCCCCTCATCGAAGAGCCACGGGTAGATGCCGTGGAACTCTTGAAACGAGTCGTTGCTGAGGACGACAGCGTTGGCTCGGTCGGCGACTTGGAGGATGAAGGTGTCGCCTCGTCCGATGACGCCTGCGGGCGGCGTGATGATCTCGTTGGCATCGATTGCGGCACGAGCCGCTTTGCGGTCGCCCTTCGCGACGCGATGTTCAAATGAGGCGTCAACGATGACCGTGATGATCTCGAAGTCGTACTCATCTCGGAACGCCTCCACGGCGTCTCGCAACTGTTGGAGCGACGGTTCGTTGCGTCCCTCGGTGGCGATATTGGATCCGTCAACGACGGCGTGACCGCTCGGCATGGAGGCCAGTCAACCATGTCGATACGCTGCCCCGGTGATTCGAGCGGTGCTCTTCGATTTCGGTGGCGTGATCCTGTCGAGCCCGTTCGAAGCATTCAACCGCTACGAAGCGGAGGTTGGGCTGCCGCTCGACACCATTCGGTCGATCAACGCAACAAACCCCGACGACAACGCATGGGCGCATTTCGAGCGCGGTGAATACGGAGCATCAGCGTTCATCGACGCGTTCGAGGACGAAGCACGCACCCTCGGGTTCGAGGTCGATGGCACACGCGTCATTACGTCGCTTCGTGGCGTGATCCGTCCGACGATGGTCGAGGCGTTGCGACGCTGCTCTGCCGAGTTCAAGACGGCGATGCTCACCAACAACTTCAAACCGCCGTCCGACGAGTCGGGAACGGAAGCCATGGTTGCCGAACCAGCGGTCGACGGGGAGGGCGCATCGCTCGTCGAAATCCACGAACTCTTCGACGAGATCATCGAGTCGAGCGTGGTCGGCGTGCGCAAACCCGAGCCCCGGTTTTACGAGATCGCGTGTGAACGGCTCGGCGTCGATCCAAGCGAGTGTGTCTTTCTCGACGACCTCGGCATCAACCTCAAACCGGCCCGGACCATGGGTATGCAGACGATCAAGGTTGTCGACCCCGACGTTGCCCTCGCTGAACTCGAGACGATCGTCGGGATTTCGCTGCGTTGATCGCCGAGTGCGCTCAGCCGAGCGCCTCGTCGAGCAGCAGCTGAAGCTCTTGGGCATGAACGGCGGCAGAGCCGACCGCAGGCGAACCCGACTCGAAGCGGCTGACTCGCTGAATGTCATGGGTCTCACCGTGCGCCTCGTAGAGGCGGCCCTTGATGAAGTTCCAGGGGCCCATGTTCTCTGGCTCCTCTTGAACCCAGAAGATCTGCTTCGCGTTCGGGAAGCCATCCAGCATTCGCTCCACGGCAGCGAACGGCCACGGGTAGAGCTGTTCGACGCGGGCGATCGCACTGTTGGCTCCTCGTCGGTCGCGCTCGGCTTCCAGGTCGAACGCGACCTTGCCGGAGCAGAAGATCACCCGCTCGACGTCCGCAGCCGGTGGTGGGTTGCGATCGCCAAGCAGTTCCTCGAAGGTGCCCGACATCAGATCGGTGACGTTGGAGCGGGAGTGCTTCGACCGCAGAAGGGACTTCGGCGTGAAGATCACCAGCGGAGCCGGTGGCGACATCATCGACTGGCGTCGAATCAGATGGAAGAACTGGGCGGCGGTGGTCGCGTTGCAGACCTGGATGTTGTCCTCGGCCGCCAACAGCAGGAACCGCTCGATGCGGGCCGAGGAGTGCTCGGGGCCCTGACCTTCGTAGCCGTGGGGCAGCAGCATGACGAGGCCACAGTCCTGATCCCACTTGTCCTTCGCGGCCACCACGAACTGGTCGATGATGATCTGGGCGCCGTTGGCGAAGTCGCCGAACTGGGCCTCCCACAGCACCATCGCGTCGGGTTTCGCGACCGAATACCCGTATTCGAAGCCGAGCACGGCGTACTCGCTCAACAGTGAGTCGTAGACCCAGAAGTTGGATTCATGCTCGTGACCCAGTGCCTTCAGCGGGGTGTGTTCGGCACTCGTCTCATAGTCAACGAGGGTGGCGTGACGATGGCTGAAGGTTCCTCGCCGTGAGTCCTGGCCGGAGAGCCGGACCGACTTGCCTTCGAGGAGCAGGCTGCCGTAGGCCATGGCCTCGCCCAAGGCCCAGTCGATCTCGCCGCCGCGGTACATCTTGTCGCGGGTTGCGAACTGTTGAGCGAGTTTCGGGTGCATCACGAAGCCCTGCGGTGTCGCCGTGAGCTTCTCGTAGATCTCGTCTACCGTCGCCTGGTTGATCGAGGTTCGGAGGTGAGGCTTCACGCCTGTTCCCTCGACCGGCGGTTGAGCCATGCCTCCGTCTTGCTTGTCGTCGCGGGTCTCGTCCAGCGCCGATTGGAGCCGGGCCCGGAAGTCAGCGAGCGCTGCTTCCTCTTCGTCCGGGGTGAAGTCGCCGCGCTTCACCAGCGACGATGCGTACAGCTCGCGGACCGACGGGAGTTCGTCGATGCGGCGGTACATCTCGGGCAGGGTGTAGCTCGGATCGTCGCCCTCGTTGTGGCCGTGGCGTCGGTAGCAGATCATGTCGATCACGACGTCTTTGTTGAACTGCTGGCGGTACTCGAAGGCAAGGCGGGCGACACGCACACACGCTTCGGGGTCGTCGCCGTTCACGTGGAAGATCGGAGCCTGGATCATCTTGGCGACGTCGGTCGAGTACTCCGAGGAGCGAGCGGCCGCAGGCGACGTCGTGAAGCCGACCTGGTTGTTGATGACCACATGGACACAGCCGCCGACCCGGTAGCCGCGAATCTGAGACAGGTTGAGGGTCTCGGCCACGACGCCCTGACCCGCAAAGGCGGCGTCGCCGTGGATGAGGAGCGGCAGGACCGGATACTCCTCGGTGCCCTCGCCGGCGCGGCGCTCGTCCATCCGGGCTCGCACCATGCCGAGCACAACCGGGTTCACCGCTTCCAGATGCGACGGGTTGGCGGCGAGTTCGAGCGGCAATTCGTTGCCGTTCCGTGACACGAAGGTGCCGGTTTGCCCAAGGTGGTACTTGACGTCGCCGCCACCCATCGTCAACTCGCCGACATTGCCGCCCTCGAACTCGTTGAAGAGCTGGCCGTAGGTCTTGCCGACGATGTTGACCAGCACGTTGAGGCGACCACGGTGCGCCATACCGATCACAGCTTCGGCCATGCCTTCATCGGCGGCTGCGCCCAGCAGAGCGTCCATCAAAGGGATCACGGATTCGGCGCCTTCGACGCCGAACCGTTTCTGACCGACGTACTTCGTACCGAGGAATGTCTCCAACGCCTCGGCCGCATTGAGACGCCCGAGGATGTGGCGCTGCTCGTCGTTCGAAATCGAACGGTCTGCACCCTCCAACTTCTCTTGCATCCAGCGCTTCTCGACCGGGTCCTGGATGTGCATGTACTCGACACCAACTGTGCGGCAGTACGCGTCGCGCAGCACGCCGAGTAGGTCGCCGAGCGCCATCTTCGCTTGGCCGCCGACCTGGGCATAGATGCCGGAGTCCGATCCGGTCAGGAACTCGCGGTCGAGGTCCCAAATCGTCAGTCCGTAGGTCGCCGGATCGAGCTCGGAGTGCATCTTCGGCTCTTTGACCTGGAGCGGGTCGAGATCGGCGATCAGGTGACCGCGCACGCGATGCATGTTGACGAGCTGATTGACCTTGGCCTGCTTCTCGAGCAGCGCCGAATCGCGATCCATCGGGTTGACGTCGCGACGCCACTTGACCGCCTCGTAGGGCACGTCGAGCGACCGGAAGACGTCGACGTAGAAGTCGTCCTCACCGAGCAACAGTTCGTGGACCTTCTTGAGGAACATCCCCGATTCGGCGCCCTGAATGATGCGGTGGTCGTAGGTCGAGGTGAGCGTGATCACCTTCGACACGCCGAGTTCGGCCAGCTTCGACGGGTCGGCGGCTTGGAACTCGGTTGGGAAGGCGATGCTGCCGACCCCGACGATCAGACCCTGGCCCGGCATCAACCGCGGCACCGACTGGAGTGTGCCGATCGTGCCGGGGTTGGTGAGGCTCACGGTCGTGCCGCTGAAGTCGTCGACACCCAGCTTGCCGTCGCGGGCCTTACGAATCAGGCCCTCGTACTCGTCGACGAACTGCTTGAAGTCGAGCGTGTCGGCCGCCTTGATGCACGGCACCATCAGGGTGCGGCTGCCGTCTGGTTTCTCCAGATCGACGGCGATACCGAGCCCGACGTGCGGGTTCTCGATCAGGAGCGGCTTGCCGTGTTCGTCGGCGGTGTAGGTGTTGTTCATCGCCGGCATGGAGTCGGCGATCGCTCGCACGACTGCGTAGCCGATCAGGTGGGTGAAGGAGACCTTGCCTCGCAGCTTGCGGCCCAGGAACCCGTTGATCACCTTGCGGTTGACCTCGAGGAGCTTGGCCGGAACCTGCCGAAAGCTCGTCGCCGTCGGCACCTCAAGCGAGGCCTCCATGTTGGTGACAATGCGCGCCGCAGCACCGCGCAACGGCTTCGAGAAATCATTGTTGTCGCCGGCATCCGCCGGACTGCCCGAAGCGGCTGCTGTCGATGGCGCGCTTGCGCCGGCATTCGCCGGACTGCCCGAAGCGGCTGCTGTCGATGGCGCGCTTGTGCTGGCCTCCACTGGGCTTGCCGGAGCGGGAGCGGCCGGCGGGGTGCCATTGGTCATCGGCTGAGGGATCTTGACTTCGGGTCGTGCTGGCGCCGGTGGCGGCGTCACGTCTTTGGAGGGCACCTCGATCGGTTCGGTGGATGCGGGAGGGCGGTTTGCGCCTGCGCCGTTTGCGCCGCTCGCGGTTTCGCCTTCGAAGTGGGCCCGCCAGGCCGGGTCAACGGAGCTCGGGTTGGCTTCCCATTGGGCGCGCATTTCGTCGGCCATCCAGGCGTTGGGGCCGAGATCGAGGGGGTCGGTTGTGCTCACGGCCGCCAGCATACGGTGCCCTGCTGTAGGGTCCGGCAGGTGCGGATCGCGACCTGGAACGTCAACTCGCTCAATGCCCGAGTCGGCCGTGTTGAACGCTGGCTCGAGACCTTCGAGCCCGATGTCTTGTGCCTGCAGGAGACGAAGCTCGCTGACGACGCGTTTCCGGCGTTGGTCTTCGAGGCGCTCGGCTACGAGACCTTCCATCACGGCGAAGGCCGATGGAACGGTGTCGCCATTTTGTCCCGGGTCGGGCTTGAGAACCCGATCGGCGGTTTCGGTGACGGTGACGAGCCCGATCAGGATGCCCGCATCGCGTGGGCGACCTGCGGCGGTGTCCGGGTGGCGTCGTGCTACGTGCCGAACGGCCGCTCGCTCGACCATGAGCACTACCAGTACAAGCTGCGGTGGCTCGACCGTCTCGTCGGTGATCTTGATGGGCAGTGCGACCCCAGCGACGACATCGTGGTGATGGGCGACTTCAACATCTGTCCCGCCGACATTGACTGCTGGGATCCGAAAAAGTTCGAGACGATGACCCACACGAGTCAGGCCGAACGCGACAAGCTCACTGCGCTGGAGGACTGGGGACTCACCGATGTGTTCCGCGAACACCACGACGGCGCCCGGCTGTATTCATGGTGGGATTACCGCGGTGGTGCCTTTCACAAGAAGATGGGCTTGCGGATCGATCTGTTGATGACCTCTCGCTCGGTTACCGACGCAACCCGGGTCGCCCTGATCGACCGCAATGAGCGCAAGGGTCCCAAGGACGACCCGCCGTCGGATCACGCCCCCGTCTTCATCGATATCGACCGGTAGTTCCGTGCTCACCCCGCTCGACGAACACCAACTTCTGGTCTTCTGGACCCAACTCCTGGTTCTCGTCGCCTTCGCCCGGTTGTTTGGGGAGGTCATGCGGCGGGTGAATCTCCCGTCGGTCATCGGCCAGTTGGCCGCCGGCGTGTTCCTCGGTCCCTCAATCTTCGGGAAGGTCTGGCCCGACGGGTTCCATTGGTTCCTCCCCGAGTACGAAATCCAGTCCGGAGCGCTCTACGCCGTGTCCTGGCTTGGCGTGGCGCTCCTGCTGGTCACCGCAGGTTTCGAAACCGATCTCGGACTCATCCGGCGCCTCGGCCGGGCGGCTGCGCTCGTCACCGGGTTCAGCCTGTTGTTCCCGCTCGCCGGCGGACTGGTGATGGGGTCGCTGCTTCCGGAGTCGTTCATCGGGGCCGAGTCGGACCGGACCGTCTTCGCCCTGTTTGTCGCTGCGGCGCTCGCCGTCTCCGCGCTCGCGGTGATCGCCAAGATTCTGAGCGAGCTCGGCTTGATGCGTCGCGACTTCGGGCAGATCACGGTCGCTGCAGGCATGGCCAACGATGTCGTTGGCTGGATCATGCTGGCGGTGTTCACCGGTTTCGCGATCTCCGGTGAAGTGTCCGCAGTCGGCATCGTGCGCACGGTTGGCGGGCTGGCGATCTTCCTGGCGCTTGCGATGACGCTGGGCCAGCGGGCCGTCGACCGCTCGCTGCGGTTTGTGCGGCGCGACGGCGCGAACGTGCCTGGGGCGATGACGGTCGTGATTTTCACGATGCTGATCTTTGGTGTCGCCACGCAGGCGCTCGGGATTGAGGCCGTGCTCGGTGCCTTTGTTGCCGGGGTGGTGCTGCACCGGTCGCGCTTCCAGCAGCGTGAGGTGTTGAGCCATCTCGAATCGATCACCGACACGTTTCTCGCACCGGTGTTCTTCGCGACGGCAGGCCTGCGTGTCGATCTGAGCCTGCTTGGGCAAGACGACGCGCTGACGTGGGCGGGCGCCGTCGTTGCGGTCGCGATCGTGGCCAAGTTCGTCGGTGCGTTCATCGGAGCTCGTCTCGCTGGGCAGTCGACCCGGGCGGCGACGGCCCTCGGGGCTGGGCTCAATGCCCGCGGTGCGCTCGAAATCGTGATTGCGTCGGTGGGGCTTTCGCTCGGGGTCTTCACCGAGACCGCCTACACGGTGATTGTCATCGTCCCGCTGATTACGTCGATCTTCGCCGCCGTGACCTTGCGAATCATCGTGCGGGATTGGCGCGGCACCGACGAGGAACAGGACCGACTCGATCGGGAGGAGGCGTTGGCCAAGAACCTGGTCGTCACCTCCCAGCGGATCCTGCTGCCGTCCCAGGGCCGACCGGCGTCGATCGCGGCGGCCCAGATCGCTCAGTTCGCCTGGCCCAAGGAGGCACCCGCCACGATCCTCACCGTGGAGAGCGCCGACACCGACATCTCGGTGCTCGAAGCGGTACTCGATGAGCGGGAAGTTGATCATCGAACCATCGGTGGATCGGGTGCCGCTGCTTCGATCGTCGCCGAATCGAAGCTCGGCTACGGCGTGGTTGTCGTCGGCGTGGCTGCCCGTCATCAGGGAGTGCTGTACTCGCCGATGGTCGATGAGCTGTTGCTCAACGCCGTGACGCCCGTTGTGATCGTGCGACGGGCCCGTGGGCTCGACCGGCCCCTTCCGCCTGCGTTCTCTCGGGTCGTGGTGCCGGTCACGGGTACACCGTCGTCGCGTTCGGCTCAGGAGGTTGCGTTTGCGATCTCAGGGCAGCTCGGTACCGAGGTGCTGCTCACCCATGTCGTTAACCGGGTGGGTCAACTGCCGCGCATCTTCGCCCGGCGGAGCACCATCGAGACCGACGATCCGGCAATGGCTGCCGCCCGCTCGATGATGGACGCAGCGGTCGAGCGGGCGACCGACGCAGGGCTGGAACCGCGTGAGGTGCTGCGCGAGGGCCAGTCGGCGGGAGAAATTCTCGTCGAGACGGCGCGCACCGAAGATGCCGACCTGGTGGTGCTGGGAGCGCAACTTCGCAACGTCGACGGTCGGCCCTTCATCGGTCACACCGTCGAGACCGTGCTCGAACGTTCCGATGCGACCGTGGTGGTGGTGGCCCAGCCTCGATCTCGCGAGGAACCCGTCGAGCACTAGCGGTCGATGCTGCCGGCCGGTGTCACTCGTCGAGGCACGTGATTTCGAGCAGCTTGAGACCGAACCGGCGGGCACGGCTCTGCCCCATGCCCTCGATGTCGGCGAGGTCATCCATGCGGCACGGTCGCTCGGTGGCCAGCGCCTCGACGGTTCGGTCGGACAGCACGGCGGTCGGGGCGATGTTGGCCTTTGCCGCCCAATCTTCTCGCCAGATCAGGAGTTGGTCGCGAACGACTTCGCGTTCGTGGCGGTCGGTGATGGTGAGGTCGACCTCGGGGACGGCGGCAATCTTGGCTCGGAGGTTCGCAATCGAGGGGCGGTCGTCGGGGAGTGGCGCCGCTTCGCCGCGGAAGGCGTCGAGCCAGGGCGATGGTGCCCGTTCGGCGATGGCGTCACCGATGAGCCGGGTGTCGCTCCACGACACGTGAAGTTCGCGTTCGGCCCGGGTCGCGGCGACATAGAGCAGTCGTCGTTCTTCGGCACGCGCAGCGGCGCTGCTGGCGAAGCTGATCGGGACGAAACCGTCCTCGAGGCCGACGACGTGCACGATCGGCCATTCGAGTCCTTTGGCCGAGTGGAAGGTCCCGAGCTCAACACCGTCGGTGACCGAGTCGATGCGGTCGTCGGCGCGCAGTGATGAGAGGAAATCGTTGACGCTGGCTCGACGTTCGAGTTCGAGGTGGCCTCGGGCGATGTCGAGAAAGGCCTGCAGCATCGCTCGTCGTTCTTCGCTGAGGTGCGCCTGCTCGAGCGTGTCGGGGAGTTCGGTCGTTGCGTCGGCGAGGACATCGGACAGTGCCGCATCGGGCGGCCAGGTGTCGACCAACTCCATCACTTCGGGTCGCCGGAGCAGGGCGCCGTCGCCGCGTGATCGCACCGGGATGCCGGCAGCCTCGAGCGCGTTACGGATGGCGGGGAGTTGCGCGTTCGTGCGAGCGAGCACGGCTTGGTGTCGCCATGGTGCGCCGGGTTTGTGTCGGCCCCGCACCGACCGGGCGATGGCGACCGCTTCGTCGTTGGCGTTCAGCCGGCGAACGCTTGGTTCGTCGCCGCCGGGGCGAGCGGCGGGCTGGGGGTCGATGTCGAGGACCCGGGCGGAAGCGGCAAGGATTTCCGGTGTCGATCGGAAGTTGGTGCGGAGGTGAAGGACCGCGCACCCGGGAAGGTGCTGATCGATCTCGTCGAGAAATTCGGGTTTGGCACCGTTCCACCCGTAGATCGCCTGGTTGGGGTCGCCGACCACCACCAGCGACGATTCCGGCCCGAGCCAGCTCTTCAGCAGGGCGAACTGGAGCGGGTTGACGTCTTGGAACTCGTCGACGAGCACATGGCGATGTCGCCACCGCTGGGCTTCGGCGAAGCGGGTGTCCTGGGTCATCGTCGCGTGGCAGAGCGCGAGGAGATCATCGAAGTCGACGAGCTTGCGCTTGCGTTTGGCGTCTTCGTACTGGCGGTAGATGTCGGCAACGAAGCTGAGGCTGCGGCCGGGCCGCCGCTTGGCTGCTGCGGCCGCCTCGGCGTAGGCCTCGGGCGTGACCAGCCGAGCCCGAGCCCAGCCGATCTCGTTGTCGATGTCGGCGATGGTCGCCCGGTCGAGGTTGCGGTGCTGGCGGGCGAGGAACGACATTCGTCGTTCGAGGAGTTCGGGTGGGCGGCGGTTGGAGTCTTTCCAGTGGTTGCGGAGGACCGCCAGGGCAATCGAGTGGAACGTGCCGGCGGCAACGTCGTCGCGTAGACCGAGCGCTCGGGTTCGGCGCCGGAGTTCGCCAGCCGCCCGGCGGGTGAAGGTGACGGCGAGGACCCGTCGCGGGTCGATGGCGCCAGTGCTTGCCTGCCAGGCGATGCGCCGGGTCAGAACCCGGGTTTTGCCGGAGCCGGCGCCGGCGATGATGCAGAGCGGGGTGGCTGAGGTGGTGACGGCGTCGCGCTGTTCTGGCGTGAGGTCCTCGAGAAGGACATCGGCGTCGGCGAGGCGTTCGACCACAGGGTGACCCTACCGAATCCGTTCGATGGGCTCTTCGTCCCCGAGCCCCGTGCAGGACTCGCTAGGTTGCGTCGATGAAGCCGCTCGCCCCGCTTGCGTTCGAACGCCTGGTGGCTGATGCGCTTGATGCCCTGCCGGCGCCGCTTGGTGAGCTGATGGAGAACGTCGCCGTTGTGGTGGAGGACGAGCACCCAACCGAGGATCTTCTCGGGCTCTATGAGGGGGTGCCGCTCACCGAGCGAGGTGATTACGGCGGGATGGTGATGCCCGACGTCATCACCTTGTACCGGCTGTCGTTGTGTGCGTTCGTGCGGGACGAGCAGGAGTTGGTGGAAGAGGTGACGGTCACCGTCGTCCACGAGGTCGCCCACCATTTCGGGATCGACGACGACAAGCTCCACGAGTGGGGCTGGGGATGATGGCGGTCGCCCCCATCCCGATGCCTGAGCGTTACTCGGAGTTCACTCGGTGCTGCTTGACTCGTGAGTGAGACGACGAACCGGAGACACGAGATGGTCACCCGCATCGGGATCAACGGCTTTGGCCGGGTGGGACGCCTCGCTGTGCGCGGCATGGCCCGGCACGACGAACTCGACCTTGTGCACGTCAATGAACTCCGTGGTGATGCGGCCACCGCCGCTCATCTGTTGGAGTTCGACACCGTGCACGGCCGGTATGACGGTGACGTCGGTGTCGACGGCGACACGATCGTCATCGACGGTAAGCGAGTCAGCTACTCGGGCTATGACGAGCCAGGCAAAATTTCGTGGGGTGACCTTGGGGTCGACGTCGTGCTCGAGGCGAGCGGCGTCTTCAAGACAACCGAGACGCTCACCCCGCATCTGGAGCGCGGTGCCCGCAAGGTGATCGTCGCTGCGCCGGTCAAGAGTCCGGGCGTGCCGAACATCGTGATCGGGTGCAACGACGGTGACTACGACCCGGCGGTGCACGACATCGTGACGGCGGCGTCCTGCACGACGAACTGTCTCGCTCCCGTGGTGAAGGTGGTGCACGAGACGTTCGGGATCGAGCGTGGGGTGATCACGACGATCCATGACGTCACCAACACCCAGGTCATCGTCGACGCGCCTCACAAGGACCTTCGCCGGGCACGGTCGGCGCTCAACTCCCTCATCCCAACCTCGACGGGATCGGCGACCGCCATCACGATGATTTACCCGGAGTTGCAGGGGAAGCTCAACGGGCTTGCCGTGCGAGTGCCGCTGCTCAACGCGTCGCTTACCGACGCGGTCTTCACCCTGGAGCGGGCGGCCAGTGCAGATGAGGTCAACGCTGCGCTTCGAGCTGCGGCCGAGGGCGAGTTGGCGGGCATTCTCGGGTACGAGGATCGGCCGCTTGTCTCGGCGGACTTCGTCAACGACTCCCGTTCGGGCATTGTCGATGGCCCGTCGACGATGGTGGTCGACGACCGGATGGTGAAGATCCTCGTCTGGTACGACAACGAGTACGGCTACGCCTTCCGGATGGCTGATCTCGCTGCTCGCGTCGCCGCTTCGCTTCCTACTGCCGACAGGTAGGGCGGTCGCTGTGCAGGTCCGGAACTATGCCCTGGTGACGGCGGGGTACTGGGCGTTCACCCTCACCGACGGCGCGCTTCGGATGTTGGTGCTCCTGCACTTCCACGATCTCGGCTATTCGCCGGTGTCGCTCGCCTTCCTTTTCCTGCTCTATGAGTTCATGGGGATCGTGACCAACCTGCTCGGTGGTTGGGTCGGGGCTCGGCGCGGTCTCAACCAGACCCTGCTTGCCGGGCTCAGCCTGCAGATCGTCGCACTGGTGATCCTTGCTCTGCACCAGCCGAGTTGGGTCGAGTGGGTGTCGGTGGCCTACGTGATGGGTGCTCAGGCGCTCTCG
>Ga0181588_10000065_pt1 | contig 80321 bp, 71 predicted proteins | sample 071ome_26_FD_148607 | JGI IMG/M metagenome (GOLD analysis project Ga0181588, IMG submission 148607) | Coastal salt marsh microbial communities from the Groves Creek Marsh, Skidaway Island, Georgia - 071409BT metaG (spades assembly) | ecosystem: Environmental > Aquatic > Marine > Intertidal zone...
TCAACTCGAAGGAGCCGTCGTATGAGCGAGCAGGGCACGCTCCTCCCGATCGACATCGCCGACTCGGTCGCCGTCGTCACTGGCGGCGCCAGCGGCATCGGCAGGGGCATCGTCGGCGCCCTGTTGCGGGCCGGGGCCACTGCGGTCGTCGCCGACATCGAGCAAGGCGCCATCGACGAAACGATCGCCGAGCTTGCACCCGTCGGGTCGGTCTCGGGATGGCGAACCGACATCACCGACGAGGCCTCGGTGAAGGCGCTGGCCGATCATGTCTATGCCACCCACGGCAAGGTCAACCTGCTGTTCAACAACGCTGGCGTCACCTCCGGTGGTGGCGGAAAGCCCTGGCAGCAGGAACCGAACGACTGGCGTTGGTGCTTCGGTGTCAACGTGTTCGGCACCGCATTCTGCGTGTCGGAGTTCGTGCCCCGCATGATCGAGAGTGGTGTACCCGGTCAGATCGTCAACACGTCGTCGGGCGATGGCGGCTTTGCGCCGGTGCCCACCGCATCGGTCTACGCCTCGTCGAAAGCGGCCGTCTCGTGCTTCACCGAGGCGCTCCATCACAACCTTCGCAGCGAGGGAACCCAGCTTCGAGCCTCGGTCTTCTACCCGGCCGGCGGGTTGCAACGGACCGGGCTTTTCACCGCCCAACGCAACCGTCCCGAGCACCTGCAACGGGTCGGCGAGGCGACCGGGCGCACCAGCATGACCTTCGACGAGATGAAGGCGATGCTCGAGCGCGCCGGCCGGGACGTGAACGAGGCCGACCTCGATGCACAGGGTGACTTCGTGGTCGAGGCAACGATCGAGCGCCGCTACATCATCACGATGGACCTTCGCGAGACGGTCGACCTGCTCCATCGTCGAGCCGATGCGATCGGTGCATTCGAGGTTCCACCCCATCACGGCTGGCCCGGCTGAGTCGAGCGCACCACTCGGCGGCCACCTCCGGCCGAGGTCGGCAACTTCGCCGCTGGATCAGGCCCCAGAGGGATCAGACCCCGCAGCAGATCAGGCCAAGTGCTGGGTCAGGCCCTGTGCTGGGTCAGGCCCAGCGGTGGGTCAACCCGGCTGCCAACCGAGGCAACCACAGGTCGGCCATCTCCGCCCCGGTCATGTTGTCGGTTCCTTCGAGCACGGAGAGCGCCAGCAACTGCTGCACGGCGACGACGCGATACGCCGCGTCGATTGCGTCCTGCAGTTCCACCTCGTCGAGCGTGACGCCATGGGAGACGAGCGCAGCCCGGTACCCGGCGACGAGTGCGTCGCGTGCGCCGATGCGCTCATGTCCGAGGCACGACGACAGCAGATAGCCGACGTCCCAACCCGGGTGCCCGTTGGCTGTCAACGCCCAGTCGAGCAGGATCACCGAACCGTCCGGTGTGTACAGGAGGTTGTCGGTGCGCGGGTCGCCGTGCACAAGAGTGACCGGTTGATTGAGACGGGCAAGGTCGGCGCCGAACCGATCGCATGCCTCCAGCAATCGACTGCGTTCCTCGTCGCCGAGCCAGCCGTACCGATCGCATGCGATCGGCAAGGCCCGAGCGCGCGCCACGTCGCACAGCAGGCGAGGCGTGGTGGTGGTGATGACGTCGAACGTGTCGTCTCCGGCCAAGGAAGCGTCGTTCCAGAACCGGGCATGAATCGCGGCAAAGACGTCGAGGGCAGCGGCGACCTGATCATCGTCAGGTGGCGATGTGAGGTCGTGCACGGAGCCGAAGGCACCCATGTCTTCGATCAGCAGGGCGTAGCGGCGCTTCGACGGCCGCATGTAGCGCACGGTGTTCTTCGAGATCCAGATCTTCACCCCTACCGGCAAGGCATCGACGAGGTGGCGCATGACGGGACCGGCCTGACCCGACGAGCCCGGGTCGTAATCGGCGCCGAAGTAGGTGGGGACCCGCACCGGCATGCGTTCGGCGTAGCGCTGATAGAAGCGGATCTCGCGTGCGTACGAGTCGTAGACCTCGATGAGGCCCCGTGTCTGGGGATCGGACGCTGCGAACTTGGCGATGACCGTGTCGGGAATGCCGTCGGCATCTGCGCTGCATTCGAGTCGGACGCGCACGGTCTGACCCGTCATGCCGATGCCCCCACCGGACAGGGGTTCGACCGTCAATCCGGTGACCGAACCCTGCGCCCCGGCACGGCGAAGCGCAGCGGTGACCCATTCGGGCGTCAGTTCGTCCGGCGCGTTCGGGATGAACGCCTTGGATCGGGGAGCCACGGGGGGCGATCGTACAGCACCGCTCCCCGGCACTTCACTACTCGGTCACGGCACTGTTCGAGCACGGCAATGTTCGACCACGGATGCGCGCCCTAGGGTGGCGGCCATGACCGACGGGGAGCACCTGGCCGACGCAGAGTCGGCTGCCGCAGGATCGGCCGCCATCGATGGCGCGGCCCATCCGCTCGCCCATACCCCCGTCGCCGCCGACACGGTCGGGCTGCTCGAAGGAATCGCCAGCACCCGATCGATTCGCCGCTATCGCAACGAGCCCGTCCCCGAGGACGTCCTCCGCGACATCTGCTTCGCCGCCAGCCGGGCACCGACCGGCAGCAACCGGCAGCCGTTCCGGTTGATCGTGCTCACCGACGGCCCAGTCGCGGTCGAGGCCAAGCGCCTGGTTGCCGATGCCGCAGCTCGCATCTGGCGAGCCAAGCGTCGCGGCGACGGCTACGAAGCCGGCTCGGGGAGCGAGGACAACTCTCCGAAGGCCCGCATGGCACGCTCGATGGACGAACACATCAGCGGCCTGGCCACCGTCCCGGCATTGATCTTCCCGGTTCTGGTCCGGTACCGAGAGCCGACCGAGACCGAGGGGTCGTCGATCTATCCGGCCATGCAGAACCTGCTCCTCGCAGCTCGCGGGCGCGGCTACGGCGGCGTTGTGGCGATGTGGCACCTGCCCGTGGAAGTCGACCTGCGCAACCTTCTGCAGATACCCGACGATGCCTTGTTGGCGGCCACCGTCACCGTCGGGAAACCGGTTGGTGGGCACGGACCGGTTCGCCGGCGACCGCTCGACCATTTCGTATTCGACGGCCGGTGGGGAAGCACCCCCGCCTGGGCGGTCGATCCGCCCAACACCAACCACACGAGCGCTGGCCCGCCGGGTACCGATCGCAGAAACAGGTCGGGTGACGACACCTGACGGTCCGTCAGAATCAGCTAGTCCACAGCCCGAGAACGCGCCTATGGTCACCTCTGCCGGGGGGCGTCAGGGGGGACCAGTGAGCGACGAGGAGCAGCACCATGCGGCGTCGCTGACCGCAGCGGTACTCGACGAAGAAGCCGCTCGGCGGACGGCGCAGGCACAGCGATCCGGCGATGTCATCTTCGCCGACGACCTCCTGCCCGGTGTCGGTGGCGAAGAGATGCCGCTCAAAGAGGGCCTCCGTAAAGGCGGCTTCTTCACGTTCGTCGTCCTGCTCATCCTCAACTCGCTCGATGAACTCGAGCAGTCGGCGATCACGATCCTCGGACCCGACATCGCCGAGACCTTCGGTGTCAGCGACGGCACGATCACCTTCATCTCCACTGCGTCGGTGGCGTTTTTCGTGCTCGGTGCCGGACCGATGGGTTGGCTCGCCGACCGCATGCGACGCGGCCCGATCGTGGGCGTTGCCAGCCTCGCCTTCGGATTCTTTGCGTTCCTGTCGGGCGCCGCCGTCAACGCCTTCAACCTGTTCGTGGCGCGGTTCTTCACCGGCATCAGCAAAGCGAACACCATCACCGTCCACAGCACCTTGCTGGCCGACACCTACCCGATCGCCACCCGTGGCCGCATGTACGCAACCAACCAGGGGGTCGGGCGCATCTTCTCCGCAGCCTCGCCGATCCTGGTCGGTGGCATCGCCGCAATCGCCGGGGGAGCCGCCGGCTGGCGATGGGCCTACTTCGTACTCGGTATTCCCGTCGCGGTGATGGGTCTGCTCGCCTTCTTCATTCCCGAACCCGAACGCGGCCAGTGGGAGAAGAAGGATGTCCTCGGAACAGGGCTCGAGGCGCGCGACGAGGTCCCGATCTCGGTGGAGGCGGCCTTCGCCCGCATCTGGCGGATCGACACCATCCGCTACATGACGTTGGCGATGGTGGCGATCGGCTTCGCTCTCTTCCCGGCCCAGTCGATCCAGAGCTTCTTCCTCGAAGAGGAGTTCGGGCTCGACGCGCTCGAACGTGGCTTCGCCGTTGCACCGTCGGGAGTGCTCCTCATCTTCTTCCTGCCGTGGGTCGGACGACGGTTCGACAGGACATTTCGCACCAACCCCGATGGGGCGATGAAGATTCTCGGCCTCCTGCTCCTGCCCTCCACCGTGCTCGTCCCGCTGCAATACGCAATGCCGAGCCTGCTCGAGAACCGTGCCGTCTTCGACTTCGGTCCACTCGGCACCGCCACGATTCCGTGGGCGCTGCTCGCCTTCGTCGTTGTCGGTGCGTTCAACATGACGTTCCTCGGCGCCTCGTTCGCCATGATCCAGCCATCGATCCAGAGCGTGGTTCCCTACCGCCTGCGGGGTATGGGTACAGCGATCATCACCTTCTTCATGTTCGCCGGCGGTGGCATCGCTGGCGGCCTGATCTCGGCCTTCCTGCAGGACGCCGTCGGCGAACGGCCGACGATCATCGCACTGACAATGCTGTTCATGCCGCTGGGTGGGTTCTTCATGGTGCAGGGTTCACGCCGGATGCGTCGTGATCTCAGCCTGGTCGTGTCCGAACTGCGCGAGGAGCAAGACGAGCAGCGTCGTCAAGCCGACGACCCTGACAACATCCCGGCGATCCAGGTCAACCAGGTCGACTTCAGCTATGGCCAGGTCCAAGTGCTGTTCGACCTCTCGTTCGAAGTGCGCAAGGGCGAGACACTCGCCCTCCTCGGAACCAACGGTGCCGGCAAATCGACCATCCTCAACGTCATCACCGGCCTCGGGACACCCGAGCGCGGTGTCGTTCGTCTCGACGGCCGCACGATCACGTTCGCCACACCGGAGGTGCGGGGCAAGCTCGGCATCGAGATGCTCCCCGGCGGTCGCGGTGTCTTCCCGTCGATGACGATTCGCGAAAACCTCGAGATGGGTGCGTTCCGGTACCGGCGTGACAGGGCCGAGGTCGAACGCCGAATCGCCAAGGTCTTCGATCTGTTTCCCGCCCTCGCCGAACACCGGGCCAGCAAAGCCGGTGACCTCTCCGGTGGACAGCAGCAGATGCTTGCCCTGGGACGCGTCATGCTCCACGAACCCGACGTCTTGATCATCGACGAACTCAGCCTCGGTCTCGCCCCGACCGTGGTGCAAGATCTCCTGGGCCACATCGACACGCTTCGGGCTGCGGGCCAGACGATGATCGTTGTCGAGCAATCGCTCAACGTTGCCCTTGCGATCGCAGATCGGGCGGTGTTCCTCGAAAAGGGCCAGGTGCGGTTCGAGGGACCGGCGCACGAACTCGCCGAGCGCGACGATCTGGCCCGGGCCGTCTTCCTCGGATCGGAGGGCGGATGATGCTCGGCCAGTTGCTCGGCCACGTCTTCGCCGATGTGCTCGCTGCGCTTTCGCCACTCTGGGAGCAGCTCCCCACCCGCAAGGTGGTATTCGACAGCGTTGTCTACGGCCTCAACATCGGTCTGTTGGCGCTCGGGATCGTCCTGACCTATCGGTCGACCAAGGTCATCAATTTCGCAGTCGGCAACATGGGCCTGCCCGGAGCCACGCTCTTTGCGCTGCTGGTCGTGAAGTGGGGCTGGCCGTTCTGGCCCGCCCTCGCCGTCAGTCTGCTGCTCGGCATGGCGATCGGCCTGGCCATCGACCTCACCGTCATCTGGCGACTCTTCAACCAACCGCGGGTGATCCTGCTCGTGGCGTCGGTCGGTCTTGCCCAGCTTCTCGCGGCAGCCACCGCCCAGCTCCCCGACATGCCGACCGACACTGCGCAGATCGCGTTCCCCGCTGCGATCGGTGCCGAGTTCACTGTCGCCGGTATCGCCATCAGAGGAGCGCAGGTCCAGACACTGATCATGGTGCCGATCATCACTCTCGGACTGGCGTTGTGGCTCAACCGCACGACGTTCGGCAAGGCGGTCACTGCGTCGGCCGACAACGCACCCCTCGCTCGGCTGGCCGGCATCCGACCCCGAACCGTCTCCACGATCGTGTGGGTGATGAGTGGTCTGCTGGCCACGCTCACGATGAGCTTGCTGTCGAGCGGCGGGCCGACGACCGGCGTTCAGAACCTGGGCTACGGCACGCTGAACCTCGCACTCGTGGCCGCGGTCATCGCCGGCATGCAATCCTTCCCGCGGGCGATGCTCGGTGGGATCTTCGTCGGCCTCCTCAGCGGATTCGTCACCTGGTGGCGGCTCTGGGACGTCGTCGACCAGGGCTTCGCCAGCTTCGTGTTCTTCGGCATCGTGTTCGTTGCCGTGTGGCGCCAGGCCCGATCCACCGACGACGAACTGATGGCCTTCACACCGAAGGTGCCACCGATCCCCGACCACATGCGCGAGATCTGGTGGATCCGGAACCTGTCGCGGCTGGCCGTGACCGCCGCGCTGCTCGTCGTGGTCGCACTCACGTGGTTCCACGAGGACCTTCCCCTGATCGACATCACGCCCTCCCGCTTCTTCCTCTATACGACCGTGATCGTCTTCGGCCTGTGCGCCGCATCGGTCACCGTCGTCACCGGCTGGTCGGGGCAGCTCTCACTCGCCCAAATGGCGTACGCCGGCCTGGGTGGTCTCATGGCCTACAAGCTTCACGTCGGCTTCTCGCTCGACATCGGCTGGGGCGCCACCCGCCTGCTCGACGTCAAGTTCGTGGGGCTCGTCGCTCCGGTTGCCATCGTCGTCGCTGCCCTCGTCACCGCAGCGATCGCAGCCCTGACCGGCATCGGTGCGCTGCGCGTCCGAGGCCTGATGCTCGCCGTCTCGACGTTCGCGTTCGCAATCGCTGCGTTCGATTACCTCTACCAGCGGCCGTTCTTCTCCGGAGGGGAGCGGACGCCGTCATTCCCTCGAGGCTCGATCATGGGCCTGGATCTCTCGAGTGCGCAGGCGTATTTCCTGTTCTCGCTCGTCGTGGCGCTGATTGCACTGCTGATCCTGAATCGTCTTCGCAACGGTGCAATCGGCCGAAGAATCCTCGCCGTACGAGACAACCCCGACACGGCATCGGCGTACACCGTCAGCCCCACCCGCACGAAGCTTCTGGCCTTCACCCTTGCCGGCTTCGTGGCCGGCCTGGCCGGCGGCTTGTTCGCCAACCTCCTTCCCACGATTCGCTACGCCGAGGCCCATTTCCTCATCAACGACTCGCTCCAAGTCGTCGGTATCGCGGTCATCGGAGGACTCGGGTCGGTCACCGGTGCCATGCTCGGTGCGGTCTGGGTCGAGGGCCTTCCGGCCTTCTGGCCCGACAACGATGTGGTCCCACTCTTCACATCGTCGATCGGCCTGCTCGTCGTGCTGATGTACTTCCCCGGCGGCTTCATCCAGATCGCCAACGGCGCCCGCAATCTCATCGTCAGCAGTGCTGAACGCCGGCTGGGGCGCAGCGCCGCAACGGTGTCGACCGTGTCACCTCCGGCCAGGGTCGTGCTCCGTGAGGAACGCACGATCCCCGATGTCGTGCTGCGCACCTCCGATGTGAAGGTGAAGTTCGGCGGCCTCACGGCAGTCGATGACGTCTCGATCGACGTACACCGCGACGAAATCGTCGGACTCATCGGCACCAATGGTGCCGGCAAGTCGACGTTCATGAACGCCGTCGGCGGTTTCGTGCCCTCGACCGGCCGCATCGAACTGCTCGGTGACGACGTCAGTGCCGCCTCGCCGACCGCCCGGGCCGCTGCCGGACTCGGGCGAACCTTTCAGGCCGCCACCCTGTTCCCCGAGCTCACCGTGCGCCAAACCATCCAGGTTGCGCTCGAGGCTCGGCGACGGTCGTCGTTCATCCGCAGCGCCCTCTTCCTCGACGGGCGCATCGAGCGGGCCCAACGAGCCGAGGCCGACGAGCTCATCGCCTTCCTCGGCCTCGGGCGCTACGCCAACAGCTTCATCAGCGATCTGTCCACCGGGACCCGTCGCATCGTCGAACTGGCCGGCCTGCTCGCCGTCGACGCCAAGCTCCTCTGCCTCGACGAGCCCACCGCTGGTGTCGCCCAACGCGAAACCGAAGCCTTCGGGCCACTCATCCAGGAGATCCGCCGCGAACTGGGCGCCTCGATGTTGATCATCGAGCACGACATGCCCCTGATCATGCGGATCAGCGACCGGGTGTACTGCCTGGAGTCGGGCTCGATCATCGCGGAGGGCGAACCCGACCAGGTCCGCAACGATCCCGCCGTCGTTGCGAGCTATCTCGGCACCGACACGCGAGCCATCGACCGAAGCGACAGCTGAGCTGCGGACTCGGCTGCAACAGCAGACCCCAGGAACTGACCCCAGGAACTGACCCCAGGAACTGACAACCAGCAACTGACAACCACGAGCAATCAGCTTGGGGAGTCATCTGTGGGAGATCACCCCGTGTAGTCGGCGTCCTGTTGGACGCCGGACGGACCCCGCAGTCCGGTGATGCCGGTCGGTGCACTTCGACCGCCGGCGCGCGCCCGTCCGACCACCTCGCGCAAGGTGTAGTCGGCCCCCAGCTCGGCGTCGGTCGATTCGGGGCCGAGTTCGCCGACCCGAAGGTAGGTGCCGGTGTCGGCGGCCAGCCGAAAGCCCACCGTTGCGCCTGCTTCCTCCCCGACGTGACCGCGTGCACCGAACCCGTGGCCCTCGTTGGTCTGGGTGCCGGTCGTGGCCTGGAAGCCCATCCGGTGCAGCAGCTTCGGGCTCGCCCGCTCGAGCACCTCGGGCCGCACCGACAGCATCCAGTTCTCCTGCTGGCGCAGGTACGGCTTCTGCATCCCGTTGAGCATCACGATCCTCGGCTCGTCGGTGTGGTTGATCCCCGTGCCGTGCAGGATGCGCCCGTCGGTGATCACCACCGTGCCGGCCTTTGCATCGATGTTGATCGCCGGTGGCAGCTTGCCAACCGCCTCACCCTTGCGGAGCGCCTCAGCGAGGATCGTGTGGCTCCCGGGAATGATGAGCGTGCCACCGGTGGTCTCGTCGAGGTCGGTGATCGCGATCAGCAGGTTGATCGTCATCGGGTTGGTGGCGTCGAGGTCGTTGCCCTGGTCTTGATGCAGTGCCTGGGGTACGCCGCCGCGAAGCGAGATCGCTCCGATCAGCGACGTACAGATCCAGCCCGGGCCGAGTGCCTCGGTGATCAACTGCTCGACAAGGGGGCCGCCCTGCATGATCGACGGATGCTGCTCGATCAACTGCTCGAAGCACTCACCCTTGTTGACACACGAATTGATGTTCTGTCCGCTCGGTGTCTTCTGCGCGATCTTGGCCCGCCGCTCCCCCTCGGCCTGAGCGAGTACCCGTTCCTGCACCACGGCAACCTGTGCCGGTGACAGCGCTTCTTCGATCTTGCAGTAGCCCCAGGTCACGAAGTCGTGCCGCAGCCGTTCGATGTCCTTGGTCTCGCGCGGAAGGTCATGATCACGCCAGTACTCGTGCTTCGCTCCGATGGTGGTGTCGTAGTACGACCCGGGTCGGTACTCCCACGTTCCCCAATCGGCCCCCCGTTTGGGTTCGACGAAGTAGATCTCGGGGTTGTTCTCGAGCACCGACTTCATTGGTTCGGTCGAGGAGTTCTCGGCCCGATACATCTGCTGTTCGGGGCTGGAGTTCGTTGCGATGACGTCGGGGGTGAACTCGATTGGCGTGGTCGTCACGAACACAAGCGCACCAGTTCGCAACGGCGTCGTCAAACCTCAGTCGCTCGCTGCGTCGTCGGTCGTCTCGGCCATCTCGTGCGTCTCGACCACGGAGGGCTCGGGTGGCGTCGCAATCGGATGCTCGCCCTGGTGGCGGAACCACACCGTCTGCTGTGGGAACGGGATCTCGATCCCGGCCTCGTCGAGCGCCTCCTTGAGCCGCAAGCGCAGCTCTCGTTCGGTCGCCCACTGCATCGACGGCTCCGTCTTCACCGCAAGCCGGATCGCAATGCCACTGGCGCCGAGGCTCTGGATACCCCAGACCTCGGGCCGCTCCATCAGTTCGTCACCGCCCCAGTCGGGGTCCTCCCACATCTCGTCGGCGACGCGTTGGATGACTCCCTGGGCGAACCGAAGATCGACGTCATAGGCCACTTCGACGTCGATGACCGCACGTGACCACAGTTGGCTGTAGTTGCCGACTCGGGTGATTTCGCCGTTGGGGATGTGCCACACCGTGCCCTTCACATCGCGCAAGGTGGTGGAACGAAGCGACACTTCTTCGACGGTGCCGATCGCCGGGCCGATGTCGATCACATCGCCGACGCCGTACTGGTCCTCGATCAACATGAAGAGCCCCGACAGAAAGTCCTTCACGATCGACTGCGCACCGAAGCCGAGCGCAAGACCACCGATGCCGGCACCGGCGATCAGCGGGGCAAGATCGATCTCGAGTTGGCCGAGAATCAGCAGCGCAGCGATGCTCCACACCACGGCGGTGACGATGCTGCGCAAGACGAGTCCGATCGTCTCGGCGCGCGCCTCTGCTCTCGCCCTCGTCGCTTCCTCGATCAGAACTCGTCCCGGACCTCGTTCGCGCAGCTGATCGAGCGCCTTGCGCGGCGGGTTCGCCACCGTCTTGACGAATCGCATCACGGTCCGCTGGAGGATCCGTGAGATGATCCACGCCCCGATCCCGATCAGCAGGATGCGGATCGGACGGTCGAGTACCCACTCGGCGGCGACTGCGGCGAACTCGCTGTCGGTCCACTGCAGGATCTTCTCGCAGGTGTAGGTGGGCTCGATCCCGCAGGCGTCGGTGAGGAGGGTGGAACTGTCGGTGTCCTGAAAAACAACGCTCATACCCACGACGCTACGCGTGGGGCTCATGACGTCGGTGGATCCGCTCTCGATGTGCACATACACGCTTTTCACATAGAATTACGTGCATGTACCGGTATCGCCTCGGAAAAGCTGCGCAACTGCTGGGAGTGAGTCCTGATACGGTCCGTCGTTGGGCGGCCCAGGGTCGCATCGAAACGGTTCGCACCGATGGTGGCCAACGCGAGATCGAGGGTCCCGAGCTGGCCCGGCTGGCGCTCGAGCTCGCCGACGCACCCGTCGACGACGCCGACTCCGTCTCGGCCCGCAACCGATTTCCCGGGCTCGTCACCCGCGTCGTGCGAGACGCCGTCATGGCCCAGGTCGAGATCCAGGCCGGCCCCCATCGGATCGTGTCGTTGATCTCGGCCGAAGCGGTCGATGCACTCGGCCTCGAGCCCGGCGTGCCGGCGGTGGCCTCGATCAAGTCCACCAACGTCGTCGTTGAACGGGCCACGTGAACCGCCGCACGCCTCTCCCCCTCGTCGCAGGAGCGGCCCTGTCCCTCGTCGCTGCGCTCTGGATTGCCACAACGACGAGCGATGCAACGATCCTCGTCCTTGCGCCATCGTCATTCGCTCCGGTCGAAGCCGAACTCGACGCCGGACTCGCAGCAGCTGGAATCGGACCGGTCGAATGGGTGTTTGCCGGCAGCCAATCGTTGGTGGCCCAGCTCGTCGACGGGGCACCCGCCGATGCACTCATCACCGCCGATCTGACGACATTCGATGCGGCGCGGGCGGCTGACGTCACCTGGCCCGACGAACAGTCGATCGCATCCAACGCGCTCGTCCTGGCCGTCGCCCCGGGCAACCCGGGCAACGTCGAAGAGTTGAGGGCGCTCGAAGATGCGGACCTGGTGATCGGGTCATGTGCAATCGAGGTGCCCTGCGGGCGCCTGGCGAACGCCGCCACGACTGCGCTCGGCGTCACCACCACACCCGACACCGAAGAAACCAGTGCACGGGCGCTCACGGCCAAGCTCATCGCCGGCGAGATCGACGCTGCGCTCGTGTACCGATCCGACGCGCGCGCCGCCGGCCTCGAGGTCGTACCGGTCGACGGTCTCGACACCTTCGTCAACGAGTACCGAGGCAGCGGCAACGCCCGCGGTATGGAGGTGCTCCGCTGGCTCGGCAGCAGCGCCGGCAAGCGCATCCTCCTCGACTCGGGGTTGGGTCCGTGATCACGCCGTCGCGTCGTCCACCCCTTGCGATCCTCGTCCCGGCCGGACTCGGTGTCGCCCTCGTCGTCGTGCCCATCATGGGCCTGCTCCAGCGTGCCCCATGGTCGTCGCTGGTCGAGCGACTCGCCAGTGACACGGTCGTCGAGGCAATCCGAGTATCGCTGGTCGTCAGCATCGTGGCCGCCGTCCTCAGCCTGTTGCTCGGCCTGCCGCTCGCCTGGATCCTCGCCCGCCACGACGGGAGAATGGCAGGGATCGTGCGAGCCGCAGTGCTCGTTCCGATGGTGCTCCCACCAGTGGTCGGTGGCACAGCACTGCTGTTCGCCCTCGGGCGACGTGGGTTGATCGGGCAGTGGCTCGATGCGTGGTTCGGCATCACACTTCCGTTCAGCACGGCGGGCGCAATCGTGGCGGCGACCTTTGTTGCGCTGCCCTTCTTCGTCACGACCGTCGAAGCCGCCCTCCGGCAGGCCGGTACCGAACTCGAGGAAGCAGCCGCGGTCGCCGGTGCCGAGCCGGTCACCCGGCTACTGACAGTCACGATTCCAGCGTCTCGAGATGCACTCCTGGCCGGCGTGGCACTCGCCTGGGCCCGCGCCCTCGGGGAATTCGGGGCGACGATCACCTTTGCCGGCAACCTGGCCGGGCGAACCCGCACCCTGCCCCTCGAGATCTTTCTCGCCCTGGAGTCCGATCCGGCCTCGGCCGTGGCCGTGAGCGTGCTCCTGCTCGGCGTGAGTCTCGCCGTGCTGCTGGCGCTCCGAGGGCGGTGGTTCAGCCGATGACGCTTCGCATCGACGGCACCCTGTGCCGTGGAAACCTCACACTCGAACTCGAACTCGAGCTGCCACTCGGCATCACTGCGATCACCGGACCGAACGGAGCCGGCAAGTCCTCGATCCTTCGGCTGGTGGCAGGACTCGAAGCACTCGACGAGGGCCGTCTCACGCTCGACGATGTGGTGCTCGACGACCGAGCAGCCGGGATCTTCCTTCCCGCCGAACGCCGCGACATCTCGATGACCTTCCAACAGCCTCGTCTGTTCCCCCACCTGACAGTGCTCCAGAACATCGCCTATCCCCTGCGTCGCAAGGGGCACACCGCCGCCGAGGCGGCACGATTGGCACAACCGTTCGCCGAACGCGTCGGGGCCGGACACCTGCTCGATCTCCGGCCCCACCGACTCTCGGGCGGGCAGGCCCAACGGACCGCCATTGCGGCCGCCATGGCCGCACGAGCTTCCACCATCCTGCTCGACGAACCACTCGGCGCGATCGACGAGACCGGCACCACCGACATACGTCGATTGCTGCTCGACCTCGACACGCCTCGGGTGATCTGGGTCACGCACGACCCGGCCGACGCCGAGAGCGCCGACCATCACATCACGCTCGGGTTACCCTGACCCCGCATCGGTACCCGTACGCCACAACCAGACTGGTGACCATGCCCGACACACCCACCGACCCCACCAGTTCGTTCCGGCTCGACGACCGAGTGGTTCTCGTGACCGGCGCCAGTTCCGGCCTCGGCGCCCGATTCGCAGCTGTCGCCGCCGGTGCCGGGGCGACGGTCGTCCTTGCGGCCCGAAGGATCGAGCGCCTTTCCGCACTCGTCGCCGAGCTCGATCAGCGCCACGGTTCGGGACGTGCGCGCGCAGTCGAGGTTGACCTGACTGCGCCAGGCGGACCGGAACGTTGCGTGGCCGACGCGCTCGACGTCCTCGGCCGAGTCGACGTTCTCATCAACAACGCCGGGATCTCGCAGGTCACGCCGGCGGTCGCCATGAGCACCGAGGACTTTCGACACGAGATCGAGATCGATCTGATCGCACCGTTTGCGATGGCGCGCGATGTCGCGCGCGAAGCGATCGCCAACGACCGCACGGCATCGATCATCAACATCGGCTCGATCCTGGGTGAAGTCGGCGGCGGCAAACTCCGCGTTCCCGGCTACGCAGCGGCCAAAGGAGGTCTGCACAACCTCACGCGCGAACTCGCATCGCAGTGGGGTCGCAAGGGGGTTCGCGTCAACGCGATTGCGCCGGGCTGGTTCGAAACCGAGATGAACGACACCATGTTCAGCGATGGTGGCGGCCGGACGTACATGGACGCTGGCTCGGCGATGGGCCGCCCCGGTGTCGACGGCGAACTCGACGGCGCCATGCTCTATCTGGCGAGTGATGCGTCGAGCTTCGTGAACGGGCACATTCTCGAGGTGTCGGGCGGCTGGACCGCAACGTGAGCGGCGGCGATGGTAGGCACCTCCTCCCCCACAGATGCATACCACCGCCCCGCAACCCGAAACCGTGGTTCCGAGAGCACATGCACTCGGGCGAGCCCGCAGTACCGAAGCGGTGACAGAGTGCAGGCCGATCGGGCCGTCCGTCAAGCGTCACCCGGATCGAGACGACCCCGCGCTGCGGTCGTCGGCCACTCAGGCGAGATCCTCGAGTCTGACCACGCGACAGGTCACCTGCGGTTCGATGGCCGGCTGCACGAATCGGATCCCCATCACCCCGTGATCGTGGGTCACCGGTTGCACCCAGTTCGGTACCCCGGGATCATCGTGGGCCACCACGATGCGGACGTGCGAGCCGTCGCAGACGGCGTTCTCACGGTCGACGTAGCCCTCCCCGGTGGCGTAGTTGGCGAGGTTCTCCATCCAATGGTTGCAGAGCTGGAAGTTCCAATGTCGCGCTCCGGGTTCGTCGAACTCGACGACGAGTGCCATGCCGGGGTCGACACGCCAGTAACCGAACTCGAAATGACGATCGTCGGGTGACCCCCCGATTCGCTCGTACCACTCACGGGTGAACTCGGTCCGGTTCTCTCGGGTGAGGAGATCGGCAGTCCATCCCGCATAGTCGGACTTCTGCCCGAGGACGAGTTGACCGGCGACTGCAAGCCGTTCGGCCATCTCCGCCGGTGATGGAGGCTCCGGTTCGTCGTGGTCGTCGAGACACTCGATGACGAGCCGAGGCGGAGTCTGTTCGTTGCGATCGTCCCACACCACGCGGCCCATCAGTTCACGCGTCGTCGGCGCCATCGGCATCCACGCCGAGCCGTCATCAGGCGGATCGACCGACAGCACGACATCGACCGAGCCATCGGCAGCAGCGACATCGGCGAGCACCAGGGTGTAGGGGGTGTGGGCCGTGTTCGGGTTGAAGGTCTCGAGATACGCCTCCGCGTCGAGACCGACGGAGAAGGCACCCACGTCATCGGGAATCGGTGGACTCCACGCCGACAGGTGGGTGTACACATCTCCTGCCGTGCCGGTGATCCGGTAGCGGTAACGCGAGTCGACGGGTTGGACGATGTGGTCCTGATTTGGGGACTGCACACCGATCCCACCCTTGAGCGGCGGTGGGATGAGGCCGATGAACCGAGGCTTCACACCGGGGGTGCGCCGCTCGATCGCCCGCATGTTGCCCATGAGGATCATGCGGGTCAGGTAGCGGTATCCCTCGACGGCGTCCTGGGGGTCACCGCCTGCGGTCTCTCGCGCAACGATCCGACCGGCGGCCTTCAGTTGATCGCAGAAGTCGTCCCAGGCTTCTCCGCTCAACAGTCGTCGTGTGCGCTGCTCCTCGACGCTCATCGTTCCCCTCACCGTTCGGTGCCGCTCAGGCCTCGATACCGAGAGCCTGGCGGAGGAACGCACGTTGCACCAACAGGAGATTCTCGGCCACCTCCTCTTGCGGTGTCATGTGGGTCACCCCGGACAGTGGCAGCACGGTATGAGGTTTGCCGGCCTCGAGCAGCGCACGACTCAACTGGAGCGTGTGGGCGGCGACGACGTTGTCGTCGGCGAGGCCGTGGATCAGCATCAGCGGCGGCAGCGTGCGGTCACCGAGTCCGGCAACGTCGGCGCACAGATCGGTGCGCTCGTAGTTCTCCGGTTCATCGTTGGGGTTTCCGAGATACCGCTCCGTGTAATGGGTGTCGTAGAGCCGCCAGTCGGTGACCGGGGCACCGGCGACAGCCGCATGGAACACGTCTGGTCGCCGCAACACGGCGAGCGCAGCGAGATAGCCGCCGAACGACCAGCCACGGATCGCCACCCGCCCGAGGTCGAGGAACGGACGGTCGGCCGCCAGCGCCTGGAGGGCAGCGACCTGATCGTCGAGGACCGGCGCAGCGAGGTCGCCGCGCACGTCTCGCTCGAAGGTCGGGCCTCGACCGGGTGTCCCGCGACCGTCGGTGACGATGACGGCGAACCCCTGATCGGCGAACCACTGCGATGCGTGGAACAGGCTGGCAGCCCGCTGGACCCGTTGGGCGTGAGGACCACCGTACGGGTCCAACAGGACGGGCAACGGTGTGACCCCGTCATGCCCGCTCGGCAGTACCAGCGCAGTCGCCAATGCCCGCTCGGTGACCGCATGGAACGCGACACGAAGCTCGCCGGCCGGACGCTCGCTCGTGTCGGTGAGCGTTCCGACCAGCTCCGACCCGCGCATGACTGCGCCGATCACTCGATCGTTCATGTCGGACCGTGTGACCGCCCACACGTTGCCGCCGATGGCGGCCCCGTGCACACCACCCGCCTCCGTCTTCTGCGTCGTTGTACCGTCCCAGCCAACGGCGATCAGATCGACGGTCGTCGGGTCGGTGGACGCCCGAACCACGAGTCGGTCGTCGTCGACGTCGACCAACGACCGAATCTGAAGCTCGTCACCGGTGATCGGTTCTCCGTCGACACAGAGCCGACGGGCCGCTCCTCGATCCTCGACGGTGATGAGCTTGCCATTGTGCACCCGAGGGGCACCGGCAACGAGTTCGACCCAGTGATCGTCGACGATCCGGTACCGCTCGGCACACTCGCCGGTGCCAGGATCGACCTCGAGGATCGCAAGGGTGCGCTGGTCGCGGGTCTGGACGGTGAGCATGAGCCCCCCGCCTGTCCACGACACATCGGCGAGGTACTCCCAGTCACCCGACGCGTTCCAGCTCACGTCGAGCCGGCTGCCGTCGAGGCCGATGATCGCCAGCGCCACCTCGGCATTGGCCGTCCCGGCAGCGGGGTACCGAATCGCCTGTGGTTCCTGCCACGGCGTGACGGGTGCCGCAATGTGCCAGATGTCGATCGGGGCGACATCGACCCGCTCGACGAGCAACCGCCTCGAGTCGGGTGCCCACCAGAATCCGCGGGTCCGACCCATCTCCTCACCGGCGATGAACTCCGCCGATCCCCACGAAATGGTTGCGCCTGATTCACCGATCACCTCCCGGTCGCCGTCGGCATCGACGACCCGCAGTGCGTCTGCACAGACGTAGGCGATGGTCGACCCGTCGAAGGACAGCCGCGGATCGAATCCGCCCGGAGCGGTGCGCAACAGTTCCGCCGTCCCGGCCCGGAGGTCGGCTCGCCCGATCTGTCCGCCGAGGGCGAAGCAGGCATGCGAGAGCTCTCGATCGGCGTCGTACGCAACGATCCCCCCACCACTCTCGCGAGCGCGTTCTCGGCGCGCTCGTTCCTCGGGTGGGAGGTCACCATCGTCTGCCCCGAGAGAGCCCGGGTCGGCAATCAGACGCTCGGTGCGCGTCTCGACGTCGAAGACCCACAGCGCGTTCACGGGATCTTCCGGGCCCGTCGAACGCAGGAATGCGACCCTGGCACCGTCGGAACCAACACGGATGTCACGCGGCGCCCCGAGGGAGAACCGACGGGTGATCGCACTGCGGCGGGGGTAGGACGCGGACGCAGGCTCGTTCGGCATGGCCCGATCATGCCCCGTACGATCCGCGTGGTGGAAGCACTTGTCGGACCCATCCGTTGGGGCGTGGCCGCAACCGGCCGGATCGCTCGGGCGTTTACGAACGCCTTCGGTGCCGTCGGCGTCGACGACGCCTCCATCGTTGCGGTCGGATCTCGCTCACAGGCCGCAGCCGACGCCTTCGCCGCCGATCATGGCATCGCTCGCGCCCACGCTTCCTATGCCGACCTCGCAGCGGATCCTGATGTTGACGTTGTCTACGTCGCCTCCCTGCAACCCGGCCACATGCACGACGCGATCATGATGCTCGAGGCCGGCAAGCATGTGCTGGTCGAGAAGCCATTCACCCTGTCGGCGGCCACCGCCGATCGAGTGTTCGCTGCCGCCAGAGCCAACGATCGGTTCGTTATGGAGGCGATGTGGATGCGGTTCAACCCGGCGCCGGTGGAGGCGGTGCGTCGGGTCCACAACGGTGAGATCGGTCCCGTGAAGCGCATGGAGATCGACTTCACCATCTCCGTTGCCGACGACCCCGAGCACCGTCTCCGATCGCTGGAGAAGGGAGGCGGCTCGCTGCTCGACCTCGGCATCTATCCCCTCACCCTCGCCTGGTGGATCGCTGGCCCGCCAACATCATGGACGGTGACAGGGACGGTCGGTGGCGGGGTCGACACCACATGCGTGATCGATGCCGAATGGGATGGGATCACCGCACGGCTGTCGTGTGGGCTCGACGAGGACGGGCCACTCTCGGCCGTCATTCAGGGCCGGGACGGTGTGCTCGAACTCCATGCTCCCTTCCATGCTGCGACGAGCTTTGCGATCGACGACGGTCCGATCCAGCGGTTGGCTCCTGCGTCACTGCACCACCAGGTGCACGAGGTGCATCGCTGTCTGCGAGCAGGCGTGCGGGAGAGTCCTCGCAATCCGTGGGCGACCACGCGTGCGATTCTTTCGGTGTGCGACGACGTGCTCGCACAACTCGGCGTGACCTACCCCACCTAGATCCTCGACGATCACGGCTGCAGTTCGCCGTGGGGCGGCAGTGGTCACGATCGGCAGTGTTCACGACCGGCATTGTTCACGACCGGCGGAAGGGCCACGGCTCGAGTGTCACCGACAACGGTGACCAGTCGAACCGTGGCCCCATCCGACCACGCACGTCGGGGGGGTGAGGGGTGCCGGCCCGATGATCGAGCCGACGCGGGATCGGGCTGATCGAGGCCACCATCTCCCGGGGGGTGAGGAAATGACGCGGCCTACGGGCGATCAGCCCGGGCGAAGGTGTGACGGGACGAATCGTTCACCCCTTCGCGAGCAAAGTGATCTGATGCTTTTCTATGCTATTTCGTCACGAGATCATGCCCCGTGTGCTCAGAGTTTGCAAGTGACGCGTCGACAGTTCTCGATGGTTCTCGATGTCGTCGATCGGCGGGGATCCCGATCGCCCTGTCCCAGTGAAACGGGGCCCTGAAACGGGGCCCGGTTCACCTGTTGCGGTTCTCACGTTTCATGGCACCGAGCGGGTCGGCTCGAAAGGCCTGGACCGATTCCTGATGCCCGGCAAGGGCCTGGAACTCCTGACCGGCCCGGATCGCTGCGCGACCACCTCGCACGTCGAACTGTCGATGGACCATTCGCTTCTTGATCTGGGTCAGATCGGTGGCAACGCCGGCGATACGGCCCGCGATCTCGCGCACCGACGCTTCGAGCACCTCGGCCGGATACGCACGGTTGGCCCAACCGATCCGCATCGCTTCGTGGCCGTCGATGCCATCACCGGTGAGCAGCAGCTCCATCGCCTGACGCATGCCGAGCAGCGGCTCGTGATACTGCCAATCCGGGGGTGAGGCCACGCGTACGACCGGGTACGAGATCACGGCATCGTCAGCCACATAGATCAGATCGCAGGCGGTTGCGAGCTCGGTGGCACCCGCCATCGCATAGCCGTGAACCTGTGCGATGACAGGCTTCGCAAGATCCCAGATCGATAGCCAGCCGTCGCTGGCATGGCGGGTCCACGCCCCATCCCCAGGCGCAGAGTGGTAGGGCGGCTCGTCCATGAGACCGCCCGACAGGTCGTAGCCGGCCGAGAAGCAGTCGCCCGCACCACGGATGATCGTGACCCGAACATCGGGATCGTTGTCGTGGGCCTGGAGTGCGGCGAGCAGTTGGCTGCGCATCTCTGTGGAGATGGCATTCTTCTTCTCGGGTCGGTCAAGCGTCAGGTATCGAACTCCGTCCCCGACGTCGGCGACAGAGACGAGTGCGTCGTTCATGGCTGCTCCTCCGTTGCATCCGCAGTGCGATCGCGGCTTCCCGTCAGGTCAGCCGCAATCTCGAGTGCTTGATCGTCCTCGGTCCGCAGGATCACGCCGGTGAGGCCAGCGGGCACGACCTCCTCCCAACGCGCTCGGATCCGTGACGCGGGGCCGAACAACGCTCCGGCATCGATGTAGTCGTCGGGGACGGCGGCGACCGCCTCGTCTTTCCGGCCTGCGAGCCACAGCTCCTGGATACGGGCCGCTGCGTCGGGAAAGCCGCGCCGAGCCATCGCGTCGCGGTGAAAGTTGTTGGTCTCGGATCCCATGCCGCCCACGTACATCCCGGTGAGCGGTTTCTTGCGATCGATCGCAGCCCGCACGTCGTCGGTGACTTCGACAGTGAGATTCCCCATGATGGCGAAGTCGCCAGGCCGCCCACCGCGCCGTGACCAGCCCCGCTCCAGGTGGGCGTGGTGAAGCGACCACCCGTCGGGGCCGTAGCCCATCGGCAGCCACCCGTCGGCAACCTCGGCGGCCAGGGCGGTGTTCATCGGACCACCGGCGGCGATCCAGATCTCGACGGTCCCCGCCGGATGGAGGATGGACCTGAGCGGCTTTCCCTCCCCGATCGAACCCGGGCCGGTGAACGGAAGCATGAGCTCGTCGCCATCGTGCACGACGGGTTCGTCGCGGGCGAAGACCTTGCGCATGATGGCGACATAGTCACGCAGGCGGCGGTTGGGGCTGCCCCACGGCTGTCCGTACCACCCCTCGACGATCTGGGGACCGCTCACACCGAGCCCGATGATCACTCGAGACCCGCCAGCGAGATGGTCGATCGTCATGGCCTGCATAGCGGTGGCAGCCGGTGTGCGGGCCGCCAACTGCACGACCGCCGTCCCGAGCTTGATGTGCTCGGTGTGGGCAGCAAGGAAGGCCAGCGGAGTGAGTGCATCGGCGCCGTAGGCCTCGGCGGTCCACACGGAGTGGAACCCGAGCCGGTCTGCGAGCATGACCCGGTCGAGCGGCATCTCGACCGTCTTCGCCCGATACAGCTCGAGGCCGAGTCCCAGCTTCACACCGAAGATCGTAGAGGAGGACCGCTCGTACGTACCGATGGCGACACACCGTCGGCGCCGGTGAAGACCGCCTCAACCGCCGTAGTGATCCACCGAGTGAGCGCCGGCCCGCATCTCGACAATCGCCTGATGCACATCGCCCACCGCCGCCTCGAGTTGACGAGCGACCGACTCCGGGTCGGCATCGAAGTCGATTCCGGCGATCAGATCACCGAGGCGACCGTGCGACCTCCACGCTGCGAACTTGGCCCACTCCGTGAACAGCGCATTCGGATCGTCGACCACGACCAGATCGGCCGATCGGCTCTGCTCGTCACGACTGGTGTCGAGTGCGACGTACCCGTTGACCATCGAGATGCGCTCGGTGAGTTCGACGAGCGGTCCGGCCCGATGCACGACCATGTCGCCGTGGAGCGCAATGGCATAGCCGGGACCAGGGAACTCGGGCACCACCGTGCGCTCCGGGGGAGGGGTACGACCGACGGCGGCGAGCTCGGCGGCGTCGTGCTTGGTCCCGAGGAAATATTCGAAGCGGCCACCGGCGACCTCAGCTGGGTCGGTGACGGTCATCACGTAGTCGAGTGGAAGCGTGTCGTGGTGCCACTTGTCGATTGCCGTGTCGATCCGACTCGGTTCGTAGTTGAGATGACCGAGGTGAAGCGGCATTGCGTGTGGCGCAATCGCAATGCCGTAGATCGTCTCCATGTGCGCGTTGACGTCTTGGCTGATGCACAGGTCGCGCAGCCACTGCGACCGATAGCAGCCGCCTCGGGTCATCGCCTCGATGCGATCGCCGGCCGACTTCGCAAACGGGCGAAGTCGACGAGCAACATCGAGCATGATCGCAGCACCCTCGTCGCTGAGCAGGCGAAATGGAGACGACGCCGCCACCGGGGTGGCCTTGCTGGCGATCTCGGTCTCGTCATAGCCGAGTTCGGTGAGCATCACGATCTCGTCCGGGGATTCGAGTTGGAGATGGCGGGCCGGGTCGAACGCCGGCTCGTCGGCAAACCACTCGTAGCCCGGAGGCTGTGTGTCGGGGAACGGTACGGCGATGCCCATGCACGCAGTATCGGTTCGGTTCCGGCGGACGTCCAACATCGACACCGCCGGTGACGATCGTCTTCGCCGATTGCGAGACGTCGCCAGTAGCGTTCCCGAATGGCCGCCCCGACCGTCAACGAGTCGATTTTCAGTCCGGAGACTCGCGGGTTGACCATCGCCGTCATGGCCTGTGTCGGCATCATTGCCTACAACAACCTTGCGGTCGCAGCTGCCCTCCCCGAGGTCGGTAGCGACCTGGGCAACGTGGCGCTGCTGCCCTGGACGATCTCGGCGGAACTCCTCACCTCGGGCGTGGCGATCCTCGCTGCAGGCCCGTTGGTCGACAGTCTCGGACCTCGCCGGGTGTTCCGCTGGTCGGTGGTGGCGTTCATCCTCACCTCCATGGCGTGTGGCATCGCACCCTCGATGGTTGGCCTCGTCGGAGCCCGGGCGTTGCAGGGCGTCGCTGCCGGACTGCTGTTCACCGTCACGATGACGGTCATCGGACTGTCGTACGAGACCGACCGCCGAGCTCGGGTCTTTGCTGCCAACTCGATCGTCTGGGGGGTCATGAGCGTTGCTGGCCCGTCGGTTGCGGCCCTGATGGTCGCAGTCGTCGACTGGCGAGGCGTCTTCTTCTTCAACGTGCCCGTCGCCCTCGTGGCAGCAGTGCTGGCATGGAGACAGCTCCCCGAGCGCCCCGAAGAGGCCGGTCGGCAAGGCTTCGACATTCGCGGCATTGCGCTGGTCACGATGATCAGCGCCGCTGGCCTCGCCGTGGTCTACGGCTCGATCACGGCCGTGGTCATCGGCGCCCTCATCAGTCTCGCCAGCCTCGTCGGGTACGTCGTCCACGCCCCCCGCGTCGCCGACCCGGTGATGCGGCTCGAACACGTCTGGGGTCCGCGCTACCGCTCGATCCACTCGACATCGATGCTCGCCGTTGGCGGGACGCTCGGTTTCCACGCCTTCATTCCCGTCTACCTGAAAGCGGTCGAGGGGACCACGACCACGGTGGCGGCGTTTTCGGTCATCTACCTGTCGGTGGGCTGGACTGCAGGGGCGGTGTCGTCGAGCCGAGCGCAGCAAATCTTCGGTCGGGAACGGGTGGTGCTGTTCGGTTCCCTGTTCCTGGCTCCGGGGTTCTACGGCGTTGCTGCCGCTGTGCTCGGTGGTGCGCCACTGTGGTTCCTTTCGACCTCATTGGTGATTGCCGGGCTCGGGGTCGGCAGCATCTCCACCACGGGCGTCAATGTTTTGCAGGAACGGTCACCGGCGTCGGAGATGGGTCGGGTGTCGGCGGCCCATCAGTTCGTCCGCACCCTCATGATCACGTACAGCGTCGGCATCGTCGGTGCGCTGATCCTCACCACCGTCGATCGCCGCACCGGCGATGTCGAAGCGGTACGTGAGCTCCTCGGTGGGGATGCCGATGCCGTCGATCCTGCCATCGCCGACGCGCTCGGAGCCGGGTTCGGGTTCGCCATGATCGCCGCCTGTCTGGCTGCGACCCTGTGCATCCCTTCGGCCCTGCGCCTCGTGCGGACCCGTGACGACGCAGTAACCTCCGCGACGTGAAAGCGCTCCGGTTCTCGCGCAAGGAAGGCCGCTATGCGGCTGCGATGCTCGCGTCGAGATTGCGGCCGGGCGCCGGCGCAGCGGTCGGACCGCTCTCGTTGGTCGATGACGATGGCCCGACGCTTCCGACGCAGGACTGGATCCGCGTGTACCCCCGACTCTCGGGCATCTGCGGTTCCGACCTGTCGACCATCGACGGTCACGCATCGCGCTACTTCGAGGAGTTCGTGAGTTTCCCGTTCGTTCCCGGCCACGAGGTCGTCGCCGAGACGGCTGATGGCCGACGGGTCGTACTCGAACCGGTGCTGGGCCACGAATGTCGGGGCTTCGAGCCCCCCTTTGCGGGGGCCCGGCCCGCCGACGGCAACGATTACCGCCACCTCACCTGCGGCCATCTCGAGCCGGGTCTGCAAACAGGCTTCTGCGAGTCGACCGGCGGTGGGTGGTCCACCGAGTTCGTCGCCCATCCGAGCCAACTGCATGACGTACCTGACTGGATGTCCGACGAACTCGCCGTGATGATCGAGCCGGTCGCCGGCGGTGTTCACGCCGCCCTGCGGGCCGATATCGGTGACGGCCAGACGGTTGCGATCATCGGTGCGGGAACCATGGGTCTCGTCACGGCTGCAGCGGTGCGTCACCTCACCCCCGCCGGTTCGATCATGATCGGCGCCAAGTACCCCGTCCAGCGAGCGCTTGCCGACGAGTTCGGGGCCGATGTCGTGTGCGCACCGGGAGAACTCGCACGTGCCGTTCGGCGGGCAAGTGGATCGTTCATGGTGGGGAGCCGACTCTCCGGCGGTGCCGACGTCGTGATCGACGCCGTCGGTTCGGCAGCCTCGATCGAGGCTGCGATTGGCATGTGTCGACCGCGGGGTCGGGTCATCCTCGTTGGCATGCCGGGGGTGGTCGATCTCGACCTCACTGCACTCTGGCATCGGGAGACCGAACTGATCGGCACGTACACCTACGGCACCGAGGAGCTTGCCGACGGCCGGCGAACGACGAGCTACGACCTCGCCTTCGAGTTGGCCGGCAAGGTGCCCTTCGATCGCATGGTCGCCGCCACCTACCCCCTCGCCCGCTACGTGGATGCGCTCGCCCACGCCGCCGAAGCAGGTTCTCGCGGCGGCGTGAAGGTGGTCTTCGACATGCGCGACGAGAAGCGTCGCATCCCCACCGACTGATTCGGCACCAAATCTGCACGCTGCAGAGGTCGTGACTTCGGCGTCGAGCGGCCAGACTGTGCCCATGGCCGAATCCGACATCGCTCCGGCACTCGACGACGAAACTTCCGCAGCGCTGACGCTCTTCAACGAGTACGTCGACGCCGACCGTGAGCGGACCCGCCGCGAGAAGCGCATCAAGAAGGCCGAGCGAGCCAAGGACGAGGCCGCCGCCCGTGTCAAGAAGCTCTCCAACGGTGGTTCCGCCGAGGAGCGGGCCGAGGCCGAAGCCGCCTATCGCGAGGCCTCCGAGGCATGGAAACGCATCCGCGACGGGGTGGAACCCGAACCGGAAACAGGGTCCGACGCCGAAACCGACCCACCCGAGGAATCCGCCTCAGAAGCAGCGCCCGACGAGGCAACAGCCGAGTCGAGCGACGAGGCACCCGGCGAGACCGACCGGACCGACGACGACGCCGAGGATGCTGCGGGTGACGCGCCGGTCGCCGACACCGCAACGTCCGACGCCACCGACGAGGCCGAGTAGCCGCATTCCGACCTCTGACGCCAGCGACGAGGCCGACGAGTCTCGAGCGCGATCGACATCGGTGTGGTGAGCGATACGAATCGGTGCTCAACTGACGTCATGAAAGCCATTCGCGTGATCGACGGAACCCCCACGCTGGTGGAGGAGACCGAGTCGACCGGCGATGGTGTCCGGATCCGGATCCACACCTCCTCCATCTGTGGTTCCGACCTTCACTTGCTCGGGCTGGGCATCGCCGAGGGAATGGTGCTGGGCCACGAGTTCTGCGGCACCACTCCCGACGGCACTGCGGTCGCCATCGAGCCGATCCTCGGGTGCGGAACGTGCGCATCGTGTCGAAGCGGTCACCTTCCGACCTGCGAGTCGGGGCCGACCTTTCTCGGAATCGCGGTGCCGGGCGGGATGGCGGAGTCGATCGTTGTCCCACCCGACGCGCTCGTCACGTTGCCGACCGGCGTCCCCCTGTCGGCCGGCAGTCTCGTGGAACCGCTCGCCGTCGCCCATCACGGCCTCGACCGTGCTCGCGTCGGGCCCGGGGATCGTGTACTGGTGATCGGCGCCGGACCGATCGGTCTCGCAACTGTCGCCATGCTTCGTGACCGAGGCATCGCCTGCGACATCTCGGCTCGACATCCCCATCAGCAGCACGCAGCCGAGGCCCTCGGTGCCTCCCTCGCTGTCGACGGCGCCTACGACGTCGTCATGGACTGTGTCGCCACCACCGACTCGCTCGCTGAGGCAATGGCCCATGTGGTCGCCCGTGGACGAGTCGGCCTTGTCGGCACGCTGTGGGACCCCGCCGCGCTGTCGGTTACCGCATGCGTGAAAGAGATCGAGCTGCTGCCGGCCATGGCCTACCGGTGTCGAGTTCCTGAGCGCAACTTCTCCGCTGCGGCCAACGCGCTTGCGACCAGACCCGACATCGAGGCAGCGCTGATCACCCATCGCTTTCCGCTCGATGGCTGCGAAGCGGCGTTCGAGACCGCAGCCGACCGAGCCGGGGGGGCGATCAAGGTCGCATTCGAGGTGTGATCGTCGGCATTTCAGCCCCGCCGCTCACCGGTCGTAAGCTCACCGGCCATGGCAGGACCCATGGCCGGCGTATCCATCCTCGACCTGAGCCAGGTGGTCGCCGGTCCTCTGGCAACCCAGATCCTGTCCGAGCAGGGCGCCGATGTGATCAAGGTCGAGCCGATCGGCGGTGAGCTGACCCGCACCACCGGCCCCGACCATGTTCGTGGGCTCTATGCCAATTGCAACCGTGGGAAACGCTGCATCGGCATCGATGTCACCACCCCGGCGGGGGTCGAGCTGGTCCTCGAGCTCGCCGGCCGCAGCGACGTCGTGATCCAGAACTTCCGACCCGGGGTCGTCGAACGCTTGGGAATCGATTACGAGGCCATTCGTTCCCGCAACCCTGACGTCATTTATGCATCGGTGTCCGGCTTCGGCACCACGGGACCGTACCGCCAACGAGCGGTACTCGATCCTGTGATCCAGGGACTGACCGGTATGGTCCACAGTCAGGTGAGTGAGGCGCTGCCCTTCCCCGACCTGATGCGAACCCTCGTGGCCGACAAGGCGACCGCCCACACCGTTGCCCAGTCGATCACCGCGGCACTGTTCGCACGTTCCGGTGGGGCCGGTGGCCAACACATCGAGTTGGCGATGCTCGATGCTGCGCTGTCGTGGTTCTGGCCCGACGGGATGGCCGACCTCACCCACACCTCGGGGCTGCGTGTCCACCGGCCCCAAGATCTGTATCAATTGATCGACACCGCCGACGGACAGGTCGTGTATTTCCTGGCGACCGCAGGTCAGCTCGAGGGCATGTGGCGGGTTATCGGCCGCGACGACTTGCTCGCTGACGAGAACTACTGCACCCCGGGCAAACTCACCGCCGAACCCGAGCGGGCCGAGACCGCCATGACAGCCATCCGGGTCGGCTTGGCTGCAATGACGACGGCCGACGTGGTCGAGAAGATGGCCGAGAACAGTGTGCCGTGCGGGCCGGCCCTGCCCCGCGATCAGGTCGTGTCGGACCCGCAGGTCGTCAACAACGGGGTGATTCACGAGTGGGATCACCCGACGGCTGCAGGGCTTCGGCAGGCCGGGCCACCCGGCACCTGGTCGGCGACCCAGCCGGAGTTCATCCCCCAGATCGGCTTGGCCGGTGAGCACACCGACGAGGTGCTGCGGGAACTCGGCTACGACGACGCCGACATCACCGAGCTGCGCGAGCAAGGCATCATCGGCTGACGTTTCGGGACACCGGGCCGTGGTCGTAGCCTGAATGCCTTGTCATCTCATCCTCTCTACCGCTGGCAGCGCGATGCGCTGATGGCGTGGCACCGCTGCGGCCGCCGCGGTGTCATCGAAGCCGTGACCGGTTCCGGCAAGACCGATGTTGCACTGACCGCTATCGACGACGCAGTCACCCGAGGCCTCTTCGCCCTCGTGATCGTGCCGTCACGGGTGCTGATGGAGCAGTGGCACGAGCGACTGAGCCGGTGGATGCCCGACGCAGAGATCGGCCGACTGGGCGATGGATACCGTGATCGCCCAATCGATTGCGATGTCCTCGTCACCACCCGTCACTCGGCGGCAAGCCGGGTACCGCTGCCGACCTCGGAGCGCGGCGGCATCCTCGTCGCCGACGAATGCCATGGATTCGGCGGCGCCGTGCTGCGCAAGAGCCTGCTCCCCGAGTACCAAGAGCGGCTCGGTCTCACCGCCACGCTCGAACGTTCCGACGATGCGGTCGAGACGATCCTGCTGCCCTACTTCGGTGGCATCTGCTACCGCTACGACTTCGGTGCGGCGATCGAGGACGGGGTGTGCGCCCAACCCCGGGTCGGCTTCATGGCAGTGCCGCTCACCTCCGAGGAGCGCACCGAATACGACGCCAGCGAGGGACGCATCGTGGCGGCCCGCCGCCAGCTCAAGCAGATCAAGGGAATCCCTCACGAACCATTCGGTGACTTCCTGGCGGCGGTCCACCATCTGGCGGCGAACGATGCCGGTCCTGACGGTCGTGCAGCCAACGAGTACCTCAACGCGTTCACGGCGCGGCGCGAGATCGTGGCGACCAGCTCGGCAAAGTACGAGGCCCTCGGACGGTTCGCCGATGCGATCAAGGATGCGCAGGGAGCACTGCTGTTCACCGAAACGGTGCGCGCTGCCAACCACGCGATCGTTCGGCTCGATCCTCACGTCAATATCGAAATCATCACCGGCAACACGGGACGCCGAGATCGGGCGGAGATCCTCGACGACCTCCGAGACGGCACGCTGGATGCTGTTGCGGCACCGCGTGTCCTCGACGAAGGGGTCGACGTTCCCAACGCAAACCTCGGTCTCGTGGTGTCGGCGAGCCGTACCCGACGCCAGATGATCCAGCGGATGGGTCGAATCCTTCGTCGCAAACCGCTGGGAAGCGGCGCCCGGTTCGTCATCATCTTCGCCGCCGACACCCTCGAAGATCCCCGATTCTCCGAAGATCGCGACGGCTTCCTCGAAGAGATCGAGGGCATCGCCGAGTCATCGAAAATCTTCCGGCCGAACGAATTCGACCAGTTGGCGACATTCCTCGACTACGCCGGACCGGCGGTGTTGCAGGAGCCCGAAACGGTTGGCGACTTCGTTGCTCCTGAGCTGTCGGCCGACGAGATCACCGAGTGGACCGCCGATGCGCAGCCGTATCTCGAGATGGTGAGTCCCGAACTGCCCGAGATCCGTCAGCCCCGCCAAGTCAGGGAGAAGCCCCGTCTGTCGACGGGTGAGCACCCGGTGGCACTGCAAGCCGTCGGGACGCAGTGGGCGTTGCGGTGCACCGGGTGTGGGGTGCGTTCCGAACCGCGGGCGTACAAATGGCAGGCGATGGAAGACAAGGTCGAGTGCACGTGCGTCCGTTGATGCTGCCCGCTATCGCTTGACCGTCAAAGGTGAGATGATCTCCTCGTGAATGGTTCTGGGGAGGCGCAGGCCCGAGCCGAGGCGGCGCGGGACGTGATGTTTGCGGGTGACCGGGTCGCCCATGCGCTGGGGATGGTTGTTTCGGCGGTCGGTCCGGCGACGGCGACGGTCGACATGACGGTGACGGAAACGATGTGCAACGGACTCGACGTCTGCCACGGGGGCGTGATCTTTTCGCTTGCCGACGCAGCCATGGCATTCGCAAGCAACGGCCTCGGTGGCACCCACCTGGCATCGGACGCATCGATCGACTGGCTGGCTCCGGCCCGGGTCGGAGATCGCCTGACCGCAACTGCGACCGAGAGCGCTCGTCGAGGTCGCACCGGCCTGTTTCACGTCGAGGTACGGGGGCCCGACGGCGTGATCGCACTGTTCCGGGGCAAGACGAAGATGGTCTCGTCCGATGGCCCTGCGCCGGCACCGTCATGACCGAGCGCCGCGTCCGGGCGGGCGAGTTCGAGGACAGCGCTGCAGACCACATCGCAGCGCTGGATCTCGATCCGGTGACCTTTCGCGCCATGTTCGGTGTGTTCCGGCTTGCTGGCCGCATGTTCAGCGATCTCGAGACAGAGATCCACCGTCCGGCCGGCTGGTCACTCGCAGGCTTTCGCGTCATGTTCATCTTGTGGGTGCTGGGGCCACTGGAAAGCCACGAGATCGCTCGCCTCGCCGGATTGAGTCGAGCTGCGATCTCGTCGGCAGTCAACACCCTCGAACGCAACGGTCTTGTCGATCGACGTCGCGAGTCGATCGATCGTCGGGTCGTGACCGTGTACCTGACCGATGACGGAGCAACCCGACTCGAAGCGGCTTACAGACGACAAAACACCCGGGAGAGAGTGCTCCTCGGTGATCTGACCGACGACGAACTGGTGATGCTGACCGACCTCATGCGTCGGATCAGTTCGGTCCGTCTGCCTGACGACGTCAGCTGACGACCCGCTGCGCCTTGCCCTGACTGCGGGGGACCTCACCCGGCTCGACGACCTCGACCGTGGTCGAAACGCCGACCATGGTCTTGATCCGCTGCTCGGCTCGGGCCGCCAAGCCGGCTGCATCCTCGCTGGTGGCGTCCTCGGCCCGCTCGACCTTGACGGTGAGGGTTGCCATGTTCCCGTCGGAGCCTTTGTGGAGCTGATAGTGCGGCGACAGTCCGCTGATCTGCAGCAGTTCGGCTTCGATCTGTGAGGGGTAGACGTTGACGCCGCGGATGATCAACATGTCGTCGCTGCGACCGGTGATGCGTTCGAGGCGGCGCATGGTTCGAGCGGTCCCGGGGAGGAGTCGGGTGATGTCTCGTGTGCGGTAGCGGATGACCGGCAGTGCCTGCTTGGTGAGCGAGGTGATCACGAGCTCACCCTCCTCGCCGTCGGCGAGGACGTGGCCGGTCTCGGGATCGATGATCTCGGGGAAAAAGTGATCTTCCCAGATCGTCAACCCGTCCTTGGTTTCGACACATTCCTGCGCCACGCCCGGGCCGATGACCTCTGACAGCCCGTAGATGTCGACTGCGTCGATTCCCAGTCTGGCCTCGATCTCCGCTCGCATTCCTTCCGACCACGGTTCGGCCCCGAAGATGCCGATCTCGAGTGACGAGGCCGCGGGGTCGAGTCCGAGCCGCTCCAATTCGTCGATCAGGTTGAAGCAGTACGACGGTGTGACGGTGATGATCCGAGGCCGAAAATCGGTGATGAGTTGGACCTGTCGCTCGGTCTGGCCACCACCGAAGGGCACGACGGTGCAGCCGAGCATCTCGGCGCCGTAGTGTGCTCCGAGGCCACCGGTGAACAGACCGTACCCGTAGGCATTGTGGAGCAGATCGCCGGGCCGACCACCGGCGGCATAGATCGACCGGGCGACGACGGTCGACCACGTACGAATGTCGTCGGCGGTGTAGCCGACAACCGTCGGTTTGCCTGTGGTGCCCGACGAGGCGTGGACCCGCACGAGTTGTTCGCGGGGAACGGCGAACATGTTGAAGGGATATGCGTTGCGCAGGTCGTCCTTGACGAGGAACGGCAACGCCGACAGGTCGTCGAGACCACGGATGTCTCCCGGGGTCACCCCTGCGTTGTCGAACGCTCGCCGGTAGTGCGCGATGTTGTCGTAGGCGTTCACGAGCGTCGCCTGCAGCCGCTCGGTTTGCAGCGACCGCAGTTCGTCGACCGACGCGGTCTCGATCGGTTCCCAGCCCATGCTTCGGTCCTCCGTGTTCTCGGCGTCGTGGTTCTAGGCGTCGAAGTCGACGTTGACGGTACTCGTCGTCGGCACCGCCTGGCAGGTGAGGACGTACCCGGCGTCCTCCTCGCCGGGCACGAGTCCATAGGTGACGCCCATCTCGACCGCGCCGTCGGCGAGGTGCGCACGGCACGTGCTGCAGACACCGGCTGTGCATGCATAGGGCACGTCGGGCCGCACCCGCTGGACGGCGTCGAGGATCGTGTCACCGTCGTACAGGGAGAACTCCGTGCGCCGCCCAGCGAGTTGTGCCGTGCCGGAGCCGATCGGCGTGACCGACTCGTCGACCGGGCCCTGCGCTCGGGTGCGGGCACGGCCGGACTGCGCCGTGGTGAAGCGTTCGGTGTGGATTCGCTCAGGCCCGACGCCAAGCTTCGTGTACACCTTCGTGACGAGTTCGACCAGCGGTTCAGGGCCACACAGGAACACATGGTCCGGGTCGGCGTCGAGCATTCCTCGCCGAAGGCACTCGGCGAGGCTGTCTTCGTCGGGTCGACCGTCGAGGAGAGAGAGACCAGCCGGTTCTTGGGTGAGTTGGCGCCAGATCCGAAACCGGTCGAGGTACCGATTCCGGAGGGCTTCGACGTCATCGAGCAGCATGATCGATGACGTCGTGCTGTCGACTTGCAACAACGTGACTCGCGACTGGGGCTCTGTAGCGAGGACCGTCGCAGCGATGGAGTAGATCGGGGTGATACCGCTTCCGCCGGCAACGAGTACGTAGACGCGTGCCGCCTCAGGATCGAGCGCATGGGTGAACGAGCCCATCGGCGCCATCGCCTCGAGGACATCGCCGACCCGCACCGCCGACGTGGCCCATGTGCTGAACGCACCGCCGTCGACCCGTTTGACGCCGACTCGGAGCACCCCGCTCGGCGCCGTGGCACAGATCGAGTAGCTACGTCGGAGTTCGATCCCATCGACCTCATGTCGAAAGGTGAGGTACTGGCCGTGCGCGAAGCTGAATGCCGGATCATTGCCTGCATCGAGCGACAGGAGCACCGACTCGGGGGTGTCACGATCGACCGCCACCACCCGCAGCGCCGAAAACCCCGGAGCCGTCATCAGATCGCCTTGAACGACTCGAACGGTTGGCGGCAGGCATCACACACATGAAGCGCCTTGCACGCAGTAGCACCGAAGGCCGATGTCAGTCGGGTGCGACGCGAACCGCACTGGGGACATGGCATCGGCAGGTCGAGCGACACCGGTCCGTCACCAGTCGGTGCCGGAGGGGCAATTCCTGCCGCATGCAACTTGGCTCGTCCCTCGGGGCTGATGTCGTCCGTCGACCACGGCGGGGCCATCTCGAACTCGACGACCGGTTCGTAGCCGGCATGGATCACTGCGGCTTCCACGTCGGCGCGTATCTGCTCGGTCGCCGGGCAGCCGGTGTACGTCGGCGTGATTCGGATGCGAGCGATGCGACCATCGACTGCGACGTCACGCACCATGCCCAGATCGCCGATCGTCAGGTGCGGCAACTCGGGATCGTCGACCGATCGCACGATGTCGAGCAACCCGGTCACCAGGTCGCCCCGGGGTGAGCGCGAGCGAGACCCTGCATCTCGTGGAGCAGTGGTTCGAGATGTTCGGAGTGGGCTCCGTGCAGACCACCCGTGCACTGTTCGGTGCTGGTCGGCCGTTCGAGCCCGGCCCCGAGGAGGATGTCGGCAACTGCCACCTGCCAGGTGGATTCGATCGATTCCCCGATCAGACCGTCTGCTCGCAATGCTCCTTCGTCGTCGGCACCGAGCAGTTCCGATGTGAACGGCCACATGGCATCGACCGCTGCCTGCGCCCTGCGTCGACTTTCGTCGGTCCCGTCCCCGAGTCGGATCAACCAACCGGCGGAGTGCTGCAGATGAAAGGCGGTCTCGTTCCGGGCCCGGGCTGCGAGGGCAGCGATCGTGGGGTCGCCGCTGTCGGTCATCGATTCCCAGTACAGCACCGCAGCCTGATCGTGAAACACCTGTCGAGCGATCGTGACGGCAAAGTCGCCGTTGGGCTGTTCGACGAGCAGCGGGTTGCGAAACTCGGACGCATCTCGCCAGTACGCGAAATGGTCCTCGTCATGCCCCTCCCCTTCGAGTTCGCCGGCATAGGTGAAGAGATGGCGGGCTTGCCCCAGAAGGTCGAGACTGATGTTGGCCAGCGCTACGTCTTCTTCGAGGGTGGGGGCGTGTGTGATCCACTGCGCAAGCCGATGCGAAAGCACCAGTGCGCGGTCGCCCTGCCGAAGCACATGGGTGAGCAGATCCGCAGCCATCACATGTGGTCGACTTCGGGGGGCAGGTCGTAGTTCGTGGGGAAGCGATAGGCCTTGTCGGCGGCGGGCCCGAACAGCGCGTCGACATCGGCCGGGTCGGACGCGACGATCTCGGTCGACGGCACGACCCACAGGCTCACTCCCTCCTGCCGACGGGTGAACAGATCACGGGCAGCGCGTAGCGCCGTCTCGCCGTCGGGGGCATGGACCGAACCGGCGTGCTGATGATCGAGGCCCCGGCGGGCCCGCACGAAAACCTCCCACTGGGGGAAGACCGTGCTCACGCCGCACTCCGCGCAGCCTGCTTGTCGGCGTAGGCGGCAGCGGCGGCGCGGACCCAGTCACCATCGTCGTGCGCAGCGCGACGGACCCCGATCCGCAGGTCGGGGATCTCACCTTCGCCCCGGACCATGCGGGCGAACTCGTCCCAGTCGGGCTCACCGAAGTCGTAGTGCCCTCGCTCGGCATTCCACACAAGTGCGTCGTCTGGTGGGGTAAGGCCGAGCAGTTCTGCCTGGGGCACGGTGGCATCGACGAAGTTCTGACGAAGTTCGTCGTTGGTGAACCGCTTGATCCCCCAGGCCATGCTGCGCCCGGTGTTCGGCGAGTCGCCGTCGGGTGGGCCGAACATCATGACCGAGGGCCACCACCATCGATCGAGCGCTCGTTGCGCCATGGCTTGCTGTTCGGGTGTTCCCTCCGAGAGGGACAGCATGATTTGGTAGCCCTGCCGCTGATGGAAGCTTTCTTCCTTGCAGATCCGCACCATCGCCCTGCCGTAGGGTCCGTACGAGCAGCGACACAGCGGCACCTGGTTCATGATGGCGGCACCATCGACCAGCCAGCCGATCGCACCGACATCGGCCCACTCCGGTGTCGGGTAGTTGAAGATGCTCGAGTACTTCTGGGTCTTGGCGTGCAGACGGTCGAGCAGTTCGGCGCGCGGTGTGCCGAGGCTCTCGGCGGCGCCGTAGAGGTAGAGGCCGTGCCCGGCTTCGTCCTGGACCTTGGCAGTGAGAATTGCCTTGCGTCGAAGCGATGGCGCACGGGTGATCCACTCCCCCTCCGGCTGCATCCCGATGATCTCACTGTGGGCGTGCTGGGCGATCTGACGGACCAGCGTGTTGCGGTAGTCGTCAGGCATCCAGTCATCAGGTTCGATGCGCTCGTCCGCCTCGATCAGCGCGTCGAAGTGTTCTTGGCTCATGTGGGTTCCTTCTCTGCGACCATGGTGAGCACGTCGTAGCTGGCAAGCACATTGTCGTCCTGGTCGACCACCTTCGTGTCCCAGCGAACTTCCCCATACCCGGCGCCGGCCCGCAACGACTTCTCCTTGCAGGTGAAGATCACCCGGATCTCGGTACCGGGGTAGGTCGGCGTTGCGAATCGGAGGTTGTCGACCCCGTAGTTGGCGAGCACCGGCCCGGGGTCGGGCCAGACGAACAGGCCCGCCGCCATCGACAGCACCAGATACCCGTGCGCGACCCGGCCCTCGAAGATCGGACTCGCCCGGGCTGCTTCTTCATCCATATGGGCGTAGAAGAGGTCGCCGGTGAAGTGGGCAAAGTGCTCGATGTCGTCGAGGGTGATGACGCGAGGTCCAGTGTCGAGGCAGTCACCCACCTCCAGCTCGTCGAAGTACAGGGTGAAGGGATGCCCCTTGTCGCGACGGACGGCACCGTCGACCCAGGTGCCGGTGACGGCAGTCAGAAGATCTGGCGAGCCCTGCACTGCGGTGCGCTGCATGTAGTGCAACACGCTGCGCAGCCCTCCCAGTTCCTCACCACCTCCTGCCCGACCCGGGCCACCGTGCACGAGTTGAGGAAGTGGAGATCCGTGGCCGGTGGACGCAGCTGCCGACGACGCATCGATGGTGTGCACCCGCCCGTGGTGGGGTGCAATCCCGAGGGTCATGGCGGCGGCCTCGCCGAGGTCGGGCCCGTAGACCGAGGCAACGAGGCTGCCGCGGCCCTTCGCCACGAGATCGACGGCCTCGTCGAGGGTCTCGTAGGTCATCAGCGTGGCAACCGGTCCGAAGGGCTCGACGACGTGAGCCAGGCTGGTCGCTGCGTCGGTGGCCCGAAGCAGCGTGGGGGCCATGAAGGCGCCCCGCTCCGGGTCGACGCCCACGAACTCGCACGTGTCGAACACCCTGACACCCCCGACCCGGTCGACTGCGTCCCGGACGTCGTCGCGTTGACCGAGGCCGACCAGCGCGCCCATCTCGGTGTCGGGCGCCGAGGGATCACCGACCGTGACGGTGCGGAGCCGTTCGACGAGCGCTTCCTCGACTGCGCCTGCATGTCGGGCCGGCACGATCACTCGACGGACGGCGGTGCACTTCTGACCTGCCTTGGCGGTCATCTCGTTGACGATCTCGTCGACGAACAGACCGAACTCGTCGGTGTCGGGTCCGGCGGCCGGCGCAAGGACGGCAGCATTGAGCGAATCGGCTTCGGCGCTGAAACGAACACCTCGATCGAGCACCGCGGTGTGGCCCCGCAACATGCGTGCGGTTGCAGCGGAGCCGGTGAAGGAGAGGGTGTCCTGCTCGTCGAGGAGGTCGATCAGTCCGCCGATCGAACCGGCAACGAACTGCAGCGAACCGTCGGGGAGCAGCCCGCTGTCGATGATCGTTCGTACGACCGCCTCGGTCACGTAGGCGGTCGGCGTGGCCGGTTTGACGATCGAAGGTACGCCGGCCAGGAATGCCGGCGCGAACTTCTCGAGCATGCCCCACGTCGGGAAGTTGAAGGCGTTGATCTGCAGCGCAACCCCGTGGCGTGGGGTGATGATGTGCTGTCCCAGGAACGAGCCGTCGCGGCTGAGCTTCTCGACGTCACCATCGACCCAGACCGTGTGGTTGGGCAGTTCTCTGCGGCCGATACCCGAGTAGGCCAGAAGGGCGCCGGCACCACCGTCGACATCGATGGTGGCGTCGGATCGAGTGGCACCCGTCGAGTGCGACAGAACGTAGAGCTCATCGGTGTCGGCGAGGAGTGCCTTGCCGAGAGCTCGGAGGATTGCGGCGCGATCATGGAAGGTGAGCTGCCGCAGGGCCGGCGCGGCGATGTCGCGGGCGTAGGCGTGAGCGGCGCCGAGATCGACTCCATCGCTGGACACGGAGGCGATGATCTCGCCGGTGACGGCGTCGTGGACTGGCCGTCCGCCGGAACCGGCGACCCACGTTCCGGCAACGAAACTTTCGACCGCACGCATACGAACTCCCCCGAAACGCTCCCCAGCGTATGGTTAAGGCTTTGACGATGTCAAGTTGAACGAGTGTGAGTTCGACAGCCCCTGCCGCACGTCCCGATCGCGACGTTCACTCTGCAGCGACGTGGAGATCGCTCGATCCGAGATAGGCCGCGATCACGCTCGGATCCTGCTGCACCTCTTCCGGGGTGCCTTCGGCGATCTTCTCACCGAAGTCGAGCACCATGATCCGATCAGCGATGTCCATGACGAGACCCATGTCATGCTCGACCATCACCATCGAGATGCCCAACTCACGACGAATGTCGAGGATGAAGCGAGCCATGTCCTCAGTCTCTTCGAGGTTCATCCCGGCGACGGGCTCGTCGAGCAAAAGCAGCTCAGGATCCATCGCAAGCGCGCGTCCGAGTTCGACCAGTTTCTGGATGCCGTACGGCAACAGCGCAACCGGGTGATTGCGCCATTCCTCGATCTCGAGGAAGTCGATGATGTCCTCGACCCGACGGCGATTCTCCATCTCCTCAGCCTTCGCAGCTCCGAACCAGAGCATCCCCTGGAACCAGTTCTGCTTCATGCGGATGTGGCGGCCCAGCAAAAGGTTCTCGATCACCGTCATCTGCGGGAACAACTCGATGTTCTGGAACGTGCGTGCGATGCCGAGTTCGGCGACGTAGTCGGGTCGATGCCCCATGATCGACTCGCCCTTCCAACGGATGTCACCCTCCTGGGGGCGATACACCTGCGAGATGGTGTTGAAGATCGATGTCTTCCCTGCGCCGTTCGGACCGATGATCGAAAACAGCTCACCCGGCTCGACGTGGAAGCTCACGTCGTGGATGGCGGTGACACCACCGAATCGGAGGGTGATGCCGTCGGCTTCGAGGATGTGTTCACTCATGGTCTCGACTCCTCCTCAGGACAACCAGCGCTTGCGGCGCTTGTAGTGCTTGACGTCACGGAACGACTTGCGCTCGCCACCGTCGCCGTGGAGCCCCAGGTAGAACTCCTGGACATCCTCGTCGTTGAGCAGCTTCTGGGCCGGACCGTCCATCACGACCTTGCCCGACTCCATCACGTACCCGAAGTTGGCAATCGACAGCGCCATCATGGCGTTTTGCTCGATGAGCAGCACCGAAACACCCTGCTTGTTGATGTCGACGATGATGTCACGGATCTGTTCGATCAGCATCGGAGCAAGACCGAGCGACGGCTCGTCGAGGATCAGCAGTTTCGGATCAGCCATCAGCGCTCGGCCGATCGCAAGCATCTGCTGCTCACCGCCCGACAGGTAGCCCGCAACCTGGGTGTTGCGTTCTTTGAGTCGCGGGAACAGATCCATGACTCGGTCGTAGTTGGCGTCCATGTTGGCGCGGTTGGTGAACGCCCCACACGAGAGATTCTCGTCAACGGTCAGCTCGCCGAAGATACGCCGTCCCTCCATGACCTGCGAGATACCGCCTTCCACAATCTTGGCAGGAAGGTGCTCGGTGATCTCGGTGCCGTTCCAGGTCACCGACCCCTTGGTGGACTTGCCCTCGTGCACGTCGAGCAGGCCGGTGATGGCCCGAGCAGTCGTGGTTTTGCCGGCGCCGTTCGAGCCCAAGAGCGCGACGATCTGACCATCAGGCACCTGGAGCGACAGGCCACGCAACACGAGGATGACCTCGTTGTAGACCACTTCTAGGTTCGCTACTTCGAGCAACGCTCGACCTCCACGAATTGACGAGAACGAAAGACCATGCCATCAGGGCGGGTCCGACCACCCGCCGAACCACGGTTCGGAAGGTGAGCGCACCCGGCGGGCCGGGGCCGAAGCCCCGACCCGCTCAGGAGCACACTGTCAGTGCTGAGCGATGTGGATCAGCCTGAGGCTTCGATGCAGGGACCGTCGAACACGAAGTTCTCGGCCACCGAACCGACGTAATCCTGCTCGATCGGGATCAGACCGGTCGAGCCCGGGTTCTCCGGCGTGTAGTCGCCGAGCGGGATCAGGTTGAACTTCGTCGCATCGACGTCGTAGATCCAGCTGGAGCGAACAACGGCCTCGTTGTAGTCCGCTGGCCACGACTGATTGGCCGAGAGGCCCTTGAAGTCGACGCTGAAGGACGGATCCTGCGAGATCGCCACCATGTTGGCCCGAGTGAGGTCACCCTGGTCGATGGCCGCCTTGATGAGGGTCTCGGCCATGATGCCCTCGATCCAACCGGTGGTGAACACGTCAGAGATGCTCAGCTCGGGACGAGCTTCGACCATCGCAGCGATGATGTCCTCCATGCCCGGGATGCCTGGGGTGGCCCACGGCGCCTGGTACTGGGACTGGAAGTAGTACTCGCTGAACTCAGCCGCGAAGTCCGACGGCATGTGGACGAGGTAGTTGAACGACGGCGAGCTGCCCGACCAGTAGGCCTGAAGACCCTGGCTCACGGAGTTGCCGAAGATGTCGAGGAGCTCACCGGGGGTGAGGGTCACCCAGACCATCGTCGCCCCCGAGCTGACGAGCTCGGCGATGACAGCGCTTCGGTCGTCACCGGCCACAGCACCAGTCCCGTCGTACACGACCGGGATACCGAGTTCCTCAGCCGCCAGCGCAGCACCGACAGACCCGTCTTCGCCGTACTCACCGGGACGGCCGATGATGGCGAGCGCCGGATCGAGTCCTTCGGACTCGACCTTGCCAGCCAGCCATTCGACACCGTTCATGGCCTCGACGCAGTACGTGGTCTGCTTTTCGAGAATGGCAGCACCGAAGGCTGGGTCCGGCCACAGCGATGCCCACGACAGCGGGATGACGAGAACATTGTCCTCGGCCGCCTGCTCAGCGATCGCTGCGGTGATCGGCGAACCGGTGTTCTCGGTGATCATCAGAACGCCGTCGCTGCTCTCCTGAGCGAGCGTCTCGTAGTTCTGGATGCCGATGTCGGTCTGGTAGCCGGAGTCGAGAACGACCGGCTCGACCGTCCAGCCCTTGTAGCCGCCGTTCGCATTGAAGACCTCCCAGTAGACCTCCTGCGACGCGACAATCTCCGCGACGAGCGAGGCGAACGGGCCGGTCAGGTCGGCGTTGAGACCAACGTAGATGATCTTGTTCTCGGCATCGACGCCATAGTCGGTTGCGATCTCGCCGCCGTCATCACCGCCGCTGTCGCCGCCGTCATCACCGCCACTGTCGCCGCCGTCATCACCGCCGTCATCGGACGAGTCGGAGCCTCCATCATCGCTTCCGCTGCTGTCGTCATCGCCACCACACGCGGCTGCGAGCATCGACAGTGCCAGCAGAAGCGCCAGCAATACTTTCAATCGTCGCACGTTTGGATCCCTCCATGGTTGTGTGCCCGCTCGGCAGGCGGCCGAGCGGTCCGCGAGGCGAACCCCGTCAGATCTGTGTTCGACCCAGACAGGACGTCTGTGTCGTATGAGTGAGTCTTGTCGATGGAGCCGCTAATAGCTGAACGGCCACCGTTTCCAGTAGTTGCGGATCTTGATCCAAATGCCGTACAAGCCGAGCGGCTCGAAGATCAAGAAGATGACGATCAGGACGCCGTAGATGACGAAGTTCCACTGGAACACGCTCATCGTCCAGCCCGGGGCCACGGTGCCGATGTTGATCGGACCGAAGTCACCGCTCTCACCCGTGGTGAGCAAGAAATTGGCAATCGGTGTGAAGATATTGCTGGCGTCGATCTGTTCGGCCAACCATTCGGTGCGGTGCTTCACGACCTCGGGAGTGAGTTCCACGAACACAGCCCCGAGCATCGTGCCGGCGATCGTCCCGGCACCACCGATCAAAATGATCGCAATGAAATCGACCGACAGGAACAATGACCAGTCGACCGGGGAACGCCGACCCAGGTACGAACCCCAGAGTGCACCACCGACGCCGGCGTAGAACGAACTGATGGCGAACCCCAGTCGCTTGTACTGGAACTCGGGAACCCCCATGACCTCGGCGGCGATATCACGGTCGCGAATCGCCTGCAGGGCACGGCCAGTTCGACTGCGCACAAGATTCTTGGCGAGGAGAATGAAGCCGCCCAGCAGAGCCATGAGCAGGAAGTACTGCTTCTGTTCCTCGCTGAGATGGATGAGTCCGAACCAGGTGCCGTCCTCGGTGAACTCGATGAGGGGCGTCTCTTCCTTCCAGAGCTTGAAGTCGAGCGTCGGCCACTTGCGGCCCGACTCGAAGTCGCCGGCGTACTCCGGGAACATCCGTCCGAGATGCAGGCCGATGAAGACCAAACCGACGGTAACGATCGCCAGATACAACCCACGAACCTTCATCGCAGCAGGCGACACCAGGATTCCCACCACAGCGGCGACGGCACCCGAGAACGGGAGCCACACCCAGATCGGGAGACCCAGGCCGCACTGACCCCGCTCCTCCAAGAGTCCGATCTCCTCGTGGAAGGGCACGCATGCCTGCCACTCGTCACCGTTTCCACCGAGAGCCACAGCCGTGTACGCACCAACACCCATGAAGAAGGCGTGGCCGAGCGATACCTGACCGGTTACCCCAACAAGAATATTGATGCCGAGCGCGGCGATGGCCAGCGGCAGCATGTTGGTGATGGGGTTGATCCAGGTGGAACCGAGAAAGAACTCGGGAACCGCACTGATGTAGGGCGCGCCTAGCCCCATCAACACCAACACGACACCAAACGCTGCCGCCATCCCCTTCTGGGTGTACGACGGGAAGACCGCAGCGTCTTGTTCGTAGGAGGTCCGCAGCAGCGGCCGGTTGAACGCCATGTCAGACCCTCCGGATCTCGGGAGTACCGAACAAGCCGTACGGCTTCACCAGAAGCATGAACAGCATGACCAGGTAGGGAACGATGGTCGAGTAACCCGAGCCGAGGGTCGAGTTCCACTGCGACAGGTACTGACCGGCGAACACCTCGGCCGTGGCGATGATCAGCCCGCCGTAGATCGCCCCAGCGACCGAGTCGAGGCCACCGAGGACGATCACGGGCAGCACCCGAAGGGCGAGCAACGGGTGGATCTCCTGGCTCACCGAGCCGCCGGGCGGGAACGGAGCCATCCCGTAGACGATCGCACCGAGCGCAGCCAGAGCAGTACCCATCGCCCAGGCGATGGCAAAGACTCGGCCGACGTTGATGCCCTGGGCCATCGCTGCTTCCTGATCGAACGCGACCGCCCGCATGGCGACCCCGAGCTTGGTGCGGAAGAAGAACAGCACGGACACGCCGGCGATCGCAGCGACGATCACTGCCACCAGATACGACTTCGGCACAACGGCGCCACCCCAGTCCCAGGCGTTGGCCCCCCACGGGACCCCCAAACTGCGACCCTCGAGCGCCGTGGCGTCGAGATTGAACGGGCGGATCGCGATCTCGATCCCGAGCGTGATCACCGCCATGGCGAAAAGTGGCTGCCCAACCATCGGGCGGATGGCAACTCGCTCGATGATCAGTCCCAAGATCGCAGCCAAGGCCAGAGCGATCAGCACGTGGACGAAGAACAGCACAATGCCAGCCGTTTCGCCCTCGGCTGGGGCCAACGGGTTGGCGAAGGGCAGCAGCGGGAAGCCACCGTCGGAAATGAGGATGGTCATGAACATGGCGCCGGCCATCGAAAGGGCTCCGGCGGCAAAGTTCAGTACCTGGGTGGCCTTGAAGATGATGACGAAGCCGAGCGCAATGAGGACGTAGACCGATCCGAGCGCAAGCGCCTTCACCAATGTCTGGACGAGCGTTGCGCCGGCTCCGACCTGTGCAAACTGAAGGACTGCGTTGATCACTGGTACATGCTTTCGATCAGGTCGCCGAACATCTCGTCCATGGCGCTGCGCTTGAGCTTCTGGGTCGCCGTCAGCTCACCATCCTCATGATCGAGCTCCTTCGGGATCATCCGGAACTGCCGGACATTCTCGACGCGGGCGAACTTCTCGTTCGTCTCGGTGACCACCTGCTGAATGAGCTCGACCACCTCGGGCTTCTCGGAGAGGTCGCGGTAGGTCGTGTAGGGGATGTTGTTGCGGAGAGCCCAATCGCCCACCGTCTCCATCTCGATCCCGATGAGCGCGGAGAGGAACTTCCGGCCGTCGCCGATCACCATCGCCTCCTTGACGTAGATGGAGGTCTTGAGCGAATTCTCGATCTCCGACGGCGAGATGTTCTTGCCGCCCGAGGTGATGATGATGTGCTTGATGCGGTCGACGATCTTGATGTGGGTGCCGTCGACCCACTCACCGACGTCGCCGGTCATGAGGAAACCGTCGTCGGTGAACGTCTCGGCTGTCTTGTCGGGCTTGTTCCAGTACCCGACGAAGTTGCCGGGGTGCTTTGTCTGGACCTCGCCGGTGTCGGGGTCGAGACGCAACTCGATGTCGGCATAGGGCTCACCGACGGTGCCGAGCTTGATCCGGCCGGCGAAATTGCAGGTCGCCACCGCAGAGTTCTCGGTCATGCCGTAGAGCTCGAACACCGGCACACCGATTCCCATGAAGAACTCGAGTACCTCAGGGGCGATCGCTGCTGCACCCGAGGCCGAATACCGGACCCGGCGCAGACCCAGACGTTCCCGGATTGCACGGAACGCGAAGAGCCAGCCGATCCCGGCAAGCACACGGCTCTTCGGGGTGTGATTCCCGCCGTTCGCAACTTTTTCTTTGCCGATGATGGAAGCGAGACGCAGACTCGCCTTGAACCAGAGCCGCTTGAACCAGGTTGCGTCGTTCCCACGGATGAAGACGGCAGCATGCAGACGCTCCCAGATGCGGGGCACCGCGAAGAAGATGGTTGGCTGTACCTCACGCAGGTTGAGCGTGACCGTGTCGATCGATTCGGCAAAGTTCAGCGACGGGCCCGCGATGCAGAGCGTCCAGGTCGAGAAGATCCGCTCGGCCACATGACACAGCGGAAGGTAGGTGACGATGAGGTCGCTGGGATTCGGGGCCTTCCCGTCCGGCGTCCGAGTGACGTCCATGATGATCTTGTTCATGGCGTACTCGGCGTTGGCGTTGCTGAGCATCGCCCCCTTTGGCGGACCGGTCGTTCCCGAGGTGTAGACGAGCGTCATGATGTCGGTCGGCTCGGCGGCGGACATCAACGCCTCGAGTGCGCCGGGGTTCGCCTCCCGATGCCGCCGACCGAGCTCGAGGAACTCGTCCCAGAAGATCAACCGATCGTCGGTGTAGTCACCGAACCCACGGGGCTCGACGTAAATGATCCGCTCGACGGCAGCCCCGATCTCCGGGTCGACCGCCAACACCTTGTCGGCCTGCTCCTGATCTTCGGCGAAGAAGACCTTCGGTGTGCAGTCGCCGACGAGATACGCGACCTCGGCGGTGGGATTGGTGGGATACAGCCCGACACAGATACCGCGCACCGCAACGGTGGCGAGGTCGAGGATCACCCACTCCGGCCGGTCCTCGGAGTGGATCGCCACCCGGTCACCGACGTCGACGCCGCTGGCCAACAGGCCGTGCGCGGCGGTCTCGATCAAATCCCACGTCTGGGCCCAGTTGTATTCCCGCCAAATGCCGAAGTCTTTCTCGCGCATCGCGACCTGACCCGGTGCCCGCATCGCCCAATCCCGGGCCAGCGAGGCGACGGTGACAGTCCCTGTGGACGTCGACGTCGTCTCTTCGAGCGTTGCTGCCATACGTGGAACCCCCCGGTCGTTCGTCAGGCGTGCGCAATCTAGATTTCGGAACGAAACCGGTCAAGATTCTTACCAGTTGAGCCGGTGGCTAACGCAACAGCAGCTGGCGGGACACCTTCCCGGCCGGATTTCTCGGAATCGTGTCGACGAAGACGATCTCACGCGGGGCGTAGTGCCGACCCAGTTGGCGTGTGACCGCAGCGCGCAGGTCCTGCTCGGACGTCATGCCTCGCTCCGAGGGGTGGACGTACGCAACGAGCCGTTGTCCAAACTCCTCATCACGCACGCCAAGCACGGCGACGTCGATCACGCCCGGCTGCACCGAAAGGACGGCCTCGACCGAACCGGGGAACACGTTCTCGCCACCGCTGACGATCATGTCGTCGGCACGGCCCGAGACGAAGACACGACCATCGGTGTCGACCAAGCCGACATCGCCCGTTGCCATCGCTCCGTCGATGATCGCCTTGCCGCCACCACCGCTGTAGCCCTCGAACGCGCCCCCTCCAGCGACGAACAACCGTCCTGTCGTCCCGGGCCCGACCAACGCCCCGGCATGGTCGAGCACCCTGACCTCGCACCCCGGTATCGGGCGACCCGCGGTCCCTGGCGCATCGCGCAGATCGTCGGGCGTGGCGATCGTCGCCGACCCGACTTCGGTCGAGCCGTACAGGTTGTAGAGATTGTCGCCAGTGCGCTCCATCCACTCGATTGCAAGCGCTCCCGGTAGCGCAGAGCCCGACGAACCGGTGATCCGGAGCCGGCGAAGCGGCCCGAGATCGAGATCGGTGGCGTCCAACAACCGTTTGAGCATCACCGGTACCGCCACCAAGACGGTGCCGTCATGTTCGGCCACCGCATCGACGACCCCTTCCGGACTGAAGCGATCGATCGCCACGATGGTGGAACCGAGCGCGAGTGCCAGGCCGAGGTTCGCAAACCCCCAGGCATGGAACAGGGGTGCGGGGACCACGAACACATCTGCACTGCGATACGGAATCAGCCCGAAGATGCCAACGGTGGATCCGGCCGAAACCGAGCGCGCACTTCGCCGAGCACCCTTCGGCGTCCCGGTGGTGCCTGATGTCATGAGCACCGGCGCAACCACCTTCGGCGGCAGCGGGTCGAGGCGGCGGCGACCCGCCGCCTCGAGTCGACGGAACGCCGCGACGCTCACGATCCGACCGTCGAAGTCGATGGTCGCGAGTTCGTCGGCTCGATCGTCATCGACGAGGAGCAGATCCACCGCTTCGCGCTCGAGAATCTCTTCGAGTTGGATGGCCGAACTCCCCGTATTGAGAAGCACGGGGGTCAGTCCTGCCTTGGCAGTTGCGACGGCCGCCAGCACGAAGCCGATGCTGTTGCGACAGAGGATCCCGACCGTCGCCCCCCGGCCCACGCCCATTGCGTGGAAGCCGCGAGCGAGTCGACTCGTCCGCCGATCGAGTTGCGACCAGGTGATCCGACCGTGTTCGTCGATCACTGCAGTGCCAAGTGGGGTGCGAAGGGCACCAGCCATGGTTCCAGCCGCCAGTGACGGACCCCATCGACCCAGCCCCGCCGCCACGGCAGTCCCCCGGAACGGATCGAGTACGCCGCTGCGACGAAGGACACCGAGCATTTCGGACGCATCCATCGCGGCAAGCTACGGCCCAAGGACGGCGAACGGCAAGGATCACTGACCCGTTCGGTGGCACGGAGCAGAGACGGCTGTGGGATACTGCGACCGTGCACGACGAGCAGCGCGCCGCATGAGCGAGAGGCTCACCCGCTGATGGGTTCCCGACCCGAGTACCGGTTCGAATCTGCGCCGGATCTCCCTGGGTCGGACCGGATTGCCCGTCCTCTGCTGTGGGTGATCAACCGGAGCCTCAACGCCCTGTGGAATCTCGACGTCGTGGGTGACGAACACATTCCGCTCGACGGCCCTGCGATTCTGTGCCCGAACCACCTGTCGTTCTGCGACTCCATGTTCCTGCCTGCCTCACTCCCCCGGCGGATATGGGCGATCGGCAAGGGCGAATATCTCGACGACTGGAAGACCAGGCACCTTTTCCCGGCGATGGGGATGATCCCCGTCGACCGTTCGGGCGGCGACGCTGCCCAGCAGGCGCTCGATGCGGCTGCCCGGGTCCTCGATGCGGGGAAGCTCTTCATGATCTACCCGGAGGGGACTCGGTCTCGTGACCAGAAGCTTCACAAGGGGCGAACGGGCGCAGCCCGTCTGGCTCAGCGCACCGGGGCACCGATCATTCCCGTCGGGATCCGGGGCACGCTCGATGTGCAGCCGGTGGGCTCGGTTGCGCTCCGACCGTTCAAGAACGTCACCGTCTCGTTCGCGAAGCCGATCCGGGTCGGCGACTTCGGCGATCCGAACGATCCTCGCCTGGCTCGAAAGGTGACCGATGCGGTGATGTTCGAGATCGCCGACATGACCGGCCAGCAGTACGTGCACGCCTACGCCGGTGAAGAGGACAGGGCCACCGCCGCAGTCATGCCCGAGCGACGTCCCGCCGAGATTTCGAGCCACGCCCCGAGCGGCGGTGCTGCCTCCTCCGAGGAGGAGTAGGGCGAGCGAACGAGCAAGACGAACAACGCCAAGACGGACGCACGGACGAACAAGGCCGGACGCGGCGTGCGACGGCAGGTGCGGCTCCGTTCTGTTGCCTCAGCCGTCTTGGCTCAGCTGGCAGTCGGCGGTGTCTGCGCGGTAGCGAGCAGCCGCTGGAAGGCCGCCTCGACACACGCACACAGGTCGGCGGGATCGTCGACGGCGACCGGGTCGACGAACATCCCGATGACGAGATCGCCCGCATACGACATGGTGGTGACGTTCATCGCTGTGCCGGCAACCGGACCCATGATCACCATTTTCTCGACGAGCGCCCCACTCATGTAGACCGGGATCGGCGCACCCCGAAGGTTGGACGTTGCAACGTCGAGTCGTGCCGCTTGCGAGCGCGCCACCTGGGTCAGCACCGAGGTCGGAAGCAGGTTGGCAAGGCCGGCCACTGCGCCCATGGCACCGCCGCCTTGTCCGGCACCGGCCCGACGCTCGGCCATCCGATCGCGGACATCGACCAGCAGGCTCTCGGGACTGCGGTAGGCGCCGGGCACCGTCACCAACGTGGGGGAGAACGCATTCCCGCCGATCGCCGTGTCCTGGCGGGTACTGACGACGAAGCTGGCGTTGAGCCCAGCGAGTGAAACATTTCGCTTGGCGTGGTAGTCGATTGCTCCCATCGTGACACCGGTGACGAAGACATCGTTGACCGAACCGCCCAGCGCCCGACCGGTCGCCTTCACGTCGTCGAGAGGAATCGTGATCGACTCGAGATGGCGACGGCGCGAACGATCGGTCCACAACGGCGAGCCAGCCGCCTCGCCGTCGCCGTCCTGGGAAAGTTGCGATGCGGTGGAGCGAGCGGACGCAACGGCGTCTTCGGCGAGATCGACCACCTGCTGGGGATCACCGGCCCAGGTTGCGACCTCGCCGACCGCCCGCTTGGCAATACCCGCCTGTCGCTTCACCACGTGCTCGAGGCTTCGGAACAGGCTCTCGCTCGGCGTGGTGGACTCGGGCGGCTTGTTGCCCTCGTTGACGGCAAGCGACTCGGCGATCACTGCCGCAAGATCGATCTCGGCGGGCACCGGTTCGTCGGCGGTGAGTTCGAGGTACTTCTCGGACAGACGCAGCGCACCCATCCCATCGGTGACGGTGTGGTGCATCTTCGAGAACAGCGCACCCTTCCCGCCCTCGAGCCCGTCGATCACCACGAACATCCAGAGCGGACGAGTTCGGTCGTACGGGTCTTCGTAGAGCCGGGTGCAGAGGTCGTAGAGCTGACGTTCGCTGCCCGGGGCCGGGAGGCCGATGTGGCGGATGTGGTACTCGAGGTCCAATTCGGCATCGGGCTGCCACGTGGGCGGGGCAAGCCGACCGAACCCGGGCACCACGCGCTCGCGCAGGCGAGGAATGTCTGCGACTGCATTGTTGATCCGGGTCCGGAACGCCTCGAAGTCCAGCGGCTTGTCGAGCACCGACACCGTTGCCCCCGACGGGTTCAGCCACGGATCCTTCTCGATTGTCCACATCAACGCCTCGGCATCGGACATCTTGGCGTCGAAGCGGAGTTCGCGTTCGCGTGGAGCTGTCATGTGTCACTTCCCGGGCGCCGATCGGCCTCGGCAGTCGGGTCGCCGGAGTAGCCGGGCGGATAGGTCCGCACGAGGTCTTCCTCGCTGGGTGTGCGCTGCTCGCGCGCCTCGCCGGGGAGCAGGTCGACGATCGCTCCCATGATTCGTTCGCTGTCGCGCTGGAGGCTTCGATAGCCCAGCTTCACGGGACCCCCGACGGTGACGGTGACCGTAGGTGGATCGATGATGTCGAGATTCGGGAGCCGAGCACTTCGGGGCCAGACCTTCTCGGTCCCCCACAATCCGACCGGGATCACGGGGGCCTTGGTGGCGTGGGCCAGACGAGCAGCACCCCACCGGGCCTTGAGCACCGGATCGAAGAAGGCAGGACCGCGCGGGATGGTCCCCTGCGGTGCCATCGCAACCATCTCACCGCCTTCGAGCGCCGCAATTGCTTTGTCGAGCGGTTCGGTCGAGCCCGTACCACGGTCGACACGGATGCCACCGAACAACGCGCCGAGCCGACCGATGATCGGTGCGTCGAAGACTTCTTTCTTGCCCAGAAAGCGAGCCGAGCGTTCCGCCCGGCCGGTCAGAAGCGTGACGGCCGTCGAGTCGAAATACGACCGATGGTTGAAGACGAGAATGGCTGCGCCTGTCTTCGGGATGTTCTCGACCCCCGAAAACTCGAAGCGGGCGTTCGGGACGAGTTCAGGCCGGTTGAAGGGCCGCAACCACTCTTGGAGCTCCCGACCCGCCACCTTGGCGACGCCGGGGGAAACGTCGAGGTGGCGGATCGGCCAGCCGTTGAGCACCGCAATCGCTGCCAGCTGGGGATCTGGGTTGACAGCAACAGGCGTGCCGACCGCTTTGAGAAGGGGCACGTCGTACGTCGAATCCGAGTAGGCGTAACTCCTCGCCAGACTGATCTGCTCGACCTCGGCAAGGCGGACCACGGCGTCGCTCTTGGCCCGATTCCACAGGAACTCGCCGTCGAGTTCGCCGGTGTAGCACACACCGTCGTCGCTCCACCGAGTGGCCACCACATGGTCGAAGCCCAGGCGTTTCGCAAACGGTGTCACGAACGCAGCGGGAGAGGTGGTTGCGAGAACGAGGAGTCGGCCGGCGGCCCTGTGTTCGTCGAGAAGACGGCGAGCGAAGCCCGGCACCTCGTTCATCAGTTCGTCTGCTGCGGCTTCGGCCGCCGTTGCGACAGTGGCGACCGGCCAGCCCTTGGACGTGCGCACGAACAGGCGGGCCAGTTGCATCACCACCGGGTTCTCGCCGAAGAGGTCGTAACTCTTTTCGTAGGCGCGCTGGCCGGGGATCGACCGTGAGTCGGTCAGACCAGCAGCGACGAGATGCTTGTGGAACGTCGGGGCCGATGATCCTGTGAGGAGGGTTCGGTCGAGGTCGAAGATTGCAGCACTGGGCACTCGAAGAGTTTATGTCAGTCACTGACATAAGTCAACCACTAACATCTGGCAGGATCTGTCATATAGTGTCGACAATGAGCGATTTCGAGCCCGGACGACGCCAACGCAAGAAGCAGGCAACCCGCGACGACCTGATGGACCACGCAGCCCGCCTGTTCGACGAGCGAGGCTTCGACGCAGTGACAACAACCGACATCGCCGAGGCGGCCGACGTCAGCCAGCGCACGTTCTTTCGTCACTTCCCATCCAAAGAGGCGGTGCTCTACGGCCACGCCGACGTCCTTCGTCGACGCTTGCTCGACGAGTTCGCCAACCGTCCCGGCCAGGAGTCGGTCGTCGACTCCGTGATCGCTGCCGTCCGAGCGATGGGCGGCTACTACGAGACTCACCACGACGAGACATTCCTCCAAGCTCGCCTCGCCGCCGACTTCCCGGCCGTCGCCGCCTATGCACGCGCCTACGTGCAAAGCGACTGGGAACATGAACTCACTGCCGCAATCGCAGCGCGGATGGGGATCGATCCGCTCGCCGACCCACGCCCCGAGATCCTTGCCTCCGCCGCTTTCGCCGCCTACCGCGCCGCCGTGCGACGGTGGTCGGCAGGTGGCGGTCGTGCCGCGTTCGGTGAGTTGCTCGACGAATCACTGGCAGCCCTCGCCACGTTCCCTGGCTAGACCGGTGGGCAGCCATCCGACGAGCTGACACCGGGCGCTCAGCCAGGCTTTCGCGCTCGGAAGTGATGGGGACAGTGTTCGCCGGTCTCGAGCACGATCAACATCGCTTTCCACGTCTCGATCTGGTTGGCGATCTCCTCCGCAGTCGTCAACTCCTCGAAGGTTGCCCGTTCGGGGCCGGACAGACGTTCGAGCTCGCCTTGTGCGACCTCGAGGTACCACGGGTTTCGATCGACGAGCTCCACATCGACGAAGCCGGCCCGCTGGAGAGCGGCGCGATACGTGGTCGGCGAGGCCATCCCGAAATCGAGGTCTTCCTTGCGGAGATAGTCGGCCATCTCCGCCGACGGCTCAGCGTCGTGCGAGATGAGCCAATCAGAGGCGATGAACCAGCCCCCGGGACGAAGCACGCGGTAGGCCTCTGCGGCAAGGGCACGCTTGTCCGCAATGTGGATGATCGAGTCCTTCGAGAACACGACATCGAACGCCTCGGCATCGAACGGGAACGGTCCAGGGTCGACGAGTCGAACCTCGATGCGATCGCCGAGCCCGTAGCGCTCCACCAGTGCCTGGGCCGCAGCGCGACCCGGTTCCTCGACGTCGATCCCCACGACGGATCCGGCATCGTGTCGAGCCACGAGCGTGACAGTCGGCCCACCCGCACCACAGCCGATGTCGAGGACGCGTTTACCGGTCAGATCGAGATCGCCGACGACGCGGCTCACCTCGTCGGGGCCGCCCGGCGACATGAAGCCCTCACCCCACAGATGAGCGAGGAACGCAATCGAAATGTCGTCGTAGTGAGCGTGGTCGGCTGCATCGTTCATGCCGGCTCACCTCGATCGTTCATTCCGGTGCCGGACCGCTCGACGGCCAGCATCGCAACTGCGGCAACAAGCATCACCGCCGCTCCCGCCAGGCCGAGCGCGTCGAAGCCTCCGGTCGAGACGACCACACCACCGGCCAACGGTGCGAGCGCCCGTCCCGCCGCCATCGCAGCCTGCGCATCTCCGGCTCGTTCGGCGGGGAAACGAGACCGCTCGGCCAGCAGCGTGTAGACGCCGGGGATCGCCATCCAGAAGCAGAACCCCCAGGCGGTGACAAGCACCCAGAACACAGGCTGCTGGTGAGCGAACCCGAGAACGGCGGCGAACGAGGCGGGCAGCAGGAACCAGGCCCCCGAGAACCGGCGCGCCCCGCGCCACCGAGCTGACGGGATTCCTGCGGCGGCGTTGGCCGCGAAGACAAGCGACACGACGAAGGGATCCATCCCATACTGATCGACGGCGACGGCTCCGAGAAACACGAAGAACCCGGCCCCACCGAACGTCACCAGTGACAGGGCAACGATCAACACGAGCGCCTGCGGCACTGCCCTGTTGCGATCCCCGGCATCGACCGCCGTAACCACGAACTGGGGAATCGATGCGAGCGGCACGAGCGCCAGGACGGCGAGGATGCAGAACACCGTGCGATCGTCGCCGGCCTGCAGAGCCACACCGATGAGCGGCGCTGCGAACACCCCCGTCAAGGGGCCGATGACGGCAATGTCACCGGTCCGTTCGTTGTCTCCGAAGACCTGCGAATAGGCGAGCCAGGTCAGCACCCCGAGCGAGAGCCCTGCGATCGCTCGCGACGCAACCAGCACCGAGAAGGTGGGGGCCACGACGCTGAGACAACTCGCACCAGCGAGAGCGATCAACGCAACCACGAACAGACGGCGGCTCGGCACGACCAGCCGGGGGGCTCCCCACGATCCCACGACGAAGAGCCCGAGCTGCGCAGCAGAGAACAGACCTGCGACACCCGTCCCGATGTCGAAACGGTCGGCCACGGCGGGGAGGACCAACGGAGTCGCGGCAAAGGTCGCCGTCGCAACGCCGGTCGCAAGAATCAACCCAGGTTCGACTGTTCCTCGAAGGGCCTCGAGGAGTCGGAACGGGGCCTGCATCGGGCGACCCTACCGGCCGGGTCGGGGTGGCACTCAGTCGCCAGTCTTCGCAGCGTCGAGCATTGCGTCGAGGATCTCGCGGTTGGCCTCGTCGCGGGCTCGAAGTTCGGCGACGGTCGCCGGGTCCACCCCGAGGGCGGTCAAGATCTCGACACTGTCCTGTCCAACGGCCGGCGCATGGTGGCGCGGGAACGTCTCGGCAGTCTCCCGGTGTCCGTGGAACGGCACCGGAGGTCGGGCAAGCCGGATCGGCCCGCCCTGCGGGTGCACAGTCTCGATGATCGATCCGAGATGCTGCACCTGCGGATCGAACATGACCTCGTCGAGACTGTTGACCCGGGCGACGGGGATACCAAAAGCGTCGAGCGTCTCGCAGACCTCGTCGACCTCGACGTCAGCGATCACTTCGTCGACTGCAGCGACGAATGCCTGACGGTTCTCATACCGCAGGCGGATGGTGGAGAACCGCGGATCGAGATGGAGCTCTGCACCGCGCCAGACCGAGAGCAGCTCGATCGACGCGTCGTTGAGCAGAATCATCATCACGGGTCCGTCCTTGGCGTGAAACATCGGAAACCACTCGGCCAATTCACCAGGCGCATCGGTGACACCGTCACCGATCCAGGCCCGGGACCAGAACACGTCGTTCCACTGGTAGCTGAGCGCCGACTCGAGCATGGTCACCGGGAGGAATTGGCCCTCGCCGGTGCGCTCCCGTTCGAGTAGCGCAGCCGTGATGCCCTGAGCGGTGGTGAGGGCTGTGACCTTGTCGAAAATGATCGTCTTGATGTTGTCGGGGTCACCCTCACCTTGCGCCCACGCCGTGCCGCTCGTGGCCTGGATCAGCGGATCGAAGACCCGCCGGTTCTCGTAGGGCCCGTGCGAGTAGCCGGTGATCGAGGCATACACCAGTCGAGGGTTGAGCTTCGACAGCACCTCGTACCCGAGTCCGAGTCGATCCAGGACACCCGGGCGGTAGTTCTCGAGGACAACGTCAGCCGATTCCACGAGCGCCAGGTAGATCGCCCGCTGTTCCTCGTCCTTCAGGTCGAGCGCGACGGACTTCTTGTTGCGATTGAGCGTGGCGAACAGCGATGTGAATCCGCCTCGCTCCGGACCAAGGTACCGGGCGGTGTCACCGGTGAGCGGCGGCTCGATCTTGATGACTTCCGCCCCTTGATCGGCGAGCGTCATGCCGCACATCGGCCCCGACACGGTGGTCGTCAGTTCGAGAACCCGGACGCCGCTGAGCGGGCCCGGTCGTGCATCGGTCATCGGCACCTCCCCCGAAGCAACGTTTGCAGATTGCGCCCGTCAGGTCGACCGGCACTCATGACGTGAGATCGGGATCGGGGACGAGGAACTCGTCGAGCTGGACGCCAAAGGTGTTCAGCATCATCGACACCTGCGTGTATTGACCGGTGGTGAAGACGACGTCCATCCGTTGACGGTCGTCGAGATCGGCATCGCGAGCAAGCGCCGCCCATGTGTCGTCGCTGATGAAGTGATCGTCGACGAGTTCGTCGGTGGCACGCAGCAGGGCAGCATCGCCGGGAGACCACCCCTCGGCATCGGCGCCTGCCTTGATCCGCTCGATCTCCTCATCGGTGAGCCCTGCGTTGCGCCCGATGACAACGTGCTGAGCCCACTCATATCCCGCCTTGCACAGGTAGCCGACTCGAAGGATCACCAACTCACGTTCTCGCGGCGGCAACGAGTTGTGACGACCGAGGACGTAACCGGCCCAGAACCCGAAGCGACGAAGTGGACGAGGCGCATGGGCAAGCGTTCGGAAGATGTTGAAGACATCGCTGTCGCCACTGCGATACGGCTCGAGTGCCTCGCGTTGCTCCTCGTCGAGTTGATGGTCGGCCAGTGCCGGGATTCGGGGCCGAGAGAGTCTCATCGTCAATCCCTCCCACATCGGCTGGCGGGGTTCCCGATCCATCCGATGCATGTCGTCATGGGCGGACCCTAGAGGGCGCACCGGAGGCACGAAAGCGGCGAGGTGGCGCCGCAGCGCAGGAGGCGAAACAGTCTGGTCGCCTACTGTTCGACGATGGATCTCTTGGTGACGAGCGAGTGGCTGGCCGACGAACTCGGAAGCGATGACTTGGTCGTACTCGATGCGACCGTGTACCTGACGTTGGGCCCAGACGGATACGAGTCCGAGAGCGGAACGGCGAACTTCGAGCACGCCCACATTCCGGGCGCCCGATTCGCCGACCTCACCGGCGCGCTCTGCGACCTCGACTCGCCTGATCGATTTGCCCTTCCGGCCCCCGCCGATCTTGCAACCGCCTTCGAACGACTCGGGGTGAGCGATCGCTCCCGCGTCGTCGTCTACGACGACAACGGATCGATGTGGGCGGCGCGCGTGTGGTTCATGCTCCGGTGGCTCGGCTTCGACACCGCTGCGATCCTCGACGGCGGAATGCGGGTGTGGCGCGACGAGGGCCGTCCGACCGAGGCCGGATCGGCCCGGGGCCCGGCTGCCCCGGCGGGATCACTGACGGTGTCGACACGGCCCCGACTCGTAGCCGACAAGCACGAGGTGATGGCGGCAGTGGCCGCTGGATCTACCTGCCTGATCGATGCGCTTCCCAGGTCGGTCTTCTCCGGTGATGTCGCTCCGTATGGCCGTCCGGGTCACATCCCGGGGGCGAGCAACGTGCCTGCGACGGCCATGATCGATCGTGACACCGGACGCTTCCTGCCGCTGGACGCAGTTCAACATCACTTCCCGGAGCGGCCCGAAGCCCGCGTTGTCGCCTATTGAGGCGGCGGCATCGCAGCGTCGGTCGACGCCTACACGATGATCCGGCTCGGCTTCGAGGACCCTGCGGTCTACATCGCCAGCCTCCAGGAGTGGGTCCGCGATCCGGTGGCCCCACTGGTCACCGGCACCACGTCTGCAGGCTCGTAGCGCTCGAACCAGCCAGGCTCGACCACTGACGGTTGGCATCCGGTCGCCCGATCGGGAAATCTGAGCGGGTGGGCAATGCGGAGAGCTTCGACGTCGGTGTGATCGGGCGCGGTCTGTTCGGGTCGGCAGCGGCTCGACATCTTGCCGAGGCCGGATGTTCGGTCGTGGCGGTCGGCCCGACCGCTCCTGGCGGTGATGCCGACATCTACTCCAGTCATGACGACGAAGCGCGGTTGACCCGGCGCCTCGACCGGGACGAACGATGGGCGCCGTTCACCGCCCGGGCAGTCGATGCGTACCGCTCGCTCGAAGAGCGGAGCGGAATCGAGTTCTACCGCCCGGTCGGTGCACTGTTCGCCTCTCGCCCCGAGGTCGACGGCAAGCACGGCGTGTCGATGGCATTCCTACGCGACCATGGACGGCCCGAGCACTACTGGCCAGCCGGCGAGGCCGGCTGGAAGCAGTGGTGGCCGCGACTGGATTTTCCGGCAACCCACGAGGTGGCGCTCGACCCGGCGCCCGCCGGCTACATCCGACCGAAACGGCTCATCGCCGCCCAGGAAGTACTCACCCAGCGCTGTGGTGGTCGTCTCGTCGACGATGTGGCGACCGTCCTGGAAACCCGGTTCGGCGGGGGGTACCGGATCGAGACGTTCACGGGTTCGACCTATGACGTGGCGCAGGTTGTGGTTGCCACCGGTGCATTCGCCAACACGTTCGACATCGTGCCGGCACCAGTCGACACCACGGTCAAGACCGAGATCATCATCCTCGGCGAGGTGTCAGAGGGTGATGCCGTCGAACTTGGCGAGTACCCGACCGTTCTGCACCAGATCGACCCGGATGGGATCGACGACATCTACATGACCCCGCCGTTGCAGTTTCCGGACGGACGGCACTGCATCAAGCTCGGTGCCAACACGAAGCTCGACACCTGGCCCACCGCCCTCGACGAGATCCAGCACTGGTTCCGGTCCGAGACCGACCCGGACTATCTGCCCCTCCTCCGGCCGGCGCTCGAGTCTCTGTGGCCCGACGTCGACTTCCTGTCGCTGCGCACCAAGCCCTGCATCGTCAGTTACACCCCAGATCGGTTCCCGTTGATCGAGGAGGTCGAACCCGGACTTGTCGTTGCCGTCGCCGGTAACGGCATGGGCGCAAAGGGTTCCGATGTCTGGGGCGCCGTGGCCGCCGACCTTGTGCTCGGCCGCTCGCTCCCGTTGGGCGAGACCTGAGGTTTATCCCGAGAAGCTGACCGCGTTCCGCAGCAGTCACAACCACGAGGTGCGTGCGCTGACGTACCGGCCGGCGGGACTGCGGCCCTTCGTGCACTCGATGTCACTCGGTCACCTCGACCGCGTCTGCCAACTCGTCCTCGAGGGCTCGGGTGAGCGACACGGTCGCCGTGGTGCCGATTCCCACAGCGCTCTCGAGCGTCAACGAACCACCCATCGCATCGGCAAGGCGGCGCGCGAGCACCAGGCCCAGGCCTGCACCACCTTCACGACCTGCGTCCGCGCCAAGACGATCGAACGGCACGAAGAGACGGTCGAGCAACTCTGATGAGATACCGGGTCCTTCATCTTCAACCGTGACGAGGGCCTCGGCACCACGGGTCGCGGTAGAGATCCGAATCGAAGTCGTTGGACCCGAAAACCGCAGGGCGTTGGAGACCAGGTTGAGAATGATCTGGCGAAGGCGTCGGCGATCGACCAACGCAGGCAACGGCGGACCGCTCTGTACAAGGTCGATACCGCGCTCCTCTGCGAGCGGCTGAAGCAGATCACAAGCGCCGGCAACCACTTCGCGTGCATCGATGACCTCGAGTTGAATCGGCATGGCGCCAGCCTCGACTCGGGCGAGGTCGAGCACATCGTCAACGATGGAGAGGATATGGGTCGACGCCCGGGTGATCCCCTGGAGGGCTTTGTGACGCTGGTGCGGCGACAGTTCGAGCGTCGACAAACTCTCGGCGAAGCCAGTGATCGACTGCAACGGTGTCCGTAACTCGTGACTGAGCGCGGTGACGAACTGGGACTTGGCGTGATTCGCCCGCTCGGCTGATTCTCGAGCCATCTCGGCGTGATAGCGGGCCGTGCGCTCACGCGCAGCCCGCTCGTGATCGATGGCGATCGAAGCGAGATGGGTGAAACGGCGGACCAGCTCGCGCTCTCGCTCATCGGGCTCATGTCGCACTCGGCTGTAGACGGCAAACGTGCCGACCACGCGTGCACGGGCTCGGATCGGGCTCGACCAACAGGCGCTGATGTCGTGAGTTCGAGCGAGCGACCGGAAGTCATCCCATCGCCGGTCAACCATCACATCACGAACCACAACCGGTTCGCCCAGATGGACGGCGGTCCCGCACGAGCCAGCGAGTGGCCCAGGGACGAGACCGTCGATCGCCTCGGAATACGCAGCCGGAAGGTTCGGTGCGGAGCCGTGACGCAGCACGCCGTCATCATCAAGCAACAGCACCGAGCACCTGCTCGCCGCAATGAGCTCTTCGAGTGCGATCACGATGCTGTCGAGCACGCTGACGAGCGGCGCATCGGAAACCAGTTGCTCCATGACGATCGCCTGGCGGTCGAGCACTGCGGCCGCTTCGTGGCCAGAGAGCATCGTCACCCCTCCCACCGATAGCCCACGGCTCGAACGGTGCAGAGTCGCTTGGGACGCGTTGGGTCGTCCTCGATCTTTTGACGAAGCCGGTAGACGTGCTCGGTCACCGTGGCCGGGGTCTGCCATCCAGCTTGACTGGCCCAAATGGCATTGAGCAGTTCCTCGCGTGAACACGCTCGCCGCGGGTGGTCGCAGAAGTAGCTGAGCAGATCGAACTCCTTTGCGGCCAGTTCCACGGGCGTTCCGTCAACCCAGACGCTTCGCGACTCGACGTCGACCTCGACCCCGCTGCCATTCGGTACAAACGGGGCTGCAGCGGCTCCGGCGTAGTCGGTCACGCGCCGAAGCAACGATCGGGCACGCGCCGCGAGTTCTCCCGGTGAGAACGGTTTGACCAGATAGTCATCAGCGCCCAAGTCGAGACCGACGATGCGATCGGTCTCCCCATCGCGGCCCGACAGCACAATGATCGGCAACCGATTGCGGTCGCAGCGCGCCTCGTCCGCCCGCAGACGACGGAGAATGTCGAGTCCGCCGACGCCAGGCAACGAAAGATCCAGCACCACCAGAAGGGGCTCGTCTTCGGCCAGCACATCAAGGGCCTCGAGGCCGTCACCGACGGCAAGCACCTCGAATCCATCGGCTTCCAGCGCCCAGGTGACCCCGGTACGCACCCCCTCGTCGTCATCCACGACAAGCACTCGGCGGCCCACGCCCATGCGGCGACTGTAGTTGGCGGCTGCTTCTGACGTCCCCTCGTTGATCGCAAGTTGAGAAAGCGTTGTCCACGACGCCAACTGGGTTTCCTACGTTCGGAGTGAACGTGGCGGATCGGACCGTCACCGACAAAGGGGGAAGCCGCATGGCTGACATGAAACTGGCGCTGTATTTGCCGAACTTCCGAGACCACGTGACGGTCAAGGAACTCGAGGACCTGACCGACCTTGCCGAGGAGTTGGAGTTTGACTCGATCTGGACGCTCGACCGTGTCGTCGTACCAGAGGCTTCGGACCGCGGTGAGCTCCAATACCCGTTCGGGATGATGCAGGAGTTTCCCAATCAACTACCGGTGTCAGCCCGTGGCCAGTGGTACCAGGGCTGGCCACTGATCCCCTGGCTTGCGGCCAAGACCGAGAAGTGCCGAATCGGCATGAGCATTACCGACACCCCGTACCGGGCGCCGGGTGTGTTCGCAGCAGAGATCGCCACCATCGACCACTTGTCGAACGGCCGGGTGAACGTCGGTATCGGTTCGGGTTGGATGCCCGAGGAGTTCGCAGCGGCAAGTGCCGCCGACGTCTTCCCGAAGCGACACAAGCACGTGCGGGAGACGATCGAAATCTGCCAGGGCATCTGGACCAACGAGTTGTTCGAGTACCACGGCGAGTTCGCCGACTTCGAACCGTGCGGCTTCGGTCACAAGCCACTCCAGGATCCACATCCACCGATCTTCATGAGCGGGCTGCGCAATCCGGAGATCTCGGCCAAGCGGGTCGCCAAGTACAACCTGTCGGGTTGGATCGGCATCCAGGACACACCGGAGGAACTCACCGAGTGGACGACTGCGATCGGCGACGAGCTGGCGAAGCTCGACGGCTCCCACAGCCTCGATGACCTTGAGATCTCAAGCATGTGCTGGTTCGTCATCACCGACGAGCCGACCGATCAGACCCGCAATGGGAAGCTCACCAACCTGTTGTCGGGAACCGCTGATCAGGTCACCCAGAACCTGATCGATCTCAAGGCAGCCGGTATGACGATGCCGCTGATCTGGCCTCCGTTTGCCGACGTGCCAACGTCGAAGACACTCGAAGATCTCCGTCAGCTCAACGACGAGATCCTGCCCCAGGTCAATGCGGCCTGAGTCATACTCGGTCGATGAGTCTCACCGAGGCTGAAGCACTCGAGCGCCTGCACGCCGCCAACCACGGCGTACTGGGCACGCTGCACGCTGGGCGCGGCGTCGACATGACGCCGATCGTGTACGCAACCGACGGTCTCGTCCTCGGTTCGCCGATCGATCGGGTGAAGCTCAAGTCGTCGCTGCGCCTGCAGCGTGAACGCAACCTCGAAACCGATGGCCGGGCGACCCTGCTCGTCGAGCACTGGGACCCAGTCGACTGGTCGAAGCTGTGGTGGGTTCGTGCCGAGCTGCGATGGCTTGGCGACGAGTCACCTCACACTGAGGCGCTCAGCCAGCGGCTCGCTGCGAGCGTCGAGCAGTACCGGGACGAACCGTTCGCCTCGATCCTGACGTTCGAGATCGTGCGTGCCACCGGTTGGTCGGCCACCGGCTCGGGGAGCACATCGTGAATCTGGCTCGCTGGGTCGAACGAAATGGCAGCCGGCGAGGCGACCACCCTGCGCTGGCCGACGGCGATCGTGTCCATGGGAGTTGGCGCCAGTTCGCCGGTCAAGTGGCAGCGATCGCCGGCGGCTTGCGTCGCAACATGTTCGTCAGCGAGGGCGACTGCGTTGCGATTGTGATGGACAACCGGCCGGAGTACCTCGAGGCGCTTTTTGCGGCATGGCACGCAGGTCTTGTTGCGGTGCCGATCAACGCTCGACTGCATCGAGACGAGATCGCCTACATCCTCGACCAGAGCGGCGCGACGGTCGTGGTGACCGACGAGGCCCACGCCGACGACGTAGACGCGGCAGTTGCTGCGCTCGATGACCGCTGCACGACCGTGGTCGCGCCCGGGGTCGACTGGGATCGACTTGCCGAAACCACCCCAGTCGCACTCTTCGAGCGGGTTCCTGAGGACCCGGCGTGGCTCTTCTACACGAGCGGAACCACCGGACGTCCAAAAGGGGCCACGCTCAGCCACCGGAATCTCATGATGATGTCGCTGAGTTACTTCGCGGACATCGATCCTGTGAGCCCATCGGACAGCGTGCTGCACGCTGCCCCGATCTCCCACGGCTCGGGGCTCTACGGCCTTCCCCACGTGGCACGCGGGGCGACCAGCGTCATCCCGGCATCGCGGGGTGCCGATGCAGACGAGATCGCTGCACTCCTTCAGTCCTGGCAGGGCATGTCGTTCTTTGCGGCACCAACCCTGGTGAACCGTCTCACAGTTGCCCCAGCCATCGCCGGAGCTGAGCTCAGGAACCTCAAGACAATCATCTACGGCGGTGCACCGATGTACCTCGCCGATCTCGAGCGGGCACTCGACGTTTTCGGGCCCCGCCTGGCCCAGATCTACGGTCAAGGCGAGTCGCCCATGACCATCACGGCACTCTCCAAGTCCGACCACGTCGACGACGGCCACCCTCGACACCAGGAACGGTTGCAGAGCGTCGGTGTCGCCCGGACCGACGTAGAGGTTCAGGTCATCGATGCCGAGGGAGTTGCTCGCCCGGCCGGCGAGATCGGGGAGATCGTGGTTCGAGGCGACGTCGTGATGAACGGTTACTTCAAGCAGCCGGAGGCGACTGCCGAGGCGCTCCAAGAAGGGTGGCTGCGGACCGGTGACATCGGCAGCTTCGATGACGAGGGCTTCCTGACGCTTCACGACCGATCGAAGGACTTGATCATCAGCGGCGGCATGAACATCTACCCGCGCGAGATTGAGGAGACGCTGCTTCGCCATTCCGCGGTGGATGCAGTGTCGGTGGTGGGACGACCCGACGACGAGTGGGGCGAGTCAGTGGTGGCGTTCATCGTCGCTGATGGCGACGTGAACCCTCGGCCTGATGACCTCGATCAACTCTGTCTCGATCACATCGCCCGCTACAAGCGTCCGAAGCAGTACCGCTTTGTCGACGAGTTGCCTACCAACAACTACGGCAAGGTGGTCAAACGGGAGCTTCGAGAGCTGCTGCGGCGCGAGGCGGCGGATTCCCCCACCGACAGCGACTGAACAGTGCCGTCTACTCGATGCGCATGCCGGAAAGGGCCCGGCTGATCACGAGCTGCTGGATCTGCTCGGTGCCTTCGAAGATGTCGTGGATCTTGGCGTCGCGATGCCAACGTTCGACTGGGTACTCGCGGGTGTAGCCGTAGCCACCGAGCACCTGCATGGCACGTTCGGTGGTCCAGGTGGCAACCCGGCCGGCCTTGAGCTTGGCCATCGAACCTTCTGCGTTCGTGAACGCCCGCTGCTTTCCGAGCCAGGCGGCACGCCAGATGAGCGCACGGGTGGCCTCCACCTCGGTGGCCATGTCAGCGAGCATGAACGCGATGCCCTGATTCATGATGATCGGCTTGCCGAAGGCGTAGCGCTCCTTGGCGTACTCGGTTGCGTATTCGGTCGCGGCGCGGGCGATACCGAGTGCTTGGGCGCCGACGGCAGGCCGTGTCGCTTCGAAGGTCTGCATGGCGGCCTGCGCATTGCCGGACTTGCCTTCGCGGACCCGGGCGAGTCGCTCGTCGAGTTTGTCTTTCCCGCCGAGCAGGCAGTGACCGGGAACCCGCACATCGTCGAGGACGACCTCGGCGGTGTGTGACGCCCGAATGCCATGCTTCTTGTACTTCTGTCCCATGGAAAGGCCGGGGGTGTTGGGCGGGACGATGAACGACGCATGGCCCTTCGAACCGAGTTCGGGATCGACCACTGCGACCACCACATGGATGTTGGCGATGCCTCCGTTGGTGATCCACGCCTTGGTGCCGTTGAGCACCCACTCATCGGTTGCCTCGTCGTAGCGCGCAGACGTGCGGTACCCGTTGACGTCGGAACCGGCGTCGGGCTCAGACGCGCAAAAGGCCCCGACCTTCACATCCTCGGCAGTGCCGTAGCACTGCGGCACCCACTCCATCAGTTGCTCGGGGGTGCCCGATGCCGCGATGCCCGCTGCAGCCAAGCCAGACCCCATCAGCGCCATGCCGATGCCGGCGTCACCCCAGAAGATCTCCTCGATAGCCATCACGGTCGAGATGCCGGTCGGGTCGTTCATCATGACCTCGGCCATGAACTCCCAGCCGTACAGACCAATCTCGGCCGCCTGTGTGACGATCGGCCAGGGGAACTCTTCTCGTTCGTCCCATTCCTCTGCATTCGGCCGAATCACGTCCACGGCAAACTCGTGGATCCACTTCTGGAGCGTGACCTGGTCTTCGTTCAACGCAAGTGAGAATTCGGACATGGTCGGTTCCTCGCAGACATGGATGCAATGGTTACCGGTGGGTAACAAGTCGAACGTTAGTCGCCGATGAGGACGGAACCAAGAGACGGCTGCCGGTCATCGCACCGTTTCGGCGCAGCTCAGATCACCCAACTGGCAAGCAAGCGGCCCGAGCCGACACTCACGGCGACCTTGAAGAGCCACTCCAGCTTCACCGGATCGAGTCGCCGCAGCCAGTGCGCCCCGATCCTCGTGCCGAGGACCACTCCAGCCGTTCCGACGAGCACCATGCCGACGTGGTCGGACCACGCATAGCCGACAACCGCAAACGCGGCGACCTTGACGACATGCCCGAGTGCCTGCCCAACTGCGGCAGTGGCCACCATGCTCACGTGATCCGCTGTTGCAGCGCGGAAGGCCGGTGCCAGCAAGGGCCCGATCGCCCCGAGGGTCGGATTGACGAGTCCCGCGAACGCGCCGACGATCCCGAAGCGGGAACCCCGCCCGGGGTTCGGTGCCAACCACGAGGTGGCGGCCGGCCACCAGACAGCCACCAGCGCGAACACCCCGATGAGCGCTCGGCCACCCGAGCGAGGTATCGAGTCGGCAATGAGATACCCGATCGCGGTCGCCGGAACGAGCGGAACGACGAACGGAACGATCAGGCTCCGGTCGACATCGTGACGCAGGGTCACAGCCCGGGTGCCGTTGCTGCACAGTTGGATCACGCCGTGGGCAGGGATCGCAACCAGGGGATCGACGAACTGCAGCATCACGATGAGCAGGATCATCCCGCCGCCGGCACCGGCAACGGCGGTGAGTGCGGCGGTTGCGAGTGCGGCAACGCCGAGAACGACGAGTTCCAGACCGGTCACAACTCGTGTTTTAGGCGCCGTCGTCCAACCACACCGGAAACCACCTCCACATCGTGAGACACGTCGGCGGCCGCACGGGAGCAGGCCGATAACCTCGCAGGTCTATGAGCACGTCCCCCATCCCCGACAAGCCCGACCTCGCCGGCCTCGAGGACAAGTGGGACGCAGTGTGGGACGCAGCGGGGACCTATCACTTCGACACCGACACCAGCCGCGAACAGGTCTTCTCGATCGACACACCACCGCCCACCGTCTCCGGCTCGCTCCACGTCGGTCATGTCTTCAGCTACACCCACACCGACACCATCGCTCGCTACCAGCGCATGGCGGGCAAGAACGTCTTCTATCCGATGGGGTGGGACGACAACGGTCTCCCCACCGAGCGCCGCGTCCAGAACTACTTCGGAGTTCGCTGCGACCCGTCGCTGCCGTATGACCCGGACTTCACCGCGCCCGCCGATGCCGGTGACGAAAAGGCCGTGGCACAACGCCCGACCATCGCCGTCAGCCGCCCCAACTTCATCGAGTTGTGCACTCGACTCACGGTGGAGGACGAGCAGGCCTTCGAGGGGTTGTTCCGCCGACTCGGTCTCTCGGTCGACTGGACCCGAACCTACGAGACGATCAACGACCACTGTCGCCGCATCTCCCAGTTGGCGTTTCTCGACAACCTTGCCGCCGGGCAGGCCTACCAGATCGAGGCGCCCTCGCTGTGGGACGTCACCTTCCAGACCGCCGTGGCTCAGGCCGAGTTGGAGGACAAGGAGATGCCGGGCGCCTACCACAAGCTGCGGTTCTCCGGCGTTGGCGACACTCCCGACATCTGGATCGACACCACTCGACCGGAACTCGTTCCGGCCTGCGTCGCCCTCGTCGCGCACCCCGACGACGAGCGGTACCAACCGTATGTCGGTGGCACGGTCTCGTCGCCGCTGTTCGACGTCGAGGTCCCAATCGTCGCCCATGAACTCGCCCAACCCGACAAGGGCACCGGTATCGCCATGATCTGCACCTTTGGCGACACCACCGACGTGACCTGGTGGCGCGAACTCGACCTTCCCGTGCGCACCGTCATCCAGCGCGACGGCAAGTTCGCCGCCGAGACACCCGACTGGATCGCTGCCGGCACGCCAGCCGAGGCATACCAACGGCTCGCAGGGCTCCGCGCCAAGAACGCACAAACCGAGATCGCAACGATGCTGGCAGCAGCAGGCGAAATGGACGGCGAACCCCGTCCGATCACCCACCCGGTGAAGTTCTTCGAGAAGGGCGACAAGCCGCTCGAGATCGTGAGCTCGCGTCAGTGGTACATCCGCAACGGCGGTCGCGACAGCGATCTGAACCGAGCACTGATCGACCGGGGCGACCAGATGAACTGGGTCCCGGGCTACATGCAGACCCGCTACACCTCGTGGATCGAGGGGCTCAACGGCGATTGGTTGATCTCACGCCAGCGGTTCTTCGGCGTCCCGATCCCGCTGTGGTACCGAGTCGACGCCGCCGGCGAACCGATGTTCGACGACCGTCTCGTCCCCGCCGACGAGCAGTTGCCGATCGATCCCTCCACCGACGTCCCTGTCGGCTTCGACGAGTCCCAGCGAGGACAACCCGGCGGCTTCATCGGTGATCCCGATGTCATGGACACGTGGGCCACCTCGTCTCTGTCTCCCCAGATCGCCTGCGGTTGGCGAACCGATGACGATCTGTACGCCAAGACGTTCCCGATGGACGTGCGGCCGCAAGCCCACGACATCATCCGAACCTGGCTGTTCTCCACCGTCGTCCGCGCCCACTTCGACGCCGACACCGTCCCATGGAAGAACTGCGCTCTCAGCGGGTGGATTCTCGACCCCGATCGCAAGAAGATGTCGAAATCGAAGGGCAACGTCGTGGTGCCCACCGAACTGCTCGAACAGTACGGCTCCGACGCGGTTCGCTACTGGGCATCCTCGGGCCGACCCGGCACCGACACAGCGTTCGACGAAGGCCAGATGAAGATCGGCCGTCGCCTCGGCATCAAGCTGCTCAACGCCTCGAAGTTCGTCCTCGGCTTCGGTGAGGCGGTCGCCGAGATCGACCCATCGCTCGTCGTCGACACGCTCGATCGTTCGATGCTCGACCGACTCGCCGATCTTGTCGAGGACGCGACCACGGCGTTCGATGCCTTCGACTACGCCCGTTCGTTGGAACGCACCGAAACGTTCTTCTGGTGGTTCACCGACAACTACATGGAACTGGTGAAGGCTCGGGCCTACGGCGACTACGGCCCCGATCGGGCTGCGTCGGCGCACCACGCCCTGCGACTGGCGCTCTCCACGCTGCAGCGCCTCTTCGCCCCATTCCTGCCCTTCGTGACCGAGGAAGTCTGGAGCTGGTGGCACGAGCGCTCGATCCACTCCACGGGATGGCCCTCGGCTGAGGAGCTTCGAATCCCCGCCGCAGGCACCGGCGCACCGGCATCCGACGTCGCAACCAACGCACTCGTGATCGTGCGTCGCGAAAAGAGCGAAGCAAAGCGCAAGCTCCGCACCGCCGTGCTGTCGGCGAGCTTCTCCGGCCCGGCCGACCAGTTGGCGCTGCTCGATGCGGTCATCGACGATGTCAAGGCGGCCGGGGTCATCCAGTCGGTCGGCGAGTCCACACCGACCGACACGGAGTTGACCGTCTCGGTCGAGCTCGAGCCCGAGCCCGACGACGGCTGACGCGCGACACCATGGCCGACGGCGACCGCAATCGATGGAACGACCGGTGGGCGGAAGCCGGACGAGGCACGGAACACGGTTCCTCTCTCGTCGATCTGGTCGAGCCGTGGCTCCCGACGGTCGGAAGACTGCTCGACGTTGCCGGCGGTGGGTCACACGACTCGCTCCTCTTCGCCCGAAAGGGACTCGATGTCACCGTGGCCGATGTGAGCGATGTCGGTCTGATCCAGGCTCGGCAGCGGTGCCTCGCCGAAGACCTGATCATCTCCACGATCGAGATCGACCTCGAGATCGAACCGTTGCCCGCCGGACCGTGGGACGTGATCACCGTGGCGAACTACCTCCAACGCGATCTTTTTGCCTCGCTCGTCGAACGTCTCGCCCCGAGCGGCCTGCTCGCTGCGATCATTGCCACCGAGACGAACCTCGAACGCAACGCCCACCCGAGCACCCCCTTCCTCGTGAGGGCAGGCGAACTGGTGGAACTGGTCGACGGGCTCGAGACCATCCATCACTCGGAGGCGTGGCGAGCGAACGGCAGACACGAAGCCCATCTCGTCGCCAGACGGAACTGACGTCCCCATCGAGAATCGGCTTCGGGTTCCGACCTCGACGCGGCGTAGTCTGCGATTGTGATCGACCTTCGCTCTGACACCGTCACCCGTCCATCCCCCGCCATGAAGCAGGCGATGGTCGATGCTCCGCTCGGCGATGACGTCTTCAACGACGACCCGACCGTCCATCGGCTCGAGGCGATGGTGGCGGAACGGCTCGGCAAGGAAGCAGCCGTGTTCGTCACGAGCGGTACCCAGTCGAACCTTGTCGGACTTCTCGCCCACTGCGGTCGGGGCGACGAGTACATCGTGGGTGACATGGCCCACTGCTACCGCTGGGAGGCCGGTGGCGCGGCCGTGCTCGGCAGTATTCAGCCGCAGCCGATCCCGATGCTGGACGACGGACTTCCCGACCCGTCCACGATCGCCGCTGCCGTGAAACCCGACGACCCGCATTTCGCCCGCAGCAAGGTCTTCTGCGTGGAGAACACCAAAGATGGCAAGGCCCTGTCGGTCGACCGGATGCGCGAAGCCACATCGGTCGCCCGCGACCACGGCCTCCGTACCCACCTCGACGGTGCTCGCATGTGGAACGCCGCCGTGGCGCTCGGCGTCGACGGTGCCGAACTGACCCAGGACTTCGACACCGTCAGCCTGTGCCTGTCCAAGGGCCTTGGAACGCCGATGGGTTCTGTCCTGTCCGGGCCGGCCGACCTGATCGTCGAGGCCCGGAAGTGGCGCAAGATGGTTGGCGGCGGACTTCGCCAGGTCGGCATGGTGGCAGCGGCCGGGATCTATGCGATGGAGCACAACATCGACCGTCTGGCCGACGATCACGCCACGGCCGACGCATTCGCATCTGCATTCGCCGAGATCGACGGCGTGACGATCGCGGCCCACAACACGAACATGCTCTTCCTCTCCGCTCCGGGCGACCCGACCGAACTCATGGGTGGCATGGAGGCTGCCGGCGTGAAGATGCTGTGGAGCGACGCAGGTCACGGACGAGCCCAATCGCGTGTCGTCACCCACCTCGACGTGTGTGAGGCCGACGTTGGGCCGGTGGTCGAAGCGCTCCGAGTCCTCGTCGGCTAGAGCACAGGCGGCGTGAGCCCGGCCAACCGGTAGGCGCTCTCGAGATCCTCGTGGTTGGTATAGCAACCCGTGAAGTGGCGATCACCGGTGAACGCTGTGCGCCCATGGAAGCAACGCCAGTTGTCGAAGACCAACATCCGGCCCGGCTTCCACTCGTGATACAGCGCCCGATCGGGACTCGAAAACAGGGCACGGAACGCGTTGTACGCCTCGATCACATCGTCGACGACCTCGACGGCCGGCAGCAGCGGTGACCGGTCGTAATTGTTGAACGACACCTGCTGCAAAACTCCGCATTCATCGACACGAAGCGGTGGCCGCTCGGCGACAAGGTGCACACCCGGTTCGATGTAATGGGCCCGCACCGAGTAGCGGGTGAGCAGATCGGCGGCTTCGGGTTCGGCGACCTGAAAGTCGCGAGCGGCAGCGAACCCGTCGACCAGGACGGAGTCACCGCCCTCCCCCGTTTTGCGTTGTTGCGCAAAGATGATCGTGCCCGGCGCGTCGTGGCTGTACGTGCCGTCGGTGTGCACATCGAGAGTCCCGCTCTCATAGGCGGAATCGGCGTGTTCGAACGACCCGGAGTTCATGTTCCAGAGCGTGCCGAAGATGCATGCCCGGGGGTAGCCGATGCGCGCTGCGAGGCGGGCTGAAGCTGCGTCGCCGAGCTCGGCCCCGTCGAAGGCGACCCACCCATAGCGGTACATGTGCTCGATCGCCGGCTGCCAGGCTGCGTCGTCGTCGAAACACGACACGTCGAACCACGACACGTCAGGAGCAGACGACCACAGCTCGAGATCGTCGTCGACGGTGAGTCCAAAGGATGGGCGTGTCTCGGGTGCTCGGCGGGTCACCACAAGACGCTCGAGCGCTGGAATCGAATGGCTGGTGTGGGCGCCGTCACTCCAGTCGACGTCGAGTCGGCCGTCGCTGACTGCGACGGCCACCGGAGCGATGTCGCTCGGGATGGCGAAGGTGTCGACGAGTCGCTGCTTGGTGTCGGGGTTGAGGCTCGCCGAGTCGTCGCCATGGTCGCGCAGCCACCGACCCGGTATGTCGTGGCCGCCGAGCACGACAGAACGTTCGTCGATCAGCACTGTTGAAGACTTCATCCGCAGATTCTGCCGCAACTCGCCTCGGATCGGTCGCGCGAACGCAGTTCGCCGGTGTCTTGCGGGAGCACGCCGCTAGCGCTCACCTCGCAGGATACGGGTCTTGCCGTACATCGTTCCGAACAGCAACCTTCCGTCCTCGTCGATCGTGACACCGGCGCCGATCGTGTTGAACTTCGAACCACCCATCACGTAGTGGAACAAGGTCTCGCCCGTCTCCCAATCGGCCGCCTCGATCGTCCATTTCCCGTCTCGCGCACCGCACGTGTAAACGATCCCCGACCCTTCGGCAACGAACGGAACCGAGTTCGGTGACGAGATCTCCTTGTTGACCCACGCTTCTTCGAGTCGGCGGGCCTCGGGATTCCAGACGTACTTGTGCAGGCCATGAGGGGTGTACGTCGGGTCGTGGCCGAGCATGAAACAGAACATGCGAGCGCCTCGCTGCGGAATACCGTCGGGAATGGTTGCTGGCTCGTTGTTGACCGTCATCGCGCCGTACCCGGAGCAGGTGATCGACTGTTCGGTCTGGATCGCGTCGAGGTTCGGATCACCCATGTTGGCCGGGCCGATGCCGGCGATCCGACGGTGTGGAGCATCGGGAAGTTGTTCCCAATCGTCAGGGATCTCGTCGCGCCAGATGTAGGTGATGTTCACCACCTCGTCGCCGTCACCGATCACGACGAACCTGTCCTCGTCGGCACCGAAGCCCACCAGCGATGGTGTGGTCCCACTGCCCATGCCTCGACCGTTGCGGTACGGAATGCTCCACGCCCCGTCTGCCTCGTCGATGCTGAGCTTCTCACCGGTCCACACGACCTTGTGATGATGGCTGTTCGACGACACGTAGATATTGCCCGCATCGTCGGCACAGATGCTGGTGCGCATCCACCCGAACCCGGTATGGCCGAACTCCTCGGCTCGCCGGGCGCAGTACTCGGCAGCTTCCTCGGCCCCGCCGCGCACCTGGACGGCGTGGTAGGCGCTGAAGTCGCGCTTGAGCGCAACGATCCACCCGTGGTCGGTGCTCAGCAGGAGCCAGCCGTCGTGGGTGATATTGACACCGACGAAGAAGCCCTCGATGTGTTCGGGCTTGTTCCACCGGTCACGTTCGATGATCGGCGATCCTCGCTCCCCGGGACGAGCATCGACGTAGGCCACTGCGTGGTCCTTGCGACCGAGGAAAAACGTGTTGTCGCAGTCGAGAAGCGCGTACACCCCGTCGAGACCGGTCATGAACTTCATCGACAGGCCGATGGCGTGCTCAATCGCCTCCCACTCGCTCTTCTCGTCGAGCCCTCGAAGATTTTCTTCGAGTTCAGGAACCGGGGTTCGTCCCTCGGGGGCAGGGAGTTCGAGTTCGGCGAGCACCTCGAGGGTGTCGTAGTCGAGCTTGGCAATCGTCTGGCGACCATTGCTCCAGATGACACGCTGCCCGTCAGGGTACGGACTCGAGGTGTAGCCGCCGAAATGGCAGGGGCCGAGCCAGACGTACTGCATGTCGTCCGGACCGAGTTCCTCGGTCGGCCCGGTGGGACCCCGCCACGGCACGTTGTCCTGCTGGTCGGGGCGCCCGTGCGCCATCGCGTTCTGTGAGTCGGCAAGGAACGGATTCTGCGGTGGTGGTGGCATTGTCGGCGCTCCTCGACGATCGGCCGATCACGCAGCGAAGGGTTCGGCAACAAAGCCAACCCGATGAACGACCCGGCGACCGATGAAGTCCGGCATTGCGATGTGCTGGGTGCTCCGGTTGTCCCAGATGACGACGTCACCTTCTTCCCAGCGATGGCGGTAGGTGAAGTCGGGTCGAGTGAGGTGCTTCAGCAACAGTGCCAGGATGGCCTCGGACTCGACCGGCGGAAGATTGACGATTCCTCGGACGAACGTCTCGTTGACGAAGATGCATGGCCGACCGCTCACCGGGTGGTGACGAATCACCGGGTGTTCGGCCGCCACCCCTGGCGCAATCTCGTGCCGGGCTCGACGATTCGAGAGCAGTGTCCGCATGCCGTTCGACAACGCATCGTGTGCTGCTTCGGCATCGAGCCAGAGTGTGTCGCCACCGACCTCGGGCAGGACACGGATCGTGAGCACAGCGCCCGATGACGGCGTCTCGGTGAAGGTCTCGTCCGCGTGCCACCGATCGGCCTTGTAGCCCTCGTCGCTGTCGAAAACGCAGACGAAATCGTTGTCGGGATGGCGCGGGTTTTGGGGCTGGGGCGGCTCGGGGGCGCCAAACACCGTGGCGAGTGCGATGTGTTGATCAATGGTGGGATCTGCCCCTGGCACGACGAGCACCTTGCGATCGACCAATGCGTCTCGAAGTGCTTGGTGATTGACCGGGTCGAGCAGTTCCTCGAGGGGCATGTCGAGTCGTGCAGCGTGGCGACCGGTGAGCGGGGTGAGCGTGAGCGAGGTCATACGGTGATCCTTGGTTCGGAGGGGATGGCAATGAACGTGCGGCTGGACGGAAGGCCAGCTTGCGCCTCGAACGAACCGACCAACGATCGAACGATGTCGTCGAGTTGGCAGAGATCGATGTCACCGATCACTTCCCTGGTTCGAGCGACGATCGAATGGAGTGCACGGTCGTGCAAGTCGCGGCCGGTCGCAGTGATCGAGACCATCTTGCCCCGACCATCGTTGGGGTCGGGGTGGCGCTCCACCAGACCGGCGTCCTCGAGTCGTCCGAGGGTAGCGGTGAGTCCCCCGGTGGTCTGGACGACGAATCGAGCAACATGTCGGGGGCTGGCGGCTCCGGTCGGCTGTTGCGTGAGGAAGAGCAGCACGCGGAGTTCTGCCGCTGACGTGCCGTGTTCGGCGCAGATGGAGTTGACCAACAACTCGTTCAAGCGGCCGAGCCGACCGAGTAGCAGGGTGAGGGTCGTGAGATCAGGCGGCGCCACGTCGCCATTTCACTTTATAGAAAGCTTTCTGTCAAGTTATTTCGTTCCCCTCTCGTGGCCTACCGTCACAGGAATGCAGCATCTCGCCATCGCCCTGCTCGTCGCAGTCCTCGCTGGCTGCGCCAGTGGTGCCCCTGGCGTCAGCTCGACGGTCGGCATACGGGCGGCCGGCTGCGAATCGACCGACCGCTTCGGAACCGGCGTGATCGTCGCCGGTCCGGATGGGCCGATCATCGTCACGAGTGCCCACACCGTGACCGGTTCGACCGCGATCGCCGTGATCGCCGGTCGCGAACATCCCGCCGAGCTTCTGGCGTTCGACCCGGCGTCGGACCTTGCCCTCCTCAGTGCCCCAGAGACCGCACATCCCGCACCGGTGGCCCAGACCATCGACGCAGGCGACCGGGGTCGCCTTGTCGTGTGGGAGCCAGACGGTCGATTCGTCGAGACCGAGGTCGAAATACGACGGCTCCTGCGCGTCACGATCGAAGACATTTTCGTCGAGGCCGAGGTAGAGCGCCTGGCCTTCGAAATCGACGGTACAACGACACGAGGCGACTCGGGGGCTCCGGTGTTCGACGACGCAGGCCGAGTGCTGGGGATCATCTATGCGCGGTCACGGGAGCGACCGGCCTCGTTCGCCGTTCGCCACGAGGAGATCAGCGCGTTGATGAGCGAGCCGATGATCCCGCCTTCGGCGAGCCGCTGCCGGTGAGCCGGATCTCGCGACCGATCCGGTGATCCTCGATCGCCTGAAGACCCGACACGATTGCCGGACCCATGCTGAGTGCAATGACGACCGTCATCGGCCCGAAGGCACCACCGATCGCAAGCCCGGCGACGAAGAACCCCACCTCGAGTGCTGTGCGAAGCAGGAGTGGACGGTGGCCACGACGTTCTGCGACATGCATGAGCGCCTCGAAGGCGCCACCCGCCGCTCCCTTCGCCACGACGAGCGCAACGCCGCAGACCAGCGCGACCCATCCGGCTGCCGCCAAGGCAAGTCGCACCCCGATCGGGTCCGGAGCGACGACAAGCGTGCCGACGAGGTCGATGCTCAGACCGTTGAGCACGATGAACAGGACGCTTCGACTCGTGGGTCGAACGCCGAAGGCCGTTGCAACCACGAAAAGCAAGCCTGACGTGACCCAGGCCGACTGTCCGAACGACAGCGGCGTGATGTCCGAGAGGCCCGAGAGCCAGACGTCGAAGGGCGACAAGCCGAGACCGGCTGCGTCGAGCGAGACCACACCCACTCCGATCAACGCAGACGCAGGGACGAGCCAAAGGGCCTGCTGCGACGGAGTCGGGATCGGATGATCCTGGACCCAGCGCGAGGTTGCAACGACCCCTTGCCGGGAGATGCCACCCAGGTTCTCGATTCGTCGAACCAGCCAGTTCACGGAGGAAAAGAGAACGTGACGCACGGCCATCAGTCTCGCTCGGAGACGGCGAGGTGCATCGCAGGCGTCAGGGTCGTCGGTCACACCGGGCTCAGTCGATCAGCGCACGGAGGCGCTGCATCCGGGGCCGCACCACATCGGCAAGCAGCGCCTCCCGATCACCCGCTGCGGCGAGCGCCGCCTCGCCCCAGAGAGCCCGGCCGACCATGAACCCAGAACCTCCGGCCGAGACGGCGACCTCGACCTGTCGGGCGTAGGTGTCGAAGGAACCACCACCCGACAACAACACCCACGGCATCGGAGCGATCTCGGAGATCGCTCGGCAGGTTGCGTACCAGTGATCGTCATCGGTGTCCGATGGGTCGACCGGGAATGGCAGCTTCAACAGATCGGGTCGCATCGCAGCAAAGCGCATCGCGGTTTCGAGCACGAGCTTCGGCCGTTGCGAGGGATCGTCGAGGTCATAGAACAGCGGCTCGAGAACGATCGGAATACCGACCCTGTTGCACTCGGCGACCACCGCACGCCCGACCGCCTCTTGGGCGGCAGCGAGCGGCCGATCAGGGCGATACGGCAGCAGCAGTTTGGCGCACGATGCCCCGCTCGCCTTGGCCTGCTCGACAGACCACCCATCGAGCAGCTCGGTCGGACCCTTCTCGGGGTCGCCCAGGTACCCCTGTGCTTCGAGGGCTGCGGTGAAACCGATCCCTCGGGGCACAGCGCCGGAATCGATGAGCTGGGGAATCGAATACTCGGGCTCCAGCATGACGCCCGTGGCCTCGGGCGCAATCGCCCGCACCATCTGGTCCTTCAACGCCGTGATCTCTGCTGCGGAGAGGCTGTCGGGATCGTCGGGGCGGACGAAGGCCCGCAACGAGTCTCGGTGGTCGATGGCGAATACCCCGAACCGGCGCTTGTCGTTGGTGAGATCGTCCAGAGGGGAGTGAAGATTCATCGGGCCCGAACCCGGGGCAGGTCCCACCCGAACCTGTCCCAGTCCTCCTCGATCCAGGTGTAGGCGTCGTGGAAGCACGGAGGGGTGACCCGTTCACCATCCACGAGCTCCCCGGCAAGGAAGTTGAGGAAGAACATGTGGCTGCCAGGGGCCGCTGCAGTCGAGTGGTACCCCTTCGTTACGAGCGCGCAGTCGCGATCCCCGGCGACGAGCGCTTCGTCGAAGGCCTCGTCGACCCGCCAGTTGCGGTGGATGCAGAAGCCGTCGGCCGGGTCGAGGCGGAAGTAATACGTCTCCTCGAGGTACGGCGAGCCGTCGTACCCGTCGTGGCAGTGGGGAGGCCACCCCGACCACGACCCGCGCGGCACATAGACCTCGTAGAGGATGAGTCGCTCGGCATCGATCGGCGGGGCGAGCACGTTGTTGACCTGGCGGTACGCCGCTCCCCCACCCCGGAGCTCGCTCGCCATCTCGGTCGGCTCGATGATGCGCGCCGGATACCGGCCTTCGGCAGGCGCCGAGCCGATCGCAAACTCGAAGCTCGACCCGTCGTCGGGGGGACAGGCAACGGAGATCGCCACGCCGGGAGGCGCGTAGCCCACCCGAGGCATCTCGTCGAAGACGCTCGTACGGGTCAGGGTCGTCTCGATCTCACCGATCTGCACAGCACCCATACCCTCCAGAGGAACGATCGCCGTTTCCTGATCGACGAGGAGGTGCTCGTGGGTCTCACCGGGGCCGAGCTTCACGATCGCGTAGCTGAGGTAGGTCCAGCCTGCCGATTCCGGCGTGATCGCCATGCGAATCTTCGACGACAGGTCAGGTTTGATCAGATGGTCGTTCATAGGTCGATCTCCGAGATCTGCACGGGACGTCCTTCGTCCATGGATTTTTTGGCGGCCATCCCGATGACGAGTGGGGCTCGGCCGTCGAGCCCGCTGACGGGCATCGGCGTGCCATGTTCGACCGCATCGACGAAGGCAGCCCACTGATCGAGGTAGCTCACGGCGTATCGCTCGAGAAAGAAGTGCTGCAGCGGTGCCTGTCGGTACCCGTCGCCCGAGGCCAGCACTGCGTTCACCTCGTGATGGTTGGTCGACTGTGCCATCCCCGCACTGCCAAAGGCCTCGACCCGTTGGTCGTAGCCGTACACCGCTCGCCGGCTGATGTCGATCGTGGTCAGCGCGCCGTTGTCGTGCGTGAGCACGATGACAGCGGTGTCGACATCGCCTGCCTCTCCGATGGCCGGATCGACTCGGACCCGGCCGACTGCGTAGACCGAGTCGACCTCACTGCCGGTCACGTACCGGGCCATGTCGAAATCATGGATGGCCATGTCGTTGAAAATCCCACCTGACACGGCGATATAGGAGATGGGCGGCGGCGCCGGGTCACGGCTCGTGATGTTGACGACCTCGACATCTCCGACGGCACCACGGGCAACTGCTTCGGCCACCGAGCGGTGCGAGGGATCGAAGCGGCGGTTGAATCCGATGTGCAGGGGAACGCCGGCGGCTTCGACCGCCCTGAGCCCGCGATCGACCTCGGCCACATCGAGGCTGATCGGCTTCTCGCAGAAGATCGCCCGACCTGCCCGGGCTGCGGCCACCATGCAGTCGACGTGGGTGTCGGTGCTCGTGCAGATGGCGACCGCCTCGGCATCGAGGGAAAGCGCATCCTCGAGCGACTCCACCGCAGGCACCCCCAGCTCGGCGGAAACAGCCCCGGCCGAATCGCCGGACACATCGAACACGCCGACCACCTCGGCACCAGAAACCCGACGGTGCAGATACTCGGCATGCATGGTGCCGATGCGGCCGCAGCCGAGCACCACGAAACGAACCGTCATGATCGTGTCCTTCTCTCGCTATCGGGCCCGTACAACGACGGCGTGGCCGGCAACTCGACGAGCGTCGGCAGCCCGTCTGCCTCCGCTGATGCCGCAGCCGCTTCGACGACGGCCTGCGCCGCGTAGCCGTCCCATGCCGATGGCCCCCGAGGTACGCCGTCCTCGACCGACGCGACAAAGTCACGCATCTCGGTTCGGTAGGTGTCGAGGAATGGGGTGAACCAGTCGTCCCCGATCGAGCCCGTGACCATTCCGTCGGTGCGCACTGCGGCGCGGAGCGGTTCAGCAGCGACGACGTTGCCGTGTTCGGCGGTGACCTCGACCGACACCTCATAGCCGGTTGCGATGTCGTCGAACTCGAGCACTGCGACGGCACCATCGGCGAGCCTGCAGGTCACGAGAACCAGGCGCGTGCCGGCTCCTCCGGGCACGACCGAGGTCGTCACCGAGACGATCTCCTGGCCCGACAGCCATCGGACGGTGTGAATGTCGTGGATGACGGACTCGACGAGCATCTGGGGAACGGTGCGAGATCCGTCGTTCGTATTGCGGTGGACCGCCCGAATGTGGCAGGGCCGACCGATCCGGGAGAGCGCATCCGCAACCTGCCCATGACGTTCGTCGTAGACGCGCATGAAGCCGAGCTGGACGAATCGTCGACCATGGGCAACCTCGGTTTCGACGATCTGGCGAGCATCCTGCAGGTCGACGGTGAGGGGCTTCTCGGCCAGAACTGGAAGGCCCCGCTCGAGCGCAGCCATCACGTACCGGTGGTGGAGGTGGTCCGGGCAGGCGATGACAACTGCGTCACAGTCGGCCGCTTCAGCGACCGTCGATCCGATCCTGTCCATGCCCTCGGCGATCCACGTACACCCGAGTTCGGCGGCAAGCGCTGCCCCGTTCGCCTCGTCGGGATCGGCAACCCAACGGAGGTCGGCACCGGCGAGGTCGGCGACATGACGGGCATGACATGCACCCATCCCTCCGACGCCGATCACGCCGATCCGAACCGTCACGACTGCAACTCGGGCGGGAGTTCGGCGAGTTCGGGTCCGGGCCGCACCCCAGGACCGACACCGATGATCGTCTGATCCCAATCGATGTCTTGACCGGTGAGGAACCCACTGTCGGGCGAGCACAGATGCACGATCGTCTTGGCGATCTCGTCCGGCTTGATCAGCTTGCCCATCGGCTGGTGGGCTTCGGCCCGTTCGAGCCACCCGTCGGTTGCGCCCTCGTAGCGGCGCTGGGTGACATCCTCGGCCGGGGTGTCCATCCACCCCGGGTTGAGCATGTTCACCCGCACCCTGTGACGCATCAGGGTGAACGCCATGTTGCGGGTGGCTGCGACGAGCGCCATCTTCGATGCGGCATAGGGCAACAAATTCGGTGCGCCACCGTGCCGAGCGACCGACCCGATGAGCACGATCGACCCGTCGACGCCATTGCGAACCATGACCTTGGCCGACTCCTGGGCGACGAGACACGCAGCCCGAACGTTGAGGGTGAGCATGTCGTCCCACATCTGAGAGGTGGAGTCCCACACCGACCCGCGGAAGGTGGCGGCTGCACAATTCACCACCGCATGCATGGTGTCGAAGACGTCGGCGGTCGCCGCGACCGCTGCAGCAGGACCGTCGGAATCGGACAGATCGACCGAGACGAACTCGACCCGGCAGCCGTCGCCGGTGAGCGCGGTTGCGGCGGCCAGACCTTTCTCGTGGTCTCGACCGACGAGCATCAGGCCGGCTGCGCCGTGCTCCTTGAGTCGGGCCGCAGTGGCGAGCCCCAGCCCTTGCGATCCTCCGGTGATCAGCGCAACTCGCCCGTCGAAGCTCATCCCTACCAGCCCGCCCGTTGCTCGGACTTGCCGGCTTCGAGTTCGACTCGGGCTGCGCGGACAGCGGCAGAAGGCGACACCTCGGGCACGCCGACCTCCCACCACGAGCCACCTTCGGTCCACGAGTTCTGGTGGGTCTGCAGTGCGATCACGGTCGTCCGGCTGGCCTGCTTGGCCCGCTTCCACGCAGCTTCGAGTTCGTCGATCGTCTCGACCGTCTCAGCGATGCAGCCCATCGCAGCGGCATGGGCGGCAAAGTCGACCCGCACCTCCTCGACAATCCTGGCGTCGGCGAGCAGATTGTTGAACGGCTGGCCCCCCTGACTGACCTGGAGCCGATTGATCACGGCAAACCCGCCGTTGTCGCAGACGATCACGATCATCTTGTGACCCGAGAGCACCGAACTGTAGAGATCGCTGTTCATCATCAGGTACGAACCGTCACCGACGAAGACGGTTACGTCCTTGTCGGGCAACGCCATCGCTGCGCCCCAGCCGCCCGAGATCTCGTACCCCATGCACGAGAAGCCGTACTCGCAGTCGAAACTGTTCAGCGCTTTCTGTCGCCAGCCGTTGTTGACCTCGCCCGGGAAACCGCCGGCCGCGGCGAGTGCGAAATCATCGGGGCCGGCAAGACGGTCGACGACACCGACGACCTGGGCGTAACTCGGCAGTTCGCCGGGGTTCGCATCTGGCGCAGCGATCTTGTCGATGTAGGCGTGGTACTGGGACACCTCAGCGGAGGCGGTATCGCTCCACGACTCGGGAGCGGTGTACGAACCCAACCGGCCGGTGAGTTCGACGAGCACCTCACGGGCATCACCGATCACGGGAAGCGCCAGATGTTTGGTGGCATCGAACCGAGCGGTGTTGATCCCGATGATCGCCACGTTCTCGTTCTTGAACACGGTCCACGAGCCGGTCGTGAAGTCCTCGAGGCGGGTGCCGACAGCCACAACAACGTCGGCCTCGGCTGCGAGATTGTTGGCGGCCTCGCAGCCCGTGACGCCGATCGGACCTGCGTACCTCGGGTGTGACGCCAGCAGCGACGCCTTGCCGGCCACCGTCTCCACCACCGGAATGTTGTGGGCTTCGGCGAAGGCGGCGAGTTCGGCCTCGGCGAACGAATAGTGCACCCCACCGCCTGCGATGATCAGCGGCTTTCGGGCGCGTTCGATCGCTGCTGCGGCAGCGTCGAGTTGCGTCACGTCGGCACGCGCTCGAACGATCGAGTGCACCTGCTCGTCGAAGAAGCGAACCGGGAAGTCGTAGGCCTCCGCCGCGACATCCTGGGGCAAGCCGATGAACGCAGGTCCGCAATCGCCCGGGTCGAGCATCGTCTGGACTGCGTGGGGCAGCGACGACAGCACCTGCTCGGGC
>Ga0181588_10000069_pt1 | contig 79909 bp, 77 predicted proteins | sample 071ome_26_FD_148607 | JGI IMG/M metagenome (GOLD analysis project Ga0181588, IMG submission 148607) | Coastal salt marsh microbial communities from the Groves Creek Marsh, Skidaway Island, Georgia - 071409BT metaG (spades assembly) | ecosystem: Environmental > Aquatic > Marine > Intertidal zone...
AAGCCACTCGGGCTCAACGTCGACGAAGCCCGCGAGATGGCCGCCGCCGCAGCAGCGGCCGCTGCGATCACCCTCGTGCCCTTCACCTACCGATACATGCCCGTCAACCAGTACCTGAAACGACTGATCGACGAGGGCTATCTCGGCGAAACGTTCCATCTCGGCCTTCGCTACTTCACCGGCTTCGCGCGAAACGGCGAGTACGCCTGGCGCTTCGACCGCAGCGAGGCAGGAAGCGGCGTGATCGGTGACATCGGCAGCCACTTCCTCTACCTCGCCCGCTGGTTCTTCGGTGAAGTCGAATCCATCGGTTGTCTCGCCCGCTCGTTCGTCTCGCGCGATGACCGGCCCGACGGCCGGCCCTACGAACGAGGCGAAGACTCCGCCGTGATGACCCTCGAATTCGCGTCCGGGGCCTACGCCACCGTGCAAGCGAGCGCGGTCTGTCACGAACCGACGCCATTCGGCCAGGTTCACGAGTTCGATGCTCACGGCAGCGCCGGCACCCTCCACGCAGTCTGCGACTGGGACACCGTGCAGCACGTGCGGGGCGTGAAGGTTGACGAGTCCGGACCAGCCCGGGAGTTGCCGATCCCCGACGACATCTGGAACGGCACCCGGCGCGGATCCGTGCACGACACCTACCGCGACGTGTTCCGGGGTACTGGCGCCATGATCGGCGATTTCGTTAAGGCTGTCCGGACCCGCCAACCGTGTGAACCCGACTTCGCCGACGGCCTCCGGATCCAGGAACTCTGCGATGCCGCCGTTGCCAGCGCCGCTGCCGACGGAACGCGGATTCGGGTGTGATCCGCTGCCTGCGTATCGGCGCAGTGATCGCAACCCTGCTCACCGGGTGCGCCAGCGATACCCCGGTCGACAACGCCGTTGACGCGGCTGTAGGCATTCGAGCATCAGGCTGTGGCCTCGTCGACCGTCTCGGGACCGGCGCCGTGGTTGACGCTGGCGACCGAACCCTCATCGTCACGTCCGCTCACACCGTCGCCGGGTCCGGCACGATCACTGTTGAGCGCCTCGGGCAACGCTCGGCAGTCGATCTCCTCGCCCTCGATCCGGTGCGTGATCTCGCCCTGCTTGCCGCCCCGCTCTGGGCTGGCACGGGTCGCCCGCTCACGGAACCTGAGGCTGGCGCGCCCGTACGTCTCGCCTTCTGGTCAGCCGACGACGGCATCACGATCGACGATACGCAGATCACCCGATTGCTGCGGGTCACGATTGAGGACATCTATGTCAACGGCGAGTACGAGCGGCGAGCGTTCGAAGTCACCGCCCCGATCGAACGGGGAGACTCTGGAGCCCCGGTGATCGCCGACGATGGCCAGATCTTCGGCATCGTGTACGCCCGGTCCCGAGATCGCGGCGGTATCGCCTTCGCCGTCTCGGCCGCCGAGATCGCGCCGCTCGTCAGCGCGTCGGGCGACACGCCGGTCGACTCCGGGCGCTGTGCCTAGCACCCCAGACGTCGTGGCGGCCTCAGGGCCGGGCACTACCCTCCCCCGCATGATCTTGGGCTTCGACGTCGGGGGAACCAACGCACGGGCGCTGCTCATCGACCCGGCGACGGGCGAGGTACGCGACCGAGACCGCGAGTCGAGCGCGGGCGCCGGGCCGATCCTCCTCGAAACACTGCTCCGAATGACCGAGCGCATGATCCGGCACAACGAATGCGAAATCCAGGCCATCGGACTCGGCGTCGCCGGCCTCGCGCACCGCTCCGGCACGATCCACTACTCGCCCAACCTTCCAGAACTCGTCGAGTACCCGCTCGGCACCGAACTCGCCGCCCGGACCGACCTCCCCGTTGTGGTGATGAACGACGCCACCGCCGGAACGTGGGCCGAGGCAAAGTTCGGCGCCGGCCGCGGGAGCGACGACTTCATGCTGATCACCCTCGGCACCGGGATCGGCAGTGGGTTCGTGTGTGGCGGGCGTCTTGTCCACGGCCACAACGGGTTCGCGGGCGAATCCGGCCACATGGTTGTCGATGCGAACGGACCAACGCACCACACGGGTCAGCAGGGTCCGTGGGAGTACTACGCCTCCGGTACGGCGCTCGGTCAGCTCGGACGATCCCAGGCCCAGGTCGGGCTGTTTCCCTCGGCCCTCAGCCTGGCCGGTTCGGTGGCCGCCATCACTGGCTTCACCGTTGCCGAGGCGTTGAACCGAGGCGACAAGGAAGCCGAACGCATCTTCGACGGCTTCTGCCGACAGGTCGCCGTGGGGCTCACCAACCTGGTGATGATCTTCGACCCCGAACGCATCGTGCTCGGGGGTGGGCTCACCGACATCGGCGAGCCGCTTCGCCGCGGTGTGCAGTACTGGCTCGACAACCTCACGCTAGGGGCGGAGTACCGGCCGTCGGTCGAGGTAGTCATGGCCCAACTCGGTGACGACGCTGGTGCGCTCGGAGCCGCCCTGTGGGCGATCGAGCCTGTCGACTGAGTGCCCGAACTCGCCCAGTTCAGGCCTGCGTGTCGACCGGCGGCACCATCACTTCGATCACCAGGATGACGAGCGCCGCCACCCCCATGATCACCCCGCCAACGACGCTCAGTGTCTCGTAACTTCCCGTCGAGACGAGGGCACCACCGAGGAGCGGGCCGACCGCTCGGCCCGCTGCCATAGCCGCCTGGGCATCACCGGCCCGCTCGGTTGGGTAGCGCGAACGCTCGGCAAGAATCGTGTACGTACCCGGCGTTGCGGCCCAGAATGCTGCGCCCCAGACGATCAGGATCACCCACAGGAAAATCGGCTGCCCAAGGAAGCCGACCGAAACGGCACACGCCGCCGTGATCAGATAGAAGGCACCGGCGAAGGGCCGCCGACCTCGGTACCGGGCCGACGGGATGCTGGCCGCCGCGTTGGCCGAGAACACCAACGAGATGGTGAACGCCGACATGCCGTACTGCTCCTGCCCGATTGCGCCCATGAAGACGAACACCGCCGAGCCACCGAGTGTTGCGAGCGCCAGTGCGGCGATGACCACAAGAGCCGCCCGAACCGCACGGTTGCGGCCCGTCCGTGCATGCACCGGCGGCACCCGGATTTCAGGGATCCGAACCAACGGCACGAGTGCAAGCAACGCAAGGAGGACAAAGACGGCCCGCACGTCGACGCGATCGATCACCAGACCGAAGACCGGCGAGGCGACCACGGCGGCGATGGGCCCGACCACCGTGAGATCACCGGTCCGCTCGGCATCACCGAACACCTGGGAGTACGCCAACCAGGTCAGCGTGCCGAGACACAAACCGGCGAGTGCTCGCATCACCACCAACACGATCAGCCCAGGAGCGACAGCACTGGCTGCGTTCGCAACGGCGAGAACCCCGAGGGCAACGACGAAGAGACGCGTCGACGGTTCGGTCACCCGGCCAGCGAGGCTCGACCCAAGCACAAAGCACCCGAGTTGAGCCGCCGAGAACACGGCGACGGTTCCCGTGCCGACACCGAACTCCGCTGCGAGGGGTGAGAGGACGAGCGGCGTGGCGACGAACGTCGCCGTCGAGATTGCCATCGCCAGCACGATCCCGATCTCGGTCTGGACACGGAAGGCGTTCTGCAGCCGGTACGGGACGTGCATCTCGCAACCCTACGCGTCGCTGCCGTCGATCAGCCTCCAGCACGCCGCTGGGAGCCGCCACCCGTCCTCGCTATCGAACTCGGAGTTAGCCAGATGACCAACTAGCCTCTGGCCCATGCCCGAACTCCGCAGTTCCACCACCACCCAGGGCCGCAACATGGCTGGCGCCAGAGCCCTGTGGCGGGCGACCGGAATGACCGACGACGACTTCGAGAAACCGATCATCGCCGTCTCGAATTCCTTCACCCAATTCGTTCCCGGTCACGTCCACCTCAAGGATCTCGGGCAGTTGGTTGCGCGCGAGATTGAGGCGGCCGGCGGCGTTGCCAAGGAGTTCAACACCATTGCGGTCGACGACGGCATCGCGATGGGCCACGACGGCATGCTCTACAGCCTCCCGAGCCGCGATCTCATCGCCGACTCGGTCGAGTACATGGTCAACGCTCATTGTGCGGACGCGCTCGTGTGCATCTCGAATTGCGACAAAATCACCCCAGGCATGCTGATGGCCGCGATGCGCCTCAACATCCCGACGATTTTCGTCACCGGCGGCCCGATGGAAGCCGGGAAGACCAAGCTCGCCGGGGTCGAGGTCAAGCTCGACCTCATCGACCCGATGATCAAGGCTGGCGACACCTCGGTGAGCGACGAGGACGTGCTCGAAATGGAGCGCTCGGCCTGCCCGACATGCGGTTCATGTTCCGGCATGTTCACCGCAAACTCCATGAACTGTCTCGCCGAGGCCCTCGGCCTTGCCCTTCCCGGCAACGGCACCGTGGTCGCCACCCACGCAGATCGAGAACAACTCTTCCTTCAGGCCGGACGAACGATCGTCGATCTCGCCAAGCGCTGGTATCAGAAGGAGGACGAATCGGTCCTCCCCCGATCGATCTGCACGAAGGCAGCGTTCGAGAACGCAATGACGCTCGACATCGCAATGGGCGGCTCCACCAACACGGTGCTGCACATCCTCGCCGCCGCCCGCGAAGCGGGGGTCGACTTCACGATGGCCGACATCGACCGGCTCAGCCGGACCTCGCCCGCTATCTGCAAGGTCGCCCCGGCGACCGAGCAGTACCACATCGAGGACGTGCACCGAGCTGGCGGAATCATGGGCATCCTCGGCGAACTTGACCGCGGTGGCCTCCTCCACACCGACGTGCCGACCGTTCACGCCGACACGATGGCCGACGCTCTCGACCGGTGGGATATCGCACGCAACCCCTCAGCAGAGGTCGAAGAGTTCTACCGTGCCGGCCCGGCCGGGATCCGCACAACGGTTGCGTTCAGCCAGAGCACTCGGTGGGACTCGCTCGACACAGACCGCGAGGCGGGCTGTATCCGCTCGGTCGAGCATGCGTACTTCCAAGACGGTGGTCTCGCCGTTCTGTTCGGCAACATCGCCGAGAACGGCTGCATTGTGAAAACCGCCGGGGTGGACGAAGAGATCTTCACCTTCTCGGGACCGGCTCGGGTCTTCGAGTCTCAGGACGCAGCCTGCGACGGCATCCTCGACGAGAGCCACATCCAATCGGGCGATGTCGTCATCATCCGATACGAGGGCCCCAAGGGCGGGCCAGGAATGCAGGAGATGCTGTACCCGACGAGCTACATCAAGAGCCGCGGTCTTGGGAAGCAATGTGCGCTGCTCACCGATGGCCGCTTCTCTGGAGGCACCTCGGGCCTGTCGATCGGCCACGCCTCCCCGGAGGCGGCCGAGGGCGGCGCCATCGGACTGATCGAGGACGGCGACATCGTCGATATCGACATCCCAAACCGCACGATCAATATTCGGGTCGACGACGATGTCCTCGCCGAGCGCCGCGCTGCGATGGAGGCACGGGGCGCCGCGGCCTGGAAACCAGCGGAGGAGCGGACCCGCAACGTCTCGGCCGCCCTGTGGGCATACGCAGCGATGACCACAAGCGCCGACAAGGGCGCGGTCCGAGACATCAGCCAGATCCAGCGCTGACCCAACGCGAAAAGACACCCCATGAGCGAAACCGAACCTTCCGCAGTTGAGCGCCGCGAAGCCGTCCGTGGTCCCGACGCAGTTCGCAAGAGCCTGGTCGATGCTGCCGTTCAGTTGATGGCCATGCGGTCACCGCGGCAGATATCGGGGCGCGAACTCGCCAAGCATGCCGGCGTCAACTACGGCCTGATCCATCACTATTTCGGAAGCAAGGACGCCGTCTTTGCCGAGGCGGTCACCGTCGCAACCGAAGAGATGGGTCGGCGCTGGGATGCGGGGGGCCTGCTGCCGCTCAACACCTCGGATGAGGCCGGGAGCTACCGGACCTTCGCCAAACTCGAACTCGACGAGGCTCGCTCGCCGATGACCGAACTCATGCACCGGATCGTTCGTGGCCAGTCCGCTGCCAGCGAGCGAGACGAACGCGACCCCGAACTGTTGACCCAGGTCGCGCTCTGCGCCGCGCTCCAGTTCGGGTGGGGGGCCTTCGAGGAGGAGATCATCGTCGGGCTCTCGGACTTCGGCGTTGACCGCGAATCGCTCCGCGCCAGCGTCGCGGAGTACTCGAAACGTCTCGCTTCGTGACCGACCCTCGTCGCGCGGCCACCCGCTCCGATGCGGCGGTGGTCGCCTATCTCGGTTTCATCGGCGCGCTCCTCGCCTTCGGTATCGACACTGCGCTGCCGGCGTTCGACGAGATCCGCGACGAGTACGCGCTGGCCGACGGCAGTGGCGAGGTCAGCCTGGTCGTCACGGCGTACTTCCTCGGGATGGCCGCCGGGCAGCTCCCGATCGGGCCGCTTTCGGACCGCTTCGGTCGTCGCCCCATCCTGCTTTCGTCGCTTGCGCTCTATGTCGTCGGGGCGGTCGGCGCAACCTTGGCCCCGAGCTTCGGTGGTGTGCTTGTGGCTCGCTTCGTCTGGGGCCTGGGGGCGTCGGGGCCGGCGGTCATCAGCCATGCAATCGCCCGTGACCTTTACGAGGGTGACCGTATGGCACGGGTGTTGTCGCTTGTCATGGCGGTCTTCCTGATCGGTCCCACGATCGCCCCGCTGATCGGCGAGGGCCTGCTTGCGATCTTTCCCTGGCAGTCGGTTTTCGCTGGGGCCGCCCTGCTGGCCGTGCTCGGCATCAGCTGGACGTTGCGCTTTGGTGAGACCCTCCCGCCGGAACGGCGGCGACCGATCGAGCCGCGGGCAATCGGGCGAGCCATCCGCACGACACTGACCCACCGAGCCTCCACCGGCTACCTCGGCGCCATGGTGTTCAGCTATGCCGCGTTCTTCGTGTTCCTTGGCAGTTCGCAGCCGATCGTCGATGAGGTCTACGACCGGGCGGAATGGTTTGCGATCACCTTCGGTGTCATTTCGGCGGTCAACGGTGTCTGCGTCTATCTCGTGAGTCGTCGGGTCGAGCGACTCGGAGCCGCACGGGTTGCGCGGGCTGCGTACTTCACGAGCCTGATGGGCTACGCGCTGATGACGGTCGCTGCGCTCGCCGCCGACGGCGTCCCCGCATTCCTGCTCTGGGGGGCGCTCGTCACGGTGACAGGAACGAGCAGCACCATTGTCACGACCACGGCGATCTCGCTCGCACTTCAGCCGATGGAGCGCATCGCCGGTACCGCGTCAGCGGTACGCGGGGTCGGCACGCTCGGGATCGGTTCGGTCCTGGCTTCGCTCATCGATCGCCGCATCGACGACACCATCACACCCATGGCAGTCGGCGGACTCGTCTACTGCGCGATTGGCTTCGCGATCCTCTCCTACGCCCGAGCTGGTGCACTCGACATCGTCGACCCCGACGCACCTCGCCGGGCCACCCACTGATCACGCCGAAGGGGCCGGAAGACGTGGGCTCAGCCCCGCCGCATCGAAAACCACTCGAGTAGCACGGCGTCCCACTCATCGGCTCCAACAGGCGTTTCGATCGTTTCGCCATTGCGGCGGAGCTTGAGCCGGTCAGCCAGCAGGGTGACTCGATCAGCCCCCGAACCCAGGAGCCGTGTGGCAAAGGGCCAACGCTGCCAGTGGGCCTCGGCATCATCGAAGAGCCGTTGGCTGGCCGTTGCAAACTCCGCCAGCGGATGGACGACCCGCTTGAACCGGAACTTCGCAACCGGCAGACCATCCTCGATCTCGGCGAGTGTTGTGCCCTGCGGACTCGGGATGAACTGGAACGCTCCCGAACCGCCATCCTGAGGAGCACCGGTCGTGAGATCGAGTGGCCGGATGAACGAGTCACCGAATCCGACATCGACCAGATAGGCCCGGTCGAGCTGGACCTCGATAGTGAGGTGATCAACGAGCGTGTTTGGACCATCGATCAACACCGCCGCACCAAGCCGTCGGACCGAAAAGCCCAAGGCTTCGAGGAGCCAGGCGAAGCTCCCATTGTTTTCGAAGCACCAGCCTCCCCGGCCACGGTCGACGATCTTGGTCAGAACGTCCTGCTGCGCAACCGAGACCGGCACCCGATCGAACACGTCGATGTTCTCGAACGGAACGGCGACCAGGTGCGCGTACTGCAACGCAGCAAGCGCCTCAAGGTCCAGTTGGCGCGGCCGTGGCGCGCCGATTCGCTCGAGATAGGCGTCAACTCGGCCCGAAACGTCGACAGTGCTCATACGGTACGCAACACTCGGTTCTCACGATGCGCTTCACGCCCACCATCTCCGACCTCGTCCACTCCCCGATCGGTGCCGCCCACGCGCTGCTCGCTCATCGAGTGCATGATCGACCGCTCCTCGACCTGTCGCAAGCCGCTCCGGCCTACGCCCCACCACCGGCGGTGCTCGACGCTGTGTCGAGCGGCACCACCGACCGCATCACGACGACGTATGCGCCCCAGCCGGGGCTGCCCGGCCTGCGGGCTGCCTTCGCAGCCGACCTCACGGACAGCTACGGCGCCCGTGTCGACTCGGCCGACGTGCTCATCACCGCTGGGTGCAACCAGGCGTTCTGTATCGCAGCGTCGGCCCTGGCGGGGCCGGGAGACAATGTCGTTCTGCAGACGCCCTTCTACTTCAATCACGACATGTGGCTGCGGGTCGAGGGCGTCGAGCCTCGTCATCTCCCCGTCGGAGACCGCCACCTGCCGTCGGTTGACGATGCCGCGGCCCGCATCGACGAACGCACCCGCGCCATCGTGCTGGTCTCGCCGGGCAATCCGACCGGTGTCACGCTCCCACCGTCGCTCATCCACGACTTCGCAGCACTGGCCCGAGCCCACGACCTTGCCCTGATCCTGGACGAGACCTATCGCTCGTTCCGTCCCAGCGACGAACCTGCGCACGACTTGTTCACGGAACCGGGTTGGCAGGACACCCTCGTGAGCCTGCACTCCTTCTCGAAGGATCTCGCCGTGCCTGGCTACCGGGTCGGCGCGCTCGTCGGCGGCGAAGCGCTCCGAGTCGAAGCACTCAAGGTGCTCGACTGTGTCGCCATCAGTGCGCCAGCCGTTGGGCAAGCGGCATGCCTTGCGGGCCTTGAACACGCCGGCGATTGGCGGCGAGAGCAAGCCGCTCGGGTCGCTGGCCTGCAGCGACGGTTCGAGGAGGTGCTCGCACCCCGGCCGGGCGGATTCGAACTGGTGACCGCCGGCGCCTACTTCGGATGGGTTCGGGCGCCAGCGGGCGACGACGACACCGACACCGTTGTGCGGCGACTCGTCGTCGATCACGACATCCTCGTCATTCCCGGCACGGCGTTCACACCGGACGACCAACGCATGCTGCGGTTCAGTTTCGCCAACCTCGACGCCGACCAAATCCACGAACTCGGGGTGCGGTTGGCCGAGTACAGCGGGGCAGACTCACATTCATGAGTCACCTCACCACGGTTCGGATCGGCAACGACACCCGCGCAGGCCGGGTCGAAGGTGACGACATCGTTCTGCTCACCGCCAGCGACGTCGGCGAGGTACTGCGCTCCGGTGGCGCCGCCGAAACCGGCGAGGCGATTCCGAGGGCAACCGCCGACCTCGCCCCGCTCATCGTCTCGCCGGGCAAGGTCATCTGTGTTGGGGTCAACTATCTCGACCACATCGAGGAGATGGGACGAGAGCGGCCATCGGCACCGACCTACTTCGCCAAATTCGATACCGCCCTTATCGGTGCTGCCGACGACATGGTTCTGCCGGCACCCGAGGTCTCATCCCACATCGATTGGGAGGTCGAGCTCACCGTGGTGATCGGAGCGCCGCTGCGGCACGCCTCGGCCTCGGAGGCGCTGGACGCTGTTGCGGGCTACACCGTGATGAACGACGGATCGGTTCGGGACTATCAGCGCCGAACGACCCAGTTTCTCGCCGGCAAGATGTTCGAAGGGCTGAGCCCGCTCGGACCCGTCCTAGTTGGCCGTGACGAACTCGGCGACGGAAGCGGGCTCGAGATCCGCAGCGAAGTCGACGGTGTCGTGAAGCAGCAAAGCTCCACATCGGAACTCTGCTTCAACGTTGTCGACATCCTTCAGGACCTGTCGACGATCACCACCCTGCTCCCCGGTGACGTCATCGCGACCGGCACGCCCGGGGGCGTCGGCGCCGCACGGAACCCACCCGAATGGCTCGGTGACGGTTCGGTGCTTCGCTGCACAATCGAGGGCATCGGTTCGACCGAGAACCGCTGTCGCATCGAGACAGCCCAACGAGCGACGCCCTAAACGGCGAGCCGGAACCCGGCCGTCGATCGCTCGTCAGTCGGCAAGGCGGCGGAGGAGATCGTCGACGATCTCGTCTACCGAACGGTGATCCGTGGGCACCGCCTCGAACCGGGCGTACACCTCCGACCGCTCCGCAAGGAGCGCCGCCACCCGCCCTTCCGGGTCATCGCCGTCAAGCAGGGGGCGGGCGCTGAGCCCATCGGCAACGGCTCGGGCCACGATGGTCGCTGGTGTTGCGGTGAGGCAGAAGATGCGGCCGGCTGCGGACAGCTCATCGGCGACCGTCGGGTCGACGAGCATGCCGCCACCAGTCGAGACCACAAGCTCAGCCTCCCCGGCCAGTTCCCGAGCCAGCGATCGTTCGTGGGCGCGAAACACGGCTTCACCGTGCTCGGCGAAAATCGATGGGATCGGCCCGTGCCGTTCAGAAATCACCTCATCGGTATCGATGAAGCGCCGACGCATCGCCGCTGCGAGCGCCCGGCCAACCGACGACTTCCCCGAGCCCATGAAGCCGGTCAGCACGACATTGTGTTCTGGGTGCGAGCCACCAGACATGATGATGATCGTACGTCCCCACGCACCATCCACCGCCGACCTTTGGGAGCAACGATGACGACCACCCACGCCATACAGATCGCCGAGACCGGTGGGCCCGAGGTGCTCAAGGCTGTCGAGATCTCGGTCGCCGACCCCGGTCCGGGTGAGGCACTCGTCGAGGTCCACGCAACCGGCGTGAACTTCATCGACACCTACCACCGCTCGGGCCTCTACCCGGTCGAGCTTCCGTTCGTGCCCGGCAGCGAAGGTTCCGGCGTGGTGGCCGCCGTGGGCGAAGGCGTGACCGAGGTGGCGGTCGGTGATCGGGTCGCCTGGGTTGGTGTCGGAGCCAGCTACGCCTCGCACGTCGTCGGTGCCGCAGACATGTTCATGCCGGTGCCTGCTTCTATGGACCTCGACGTGGCGGCCGCAGTGCCCCTGCAGGGCATGACAGCGCACTATCTCGTTTCGGACACCCACCCGCTTCGCCCCGGGGAACGCTGTCTGATCCATGCGGCGGCTGGTGGTACGGGCCGTCTCCTGGTCCAGATGGCGAAGATCCGTGGCGCCGAAGTCGTAGCGACCGCCGGGTCAGCGGACAAACTTGAGCTGGCCCGATCCGCGGGCGCCGACCATCTCGTCAACTACGCCGAAGACGATCTCGTCGAAGCCGTTGAAGCCGCCGTCGGACGCGAGGCGATCCATGCGGTCTTCGACGGGGTTGGCGCAGCGACCTTCGATGCGGGCATCCAACTGCTCGCTCCTCGCGGGACCATGGCGACCTTCGGCAATGCCTCTGGCGCCGTTCCCCCGGTGAGCCCACTGGCGCTCATGCCGAAGTCGCTGTTCCTGACTCGACCGACCCTGTTTAGCCACATCGCCACCACGGCCGAGCGTCTTGAACGATGGCGTGAACTCACCGGCTGGATCGAGGACGGGTTGCTCGATGTCCGTGTCGGGCACCGCTTCCCTCGGAGCGCCGCAGCGGATGCCCACCGGGCGCTGGAGAGTCGTTCGACGACCGGCAAGGTCGTGCTGACCAACTGACATCCCCGACCCGTGAGTGGTCGGTGAACGCACGGGTGTTTGATGGGCCATGATGACGTCGTGACCACCTCCTTGATCGCCGAGTTCGACAGGCTGGCTACTCGCCAGTTCTCGGAACTCGCGGCGCCAGGCGTGTGGTGGTCGGGCGCAGAAAAAGTCATGATCGCTTCTGCGGCGCGTGCGGCGGCAGCTGGGCGGCCCGGGCCGCCTGACCTTGCGCCGGCAGCCGCAGAAGCGGCTCGCCGAGTGGCGACCGAGGCGATCTCGATCCGTCGAGACGACATCGAGCGGTGGGTCGCAGCCGGGATGCGGGTCGAGGCCTACGTCGAACTCGTCGGCATCGTGTGCCGAGTGACGACGCTCGACACCGCCAGCTTTGGCCTTGGCCTCGACACGACGAAGCTCCCTCAACCAGGCAGCGGCGACCCCTCCGAAAAGACTGCGGAGGATGTCGCCTACGTCGACGGCTGGGTGCCGACCAATGGCCCTGCATTCCCGCCGACTGCCCTGTCGTCGGTACCCGGCGCAACCGAGCTGATGTTCGACATTCACGGGGTGCTGTATCTCTCGCTCGAACAGATGGGAAGCCACGTCGTGTCACGCGACGGCATGTCGAGAGAACAACTCGAACTCGCCGCATCACGCACCTCGTTCCTCAACGACTGCTTCTATTGACTGCTTGCGCACACATCGATGCTCCGTGCGAGCGTCGAGCACCACGACGGCACATTCGACCCGACCGTGATCGTCGTCGGCGTCGGGCCTTCCGCAGTCGAGGGGACCGACGAGATCCTCGCACTCACCGATGCCGTCGTGATGCGGGACAACGCCGAGTATCCCGATGCCCGGGTTCGAGCCGAGATCCGGTTCGGCCGAGACGGCGCTGACCGGATCGCGATGGTTGCCGCCAACTTTCAGATGATGAACCGACTCCTCGATGCCATCGGTGCGCCGGTCTCCGCTCGGCTGTCCGACCTGGCCGCGGAGATGGGACTCTCGATCCCCGAGCACCTTCGTGAGGATCGTCGCTGATCCAGTGGTTCGGTCCCCTGCCGACGGTTGTGCAACGCTGAGCCCGTGGAACTGCACCAGATCGCTGACCGAATCGCCATCTCCGACTTTCTGACGGCGTACTCCCGCGCTGTCGACACCAAGGACTGGGCTCTGTTCCGGTCGTTGTTCACCGAGGACGCCGAGATCGACTACACCTCGAGCGGGGGGATCGCCGGTGGGGTCGAAGAGGTCGCAACCTGGATGGAAAGCACCATGGCGATGTTCTCCACCACCCAGCACATCATCGCCAACGAGACCGTGGCGATCGATGGCGACACCGCATCGGTGCAGGCCGTGCTGTTCAACCCCATGGTGTTCGAGGGTTCCGACACGCTCTCCTTCACCTGTGGCGGCGGCTACGACCATGACCTCGTCCGCACCGAGGACGGCTGGAAAAGCCGACGGGTCGTCATGACGATGACCTGGACCACGATGGGCGGCTGAGGGTTCGCGATGAGCACACCCTGGGCGACGGTCCCGGAACTCATCGATGATGCAGCCAAGCGCTTCGGCGACCGTGAGGCGATCGCCGACGGCGATCTCAGCTGGAACTTTGCAGAGTTCCGAACCGAGATCCGGCGAGCAGCAGCGGCGCTTCAGGCCAGCGGCATCGAGGCCGGCGACCGCGTCGCGATCTGGGCGCCGAACTGTTGGGAGTGGGCCGTCGCTGCGCTCGGTGTGCATGTCGCGGGCGGCATTGTCGTGCCGATTAACACCCGCTTCAAGGGCCGCGAGGCGGCGTACGTTCTCGAGGCGAGCCAAGCGCGGCTGCTGTTCACCGTCACCGACTTCCTCGAAACCGACTATGTGAGCTTGCTCACCGAAGCTGGCCTCCCGCCCAAGCTCGAAGAGATCATCGTTCTGCGGGGGTCGGTCCCGCCGACGACGGTCTCGTTCGCTGCGTTCACCGCTCGAGCCGATGGGGTCGACGACGGGGCAGTCTCGGCGCGAGCGGCTGCCGTGGCCGGGGATGACCTGTGCAACATCATGTTCACCTCGGGGACCACCGGGGCCCCGAAGGGGGCGATGCTCACCCACGCAGCGACCTGCCGGGCATTCAAGGCGTGGAGCGACGTGATCGGACTCGACCGCGACCGCTACCTGATTATCAACCCGTTCTTCCACTCGTTCGGTCTCAACGCCGGCATTCTCGCCTGCCTGATGACCGGGTCGACGATCCTCCCCCACCCCGTCTTCGATGTTCCATCGGTCATGGCGCGAATCCCCACCGATCGGGTCTCGATGCTCCCCGGCCCACCAGCGATCTACCAGACGATCCTGAACCACCCTGACCTCGACACCTTCGACATGTCGACGCTGCGACTCGCCGTGACCGGCGCAGCTGCGATCCCCGTCGAGATGATCCTGCAGATGCGGGAGCGGCTCGGATTCGAGAAGATCGTGACCGGCTACGGCCTGACGGAAACGACCGGGATCGCCACGATGTGTCGTCACACCGACGACCCAGAAGTAATCGCCACCACATCCGGGCGAGCGATTCCCGACGTCGAGGTACGCATCGTCGACCCCGCGGGGCAGGAAGTCCCACGCGGAGAACCGGGTGAGATCGTGGTCCGGGGCTACAACGTGATGGTCGGCTATCTCGACGACCCAGAAAAGACCGCCGAAACGATCGACGCCGACGGTTGGCTCCACACCGGCGATATCGGTGTCATGGACGATGCCGGCAATATCGACATCACCGACCGGGTGAAGGACATGTTCATCAACGGGGGCTTCAACGCCTACCCGGCCGAGATCGAGAGTCTGATGCTGGCCCACCCCGACATCGGTCAGGTCGCCGTGGTCGGCGTACCCGACGCCCGTCTCGGTGAAGTCGGCTACGCCTTTGTCGTTGCCGCCGCCGGGGCATCCCCTGATCCCGCGGCGATCATCAGTTGGTGCCGAGAGGAGATGGCCAACTACAAGTGCCCTCGCCATGTCGAGGTCATCGAGGCGCTGCCGCTCAACGCCAGCGGCAAAGTGCTGAAGTACGAACTTCGTGATGAGGCCGTCGGCTCGTTGGGCTGAGGGGTCCGTCGCCCAACGCTGTCCCCGATTTCCAACCCTGTGCATGTGCGACCGGACGATTGCCTCGCAGTAGCGTGACAGGGCTCGGTCCAGGGTGATCGACACAACGGCGAGGGAACCATGAGCGACATCTCCACCGACCATTTCGACCGCTGGCGAGAGGACGAGGCGACGGCCGAGGCCATGATTCCCCTCATGGGCCGCCTCTATCGCGAGGCCGACGTGATCCTGTACGTCTTCGGCACCAAGCTCGTGCGCACGTCGATCGACATCATGAAGGCGCACCGATCCGCCCAGAACTTCATCGGGCGCGAACTTTCGGTGCAGGAGACCATGCCGGTGTTGGTGGCACTGATGACGATGCAGCTCGACTCGGCGAAGATCGACATCGGCAAGCTGGCTGCTGGGTTCGCCGCCGCCGACACCGATGATCTCGAGGCATATCTCAACGGTGAACTCTCGAGCATCATGACCGGCCACGGTCGGCTGCTCGAGGAGCCGACCGACGTTGTGCTGTACGGGTTCGGTCGGATCGGACGACTGCTCGCTCGCATCCTGATCGAGCGGGCTGGCTCAGGGGCCAAACTCCGGTTGCGGGCGATTGTGCTGCGACCCCAGAAAGAGAACGACATCGAGAAGCGGGCCAGCTTGCTTCGTCAGGACTCCATTCACGGCCCGTTCAACGGCACCGTCATCGCGGATCCCGAGAACGATCAGATCATCGTCAACGGCAATCCGATCCGGGTGATCTACGCCGAACAGCCGGAGGACATCGACTACACCGACTTCGGTATCCACGACGCGATCGTCATTGACAACACCGGGGCGTGGCGGGACAAGAACGGCCTCAGCCGCCACCTCCAAGCCAACGGCGCAGCTCGAGCCGTGCTGACCGCACCGGGCAAGGGCGAGGTCAAGAACATCATCTACGGCGTCAACCACAACACGCTCTCCGATGACGACACGGTGCTGTCGGCGGCCAGCTGCACCACCAATGCGATTGTTCCGCCGCTCAAGGTGATGAACGACACGTTCGGCATCGTCGGTGGGCACGTCGAGACCGTGCACGCTTACACCAACGATCAGAACCTCACGGACAACTTCCACAAGAAGGAGCGGCGCGGTCGTTCCGCCCCGCTCAACATGGTGATCACCGAGACCGGCGCGGCAACTGCGGTTGTGAAGGCACTCCCCGAACTCGCGGGCAAGCTCACGGGCAACGCCATTCGGGTTCCCGTGCCGAACGTTTCCTTAGCGATCCTCAACCTCACCCTCGAGACAGAGGCGACGGTTGCCGACATCAACTCGGTGCTGCGCAACGCGTCGATGAGCGTGGACCTCGGCGAACAGATCGATTACACGACCTCGACCGAGCTCGTCTCAAGCGATCTGGTCGGCGCTGAACGCACGAGCATCGTCGACAGCCAAGCCACGATCGCCGACCGTGACCGCTGTGTCCTGTACGTCTGGTACGACAACGAGGCCGGATATAGCTACCAGGTCGTTCGTGTGGTGCAGGAAATCGCTGGCCTCGCCTATCCCCGAGTGCCCTGACGGCCACAACATCGACGCTCGGCGTCGGTGACGACCGCCGCTTCTGAGCCCTCTCTGTCGCCCGGCGCAACCTCATCTCGCACGACGAGTTGCCGCTCGGATCGTGCATCACCGGTCGCCAAATCGCGCGACTTTGTGTCCACCAGCCGAGTCTGCGTTCTCAGGACAGGCATGGACGCTGACTACCATCCGTCCCGATGCCGAGTGTGGCCACCGACGCTGAACTCGTCCGCCGGTACCTGGCGGGTGATCAGCGCGCGCTCGGCGATATCTACGAGCGGTACGGCGACCGTGTCTACGACATGTGCTTTGCGATGCTGCGCAGCGCCGACGACGCCGGCGACGCCTACCAAGACACCTTTCTCACCGCCGCCAACAAACTCGGCCAGCTCCGCGACACCGAACGGCTCCGGTCATGGCTCTACTCGGTGGCCCGCAATCAGTGCCGAGCGCGACTGCGAGCACGAAAGCGCTCGACCCCGGTCGATGATGCCGGCGTTGATGTGGCGACGGATGTCGACATGACGGCCGATCTCGGTCGAGACGAGCTCCGAACGCTGATGACCGAGGCAAGCGCCGGCCTCAACGAACGCGAGCGCGAAGTTCTCGAGCTTCATATGCGCCACGAACTTGAGGGCGAGGAGCTCGCCGACGTACTCGGCGTGTCGGTGCAGAACGCCTACAAACTCGTCCAGCGTGTCCGGGATCGGGTGGAGCGGTCGCTGGGTTCCCTTCTGATCGCCCGTCACGGTCGGCGCGACTGTGCCGAGCTCGACGACTTGCTCGCCTCGTGGGATGGCGAGTTCGACCCTCTCTGGCGCAAACGGATCAGTCGCCACATCGATGACTGTTCGACGTGTACTCGTCGTCGGGCCGGCCTTATGGATCCCGGCGGGCTTGCCGGGGCCTTCCCGCTCCAGCCGGTGCCGGATGCGGCGAAGACGGCGTTGCAGGCTGCCCTTCTCGATGCTGCCCGCCCTCGCCACGAAATTCGACGTTGGCGGCGCAACGGCTTCCCGGCCGCGACTCGACGGGTCCCGAAGCTTCTCCTCGGCGTGGTCGCCACCGGCACGCTCTTCGTGGGTGGCCTCGCAGGCGGGTTGGCTGTCGCCGAGTTAGTCGACCAGCCCTCCAGCCAACTCGAGACCGTCGCCCCGGCAACCACGAGCACCCTGCCACCAGCGACCACATCGACGATCGAGGCACCGGCGACCACGACCTTGCCGCCGGCATCAACGACCACCACGACGGTCGCATCAGCAACGACGACGTTGCCGCCTGTCACGACCACCACGTCGTCAACCACCACCATCCCGACGGTGGCTCCTGCCACCACCTCACCACCCACCACGACCGTCGCGCCTTCGTCCACGACGACGACCACCACCGCCGCACCCACAACAACAACCACGACGATGGCGCCGACGTATCCGACCACGCCGACAACAACAACAACGACGACGACGACGACGACCACCACGACAACAACGACGACCACGACGGCGCCAGCTCTCCCTAACGACACCGAGGCGCCACAAATCCGATCCGTCAGCCAGACCCCATCCGGAAAGAACAATCGGGTGTACGAAAAAGGGTGCAGCGGCTCCAATGTCATCGAAGTCACGGTTGACGCCGTCGACAATGTCGCCGTCGACAGCGTCGTCGTCACCTTCACCGACGTTGGCAGTGGCACGATCCCAACCGGCACGCTCAATCTGTTCCCCAACGCAACGGGCCTGTGGACCCGTGCCTTCAGCGTCCCCTACGGGACGCTCCCGGCCGGGGCCGACACCGTGCTCGAGTTCTCGGCGGTTGCCTACGACGCCGCCGGCAACATGAGCACGCGCAAGGAAGCCACTGCCGGCACCTACGTCTTCTCCTGCAGGTGATCTGCTCCCGGCGTCAGACCGGGCGAAAAAACTTTTCGGAAAAGTGTCCAGCGTCACGTCGACGCTCATCTGGACCCTCGAATGGCAGCCAGCCCGGCAGCCCGAACGAGGAAATCCAGAACCATGAACAGCGACGAACCCCTCGCCTACGGAATCGACAAAGCCCGGCTCCGGGTCGGTGCGGCTGCCGGCGTACTCGTGATCGCAGCCGGCTTCACGCTCGGCTCGATCCTGCACACCAATTCATCGGCAGCCGACGAGCAGACCTCATCGGTCATCGATGACACCGTCTCCGGCGACGAAGGGCCGATTACCGGTGACGACGCGAACCCGACCTTCGGCGAGGCCGACATCACGGACTCCACCCCGGTCAACGAAACCATCGGCAACGACGCCAGCCCCGCCCAACCACCCGCAGACAAGGGCACCGTGATCGCCGAGACTGCGGACACTTCGTCGGTAGACGACGCCGCCGCCGCCGAGGGTGACGACACCGGAGATGCCGACAGCGCTGATGCCGGCGACGCCGCCAGCACCGAGGAGCTCGATACCGCCGAGGACGACGACGCTGACGACAACGCTGACGAAGCCGACGCCGGTGACGAAGCGGTCGACACCGAGCCGGCCGCCGAGGAAGCCGAAGAAGCCGCCGACACCGAGCCTGCCGACGCAGCCACCGAGGAAACCGACGAAGCTGCCGACACCGAGCCTGCCGCCGAAGAAGCCGTCGACACTGAGGAGGCAGAAGAGGCCGAGGAGGGCGCTGCAGAAACCGACGACGCAGACGAAGCCGACGACGCAGACGAAGCCGACGACGGTGACGACACAGACGAAGCCGACGACAGCGACGACAGCGACGACGGTGACCAGGGCAACAACGGCAACAACGGCATCGGACACGCCCTTGGCCTCGGGATCGGGCTCGGGCACGGCCCCATCAACCCGCCCGGACCGCCCGGCCCCATCAACCCGCCCGGACCGCCCGGCCCCATCAACCCGCCGGTCCCGCCTGGGCCTCCTGGACCGCCCGGGCCCATCGACCCGCCGGTCCCGCCCGGGCCCCCCGGACCCCCAAGCCCGATCGGTCCGCCGGCACCTGTTGGTCCTCCCGGCCAGATGTGGCTCGACCTCCCCGGCCGCGGCCGCTGATCAACCCATCCTCCAACCCCGGAGACGGAAGCGGCTCGGCCGCTTCCGTCTTCGCGTCTACGATCGAACACATGTTCGATACTCTGAACCCGGAGCAGCAGACGGCGGTCGATCACGTCGGTTCACCCCTCCTCATCGTCGCAGGAGCGGGCACCGGCAAGACGAAAACGTTGGCCGCGCGTGTCGCCCGGATTCTGGAAGACGGTGCCGATCCAAGCCGAGTCCTGCTGCTCACGTTCACCCGACGGGCCTCCGCAGAGATGCTGCGGCGAGTTGCCGCCAGTGGGTCGGGCCGCACCGCCGACCGGGTGTGGGGAGGCACGTTCCACTCGGCCGCGAACCGGATCCTGCGCACCTTTGGCCAGAACGCCGGGCTGTCGCCGGACTTCACCGTCCTCGACCACGGCGATGCCACCGATCTGATGGGGATGGTGAGGACGGAGGAGGGATTTGGCGAGCGCGGAAAGCGCTTCCCTCGCAAGGAGACGGTGGCCAACATTTACTCACGCATGGTGAGCACCCAGGTCAAGCTCGACGTCGTACTCGAACACGACTACCCGTGGTGCGCTGATCACGCCGACGATCTCAAGACGATCTTCACTGCGTACACGGCGAAGAAGCGAGCCAACAATGTGCTCGACTATGACGACATGCTGCTCTTCTGGCGGGCGCTCACGGTCAGCTCTGCCGGCGATGCCCTTCGCGACCTGTTCGAACACATCCTGATCGACGAATACCAGGACACCAATCCCATCCAGGCCGACATCGTGCGGGGAATGTGTCGGCCCGACACCGATCTGGCCGCCGTCGGCGATGACGCCCAAGCGATCTATGGCTTCCGTGCCGCGACCGTCGAGAACATGTGGAACTTCGCCGAGCACTTCCCCGGCGCGACCCGCATCGTGCTCGAGCAGAACTATCGCTCGACGATGCCGATCCTTGCCGTCGCCAACGGTGTGCTCCGTCAGTCCGACGACCATTTCGCAAAGGAACTCTGGTCAACCCGCCCCGAGGGGGTCACGCCCGCCCTGCACATCCACCACGACGAAGGCGATCAATCGACCGCCGTGTGCGAGGCAATCCTCGATGCCCGCGAACGCGGTCTCGACCTTCGAGAACAGGCGGTGCTGTTCCGGAACGGTCACCACAGCGATGGACTCGAGCTCGAACTGACACGGCGCGATGTTCCCTATGTGAAATACGGCGGCCTGAAGTACCTCGAAGCAGCCCATGTGAAGGACCTGCTCGCCCTCCTTCGGATTCTGGACAATCCCGCAGACCAGCTCGCGTGGCACCGCGTGCTGGCCGCCATGGAAGGGGTCGGGCCCGCCACCGTGCGCCGACTTGAGACCGAACTCGGTGTCGCCACCCACGAGGACGACGCGCTCGCTCGGTTCATCGACGGTGCTGGCCGCACCCCAAGCGCTGCCAACCACCAGGCGGCAGAGCTCCGGCTCGCGCTGGCGGACTGCCTCGACTCCTTGAGCCCGGCAGAGCAGGTCGACCGCCTGAAGACCTTCTGCGCTCTGGTCTTCCCGACTCGCTACGACAATGCTGACGCTCGTCTCGCCGACATCGATCAACTGGCGGCCGGTGCAGCCCGCTACTCGAGCCGAAGCCGGTTCCTCACCGAGCTCGTCCTCGACCCACCCTCCAAATCGAGCGACCGAGCCGGCCCGCCTCACCTCGACGACGACTGGCTGACCCTCTCGACGATCCATTCGGCCAAGGGTCTCGAGTGGTGCGGCGTCCATCTCCTCCACGCCGCCGACGGCAACATGCCCTCGGAAATGTCGCTTGGCGACGAGGCTGGGCTGTCCGAGGAACTGCGGCTGATGTACGTCGCACTCACCCGGGCGAAGGACGAACTCACGGTCCATGTTCCCCTTCGGTTCCACGTGAACCGGTTCGCAAGCGACGATCGTCACGTGTACGCCCAAATCAGCCGGTTCCTCGAACCAGTGCGCGAACTCTTTGACGAACGCACGGCTGATGCCGCCGACGACGACCAGCGCGTTGCGTTCAGCACGGTGGGGATCGCCGACGAGGTCGACGCCGGGCTCGCAGCGCTCTGGGATTAATCCGAGCCCTCATGTCGTCGCTACCTTCTGCAGCATGGCCTACATCAAGACTGCGTCCGTGACCCGAGACATCGCCGCTGACCCGATGACCGTCTGGTCGGCCGTGGCCGACATCACCCGCATGGGTGAGTGGTCACCCGAGGTCGAATCGTGTGTCTGGCAGGACGGTTCAAGCGAACCTGTTGCCGGCGCACGATTCGATGGCCACAACCGCAACGGTGACCGCACGTGGAGCACGCACGCCGAGGTCTCCGCCGCGGAACCGGGCGTGAGCTTCCACTTCAAGGCGCTCTTTGGCGAGCACGACTACCACTTCGCGAACTGGCACTACGACTTCGAGTCCATCGAGGGCGGCACTCGGGTAACCGAGAGCTGGGAGGATCTCCGCCCGGACGACATCATCGCAGCGTCGAGTGGCATGTCTGGCGTTGAGGACCGAGCCCCACACAACACGGCGGGCATGGAGGAAACCCTTGCCCGAATTGCCGCCGCGGTTGAGGGGTGATCAGAGGCTCAGCGTCGTCCCGCCGTCGACCTTGAGGATCGTCCCCGACATGTAGGTGTTGGTGACGCACGCCATCACCGCATGGGCGCAGTCCTCTGGGGTGGCTGAGCGCTTTGCTGGCACCGTGGCGCTGATCCCTGCGTGCAGATCGTCCCAGTCCGAGGTCCACGGCGTAGCGACCAACCCGGGAGCGACGGCATTGCAACGCACCGGTCCATGGAATTTGGCGAGATCCTCGGTCAATGAGTTGAGTGCCGCCTTGGCCATGCCGTAGGCAACTGACGAACCGAGCGGTCGAAGCCCTGCGATCGACGTCACATTCACAATGCAGCCATCGGTCTGCTTGAGATGCGGCATGGCGGCCTTGCACATCCACCAGGTGCCATAGACGTTGACCTCGATCGTCTTAAACAGGATGTCGTTGGTGAGCGCGTCGTGATCAGCGTGATTGACCCGGGTCGTCCATCCAGCATTGTTGATGAGGATGTCGAGTTTGCCGAATCGCTCGACGGTGTCGGCAATGAGTCGCTGGCACTGTGCTTCGTCGGAGATGTCCCCCTGGAGGTAGTGCCCTTCGATCGGGAGCGCAGCAGCAACGGCCCGTCCGGCCTCAACCGATGTCGAGGAATTAACAACGACACTGGCCCCCTCCCCCGCCAACGCATGGGCCGTTGCCTCGCCGATCCCGCTCGACGATCCCGTGACCAACGCAACCTTGCCGTCGAGTACTCCCATTGCCCCTCCCTCGGTGGATCGCCGCACCGTACACGCCATCGCCCCACCGGGGCGGCTCGACCGAGCGCCGCTCCGCCCTAGCGGCCTGAGTCACACAGTGCGAACCAGGCGGGGTCGGCCTCGGGGAGGAGACCAAGGGCGCCTTTCAGCCTGAGGATCCGTTCGGCGCTGGCACGAACGGTGGATGCGAAGGCTGGGTCGTTCACCATTGCGGCAACGATGGCGTCGATGGTCGCCTCACCTCCTCGCGCATCGACGAAGAGGGCGAGGTCGGCACCAGCTCGCAGCGCTGCGAGTGCCCGCTCGGGCACGCCCAGGTCGGCACCCACGCCCCGCATGGCGAGGAGATCGTCGGTGACGACGACCCCTCGATAGCCGAGGTCCTGACGCAGCCAGCCGCTGACGATCGTTGATGAAAAGACGGCGGAGACACCGTCGTCGACATCGGGGTAGCGGATGTGCCCCACCATGACGAGTGGTGCCGATGTTGCCTCGTAGGGCATGGCGCCGAAATCTCGCCACTCAGCGGGGCTATTGGCCGAGAACGAGTCGGCGAGGTGGGGGTCCTCAGGGGTCGAACCCTGGTTGGGGAAGTGCTTCAGTGTCGGAGCGACACCGGCGGCACAGTGCCCTTCGACGAGCGCGGCGGTGATGGCACCGACCACATCCGGATCGGCACCGAAGGAACGGTTCTGGCGAGCCATGTAGAACCGGTCGCCGACATCAACGTCGGCGACGACGCCGAAGTTGACATCGACACCGAGATCGCTGAGCCCAGCTGCGAAGGCCTGCGCTGACGGCGCCAGCCCGACCGTGGTCGTACCCGGCTCGGCCATGTGGTTCGCTTCGAGCGTCGCCGCTCCCGGGAGCGGAGTGATCGGAACCCGGAGTATCTGCGTGCCTGGTTCCGCATCAGTTGCGACAAACGGTGCGACGGCGCAAGCGTCAGCGGCACGACGCAGCTCGGTGATTGCACTGCGGGCGGCGTCCGGCGAGGAGATCGGTGACCAGTTCTGCGAGCTGTCGGTCACAAAGACACCCCCGACGCACACACTTCCCACCGCATTGAGCAGCCCGTCGCTTACCGAGCCGGCTGCGCCGAAGATGACGAGTTGTTGTGCCAGGGAACGATCATCGAGGCGCGACAACACGTTCTCGATGGCCACGATGTCGGGCGGTACGGTCGTCGTGGTCGTGGTCGACGTGGTGGATGTCGTCGTGGAGGTGGTCGTCGTCACGATGCTGGTCGTGGGCGCCAAACTCGTCGTGCTCACTGATGCTGGGGCAGGCTCCGTCGACTCGTCGGTTCCGGTTGTGCACGCCACGGTCACCAAACCGAAGGACAGGGCTGCAGCGAGTGACAGACGAAGCATCAGCAAGGGCCGAATCAATGACCGTGCGGTGATCAGAAGATGGTGTAGCCACCGTCGACGACGATGGAATCACCGGTGTGATAGGTCGCCGTCGGGTCAGCGAGAAAGACACCGGCGGCGCCCATCTCGTCGGGGTCGGCCCAGCGGCGAACCGGCGTCCGCTGAAGTGTGGCCTCGCGGAACCTGTCGTTTGCGTAGCCGAACTGGGCGAGTTCGGTGATCGTCCACCCCGGCAGCAAGGCGTTCACCCGGATCTGGTATCGGGCCAGATTGACGGCAAGTGCTCGGGTGAAGCCGAGCAGAGCCGTCTTGCTGGTGCCGTAGGCCTCGTTGCCGGCGGCGCCGTGAATCGCCGAGGTCGACGAGGTCGCCACGAGGGATCCACCTTCCCCGTGCTCGATCATGTGGTTCGCCGCAGCCCGAAAGAGGAGGAACACGCCATCGAGGTTGGTGGCCATCACCCGCCGCCACTCGTCGAGCGAGACGTCGGGAAACCGGGCGCCGCTGCCGCCCACACCGGCGTTGGCGAACACCGAGTCGATACGCCCACCGGCGAGTTCAACCGATGCGACAAAGCCAGTTTCGACGGCCGCCTCATCGGACGCGTCGACAACGAGCGCATGAGCCGCAACGCCAAGGGCACGCAGATCGGCCTCAGCCTGCTCGTTCTTCTCCGCACTGCGGCCCCACACGATGATGTCGGCCCCGGCCTTGGCGCAGGCCCGGCCAATGCCGAGCCCGATACCACCGTTCCCGCCGGTGATCAGCACGGTGCGTCCTGAAAGATCTGCCATGGCCGGATCGTAGGACGGACGGGGTGCGGACGTCAGTCCGCAGTCTCAGCAGGTACGGTCGGCTGATGGCTCCCGGTCCGCTCCAGCTCTCGTTCGTGCGTTCGTACGTCGACATTGACGACCTGCCGTACGTCAACGCCGAGGTTGCCTTCGTCGGGCGCAGCAATGTCGGGAAGTCCTCGTTGCTGAACGCGCTCGCTCAGCGGAAGAACCTGGCCAAGACCTCCAAGACCCCCGGCGCGACCCGGCTGATGAATGCGTTCGAACTTGCCCCCGAGAACTCCGGGCGCTGGCTGATGGATCTGCCGGGCTACGGCTTCGCCAAGGTGTCGAAAGCCGAGCAAGCGAAGTGGGCCACGATGCTCAGCACCTATATCGAAGAGCGGGAGAACCTGGTGTCGGTGATCCTCCTGATCGACGGCGCCGTCGGTCCCACGGCGCTCGACCTCCAGACGGTCGAGTGGCTCGAGAGCCTTGAGCGCCCGATCACCTATGTCGCAACCAAAGCCGACAAGGTCAAACCGTCGAAGTCGAAGAAGCGGCGAACTGAATTGACCGAGAAACTCGGCGTCGCCCGCAGCGAGGTGACCTGGGTGAGTGCCGACAAGGGCACCGGCATCCCCGAACTTCGAGCAACCGTCCGCCATCTCCTAGGAGCCTCATGACCTCGATCAGCCGTCTCCCGTTTGGATCCACCGGCCACCAGAGCAGCCGTCTGATCTTCGGAGCCGCGGCGCTTGCCGCGATGAGCCAGAGCCGGGCCGATGCCACGCTCCAAACCGTCCGCGACTGCGGCATCAACCACATTGATACGGCGGCGTCGTACGGCGAAAGTGAGCGGCGACTTTTCGATTTTCTCGAAGACCACCGCCACGAGTTCTTTCTCGCTACCAAGACCGGGGAGCGATCCGGCGACGCAGCACGGGCTCAGTTGGAACAGAGTCTTGAGCGTCTGGGTGTCGACCGGGTCGACCTCATCCAACTCCACAACCTCGTCGAACCGCACGAGTGGGAGACCGCCTTCGCCCCTGACGGTGCCGTGGCCGCTCTGTTCGCTGCCGTCGACGAGGGGTTGGCTGGCGCGGTCGGCGTGACCGGGCACGGTCTCCGGATCCCATCCATGCATCTTCGCAGCCTGGCCGAAGCCCCGTTTGCGTCAGTCCTGTTCCCCTGGAACCACAGCCTCGCCCAAGACGCCGGCTTCGAGCGCGACGTCACAGCGCTCACCGATCTGTGTGTCGAGCGCGGTATCGCCATGCAGACGATCAAGTCGGTCAGCCGTCGGCGATGGAGCCCTGACCATGACGGGGCCCGGTTCAGCTGGTACGAGCCACTCCCGCCCGGGGACGCGTTCCGTCGAGCGGTCGAGTTTGTGCTCTCGGACCCGCGGCTGTTCCTCAATACGTCGAGCGACGCCCGACTCCTTGAGGCAACCGTTGCGGCCGCTCGAGGGCACAACGGCTCCACCCCGGAGCCAGCCGAACTCGAACACGACCGCGACGAACACGGGATCACCCCGCTCTTCGACGGGGACCTCCTGGAACGGATCTGAACCGGGCGGGCGCAACAGCGCCCTGCGGGGTGGTCAGTCGATGACCATCTGCGCCATCAGCGCAGCCTTCTCTTCATCGAAGGTGTCGAGATCCATCTGGCCATCGTCATAGCGACGGTGCAGGTCGGCGACCCGCTCCATGATCTCCTCGTTCGACAGGCGAGGTCCGTCGAGCTCTTCCTCTTCTTCGAGCTCGAGCTCGTCCTCATCGCCCTTTTCGAGGCGCTTCTCGCGCTTCGCCGCAGCCTTCGCCTTCTTGGCCATGTCGCGCTGACGCTTCGCGAAACTGGATCGACCGGTAGCCATGGCAACCTCCTCCTCGTCTCGACCTTGGGGGGCACTCCGTGGTGACCGCCGTTCGACCGTAGCTGATCGCACCCTCTTTTCCGACGTGACCAGCGTCGCTGATTTCACAGCGGTCCGCAGCCTCACCTCGCCGACGATCTGGGTTCGTCGACCGGCCGAGCGGTAGCGTCGTCGCGATGGACATCCACAACAAGCCCGACGTGACCATTCCCGATGGCGCCCCTCCAACCGACCTCCAGATCGAGGACCTTGTCGAGGGTGACGGCCCTGAGGCCGGCGCCGGTATGCAGGTCACCGTCGACTATGTCGGGTTCAGTTGGTCAACCAAGCGCGAGTTCGACGCCTCGTGGAATCGAAACGACACCTTCACCTTCGGACTCGGTGCCGGCCAGGTCATTCAAGGCTGGGATCAGGGGGTCCAAGGCATGAAGGTTGGCGGTCGGCGGCGACTGACCATTCCGCCGGACATGGGCTACGGCCAGTTCGGTGCTGGCGGGGTCATTGGTCCGAACGAAACTCTCGTCTTCGTGGTCGACCTCCGCTCGGTGGGCTGATCCAATGCCCGGGTGGATCGCCGATCCCGACACCTATGTCGACGGACCGCCCCACGAGCGGTTCGACGAACAACGACGGCGTGAGCCTGTCACCTGGGTCGAGATGGACGACGAGCCTGGCTACTGGGCGGTGCTTCGCCACGAAGACGTTGTTCGCGTCGCCAAGCACAGCGAGATCTTCTCCGCATCCGAAGGCGGGGTGGTGGTCGAAGACCTCGACCCGGTATCGCTCGAGAACATGCGCGACATGTTGCTGGCGATGGATCCACCCCGGCACACGGCCTACCGCAAACCGGTTGCGCCCGAGTTCAAGGCGCGAGTGATCGCCGGGCTCGAGGAGCGGGTCCGCACGATCACCCGAGAGATCCTCACCCAGGCCCATGCCTCGGGCCCGGAACTCGAATTCGTTCACGATGTGTGCGCCAAGCTGCCGAGTCGGGTGCTGGGCGAACTCATGGGGCTTCCGGCCGAGGACCTTCCGACCATTCACGCGCTGGCGGAGCGAAACAGTGGCGGGCAGGATCCCGACCTCGCCGATCCATCCGAACGGGGTTCGTCGAGCATCGAGATGGCGATGTACGCCATGCAGTTCGCCGCCGCCCGTCGCGAGACGGAACCGCAGGGGGATCTCACCGACCTGCTGCTCGGCGAGGAGTTCGATGGAAAGCAGATGACCGACATCGACTTCGGTCGGTTCTTCGTCCAACTCGTCACCGCCGGTAACGACACGACCCGCACCCTGCTGTCATCCGGGATGCTCGCCCTGCTTGAGCATCCCGGGTCGCAGCTCGACCTCCGAAACAACCCCGCAGCGATCCCTGCGGCCGTCGAGGAGATGCTTCGCTGGGCCAACCCGCTTCACTACTTCCGCCGCACCGCAATCGCCGAAGCTCACCTCGGGGGAAAGCAGATCCAACCCGGTGACAAGGTCGCGATGATCTACACCGCAGCCAACCGCGACCCTGACGTCTTCGACAATCCGCACGCCTTCGACATCACGCGCAATCCCAACCCGCACCTGTCGTTCGGCATCGCAACCCACTTCTGTCTCGGTGTGCACCTGGCCCGCCTCGAGGGACGGGTGTTCTTCGAGGAGGTGTTCCGCCAGTGGGGTTCGATCGAACGTGCGGGGACACCAACCCGCCAGCGGTCGAATCTCAACAACTCGCTGAAGTCCCTGCCGGTCACGGTTCACTGAACGTCCGCCCAGGCACCCGCAGTCGCGTCGGAGCGGCCCGGGGTCCAGCCGCTAGACGGGCGTTGAGGCGCTCGGTAGCGTCCTGCGCCACCCACGAACCAGGAGCCATCCGATGGAAATCTCACTCGCCGGGAAACGCGCCTTCATCACCGCCGGCGGCGACGGGATGGGCCGGACGACGGCACTCACCATGGACCGACTCGGCGCCAAGGTCTTCACGTGCGACATCGACCCCACGGGCCTCGAAACCCTTCCCGACTCGATTACGACGTGGCGCTGCGATGTGACCGACTCAGCGGCACTCAACGCCATCTTCGACGAAATCCTCCCGGACGGACTCGACATTCTCGTCAACAACGCCGGCATCGGAGGGCCAACCAAGCTGGTCGAGGACATCACCGACGAGGAATGGGACCTCTGCATGAGTGTGGGGATCGACGCCCAGTTCTATTGCGCCCGTCGCGTCGCCCCCGTGTTCAAAGCGCAGCAACACGGCGTGATCATCAACATGATCTCCGCGGCCGGAATCATGGGGTACCCGGGCCGGTCACCCTATGCCGCGGCGAAATGGGCGGCCGCCGGGTTCACCGAAACCCTGGCCATGGAGCTCGGCCCCGACAACATCCGCGTCAACGGCATCGTCCCGGGCAATGTGAACGGCGCTCGCATGGAATGGGTGATCGCCAACCACGCCGAACTCCAGGGTCTTGATCCTGAGGAAGTCCGCCGGTCCTACGCCCTGGGAACCTCGATGCAGTGCTACGTCGATCCCCAGGAGATCAGCGACCTGATCATGTTTCTCGTCAGCGACTACGGCCGCCACATTTCGGGTCAGATCATCGCGGTCGACGGCAACACCGAGACGCTCTGGCCTCGCTCGTAGCAACCACCCGTCGCTAGTCCCGAGGATGCTTCTGCTTCTTCAGGATCCGGGCCCGCTCACCAGCATCAAGCACGGTCTTGCGGATCCGGACCGACTCGGGGGTCACTTCGACACACTCGTCATCGGCAATCGACTCGAGGGCCTGCTCCAAGGAAAACACCTTCGGTGGGGTCAGGCGGATGGTGTCGTCTGATGACTGGGTCCGGATGTTGGTCTTCGCCTTTTCCCGGCAGATGTTGACATCCATGTCTTCGTTGCGTGAGTTCTCTCCGACGACCATGCCCTCATAGACCTGCTCGCCGGGGGCGACATACAACGCCGTGCGTTCCTGCAACGACTGGATCGCATAGCCGGTGCTCTGGCCGAGACGATCCGCAACGACGCTGCCTCGCTCGCGGGTGCGAATCTCGCCAGCCCACGGGGTCCACCCCTCGAAGACGTGATGGAGCATGCCGGTGCCTCGGGTCTCCGTGAGGAACTCGGTCCGGAAGCCGATCAGTGCTCGGGCCGGCACGACATAGTCGAGACGAACCCAGCCCGTGCCGTGGTTCGACATGTTCTCCATGGTCGCCTTGCGAGCCCCCAGCAACTGGGTAACCGCACCCACGTGCTCTTCGGGGACGTCGATGGTGAGTCGTTCAGTTGGTTCGTGGAGCGTGCCGTCAATCTCCTGGGTCAGGACTTCGGGTTTCCCAATCGTCAGCTCGAACCCTTCACGACGCATCGTTTCGACGAGCACAGCGAGCTGGAGTTCGCCGCGACCTTGCACTTCCCACGCATCGGGGCGTTCGGTCGGCAGCACGCGAATCGAGACATTGCCGATCAACTCGGCATCGAGGCGGCCCTTGATCAGGCGGGCAGTAAGCTTCTCGCCCTCGTGACCGGCGACCGGCGAGGTGTTGGTGCCGATCGTCATCGACAGCGTCGGCTCGTCGACGGTGATCGTGGGGAAGGGCCGAGGGTCTTCCCGATCGGCCAGGGTGTCACCGATCGTGACGTCCTCGATGCCCGAGACCCCGATCAGCTCTCCCGGGCCGGCCTCGTCGACATCGACCTGATCAAGCGCCTCGGTGACCGTCAGGGTGCCGATCCGAGCCGATTCGATCGTGCCGTCGCTCCGGCACCAGGCGATCGCCTGCCCCTTCCGGATCGTGCCGTGCTCGACCCGGCAAACCGCGAGCCGTCCCACGTACGGCGAGGCATCGAGGTTGGTGACCCACGCCCGCATCGGGTGCTCGGGATCGTGCTGAGGGGCAGGGACGGTCTCGAGCAGGGTCTGGAACAGCGGCTCCATGTCCGAGCCTGGAACCTCGGGATCGAGCGTGGCCTTTCCTTCGCGAGCGATCGTGTACACGATCGGAAAGTCGATGTCGTCTTCGTCCGCATCGAGATCGAGGAACAGTTCGTACACCTCGTCGACGACCTCAGCGATCCGGGCGTCAGGTCGATCGATCTTGTTGATGACCAGGACGACCGGCAGTTCGAGTGCAAGTGCCTTGCGGAGCACGAAGCGGGTCTGTGGCAGCGGGCCCTCACTCGCATCGACGAGCAGGACGACACCGTCGACCATCGTGAGCGCCCGCTCGACCTCACCGCCGAAGTCGGCGTGACCCGGCGTATCCACGATGTTGATCTTGTGTTCGCCGTACCGGACCGCCGTGTTCTTGGCGAGAATCGTGATGCCCTTCTCGCGCTCGAGATCCATGGAGTCCATGACCCGATCGGTGAGTTCAGCCCCTTCGCGAAAGGCCCCGGCCTGGCGCAGCAGGGCATCGACAAGGGTGGTCTTGCCATGGTCGACGTGGGCGATCATCGCCACGTTCCGAAGGTCGTCGCGACGGATCACGACGACGACGATATCGACCCGCGTGAGCCAGCCCTCCGGGTCGTGGCTCACGTCACCCCAACCCGCCTCCTAGGGTGACCGTGATGAGATCGAGCGTTCCCGCCCGCAGGCTGTGGCTTGCTCTCCTGGGTGCAGCGCTGATGAGCGCGGCGTGTGCCGAGATAACCCCCGACGAGCTCGCATCCCGCTACCACGCCAAGCCGGAAACGCTGTCGGCGCCGAGCTCCACCCTCGCACCAACCGCCTCCGACACCGTCGACAACATCTCGTCGCCGGACGGGCGCCCACCTCGAGCGGTTGCGCTCACACCACAGTTCGGATCGTGCTCGTTCGATCCCGGTGGCTATGACGTCGACTGCGGCATGATCGTCATTCCGAGCGAGACCACCGGCATCGAACCGATCGAACTCGCCTTCGCTCGGTTCAATGCGACGGGGACAGCGCCGGTCACGGACCCGGTGGTGTATCTCCATGGCGGTCCGGGCGGTGCCGTGCTCGCCGAGGCCTCCGGATTCGCCCGAACGATCGTCGAGCCCTTCATCGAGGACCGCGATGTCATCCTCTATGACCAGCGGGGCGCGGGCGAGTCAAGCCCCCTGCCCGAATGTGTTGAGGCGTGGGATCTCGATGATCTGTTCTTCGGCTCGAATGCGCCCCATACGGAACTCCGGGACGACTACACGGAAGCCCTGTCCGCCTGCGCAACGCGGGTCACGGACCGCAGCACCATCGCCTTCACCGAATACGCCAGCGCAACCCATGCCGACGACTTCCTCGATCTCGTGCGAGCCCTCGGCTACGAGACCGTCAACGTGTACGGCAACAGCTACGGCACCCGACTCGCCCAGACGATCATGCGTGACCACCCCCAGCCGGTCCGCAGCGTGATTCTCAGCGGTGTCTATCCGATCGAAGCCAACCTCATCGGCTCCACCCCAGCCGCCTTCGAGTCGGCGTTCGCCGCCATTGCCGAAGGGTGTCTCGCCGTGCCCAGCTGCGCTGACGACCTCCCTGACCCGGTAGCCACCCTGCGGGACACCGTGGCTGCGCTCGATGCGAACCCGCCAACGTTCGACATCCCGTTCGATGACGTGTCGACCTTTCCGTTCGTCCTCAGCGGCGACGATCTCATCAACATCCTGCACGGCCTCCTCTACGGGATCGATGGGGCCGCCATGATCCCCGACCTCCTCATCGATCTCGACGCAGGTGACGTCGACCGACTCGAACGGATCGCCCCCGACGGCATCTACAACACGTCCGATGTCGGGGGCTACCTCGGGGTGCAGTGCCGTGAGGAGGTGCCCTTCACGACCGAAGCCGAACGAGAGCGGGCCGACCGAGACGAGTCGATCTGGGAACGCATCAACCTTCCACCTGGCCTGCTGAGCGCTGACCTCATCGAGGTCTGCGACGCCTGGGCCCCGTTCGGTGTGGCCGATCCGCTCGAGAACGAACCGGTCACCTGGACACAGCCAACCCTGATCCTCTCCGGCGGTTTTGATCCGATCACCCCACCCGAGTGGGCCCGAACGGTCGCCCGCCGCCTCCCGAATGCGGCACTCGCCTTCTCCGCCGATCGGGGGCATGACGCCGACGAGGGCGACTGTGCGATGGGCTTGATGGCCTCGTTCGTCGACTCACCGAATCCGTCGCTCGACACCAGCTGCACCCTCGAATTCGACGTTCCCTTCGTCACCACGACGAATGTTCGGCAGCAGGACCGCAACCGCATTGTGTTGGCGGGCTCGGTCTTCGACATCGACCCCGGTCCCGAGACCGAATGGATCGACATGCTGTTGCCCGACTGGGAGTTCGACTTCTACGAGGACGAGGAGGCCTATTGGCGAAACCTGGACACCTACGACAGCACGCTGATTGTGCTCCGTTCCGGCCCCTTCGATCCTGACGAGTTGACCTGGTACCTCCCCTTCGAGACAACGTCGCTCACCTTTGCAGCCACAGATCTGCCCACCAGTGTCGGTGCCGGCTGGATCCGGTCGAAGGCTGACACCGTCTCCTACGACATCGTGTCGTACGTGTCGACGGGCACTCCCGAGATGAACATCTCCGTCATCGCCCGGCCCGAAGACCTCGACGAACTCGAGAAGACGGCGGTGATCCCGATGGTGAACTCGGTGCCGACGAGCTGACCAGGCGCGGCTGGCGGTACCGGTCACCCGACGCGATGCCGCCCCCATTTTCAGCCTGCTGTGGCACGATCAAGTCATGAGTGACCAGGTCTCCGCCTCGGAAGTTTCCGAGATCATTGATCCACCTGCCGCCGACGCCACTGGTGAGCCGCAACAGGCAACGGTGTCGGATCCAGCGAAGCTGATTCGGCTCGGCACCATGGTCCAGACGCTGATGGCCGAGGTGCGCGATGCGTCGACCGACGAGGAGAGCCGGCAGATGCTGGCGCGGATCCACCGCGAGACGGTCGAGGAGCTCGGCACGGTGTTGTCAGCCGATCTCATGGACGAACTCACCGAGTTCACCGCCTGCTGCGACGAGGACGGTGTGCCGACCGAAGCCGAGCTCCGTGTCGCGCAGGCTCAACTCGTGGGGTGGATGCAGGGTCTCCTGCAGGGTCTCCAGGCCTCGATGGCACAGCAACACGCAGCTGCGGCGATGCAACTCCAGCACATTCAACGGGCACGCGAGACCCCGGGACCGGTGGCCCGGCCGCCGCGCGGCTCAGGCTTGCCGGAGCAGACGGGGACCTATCTCTGACTATTCGGTGATCGTCGAGAGCCCGCCGCCGACAGGAATCACCGCGCCGGTCACGTAGGCGCCAGCCGCCGAGGCGAGGTAGATCGCCACACCCGCCATGTCATCGGGCATCCCGATGCGACCCATCGGGACGCCATCGGCGATCGCTGCGCGCGAGTTCGGGTCGTTGAGGGCGAAGGCCATCATGTTCGAGTCGAATGGGCCGGGAGCGATGGCGTTGACCGTGATGTGATCCGACGCCAGTTCCTTGCCGAGATGGCGGGTCAACATGTGCACGGCGGCCTTGGACGACGAGTACGAGAAGGTGTCCATGCCGGGCGGTGTCAAACCATTGACCGAGCCGGTGTTGATGATGCGGGCGGGATCGTCGGCCGAACCGGCCGTCCGCAGGAGCGGGAGAAGCTTCTGGCTGAGAAAGAAAACGCCGCGCACATTGACGTTCATGACCTTGTCCCAGCCACCCGGCGAGAACGACTCGAGCGGCTCGCCCCAGGAGGCACCGGCGTTGTTGCACAGAATGTCGAGCCGATCCCAACGCTGGCCGACCTCGGCGGCGAGATGGTCAAGGCCTTCGTCGGTGGACAGATCGGCGGGGATGCCCTCGATGTTGCCCTTGGCCGACAGCCGCTCGACAGCTTCGGCGACCTGGCTCTCCTTCCGGGCCGAGATGATGACGTCGGCGCCGGCGTCCAGGAGTCCTTCGGCGATCATGGCGCCGATCCCCCGGCTGCCGCCGGTCACGACCGCTCGCTTTCCTTCCAGTCCAAACAGTGATTGCAGGCGGCTGGTGTCCATGGTCTCCCCCAGGATCCTTGGTGATGAGCCGCCATCATGCACCGGCGAACCCGACGGCACCACCCCGGCATCGGAGGCTGATGATGACGCAGGACGGATGGCGATCGCAGGGGCGACGGATCGAACGGTTCGGTCTGACCTCAGCTGACGCGTTCGCCGTACATCTCACCGAGACAATCGGCCAGCAGTTCGAGTCGTTCGCCGTCAGGCCCCCGGAAATAGATCGACGACTCGTGTTCGAAGTCGATAGGAATCCCGGCGGCCTCAAGCTTGGCCTGGAGGTGGGCCTGTTTCTCTTCGGTCACCGAGATGGCGAGGTGGTGCATCGAGCCGAGCACTTCGGCGTAGGGCCCGAGGTCGAGCCCTGGAAAGTCGAAGAAGGCAAGCAGGTTACCGTTGCCGATATCGAAGAAGAAGTGGGTGCTGCCGGCGTAATCACGGTTCTCGAACAGTTCGGTGAGCGGGAACTCAAGGAGGTCCTGGTAGAAGGCGATCGTCCGCTCGACGTCCGACGACAGCAGGGCCAGGTGGTGAACACCACGAGCCGAACTCTCGGGTCGGTTGTCGTGGAGGTGTTTGGCTCGAAGCTGGTCCCACTCACTCGACCGGTCGGCATCGTCTCCATGGTCAGTGAGGGCGTGGAAGCGGGGTTCGGTGGGGGCGGCCATGCGCCAAGTATTTCAGATTTGAACTACCTGGACAACCTCGGCTCATCACCGAATTCGTGCCATCCGGCGGTACTGATGCAGCAACGACCGTTCGAAGGCGTCATCGGTGCGGGCAATGATCCCGGCCACCACGCCGAAAACGAAACCAGCCACGTGCGCCACCCAGGCAATGCCGGCATCGTCCCCGATGTAGAACTGGCTCACGAACCACACGATGAGCAGCGCGATGGCCGGAATCCTGGGCCAGATCGGGATAAACGCCAGCAGAATCACCGTGCGGACACGAGCCCAGGGGAACCACACGAGATAGGCACCCATCACCCCTGCGATCGCGCCCGACGCGCCGACGAGCGGCACCGTCGAGTCCACCTGGACCAGCACATGGGCGGCGGTCGCCACGACACCGGCAACCAGATAGAAGAGCAGGTAGGTGAAGCGTCCCATCTGGTCCTCGACATTGTTGCCAAAGATCCAGAGGAACAGCAGGTTGCCGATCAGGTGCACCCACCCGGCGTGCAGGAACATCGACACCACCACGGCACCCCAGATGTTCTTGTCTGGGAACGGCGACAGCGCCGAACCGGCGCGGTGCTCACATGCCGTCGCGTCGCCGTCGACCACCGTTGCACTGATCTCTGAGATGGTCAGCGGCCGTCCCTCGCTCAGCTCACACGGAATCGCGGCTCGCTCAAAGGTGAAGGTGATGTCGTCGATCGTCTCCTGCTCGGTCGGAACGTCGAGACTGCGACTTCCCGACGGTTGGACAACAAGGAACACCGCCAGGCACGCCACGACGAGGCAGAACGTGACGATCGGTCGACGCAGGGTCGGGTTGTGATCGCGGATCGGGATCATGAGTGATCCGTCCGCTCGGGCCGAACATCATGTCGGCCCGCGACGTTCACACCGGCTCCCACGACCAGCGCCGAGCGGCGTCGACACCGAAGATCCGGACTTCTGTTCCGTCAGCGGTGAACACCGCATCGGCCGGTTCGACATCGGCATCCGCGCGCCGAGTCAGGCGGATACGAGCCGAGGCACGCTCCACGCCATAGTGATCGGCCCCGTGGTGAGCCACGAACCCTTCGAGACGGTCGAGCACATCCAGCTCATGGAAGAGTTCGGCCACCACCTCAAGGGCATAGGGCGCATTAAAGACACCGGCAGCCACCTTGGCCGATTCCTTGGCGCTCAACGGATGCGGCGCAGAGTCAGTGCCGTAGAAGAAGGACGGATTTCCCGACGTAGCCGCCGCCACGATCGCCAGCCGCTCCTCACGAGAATTGATGACCGGCTTGCAGTAGAGGTGGGGACGCATGCCGTTGGCGAGAAGGTCCGACCGGTCACAGGTCAGATGGTGCGGTGTGATCGAACCGCCCACTTGGGGGTGGTCCTGGACGATGTCGAGACCGGCTCGGGTCGAGATGTGCTCCACCGTGACTCGAAGCTCAGGGATCTGCTCGACCACCGGCAGAAGCTGCTTCTCGATGAAGTCGGCCTCGCGATCGAACAGATCGATCGCTGGGTCGGTCGACTCGGCGTGCACGAGGAGGGGAATCCCGGCGCCGGCCATCGCCTCCAACACAGGGCGATACCCGAGTAATGACGCCCCGCCCGCTGCGCTGTTCGTGGTCGCCCCCGCCGGGTAGTACTTCGCTCCGAACACGATCCCATCGGCAGCGCCTGCGATCAGGTCGGCAGTGTCGAGTTGATCGTTCAAATACAGCACCATCACCGGTGTGAAGTCGGCGCGTGCATCGGGCCCGGCGGCGGCAAGGATCCGTTCGCGGTAGGCCGCCGCGGCCGCAGTAGAGGTCACCGGCGGAACGAGGTTCGGCATGACGACCGCATGGCGGAACACGTTGGCAGTGAAGGGCGCTACCGCGTCGAGCATCTCGTCGTCACGCAGATGGACGTGCCAGTCGTCGGGTGCGTCGATCTCGAGAGAGACGGCACCGCGCTCATCTGGGCTCATGCGCCGAACTCCTCTCGGTAGGCATGGATCCGGTCAAGGATTTCATCATCGAGCACGACACGCCCGTCGATCTCTCGGCCGTGAAGATGACTGACGATGTCGTCGAGGGTAACGATCGCCCGAGTCGTCATGTCGAAGTCGACGGCAACCTGGGCGAGGCCGGAGAGATCACCGGTGCCGCGTTCCTGACGGTCAGCGGACACGATTAACCCGACGACGTCGACATCGGCGTGGGCCTGCAGAAGCGGAACGGTCTCGCGGATCGAGGTGCCAGCGGTGGTGACGTCCTCGACGATCAGGACTCGGTCGCCATCCTTGGGCAGCGCACCGACGAGAACCCCTCCTTCCCCATGGTCCTTGGCTTCTTTGCGGTTGAAGAGGTAGCCGATGTCGCGGCCGCGGGCAGCGAGGCCGATCGATGCGGTGGCAACCAGCGGAATGCCTTTGTACGCGGGCCCGAAAAGCACATCGACACCGGCTGGCCAGTGCTCATCGATCGACGCCGCGTAGAACTCACCAAGACGGGCGAGCTGCTGCCCGGTCCGGTACCGGCCCGTGTTGATGAAGAACGGCGTCTGACGACCGGACTTGGTCGTGAAATCACCGAACGTCAGGACGTCCGATCGAACCATGAACTCAATGAAGTCGCGCTTGTAGCCCTGCACAGATCGCAACCTAGCCGCGCCCCTCCTAGGGTCGGGCGCCGTGCGGATCGCAACCTGGAACATCAATTCGATCCGAACCCGGGTCGACCAGACCCTCACATGGGCAGTCGCCAACGACGTTGATGTCCTGCTGCTGCAGGAGACGAAGTGTGGGGACACCGACTTTCCGTTCGAGGCATTTACCGCAGCGGGCTATGACGTCGCCCATCACGGGGTTGACCACTGGAACGGTGTCGCAATTGCGAGTCGGGTCGGGCTCAACGATGTTGCGCCCGGGTTTCGTGGGCCGCAGGCACCACCGTTCGACGAACCTCGCCTTCTCGCCGCCACCTGTGGCGACGTTCGTGTCTGGTCGGTTTACGTCCCCAACGGTCGAGAACTCGGCGACCCGCACTACCTCTACAAGTTGGTGTGGCTCGAACGACTCCGGGCCGAACTCGACCGCGCAGATGCGCCCAGCGCCCGCTCGCTCGTTGCCGGTGATTTCAATGTCGCTCCGGCCGACCTCGACATCTACGACCCAAAGCGCTGGCGACGCCGAACCCACGCCTCTCCCGCCGAACGAGCGGGTATCGCAGCCCTCGTCGATCTTGGTCTCGTCGATATCGCCCGGACGCATCACCCTGACACTCCCGAGTTCACCTGGTGGAACTATCGACCCGGCCAGTTCGAGAAAGACGCTGGTTTGCGGATTGATCTTGCCCTCGGGTCACCTGCGGTGGTCGACGCCACCACCCAGGTGTGGGTCGATCGATCAGCCCGCGCTCACGAACGGCCGTCTGATCACGCTCCGCTCGTTATCGACCTAGCCGATTGAGCCAACGCCCAGCATCCCGCCGCCGCGCCGGCGATGATCTCGAACAGTTTCCGCCTGTCCGGATCGGCCTTCTAGGCTGCCGCCATGCGGCGCCTTCTTGTGATTCTCGTCCTCGCCCTGTGCACGTCAGCCTGTGGAGGCAGTGACGAGGCCCCAGCCTCCGAGGAGCCCGACGCCAGTGCCGCGGCCGCTACCACGGCGGACGACACGACGACGAGCACACCCCCCGAGACGACGGCGGCCCCGTCGACCACGACCACCGTTGCGACCACCACAACGACCGAGGCCCCAACGGCGATCTCACAGGTGGCTTCACCCGCGGCGTCGACCGTCGCCGATCTGCTTGCGCTCGACCGACCGGTTGTCGCCGCCCACGGCGGCGGGGATCGCGCCTATCCCCATTCGACGATGTACGCCTTCGTCGAGGCCGCCCTTGCCGGCACCGACGTGCTCGAGATGGATCTCCAGATGACCGCCGACGGGGTGCTCGTGGTCCACCACGACGCGACCGTCGACCGACGCACCGAGACGACCGGACGGGTTCGGGACCTCACCGTTGCCGAACTCCAGGCACTCGACAAGGCCTTCTGGTTCCATGATCGTGGCGAGGCGCGGGACCTGCCCGATGACCAGTACCCGTTCCGAGGCATGCGCACCGGTGATATCGAACCACCAGCCGGGTACACCGCCGACGACTTCCGGATCGAGACGTTCCGCACCCTTGCCGAGGCGTTCCCTGAGCATGTCCTCGATCTGGAGATCAAGGTTCCGCTCGACAATGCGGGCGAAAACGACATCGCCTACGCGATCGAGGCGGCCCGAGTGCTTGCCGCCGACCTCGAGGAACTCGACCGGACCGACTCGGTGATCGTCACCTCATTCTCGAGCGACGTGATGATCGCCTTCCGGGAGTTCGCCCCCGATGTCGCGACCAGTCCGGGCGAGGACGAGATGGTCGCCTGGTATCTCGGGACGGGCGGGATCACCGAGCAGGATGTGCTGGCTCAGCTCCCACCGGAGCGCCTTGGTATCGACATCCTCGACCCCGAACTGATCGCCCGTATTCAGGCCGAGGGCATCGAACTGTGGATCTGGCCGAACTCCGATGACCAGGAGAACGAGGCGTTCTACCGGTCGCTGTTTGAGCTTGGGATCGACGGAGTCATCGCCGGTGTGCCGGCTGAAGGGGTCGCCGCCGCTCTCGGCTGAGCGGGGTGCACTGTCATCACTCTCCGATGTCTTCGTTCCAGAGATCGGGCTCGGCGGCGATGAACTCGGTCATCAACGCCACACAGTCGGCGTCGTCAGCGTGGACGAGTTCGACTCCGCGCGACGCAAGGTGGGCCTCGGCCCCGAGGAAGGTCTCGTTTTCGCCGATCACGATCCGCGGGATGCCGTAGAGCAGCGCCGCGCCCGTGCACATGTCGCACGGGGAGAGGGTGGTGTAGAGGGTGGCGCGGCGGTACGCCGACGCCGGTAGCCGACCTGCGTTCTCGAGACAGTCGGTCTCGCCGTGGAGGACGGCACTGCCCCGCTGAACCCGCCGGTTGCGGCCCCGACCGACGATCTCGCCATCGATCATCAGCGATGAACCGATGGGGATGCCGCCCTCGGCGCGGCCAATGCGGGCTTCTTCGATTGCGACGTCGAGGCCGCGACGGTCGTTGGCGGATAGCCCAGCCATCAGAACTCGTAGCTCCCGATGCCGTAGAAGCCCGACGATGCCGTCTTGGGAAGCCCGAAGTCTTCGGCCTGTTGATCCGGGCTGTGCGCCACCGGAACATCCCCGAGCACGGTCGCTCGCCGGAGTTCACGACGTCCCTCGGTGTCGTTCACCATGGCGTGCAGGGTGTTGCGCTCATCCCAGAGCACGACATCGCCGGGCGACCAACGCCACCGGCAGGAGAACTGGATCTGCTCCTGCCACGAAAAGAGGAACGTCAGCAGCATCTGCGACTCGGGGCGCGACAGTTGGGGGATCCGGCGCGAAAACTGTTTGTGCACAAACAGCGACGGCCGACCGGTGACCGGATGGGCCCGAACCACCGGGTGCTCGGCCTTCTTGTCGCCCTGGCCGCCATCGTCGTGGAGGCACGTGAGCGTGCCGAGGAATGCTTTCAGCGCAGGCGACAGCGAGTCATAAACGGCATGGGCGTTGATGAACATCGTGTCGCCACCGTGCGGCGGACAGTCGAGCATGTGCAGGAGCGCAATCGCCGGCGGGTCGGTTTTGAACGTTGCATCGGTGTGCCAGACGTCGGCTTTCACCGTGTACATGCTGTCGAGGCTGATCACCTCCGGGATCTCTGGATCGACCGGGGTGAGGTACGGGTGCGTATCGAGTTCGCCGAAGAGCGCACCGATGTCTCGCAACTCGGCGAGTGATGGCGCCAGCTGCGGAAGTGCGATGACGAGGTGGTCTCGCAGCGCATCCTGCAGTTGTCGGGCAGTCGCCTCATCGAGCGAGGCGACGTCGAGACCATGGACCTCCGCACCTAGCAGGCCTGCGAACGGTCGAATATCGAGCTCAGCCATAGATCCCCTTCCCCAGTCGCAGTGTAGGAGGTACGGCCGTTCGGGTTTCTGTGCTGCGGCAACGCAGCAACCCGATTGGACGTCTCCGGCCGGTACCCAGATCACGCGACTTTGTGTCCACCACCAGAGCCTGCGTTCTCAGGACAGGCATGGACGCTGCCTACCGCCCGTCCCGATGCCGAGTGTGGCCACCGACGCTGGACTCGTCCGCCGGTGCCTGGCCGGTGATCAGCGCGCGCTCGGCCAACTCCGCGACACCGAACGGCTCCGGTCGCGGCTCCCCTCGATGGCCCGCGATCAGTGCCGAGTCCGAAAGCGCTCAACCCCGGTCGACACATTCGTCACCGCGCGTATGGGCCATCCGTCCCATTTCGCCCAAGCCACCTCGAGGCCGCACCGAAGACCGCCTCATGCACCGGCAGCGACGGACGTGGGCACTCATGGGTACGGCACTGCTCGGCAGTGTTCTGCTGTCCGTGCCGACAGCTACACCGGCTGCGGCTGCCGACCCATGGATCGACACGACCAATCGTGGTGCCGTGCTCGCCGCCTGGGAAGCAGAATTTCAGCGCGACGAGCCAGCGATGGGCTACACCGGCGACGTCGAGAGCTGCACGATCGGCACGACGAGCCAGGCCTACCGCGACAGCGTGCTGCAACGGGTCAACTGGTACCGACGGATGGCGGGCCTCGGCACCGTCACCGAGAACACGACCTTTACGAGCCGGAACCAGCAGGCTGCGTTGATGATGTCCGCCCAACGTCAACTCTCGCACTATCCCGGCGGCACCTGGGCATGCCACACCGTCGATGGTGCGACGGCGGCCGGCAAGAGCAATCTGGCGCTCGGGATCGCCGGCGTCGAGGCGATCGATGCATACATGGCGGACTTCGGCACCAACAACACCAAGGTCGGACACCGCCGGGCCATCCTCTACCCACAGGTGCAGGAGATGGGGACCGGCGACGTGCCATACGGCGAGTCCGCCTGGGCGTCGAACACCCTCTACGTCTTTGACACGAACCTGTGGGCCGACCGCCCTGACGTTCGTGAATCGCGCGACTTCGTCGCCTGGCCCCCATCTGGCTACGTGCCAGCCGAAGCCGTCTGGGGCCGCTGGTCCTTCTCCCTCGCTCGCGCCGACTTCTCTGCCGCATCGGTGTCGGTGACCGGCCCTGATGGTCCCCTCGACGTTGAGATCCTCGAGCGGATTCAGGCTGGCACGCGAATCGCCCCCGAAGCGTCCATCGTCTTCGCCGTCGATGGGGACACGAACTCCACCGTGTTCGCGACCCCGACCGATGGCGACGAGTGCTACACCGTCACGATCAACGGCGTGACCCAGGCCAACGCCCCACTCGACACCTTCGAGTACGTCACCTGCCTCCTCGACCCGTCGATGGACACCCCACCGGTCATCAGCATCGATCGGGCGCAGAGTGAGACCGCGATCTGCCCTGCGCTCGCCTACGCCGCATGGGAGACACCCTGCTGGGAAGCCAGCGGCACGCTCCCCTTCTTCGACGTCACCGCCTCATGGCAGCGCGGTCCGGTCGCCTGGATGGTCGGCAACGGCATCACGACCGGCATCAGTCCAAACCGGTTCGCCCCCGACCTCCCCGTGACCCGGGCTCAGGCGGCGACCTTCATCTGGCGGATGGCGGGCCGACCGGTACCGTCTGCCGGAGCACCGACCTTCAGCGATGTCCCCGCCGGCACCTACTACGAGGATGCCGTGCGATGGATGGCAGCGACCGGTATCACGAACGGCACAAGCTCCACCGAGTTCTCTCCCCACGACGTCGCCACTCGGGCACAGTTGGTTGCCTTCCTCTGGCGCCTGGTGGACCGACCCACGGTCGATGAACCGAGTCCTTTCGTCGACCTCACGTCGGACTGGCAGGACGGACCCGTCGGCTGGGCGGCCGCAGTCGAGGTCACGACCGGTAAGTCGGCCGAGCGGTTCGAACCCAACACCCCGGTGACCCGGGGTCAGGCCGCAGCGATGCTGGCTCGCTTAGCTTTGGCGCTCGGCTCGACTTCCTGACCGGCGGTCACAGCGGCGCTGAACCTAGGCTCGGGGCGATGATCGAACTCCCTGTCGTCGACCTCACCCCGTTTCGGACCGATCCCCACAGTGGCGCGGCAGCCGACACGGTCGCCGACCTGGTGGCGGCCGCCCATGAGATCGGCTTCGTCTATCTGACCGGGCATGGTGTCGACCCAGCGTTAGACGCCAACATCTTTGGCGCTGCTCGCGACTTCTTCGAACTGCCTGAAGACGACCGCCGAGCGCTAGCCATCGAGAACAGTCCAGCCTTTCGCGGCTACACGGTGCTCGGTGACGAGGTGACCAACGGCCGCTCGGACTGGCGAGATCAGCTCGACTTGGGCCCGGAACAAGAAGCCCCTGATCTTCGCCCCGGCGACCCGGCCTGGCTCCGGCTCCGCGGACCGAACCAATGGCCCGCTGCACTTCCCTCCATGGCGCCCCGAGTGCTCGATTGGGTGGCGGCGATGGATCAGGTCGGCTTGCTTGCGCTGCAGGCGGTGGCGATCGGGCTCGGCCTCCCCATCGATCATTGGGATGCCGGTTTTGTGCCCGAGAGCGATGCTCACCTCAAGATCATCCGGTATCCGGCCCCACCGACTGGCTCGACCAACGATCAAGGCGTCGGTCTGCACTCCGACACCGGCCTCCTCACCTTCATCCTGCAGGACGAAGTCGGCGGCCTGCAGGTTCGGGTGGGCGACGAGCTCGTTGATGCGCCACCGCGACCGGGCGCGTATTTGATGAACCTCGGGGAGATGCTTGAGACCGCCACCGACGGCTACCTCAAGGCCACGCCGCATCGTGTGGTGAGCCCGCCAGAAGGTCGGGAGCGAATCTCCATCGCCTACTTTTTTAACCCCCGATACGAGCTGCCGTTCGAACGGGTCGATCTCCCTCCTGCCCTTGCTGCGGTTGCGCCGGGCGCTGATCACGATGGCGTGGGCCTGCGGGTCTTTGGAGAAAACAACCTGAAGACGCGCCTCCGCTCGCACCCTGATGTGGCTCGTCGGCATTACGCCGATCTCGCCTGACCTTTCGAGGTCTCACCGATCACCAGCGCGATCCAAGCCACCCCGACGATCAGGATCGCGCCGAGCGCAACGGCCGATGCATTGAGGCCGGCGAGCTCTGCGACGGTGCCGACCACCAGAGGGCCGACGAAGAGGCCCAGATTGGTCACCAGGTTGAATCCGGCCAGGTAGGGGCCCTCCTCCCCTTCGGGCGCCAGGTCAGCCCCGAGGGTCAGCACGGCTCCGGAGGTGAGGCCGTTCCCACCGCCGATGAGCACGCTGGCGATCGCAACGCCGGTCGCGCTGTCGGCAAGGCCGAGGAGCACAAGTCCGATCGCCATAACGGTGAAGGCGGGCACGATCGAATACAGCCGCCCAAAGCGGTCCATGACCACACCCGACAACGGAAAGACGACAAAGTCGACGACGGTGCCGACCGCCAGCAGCGCCCCGATCTCGGCAAGGGAGAGCCCGAGACGGTCGGCCACCAGCGGAAGAATCACATAGCGACCCTCGCGACCGGCCTGAATGAACATCGGGCCGAGACTGCCCCGCACGATCTGGCGGCGATGACGCCGCAACGCCGAGCCAACGGCGAGGGGTGGCGTGTCGACCGCAACCGCAGTGTCGGCCTTTCCGCCCGGCAGCACCCAGAACGCCATGCCGGCGGCCATCACGACACCGGCGAGGACGAAGGCGGGGCGAAACCCCCAACGGTCGGCAACGCCACCGCCGATGAGAGGGCCAACGGCGAGAGCGAGGCGATGGATCCCGCCCATTCCCGAGTTGACCCGGCCCCGGAACAGCAGCGGAACCCCTCGCGTGACGAACAGTTGTCGTGACTGGGCCATGGCACCGAACCCGAGTCCGCTCAGCACCCGTCCCATGATGAGAACTGCGGCGAGTTCGCTCAGACCGAACACGACGACACCGGTTGCCGCCGCGGCGACGGCGACGAGCATGAGGGTGTCGTTGGTGGCACGCTCGGCGAACGCGCTCGCCGGAATCCCGATGATGGCGGCACCCACGCCGAACACGCCCATGATCACCCCGACCAGAGAGAGCCCGACACCCGTCTCTTCGAGGTAGAGCGGCACCAGCGGCAAGATGATGCCGGTGCCGAGCGTCATCATGGCGACCGGGAAATAGAGCGGCGCGACCAGGCGGCGAAGTTCGGCCCAGACAGAGTGGCCGGGATCAGGTTCGGGACCAGACACGCCTCGGACCGTATTCGGGACTCCTCGACTGCGGCCACTACGTTCCGAGGCATGACTCCCGATGTCTCACATCCCGAACTCGGCTTCTACACCCTCGCCGGGGCGCCGGAGACCACGCGAGCGTTGGTCGATGAGGTGCGAGACGCCGAGGAACTGGGCTTGGGGTTCGCCTTCATCTCCGAGCGTTACTACAAGAAGGAAGCGGCGGTGCAGAGCGGGGCGGTCGGGGCGCTCAGCGAACGAATCGGCATCGCAACGGGTGTCACCAACCACAACACCCGACATCCGATGGTCACTGCGGGATACGCCCACACGATGCAAAGCCTGACCGGCGGGCGGTTCGTGCTTGGTCTGGGGCGGGGCATCGCACGAATGCAGGACGCCTTTGGTCTCGACCGGATCACAACGGCACAGATGGAAGACTTCGCCGGGATCATGCGGCGACTGTTCCGTGGTGAGGTGATCATCGGCCACGACGGACCGGCAGGGAAGTACCCGGTGCTCCACCTCAACGCCGGACTCGACGAGCACCTCCCAATGGGGATCAGCGCCTTCGGGCCCGAGACGCTTAAGCTGGGGGGGCGCGCCTTCGACCAGGTGATTCTCCACACGTTCTTCACCGAGGAGACCACGCGCCGCTGTGTCGAGACGGTCAAGCAAGCAGCGATCGATGCAGGCCGAGCTCCCGACGATGTGCAGGTCTGGTCGTGCTTCGCCGTCGTAAGCGATGAGATCCCCGAAGATGTCCGGCTGAAGAAGACGGTCGGCCGGCTGGCGACCTACCTGCAGGGCTACGGCGACCTGATGGTGACGACCAACCGATGGGATCCGGCGGCGCTGGAGGCGTTCCGGACCGACGAGTTCGTCGCAGGATTCCGGGGCGCGCTCGACGACACCGGAACGACCGAACAGCTGGAGCATGTCGCCACGCTCATCCCCGACGAGTGGCTTGAGCCGATGGCGACCGGGTCACCGGCTCAGTGCGCCGAGGCGGTGAAAGGGCAGCTCGCCATGGGCTGCGACGGCGTGATCATGCATGGCGTCAACCCGGGTCAGCTTCGGTCAGTGATCGAGGCGTACTGACCAGATCACGGGTCGAGCTGGTAGAGCACGTCGACGATGTCGCTGCCTTCGTTGGGCGACGTGCGGCCCGAAATCAGGCGCCAGCCGTGGCGTTCATAAAACCGTCGTGACCCGTCACTGATCTCCAACGCCCAGAGGTTGATCGATGTTGCACCCGCCTCCCGGGCCGCGTCGACCAGCCGTGGCAACACCTCGGCCCCAACCCCCGTCGACCAGTGATCCGGGTGGACGTACAGCCGGTCGATGAGCCAGCCGCTCGGCACCGACGTATCCACACCGACCACACCGCCACCAATGATGGCGCCATCACGTTCGGCCACGACCGTGATCCCGACCCAGCCTGGAGTGAGATCCTCGACCGAGGGTGGCTCGGAGTCGGGCGGGAAGGCGGGATACGTCACGCGAAACGCGATTGCCGCCGATGCCCGCATCATCTCGGCGAGGCTGGGCGCGTCGGCAGGGGTGCCACGGCGATAGGTAATGGTCACGTAGCTCTCCGTTCGGACACGGTGCGTTCGAGTTCAACGATGGCGTTGGCGACGACCGCCTGGGGTTCGTCGAGTCGACGCAGACGAACGAGCGCGACGCGGGCGTCGGTGTCGGCGACCTTGACATAGGCGATCCCGGGCAGTTGCAGCCGATGGACGCCCGCCGGAACCAGGGCGACCCCCTCCCCCGCTGCGACGAGGCCGACGATCGTCGTGTACTCGGTGGCCTCGAGCGCAGGGTCGTACGCGATCCCATGCCCGGCCAGGAGCGCGCGGAGTTCGGCGTGGAGTGACGGCGAGGTCGAGCGAGAGAACCCAACGAAGGGCTCAGCAGCGAGTCGGCGGAGGGTCACCGTCCGCTGCCGGGCGACCGGATGGTTGTCCGGCACCGCCAGGAGGAAACGGTCGTGCCCGAGCACCTCGGCATCGACAGTTGGCCGCGACGGAACCGTTCGGCCAATGCCGAGGTCGATCTCACCGTCGACCAGCGCTCGGGCTTGCTCGTCGGAGGAGAGCGTGTGGAGTTCCACCTCGGCTTCCGGCCAGGCGGTCCGAAAGCTGCGGAGGAAGGTCGGAACGAGTTCGTACGCCGTCGAGTCAACGAAGCCGAGCCGAAGCCGACCCCGTGCACCGACCCGGAGTTCTTCCGCAGCCCGCCCGACGCCGTGTGCGGCGACGAGCAATGATCGGGCGTGGGGCAAGAAGGCGGCGCCGTCGGCCGTGAGTTCGACCCGGCGGGTGGTTCGTGCGAGCAGGGTGAGGCCAAGCTCGTTTTCCAGTTGCCGAACCTGCTGGCTGAGGGCGGGTTGGGCGAGGTGGAGACGAGCAGCCGCCCGCCCGAAGTGGAGTTCCTCGGCGACGGCGACGAAGGCATCGAGTCGCTTGAGGCTCGCCCAGTGATTCATGCAGGGAATGTATCAATCTGGGCAAACTCCATCCTTCACTCGAATGACGAGGACGGGCAGACTTTGGCGATGGGCATCCTCTCCGGGTCGAAGAAGAAGCCGCCAGCGAAGTACTCCGCAGTTGGTCTGGCGTGGCGGGGTCTCCGCAAACAGTCCTGGCCTCGAATCTGGCGGGAGCCGGAGTTCAGGAACACCTACGACGTCATCATCATTGGCGGTGGAGTCCATGGGCTGGCAACGGCGTACTACCTGGCCGCCAACCACGGCATCACCAACGTCGCCGTTGTCGACAAGCAGTACCTCGGCTCGGGTGGCTCGGGCCGCAACACCGCAATCGTGCGCTCGAACTACCTGACTCCTGAGGGGGTTGCGTTCTACGACCGGAGCCTCGAGCTCTACAACTCGATGTCGAGCGACCTCAACCTCAACGTGATGTTCAGTGAGCGCGGCCACCTCACCCTCGCCCACACCGACTCGGCCCTTCGCACCATGAACTGGCGGGCCGAGGTCAACAAGCTCCAGGGGATCGACTCGGCGGTGATCGATCCAGCCGAGATCAAGAAGCTCACCCCCTCGCTCGATGTCAGCGCCGAGACCCGGTATCCGATCCTCGGGGCGCTGTACCACCCACCCGGCGGCACGATCCGTCACGACGCGGTCGTGTGGGGGTACGCCCGGGGCGCCGACGCGTACGGGGTCGACCTCTACCAGAAGACCGAGGTGCTCGACATTCTGGTCGAGGGTGGCTCGGGCCCTGAGGGCAAAGGGCCAGGGGGCACCGTGAAGGGCGTTCGCACGAACCGAGGCGACATGCACGCGCCGATCGTCGTGAACTGCACGGCCGGCTGGGCCAGTCACCTGTCGAACATGGCCGGGGTGACCCTACCGATCACGACGCATCCCTTGCAGGCCGCGGTGACCGAACCGGTGAAGACCTTCCTGCCGACCGTGGTCGTGTCGGGCTCGCTGCACGTCTATGTCAGCCAGACCGACCGGGGCGAGTTGGTGTTCGGCGCGTCGGTCGACCCGGTCGCCACCTACAACATGGGCGGCACCCTCGAGTTCACCGAGGAACTCGCCGGTCACGTCCTCGAACTCATGCCCGGCATCTCCAAGATGCGGCTGCTGCGCCAATGGGCTGGCCTGTGCGACATGACGCCTGACTACTCCCCTGTCATGGGCCCGACCCCGGTCGACGGGTTCTATGTCGATGTCGGCTGGGGGACATACGGCTTCAAGGCCGGGCCCGTGTCGGGAGAACAGATGGCGGCCTGTGTTGCGAACCGGGCCACGCCGGACCTGATCAAACCCTTCGAACTGCGACGTTTCACCGAGGGAGCCCTTGTCGGTGAGAAGGGCGCCGCGGCGGTGGGTCACTGATGCTGCTCGTTCCCTGCCCCAACTGCGGCCCCCGCAACGCGGCCGACCTCACCTACAACGGCGAGTCTCACCGTCGGCCGGACCCGAAGATCTGCACGCCTGAGGAGTGGCGCACCTACCTCTACCTGAGAGAGAACCCATCAGGCTGGTTGAGGGAGAACTGGTACTGCGGGTCGGGTTGCCGCAAGCACTTCCAGATTGAACGCCACACCCTCACCGGCGAACTACGAGAGCCGATCCTGCCCGGCGAGAAGACCGGCACTACCAAGGGAGACATGAAGTGACGCACCGTCTCTCCCCCACGTCGGGCGAGGTGATCGACCGGGACCGTGAGCTCTCGTTCCGATGGAACGGCAAGAAGCTGAAGGGCTACGCCGGCGACACGATCGCCTCGGCACTCATGGCCAACGGCGAACACGTCATCAGCCGTTCGATGAAGTACCACCGACCCCGCGGTCTCCTCACCTTCGACTACTGGGACCCGAACACGACCGTGCAGGTCGGCGACGAGCCCAACGTCCGCGCCTCCCACCGCAAACTCGAGGACGGCATGGCGGTGTCAGCCCAGAACGTGTGGCCGTCGCTGAAGTACGACGTGAAGGCGGCGAACGGCCTGGTCGGCCGCTTCCTCACCGCCGGCTTTTACTACAAGACGTTCATGAAGCCGGCCGCGTTGTGGCCCCGCTACGAACACGTGCTGGCCAAGTTCGCGCCAGGGGGCACCGTCGACCTCGACACGCCTCATGGCCGCTACGACAAGCGCTACGCCCATCCCGACGTTGTCGTCGCCGGTGGCGGTCCCGCCGGTCTGGCGGCGGCTATCGCCGCAGCCGAAGCCGGGTCATCGGTGATGCTCGTCGAGCACGAGCACCGGCTCGGCGGGCATCTGGTTTGGGGTTCGGACGAGGACCGCGCCGTGGTGGCCGACCTCGTCGCCCGCGCCGAAGCGGCCGGGGTCGAGATCCTTACCGACTCGACGGTCACCGGCCGCTACGAGGACAACTGGGTCGCCATCGCCCAGCGCAACCACCCCGGCGTCACCGAACGGCTGATCAAGGCCCGGGCCAAGACGCTCATTGTCGCGGCCGGCACCATCGAGCGGCCCTATGTGTTCGAAGGCAACGACCTCCCGGGGGTGATGACCTCCGGAGCGGTGCAGCGCCTCGTGCGCATGTATGGCATCAAGCCGGGCAACCAGGCCGTGGTGTTCACGGCCAACGAATCCGGCGACTCGGCCGTGCAGGCGTTGCAGGACGCCGGCGTGGCGATCGCCCGGGTAGTGGACGGACGAGAGAGCGAGCGCATCGTCTCGGCTTCGGGTTCGAAGACCCGGGTCAGGGAGGTCACCCTCCACGACGGCGCCGTCGTTCCGTGTGACCTCCTCGTCACTGCGGTCGGGTGGACCACGCCGACCTCGCTGCTCAACATGGCGGGTGACCGACCGGTCTATGACCCGGCCGCCGCCCGGTTCTTTCCCGATGGCCCGCCCGACAACGTCCTCGCCACCGGCGGCATGATCGGTGACGGAAGCCGTGACGAACTCATCGCCCACGGCCGAGCAACCGGTGCACTTGCGGCGACCCGCGCCGCGGTCGTCCGGCATCGCATCCAGGCCGCCACCGCCCGAGCGGCAGCGGCCGAGGGCCCCGAGCCCGACTACCCCGCCGACGAGCGTGCACCGCTCGATCGGGCGCGTCACCCCGAGCTGTACCGCTCGACCACCCACGGCATCGTCGACTACTCCGAAGACGTCTCCTCGAAGGACCTGTACCTGGCGGCCGAAGAGGGGTTCGACTCGGTCGAGCTGATCAAGCGCTTCACCACCGCGACGATGGGCCCGAGCCAAGGCAAGCTCGAAACCGTCAACACGGTCGCCGTGCTCGCCGAGGCGAAGGGCGAGTCGATCGCCGAGGTCGGCACCACCGTGTGGCGCCCGCCCTACGCACCGATCTCACTCGGCGCACTCGCGGGCCGCATCAACGAACCGACCCGGGTCAGCGTGCTGCAGCCGTGGCACGAAGCCAACGGCGCCAGCCCGATCCTCGCCGGACAGTGGGTACGGCCCGAGCACTACGGCGATCCCGCCGGGGAGGTGCGCAACGCCCGCAAGAACGTCGGCATCATCGACGTGACCCCGCTCGGCAAGCTCGACCTGCAGGGTCCCGACGTCCCGAAGCTGCTGAGCCTGCTCTACACGAACAAGTGGATGGCGCTGCCGATCGGTGGTGTTCGCTACGGGCTGATGTGCGCCGAGGACGGCGTCGTGCTCGACGACGGCGTGACCGCCCGCCTCGGCGACGAGCACTACCTGATGACCACGACGTCGTCGGGGGCGGCCCGCATCTGGAACTGGATCGAGATGTGGCTCCAGACCGAGCACCCCGACTGGCAAGTCCACGTCACGCCGGTCACGACCGGGCTGACGTCGATCAACATCGCCGGGCCGAACTCCCGTGCGTTGCTCGGTCGCCTGACCGACATCGATCTGGACCCCGACACTTTCCCGTACATGAACGTGCGCCAGGGCACGATCGCCGGTATCGAGAACTGCATCGCCTGGCGCATCGGCTTCACCGGCGAACTGTCCTATGAGATCCACGTGCCGTCGGGCCACGCGGTGCACGTGTGGGAGCAACTGCTGTCGCAGGGCCGCGACCTCGGGGTCGGGCCGTTCGGGTTGGAAGCGCAGCGGATCATGCGACTCGAGAAGGGCCACTTCATCGTCGGCCAGGACACCGATGGGCTCTCCAAGGCCCCGGTCACCGGCCTCACGCCCCTCCTCAAGCTCGACAAGGACGACTGGGCCGGCCTCCCCGAGGTCGCCTGGACCCTGGAGTCCGGCGATCATCCCGTCATCGTCGCCTGCCAGCCCGACGATGGTTCGATCGTTCCGGAGGAAGCGTCCCAGATCCTGCGGGCCGGGACCACCGAGATCGTCGGCCGGATCACGTCGAGCCGGATGTCACCGACCCTCGAGCGCTCGATCTGTCTGGCCCAGGTCACCAGGGAGTTCGCCTCCGCCGGGACATCGCTCGAGGTGCTCTTGGTCGACGGGCGACGCATCACCGCGACGGTCATGGAACATCACGCCCACTTCGATCCTGAAGGAGAACGGCTCCGTGGCTAGTTCCGTTGTGATCACGCACCTCGACCCCATGCCGAAGGTGAGCGTTCGAGCCGCCGCCGACGCCGCCGCAACATCGACCCTCGCCCTCACGTTCGGTTCGGCCGAACAGCGGGGTGACACCCTCGTCGCCCGGGTCCGACCCGACGAGTGGTACCTGCTCGGCGACGGCGCCCACCGCATGGCCGACGGACTCGACCTCACCGGGTTCGCATCGACGGTCGACATCTCCCACGCCCGCCACGTGATCCGAGTCGCCGGCGATCGGGCGGCCGACACGCTGGCGAAGCTCTGCAGCGCCGACCTCTCCGACCCGATGACACCGAACGGAGCGGTGTGTGGCAACTCGGTGGCCGGCGTGACCTGCGACATCATTCGGGACGACCAGGCAGGCGCACGGAGCTATCTGCTCTTGTTCGACGGCAGCTTCGTCGTCTACTTCCTCGGCGCACTCGACGACGCGGCAGCGGAGTTCTGAGCAGACCCGCCACCGGCCGATCCGGCACTCCGCATGCCGACGTTCAGCAGTAGCCTCCGCCCGAGAGCGAGGGATCGGAGCCAGCCGATGAAGGCCTATTTCAGTGTGGACATCGAAGGGGTGGCCGGGATCGCCCACTGGGACGAGGCGTTCAAGGATCGGGCCGACTACGCCGAGTTCCAGGATCGAATGACCCGGGAGGCAGTTGCGGCGTGTGAAGGCGCGCTGGCAGCCGGGGCCACCGAGATCTGGGTCAAGGACGCTCACGGATCGGGCCGCAACATCGCCCAGGAGTCGTTGCCGATCGAGGCCACCCTGATCCGAGGGTGGAGCAACCACCCCCTCGGCATGGTGCAGGAACTCGACGAGACCTTCGACGTGGTCGGGATGATCGGCTACCACTCCCCCGCCGGCAGCGCTCAGAACCCGCTGGCCCACACGCTGACGGGCGACTTCGCCCTGATGACGATCAACGACGTCGTCGTGTCGGAGTACCTGCTCCACACCTACGCGGCCAACATGCTCGGCGTGCCGGTCGGGTTCCTGTCCGGCGACCATCGGATCTGCGAGCTCGGCACCGAACTCAACCCCGCGCTCGGGACGGTTGCGACGAACCAGGGCGTCGGCGAGTCGGTCATCGCCCTGCACCCCGAACTCGCGCGAGAGCGGATCCGTGCCGGCGTCGAGGCGGCGTTCTCCGGTGATGTGGCCCGCCATCGGGTCGAGCTCCCGGAGCGCTTCGAGTTCCGGCTCCGATTCCATCAGCCCAAGCTGGCCTACCAGCGCTCCTTCTACCCGGGCGCCTGGCTCGAGGGCGAGGACACGGTCGCGTTCAGCACCGACGACTACTTCGAGGTCCTGCGGCTGATCCGCTTCATGAAGTGAGTCCGCCGGGCTAGGAGCCCGCGAGTCGGTTGACCGTCGCGAGCATCTGCTCGACCTCGGCCCGGGTGTTGTAGTGGCTGGCCGAGGCCCGGACACAGTTCTCGATGCCCAACGGATCGAGCACACCCGCCGAGTAGTAGTCGCGCTTGCGCGCGTGGGTTCTCACCCCGTCGGCGTTGAGCGCGTCGACGACGTCGAGGCTGTCGTGGCCCTCGATCAGGAACGACACCATGCCCGATCGGTGCTCGCTGTTGGTCGGGCCGATCACCTGCACGTTGTCGAGTTGCCCCAGGCCGGGGAGACCACCGGTGCCCCACATCATCGCGTCGACGAGGTCCTGCTCCTGCTCGCCGATCGCCGCCGCGGCCGCTTCGATGCGGGCCCGAGCCGAGATCTCCGGGTCGCCGACCTCACCGCCGAGCCACTCCAGGTAGCGGACGACCTCGGAGAACGCGGCGTAGGCCGACGCGTCGCGGGTCCCCAACTCCCAGACGTTCGATGCGGCCCCGTCGAGTTGATCGTGCGGTGCGTTGGCCAACCGATCCGAGACCCAGGCGACGCCGAAGTTGTGGCGGGAGAAGAACTTGTAGCCGCTCACGACATAGCCGTCGACGCCGTAGTCGTCGATGTCGACCCGACCGTGGGCGGCGTGCTGGATGCCGTCGACGATGATGAAACAGTCGGGGGCGACCGCTCGGATCTCTGCCGCGATCGCGGCCACGTCGACGTGCATGCCGGTGACGGGGCTGGCGTGGATGATCGTCGCGACCGCGAGGTCAGGCGAGAGGGCCGGTCGGTACTGCTCGACACTCACGACCGTGGTGTCGACGTCGAACCCGACCTGCTCGTAGGCCATGTCGGCCACCGCGGCCCAGCGGCGACACGCGCTGCAGGTCGCCGGGTGCTCGAGATGGCTTCCGATCACGACCGACCCTTCGCTCGCGAGCACGGCATTGCGGATCAGACGACCGAGGAGCTCCGTACCCGTCTCGCCGATGAACACCTCACCGCTCGATGCACCGAGGGCGAGCATCATGTCGGCCCGTCCCTGCGCGATCACGTCCATGAGGTACTTCGAGGCGACATTGCTCCGCCCCTGATTGTCGGGGAAGGCCATCAGTTCGGCCGTGCGTTCGACCGCCGCCTTGAGGGTCAGCGAGCCACCGGCGTTCTCGAAGAAGGCACGGGGTCCCTGGATCGGGCAGACGTCGGTGTGGTGGAACCGATCGCGGATGGCGGTGAGGAGCTCCGGAGTGAAGGGCATCGGAGGCAGATCCTTCCACGCGGACGCCGACCCAACCAGGACGGGAGCACGAGCATTCGGCCCGGCCGCAATAGGGTCGACGCCATGCCGATTTCACGCCAGCAGGTGACCGAGCGAGCCAGCAAGATCGTCTCCCACAACGGAGTCGTCTACCTCTCCGGCCAAGTCGCCGAAGATCCCGACGCAGACATCCAGGCCCAGACCCGGTCGACCCTCGCCCGGGTGGACGCTGCGCTCAGTGAGGCGGGTACCGACCGCGAGCATCTGCTCTCGGCGCAGATCTTCCTTCGCGACATCGACAACCACTTCGCCTTGATGAACGAAGTGTGGAACGCATGGGTGCCGGACGGGCACGCGCCGGCCCGCGCCTGTGTCGAAGCGCACATGGCCCGGCCCGGTCTGCTGGTCGAGATCTGTGTGACCGCGGCGCTGCCGGACTGAGCCGCTAGATCCCGTCGTACTCGGTCATCAAGCCGGGGCGAACGCCGAGCCCCATCGACGCGTCGATCACCGCACCATGGAGCACCCGCGCCGGTGGGGTCGTGAGGAAGTGGACGATCTCGGCGATCTCCCCCGGCTGGATGAGGCGACCCTTCGGCAGCCGCGCCTCGAACGATGCCCGCTCGTCCCGGGTCATCGCATCGAGGGTGCTGGCGCGCAGCATCGGCGTGTCGGTCGCGCCGGGACAGACGGCGAACACGTCGAGGTCGGCGTGAACCGTCTCCGCTGCGAGTTGCCGGGTCATGAACGCGACCGCGGCCTTGCTCATCCCGTCGGAGAGGCGAAAGCCCGGGAAGGCGGCGACCCCACCGCCGACGGAGCTCAGCGAGACGAGCTTGCGGTCGCGACCGGTCGAGGCGGTGATGAACTCCTGGGCCATCTTCAGGGTGCCGTCGGCATTGACCGCGAGCATGGCCGAGTCCTGGCCGGCCTCGTCGTCGGCCATCCGGGCCACCGTGCCCGAGCCGACCGCCGCGTTGTTGACCAGCACGTCGATGCGGCCGTGAACGGCCACCACCTCGGCGACGCATCGACGAATCGAGTCGACGTCGCGGAGATCGAGCGCATGGACGCTGGCCGCCATGTCCCAGACCGTCGCACCGAATGATGTATCGAGCTCGCCCGGCTGCAGGTACGTCGCTGCGACCGTGTCACCCGCGGCGACGAACCGTTCGACACATGCTGCACCGATGCCGCTGACACCGCCCGTCACCAGCACGATCCGATCCGTCGAGAGCTCATCCCGCGCTGCATCCATGCGTCGACACTAGGCCTGCGCTCACGACCGGAACGTCGCAACGGCGTGAAGCCCCCCGGGGTCAGGTGATACGACATCGCCATGGCCGTCCGCTCTGTCGCCACCTTCCGTGTGAAACCCGGTGCCGCCGACCGATTCGAGGCGGCGTACCGAGAAGGCCAGTTCCTCGAACGGGCCGTCACCAACCCGGGCTTCATCCGGGGAGACCTGATCCGGCCCGACGGCGACCCTGATCAGTTCATCGTCGTGGCCGAGTGGGAGACCGAGGCCGACTATCGCGCCTGGCAGGCCAACTACGACCAGCTCCCGGCCGGACCCACCGCAGCGATGTTCGACGCCCTGGACGGTGAGCCGACCTCGTCGCTCGGCACGGTGATCCTCGCCGCCGACCGGGCCACGACCGAACCGCCGGCATGACCAGTTCGGCCTCACCCGCGACTCCCACCGAGCGGCTGTACGCCATCGTCGAGCAGGGGCTGTGCATCGGATGTGGCCTCTGTCAGGCGATCGCGCCCGAGTCGATCACGGTCCGGAAAGCGTCGACCGGGTTCGAGGTGCCGGTCGTGATCGGCGACCTCGACCACGCGACGGTCGACACCGTGTACGACGTGTGCCCCGGCACGCGGATCGAGGGGCTGCCCGACCACCTCGTCGAAGCCGACACCGTCATCGATCCGATCTGGGGGCCGTACCGCCGGATCGTCCGGGCATGGGCCGGCGACCCCGAGGTTCGCCACATCGGGTCGACCGGCGGCGTGCTCAGCGCTCTCGCCCAGTACCTCCTCTCCTCGGGTCGGGTCGAGTTCGTCCTCCACGCTCAGCCCTCGATCACCGAGCCCACATTCGGCGAACCCAAGCTGAGCTTCACCCGCGCCGAAGTCCTCGAGGGTGCCGGCTCTCGATACGGCCCGACCGCGACGCTGCGCTCGGTCACCGACGCGCTCGACCGGGAGCAGCCGTTCGCCTTCATCGGGACTCCCTGTGATCTCTCCGCCCTGCGCAACTACGCCCACCACGACTCCCGAGTCGACCAAGTCGTGCGGTACTGGCTGACCCCGGTGTGCGGCGGGTTCGGCGAACCCCAGTTCACCGACGACTTCGTCCGCAGCGTCGGGATCGAGCCCGAGGAGATGACGGGCCTCCGCTATCGAGGTCATGGGTGCCCCGGGCCCACCCGCATCGAGGCTGGCGACCGGATCGTCGAGAAGCACTATCTCGACTACTGGGGCGACGACGACAGCCAGTGGGGCCTGCCATGGCGGTGCAAGATCTGTCCCGACGGCATCGGCGAGGCCGCCGACCTCGCCGCCAGTGACACGTGGCCCGGCGGTTCTCCCAGCCGCGAGGAGAGCGAGACCGACCTGGGCGTGAACGCGATCGTCGCTCGCACCCGTGTCGGCGCCGAGTTGCTCGCCGCGGCCGAGGCCGACGGCGCCCTCGTGATCGAACGCGACATCGGTGTCGACGACATGAGCGCGTACCAACCCCATCAGGTCACCAAGAAGCAGCAGGCAGGCCTCCGCCACGAGGCGATCGCCCGATCCGGCCGCATTCGACCTCGGACCGACCGGCTCCGCATCGACGAACTGGCCGCCGACAACCCGGTCGAGATCCGCACCGCCCAGATCGACGGCACCATGCGCCGGATCGAAGCGGGCAAGGCGACCCAGCCACCACCAGCATGACGACACCAGCGCTCCCCACCCGTGTACTCGGCATCGACACCGACCTGCGGATGCGAGCCGCGAACGCGGCCGTCAAGATCGGCTTGGTCCTATCGTTCGTGATCGCGATCGGTTTCGCCCCGGACACGGTCGAGGGCAAGGCGATGGGGTTCCGCGCTCCCCTCTTCCTCGCACCGGCCGTGCTCGTCCCCCTGCTCGCCCGACGGCGGGACTGGCGCCCGTACCCGCACACCGCCGACGCCTTGCTGTCAGCCCCGTTCCTGCTCGACACCCTCGGCAACCTGTTCGGCTTCTACGACGACCACGCGGTCACCGACGACGTCCTCCACGCCATCAACTGGGTCCTCCTCGTCGCCGCGTTCCACGCCTTCCGCTTCCGTAACGTCCACCATCGCCGCGACGCCATCCTGCTCGGCTACGGCTTCGGCGCCATCGCGATCATCTGGTGGGAAGTGTTGGAATGGGCGGTCAGCGAGGACGGCTTCGGTGGCGCCGGCGGTCTCGCCCTCACCTACGAGGACACCGTCGCCGATCTCTTTCTCTCGAGCACCGGTGGCCTGCTCGGCTCGATGATCGCCCTGGCCTGGCTCGGACCCACAAAATCAACCGATCTTCAGGGCTGATCGCGCCAATCCAGCCTTCAGGCCCCGATGGCCGGTCGGTAGCCTCGAAAACATGGCTCAGATTGGTTCTCTCGAGATCGCCCAGCCGCTCCACGACTTCGTCGAAACGGCCCTCACTCCCGGCTCCGGCGTGGCTGCGGCCGACTTCTGGGCGGCGCTCGAGGCGGTCCTGACCGACCTGAGTCCCCGCAACGCGGCGCTGCTCGCCCGCCGCGACGAGATCCAGGACAAGATCGACACCTACCTGATCGCCAACCGCGGCGACCACGACCAGGCCGACTATCTCGCCTTCCTGCGTGAGATCGGCTACCTCGAGGACGCGCCGGCCGAGGTGTCGGTCGCTACCACGAACGTCGACGTCGAGATCGCCGGCACGGCTGGGGCACAGCTCGTCGTGCCACTCGACAACTCCCGCTACGCCTTGAACGCGGCCAACGCCCGGTGGGGTTCGCTCTACGACGCCCTGTACGGCACCGACGTCATCTCCGACGAGGGCGGCGCCGAGGCCGGGGCGGGCTACAACCCGACACGGGGCGCCAAGGTCATCGCGTGGGGTCGGGAGTTCCTCGATGCCCACGCCCCGCTCGCCGATGGCAGCCATGCCGACGCCACCGGCTACTCGGTCGTCGACGGCGCCCTCCGGGTCGCGATGGGTGACGCCGTGACTGGCCTCGCCGACCCGTCGCAGTTCGTGGGCCACGCCGGCGACGCCGGCGACCCGACCAACATCGTGTTGCGCAAACACGGTCTCCACGCCGACATTCGCATCGACCGCACCGACAACATCGGCAAAGACGACGCTGCGGGCGTTGCCGACATCGACCTCGAATCGGCGATTTCGTCAATCATGGACTGCGAGGACTCCGTCAGCGCCGTCGATGCCGACGACAAGGTCGTCGTCTACGGCAACTGGCTCGGTCTAATGAAGGGCGACCTCGTCTCCACCTTCCAGAAGGGGGGTCAGACAATGGAGCGCCGCCTCAACGGCGATCGCACCTACACCGCCCCCGACGGCTCCGAGACCGTGCTGCAGGGCCGGGCGTGCATGCTGGTGCGCAACGTCGGCCACCACCTCACCACCGATGCCGTGACGATGAACGGCGAACCGATCTTCGAGACCGTCCTCGACTGCTTCGTCACCGCCCTTGCCGCCAAGCACGACCTGCTCGGAAACGGTGCGTTCCGCAACAGCCGCACCGGTTCGGTCTACATCGTGAAGCCCAAGATGCACGGTGCCGACGAGGTTGCCTGGGCCGTTGAACTGTTCGGCCGGGTTGAGACAGCGCTCGGACTCGAAGCCAACACCTTGAAGATGGGGATCATGGACGAGGAACGACGCACATCGCTCAACCTCGCCGCCGCCATCGATCAGGCACGTGAACGTGTCGTCTTCATCAACACCGGCTTCCTCGACCGAACCGGCGACGAGATCCACACCGACATGGAAGCCGGCCCGATGCTGAAGAAGGGCGCCATGAAGGGCGCCACGTGGCTGCTTGCGTACGAAGACGCCAATGTCGACACCGGCCTCGCCGCCGGGATGCAGAATCGGGCCCAGATCGGCAAGGGCATGTGGGCCAAGCCCTCGGATATGGCCGAAATGCTCGCCACCAAGTCCGGGCACCCGCAGTCCGGCGCGACCTGTGCCTGGGTGCCGTCGCCGACGGCCGCAACCCTTCACTCGACCCACTATTTCGACGTGAATGTCGCCGCACGCCAGGAAGAGATCCAGGGTCGGGCGCCGCGCACCGTGGAGGAGCTCACGACCATCCCGCTCCTCGAAGGTGAACTCACCGAGGACGAGATCCAGACCGAACTCGACAACAACTGCCAGTCGATCCTCGGCTATGTCGTGCGGTGGGTCGGGCAGGGGGTCGGCTGTTCGACCGTGCCCGACATCGATGACGTCGGCCTGATGGAAGACCTCGCCACCTTGCGCATCTCCAGTCAGCATGTCGCCAACTGGCTCCACCACAACCTCGTCTCAGCGGACCAAGTGCGCGAGGCGATGCAGCGCATGGCGGTCGCCGTCGATACACAGAACGCTGACGACGAGCTCTACGAGCCGATGGCGACCGACTACACGACATCGATTCCGTTCCAGGCCGCAGTGTCGTTGGTGCTCGACGGTCGGGTGCAAAAGAACGGCTACACCGAAGCAATCCTGCGCGACCACCGTCGCCGCCAGAAGTCGGCATCGACCATCTGAACCTTCAACGGCCGACATCGACCGGATGCGCTCCGGCGGAGGCTGGCTGCGGTTAGAGCACGACGGTCGGGTCCGGGACGAGATCCCGGGCCAGCCACTGCCAGGTTCGCCACCCCATCGCTGGGTCTTCGAACGAACTGGCGATGTGCTTCGCCATCTCGTCGGAGATGGCTTTGCCCTCCGGCGCTTTCACGTGAACCTCAGCGACACGTTCGGCGATCACAAACCAGCCAACCGCCTCGGCCGGTGATTGGCCGCCGGTCAAGAGGCCGTGGTTGCGCAGAATCAGCAGGGTGTTGGTGCCCATCGCCTCGGCAATCCGATAGCCGCCGTCGGTCGTGTCAACCTCGAGATCCTCGCCCTCGTAGATCGCTTGGTTGAAGACGAACGAGCACGACTCCTGGCTGATCGCGCGGAAGGGTTCAACATTCGCTGACCACGGCGTACCGAACGCCGTGTGGACATGCGCGCCGGCGTTGATGTCCTGGCGGACCTCCAGCAACGGATGGTGGATGTTGTAGCCGGCGATGTTCGGGGTGGCGTCGAGGGGACCGTCGACGACCGAACCATCCGGGCCGATCAGGATGAGGTCGTTGACGGTGGCGTCCCGGAACGGCACGCCGTACGCCAACATCCAAAAGCAGTCGCGTCGCTCGGGGTCGCGGCAGGTGATGTGCCCATCGCCGAGTTGTCCCCACCGCATCGCAGCGAAGATGCGGTAGCTGACTGCCGCCTCCCATTTCCACAGCTCGCGTTGTACGTCAGGATCGGTGGGGCCATCGGTTCCGGTGCCGTAAGCAATGGCCGTGTAGAGCGTGTCGGGATTGAGCGCCATGGCGTGAGCGTAGACCGGGTCAGAGATCAAGGGCCTGCTGGTCTTGTTCGAGGGCGAGCAGGCGCTGCTTGATGTCGAGTCCGCCGGCGAAGCCGGTGAGGGCCCCGTTGGCCCCGACGATGCGATGGCACGGCAAGACAATCGGCACCGGGTTCTTTCCGTTGGCGGCGCCGACCGCTCGAAACGCACCCCTGCGGCCGATGCGCTCAGCTTGTTCGCCGTAGCTCGTCGTTTCCCCGTAGGGGACGCTGGCCAGTGCCAGCCAGGCTTCCTTCTGGAAGTCGGTCCCGACGAGATCCAGCGGCAACTCGAACACTTCTCGATCGCCACGGAAGTACTCGCGAAGTTGTGCGCACGCGGCCGCGATCACGGGGTGACCGGTGTTGAGGACTGCGTCGCCGACCTCGTCGTCTTGCTCCTCCCACAGAACCCTCCGCAGACCGGCGTCGCTGGCAATGACGGTGAGCACGCCGATCGGTGAGTCGAGCTGCGCCCGGTAGGTCTCGGTCGGCTCGTTCGTTCCGGTCATGGGGTGGCCTCCTGAGGGAAAGAATTGTTGAGAGTGAGCGATGCCCACAAGTGCTGAGCGGCGATGGATCGATGCGGGGACCAGGCCTCGGCCCGCACGCGGCCGTCGTGTTCAGATGCCGGTTCACGGACGCCGTCGATCGCCGCGATCGCTTGGCGAATTCCGAGGTCACCCGCCGGAAAGACGTCGGGGTCCCGCGCCGCTCGCATCGCCACCAGGTCAGCTGTCCACGGGCCGATCCCGGGGAGTGCGGTGAGCTGGGCTCGAAGCGTTTCTACATCAGCGGTGTAGAGGTCCACTCGCCCCTCAAGAACGGCGACAGCAAGCGCGCCGATGGTCGCGGCCCGCCGACGAGGCATCCCCTCGTCGCAATCACCGTTGGCGAGTGGCGCGAGTTGTTCGGGGGTGGGGAAGAGGTGGGTGAGGCCAAGCGCCGGTGCCGGCAAGGGCGTTCCGTGACGTTCGACGAGGCCACCGGTCGTGGTGGTTGCGCCGGCCACACTCACCTGTTGCCCAACGATGACCCGCACCGCGATCTCGAACCGGTCCCAGCCACCGATTACCCGAAGGTTGGGGCGACGCCGAATGAGGCGACCAAGGGCTGGGTCATCAGCGAGATGCGCCCGGGCCGCGGTGAGGTCATCGTCGAGGCCGAACATGTGCCGAACTCTCGCCACATCGTCGATGATCGAATCGAAGGTCGGAAGGTGGGCGGTCAGTTCGACCGCGTTGGCGCTTGCCGCCAGGTCGATCTCGACCACGCCCGGATGGCCGCAGGTAGCCACCGTCCGTCGATACACCGTGCCCGCAAGCGACTCGACTCCAGGCGTGAGCCGGGGTGCGAGGTGGGTGGTGATCTGGTCGACATCAAGCAGTGAGTCGGTCGGGATTCGCAGCCGCAGTCCACCGTCGGCGGCAAGGACATCTCGCCCGCGTCGCTTGGCCCGCAACGCTTGTGGGGGAAAGCGGAAGGTGTGTTCGACCACCCGGTTCATCTGGCGCACGGAACCGAAGCCAGCGGCACCGGCGATCACGGTCATCGACAGGTCCGTCTCGTCGAGCAAGCGACGGGCGAAATGGGCTCGTCGGCTTCGAGCCACGAAGTCTGGCGTTGCGCCGACATGCCGCTCGAACAGGCGCCGCAACTGACGGGGTGAGTAGCCAACCCGGTCAGCGAGTGCTGCCTCATCGAACCGGTCGAGAAATCCCGACGAGATCAGGCTGACGGCGCCCTGCACCGCCGAGGGTGCCTCGGTCACCTCAACCGAGCGCAGGTGCCGGTCGGGGCGGCAGCGCAGGCATGGCCGATAGCCCGCCGCCTCCGCAGCGATCGGGGCGACGAAGGTCGACGTGTTGTGGGGCAACGGGGTGGCGGCGCATTCCGGCCGGCAGTAGATGCCGGTGGTCGCAACAGCTTCGACGGCCATGTCTCGAGTATGGCGGCAGTGGTCGGACATATTCGGACATCTCGTTTTCGTTCCCCGTCACCGAAATCTCCAGACGGCCATCCGTCGTTCCGCCCGACCGTTGTCTCCCGGCACCGGTGCGTCAGACTGGGGTGATGCGGAGGCCAGTGAGCACCTTGAGCCCCAGGCCGAACCGACGAACTCTCGGTGCGCTGAGTGTCGCCGTGGCTCTCACCGCCCTCGCCAGCTGTGCGGAACCAGATGTCGCCGAGGAAACCCCAGTACGCCCCTCGGTCTCGGCTGCTTCGCAGCCCGATTCGCTGACCACCGTTCCGGACGAGGTCGTCCCGACAACCGGCGCCCCGACCACCACGATGACCGTTCCCTCGCCCTCAGGCGTGACCGCCGCCGACCTGTGCGCTGGGGCCGAGCGGGTCGAGCCTGCACCCGAGATCGACACGAACCTCCTCCCCGAGACCTCCGGGATTGCCTACTCGCGGACCACGCCAGGGCGCATGTATGCCCACAACGACTCCGGCAATCTCCCCCGCCTGTTCGGCATCGGCGCAGCGTCGACCGTCGATTTCGTGTGGACCGTCGATGCCGCGCTCTTCGATTGGGAAGACATGGCGGTGGCCGGTTCGTTGATCTATGTGGCGGACATCGGCGACAACCTGCACCTTCGCCCAAACGTACGACTGCTTCGGATGCCCGAGCCGTCCGGTGATGCCGCCACGCTCGACCGGCCCGAGATCTACCCGTTCACCTACACCGAGGGCCGCTTCGACGCCGAGGCCCTCATTGTTGAACCGGACGGCAGTGCGGCGATCATCATCACCAAAGGCCTCGACGCGCCAGCGACCATTTTCGAACTTCCACTTCGCGAACCCCCGCCGGAGACACAGGTACTCACGCCGGTCGGCGGCCTCGAACTCGGCCTGATCACGGCGGGTGACATCACCGCTGACGGGCTGGTCATCGGGCTTCGGCAGCTCGACCGGATCCTTCTGTGGGACCGGATCCCCGGGCAGTCGATTGCCGAGACCATCCAGAACGACACGTACTGTGAGGCTCCGTCGGCGCAGGAGCGCCAGGGCGAAGCGTTTGCGTTTCACCCCGATGGACGGGGGTACACAACCTTGAGTGAACGAGAATCGGCGACCCGAAACGACTTTCGCTTGGTGAGCCCATGACCACCGAGACGATCCTCATCGCGTTGATCGCCATGCTTGCTGGCTCCACGATCAAGAGCATCAGCGGCATGGGATTGCCGATGGTCGCCATTCCCGTGATCACGATCATCGAAGACGTCGAGACTGCGGTCGCCGTCATCGCCCTTCCGAACCTGTTGATCAATGCGACGATGGCGTGGCGAGCCCGCGACACCTATCCAGAAACCCGTGACCTCCCAATGCTCGGGCTCACCGGCTTTGCTGGCGGCGTGATCGGCACCTTGGTGCTCGTGTCGTGGGATGAGAAGCCACTCGTGGCTGGGCTTGTTGTGATCGTGGCGATCTATGTCTTTCTGTTCGTCCGCTCCCCCGATCTCCGAATCGGTCCGTCGACCTCGCGCCGGTGGGCGCCGACCGTGGGAACCACGGCGGGGCTTCTCCAGGGGGCGATCGGGATCTCAGGCCCACTCGTGGGCTCGTGGATCCACAGCTACCGACTCGAACGGCGAGCGCACATCCTGTCGGTGACGACGATGTTCACCCTCTCCGGGGTGTCACAGCTGATCACCTTCCTCGTGCGGGGCGATCTGGATGGCCGCTGGACCGTTGCGTTCCTCGGCTGTGTCCCTGCGCTGGCCACAATCCCTCTCGGTGAGCGGCTGCGCGACCGGTTCAGCTCTGATGGCTTCGACCGTCTCGTCGTCGGCACGATCACCGTGACGATTACTGCGCTGGCAATCCGAACCTTCGCCTAGACAAACCGAGGCGTAAACAGGCCTTGGTCGAGGTCGGAGCTCCATCCCGATTCCGCGAACAACGACGCGCCGAGGCGTCCCAGTTCATCACTCGACTTGGCTGCTGATCCGTTGCCGGCGACGGCTACCGCGACACCGTCGTCGACCCAACCGATGTACGGCATCCCTGTCGTGGTGCCGGTGATGACACAGGGAGCAGTGACGATGTCGCCGAGCGGCGCATCCGGCAGCAGAGCCTCCAGATTGTTGGTGAGCGACGTGATCTCCGCAGGGTCGCCGTCGCCGTGGAACCACTCGACGAGGTCGTCGGGGGCGAGACGAATCGTCTCCTTGCGGTCGCCTCCGATCTTGATACGTACCGACCCATCGGGGTATCGGACCGGGGGAACCCAGTAGATCTCGTTCACCAGCCCATCCGGCGGCTGGTCAAGGATCAGGCTTGGGATTCGGGATGCGGGGGGATACGCCGCCGGGTCGAGTGCCGCCATCACGATCGTGCGGGCTCGCCGCTCGACGTCAAGCTTCCAGTCGAACAGCTCCGAACCGAACGCGCCGGTCGTCAACAACAGACGACCGGCAGTCACTGAGCCGAACGATCCACCCAGCTCGAAGCCGTCCGCTCGTTGCTCAACGGAGGTGACGGCGGCCTCGATCACCGTCCCGCCGGCAAGGGTCGTGAGCGCCGTCTGCGCCGCCACGAGCTGGCGTGGCTGGATGTAACCGGCGGGTGCACCCTCATGCACGATGCCGAGGCCGTTCTCGACGGCGATGCCGGTCGTCTCTCGGACCCAGCCGGGGTCGACGAGGCGGGCATCACTGCCCCACCCAGCGGCCCGGGTGACCCAGTCGGATGCGTCCGGGTAGGCGACGATGAGACCGCATGCCGTGTGAAATTCGATCCCGGAGCGATGAGCAATGTCGGCGTAGCGCGAGCAGGCCTTGGCCGCGACCTCGGTCCACATCTCGTTCCGGCCGGCGATCCGGGTGATGCGTCCTGCGTCGTGATGGGAGGCGAACGGTCCGGCACTCGTGCGTCGGTCTACCGGCTCGCCCGGACCGATCAGGGCGACGGAAAACCCGGCCTCGGCAAGGTGGCGGCCGGCGGCCGAACCGATCAGGCCTCGACCGATGACGGCAACATCGACACGGGTAGCGATGGTCATCGCCGCAGACTAACGAGCTGGCCGGGTCGGCGAGTACGGTCCGACCCATGCAGGACCTCGCAGGGAAGACCGCCGTCGTCACCGGAGCTGCCAGCGGCATGGGCAGGGCGTTTGCCCACCGGTTCGCCCGGGCGGGCATGCACGTTCTCATGTCCGATATCGAGGCGCCCCGGTTGGACGAGGCGGTTGCCGAGGTGGCCGAACACGGGACAACAATCCTCGGCCAGATCACCGACGTAGCCGATGGTGCAGCGGTCGATGAACTGGCCGAGCGGGCCTTCAGTGAACTCGGTGGGGTGCACGTCCTGTGCAACAACGCTGGCGTGGCCGGGGCCCGAAGTGGCCCCGACTTCATCAACCCCGGAGCGTGGGAATGGGTGCTCGGCGTGAACCTGTGGGGGGTCATCCATGGGCACCGGGCATTCCTGCCTCGCATGATCGAGCAGGGTGAGGGCCATGTGGTCAACACGGCTTCGATGGCTGGGCACATGCCCGGGCACTCCCCGTATACAGCGAGCAAATGGGCGGTCGTTGGGATCACCCAGGGCCTCTACAACGAGATGGCCACCAACCAAACCGGCATCGGTGTGTCATGCCTGTGCCCCGGCTGGGTCCGCACCGACATCATCTCCTCGGATCGGAACCAACCCGAGTCGGCGGCCCCTCCCGCCCTGCACGAACCCTCCGCAGAGGAGGAGGCTGCATTCGCGTTCGTTGAGGCGGCAATCGACGGCGGCATGGACCCGGCCGAGGTTGCCGATCTGGTGCATGACGCGATCCTTGAGGATCGGTTCTGGATCTTCACCGACATGGGCATGGTCCACCTGCTGGCCGACAAGCACGCGTCGATCGTGGAGAACCGAAACCCAATCGTGTTCGGGATCGGCAATCTGCAGGACTGATCAGCCGCCGAACCGTTGGACAGCAGCACGATCGAACGTGAAACCGTAGCCGGGACGATCCGGCAGCATGAGCTGGCCGTCGACCAGTTCGGCTGCCTCGACGAAGAGCGGCTGGAACCAGTCGATATGTTCGATTGAGCGACACCCACCGGGGACTGGGTGGTCGATGAGACCTCCATCGACGGTGAAGGGATCGACGTGACCTTCATCAATGGCGCCGTTGAGGTTGATGTCGACACCGAGATCAAGGATGGACAGATTCGCCTTCGGGTCCGTACCGAGGACGAAACGACCGACGAGCGAACCGAAGCGTTCTTCTGGTGTCCGCTCCCCTGACGGCCCTGCACCGTTAGGAGCCGGAGAAGGGCTCCCAGAAGGGATAGCTCGACAGGACCTCAACCCCGCCCGAGGCCACCCGCACCATCTGCTCGAGCTTCACCCCCTGGGAGCCCTGCTCCGATCCGACATAGCCCCCAACCGAAAGGACGACACCGTCCTCTAGTTCGCCGTCGTAGCCAGTCCATTCCCAATCTTGGGGATACGGAATCTTCGGATACTCGTCGGTCATCCCGACACCGTGGAAGGCACAGGCGCACCGGTTCGCAATGAACTCAGCGGGATGCTGGAGCACCGACTGCGAGAGCTCAGCAAAGGACGCACCGACGTGCAGCAGCGAGGTGTTGTAGCGGATCTCGTCGAGGGCCCGCTTGTACAAGTCCCGTTGCTCGTTGGTCGGTTCGCCACCACAGACCCAGGTACGGGAGATGTCGGCGCAGTAGCCGTAGGGCCCGATCATGTCGGTGTCGAACGCAACCAACTCGCCGCGCTCGATGCGGCGATGGCTTGCCTCCTGGTACCAGGGATTGGTTCGAGGGCCTGAGCAGAGCGTGCGACCGTCGATCCAGTCGCCGTCGTGGGCGATGTTGACCTGATGCAGGATCGAGAACAACTGGTTCTCGGTGATGCCGGGCGTCAGCGCCCGTTCCATCAGTGTCATGCCGTATTCAGCCACGGCGATGGAGTAGTCGAGCGCAACGAGTTCGAGCGCAGATTTGCGGGACCGGGCGAGTTCCACCGTCGGCTCGGCGTCGAAGACGTTGAGGCCGATGTCTGCGAACGCCCGGTGACCGGTCGGCGTCGTGCGTTCGATACCGATCGATGCCCGGGAGTCGTAGCCGAGTTCCTCGACTGCGATCTCGATGTCGGTCCCGAAGCGGTCGGCGGCGATCGACAGGTCAAGGCCGGCATCGAAGCTCGTGATCGCGTGAGACCGGCGGGATACCTCGACAAGCGCAAGGTCGTCGATGTACGCACCGTGCATGATGATCGGCCCAACGAGCGGGACGATTGCGTAGGCCGAGGGAATCCGGCTCTGAAACGATGAGTAGGCGCGGTACCCGGTGGCGTATCGGATGCTGACCGGGTTGGTCAGCACTAGCACCTCAAGCCCGTCGACGAGCATGGTGCCGCGGAGGTTCTCGAGTCGCTCAGCTGCGAGCAGGTTCTCGTCGATCTCGGGCGACGGCAGCAGTTCGATCGGTTCGGACACGATGGCGGAGCCTACGTCCTTCGCTGCCTACGACGCCGCGCTGGGCCGACGGTCAGATGCCGTGACTGCGCATCTGGTAGCGGTTGGTCGAGATGGCGACGACATTGCCATCCGTGTCCTTCAACTCCATAACCAGGTCGTAGTCGGCCTTGCCGTGTTCGTCTGCCGCTGCAGCGATCGCGGTGGCGTCCTCGTCCGACATCGTCGCCTCGACGGTGATGTCGGTACCGGCAAACTTGCGGAACGAAATGTCGACGCCCTTCACGATCGGGTAGTACCGCGACGCGTCGAACGTCGTGGAGAACAGGGTGCCGCCGGGGAACTCGGCGAGCGCGAAGAGCGCTCCTGCGTACATCGTGCCGATGTGGTTGCCGTTGCCCTCAAGTGGCATGCGCAGCACGACGCGCCCCCGCTTGGCCTCAACCACTTCGACTCGGGTCTGGGCCGCCATTGGCACCGAGGCGCGAGTGGTTTCGGTCAGCCGGGCGACATCCCAGATTGTGTCGTCACTCACCCCGCACCTCCCGGGGCAAACTCGAGCACCTGCTGGTAGGTCGGGCGGTTGGTCGAGCGGAAGTCGTTGGGAATCAGACCGGGCGTGAACCCGCTCCGCTGCCCCTCACGCCGCCACGTCGACAGATCATCACCCAGTTCGGCAGCCGCAGAGGACAGCGCAGCATCGATCGCCGCCCAGAGATCGGCGCTACACACAGCCAGATCGCCAGCTCCGCAGTACTGCACATTGAAGGGGCCTTCGACCGGTTGACCGAGCAAGGTCCTGAGGTCCTTGTCGACCAAGCTCACCAGCCCGATGCCTCGCAACCGGAGGCCGTCGTCGAGCGCATCACCAATGACGGGTTCGACGACCGTGTTGAGGATCGGGTTGAAGATCGTCTGATAGATCCGGGTTTCGGGTTGATCCCAATCGCCGTCCTCGTCGCCATCGATCTGGGGGGCATCGTCCGCCACCCAGGCATCGATGCGGGCGACGGCATCGGCTGCGAGCGGTGACGGTGCATCGCCGGCCGCCAGCACGGCGCTGATCACTGGCCAGACCGGGGCGGTGGTGTCCTCGGTAGCCGCCCGGTTCATGATCCCGACGACCTCCGCGAGGGTGGCGTCGTCGTCCCACTGATCGAAGTTCTCGACCCGGTGCCACGAGCCGTACAGGTTGCCATCGCCGTGCATGAAGCCAGGGGCGGACTGGTTGTTCCAGTTGAGCAGGCGCCCATCGGGGCCGTCGGAGGCGTGCGGATGATCTTCGAGGGCGAGGAAGCCCTGCCATTCGTAGTCGCCGGTGCCGAGTGTCGGCAGCCGCCGGTCGAGTCCTTCGGCTCGGATCGGGAGGTACCCGGAAGCGAAGTAGCCGATCGAGTCGCGGTTGGCGTAGCCCCAGTTGAAGGTGAAGCCAAACTGGTTGGCGACGGCCCAGAAGTTCTCGGGCGTGTCGGCGTCACCCTCGGTCATGTCTTTCAGTGCCTTGAGGTTGAGGCCGTCCCGACCGAAGGTCGATCGCTGTCGAGTGAGGGCGACGGGCTTGCCGTCCCAGATCGCCGTGCCGATCAGCGGCCCGTGCACCGAGACGGGGTAGCTGATCGGGGTGCTCCCGACGACACCGGCGTCAAAGGACTCAAACGGAATGCACTCGCCATCAAATTCGTAGTGACCCGATGTTCGGCTCGGTGCACTGCCATCAGGTTCGCAAAGCACTTCGACGAACACGTCTCGAACGTCCTGGTTGGCTGAGGTGAGGCTCCAGGCGTAGTCCTCGGTGCGGCCGATCAGCAGGTACATGGCGAGGCCAGGAACCGCAGCACCTTGGGCCTTGATGCCCGGGCCGTCGAGATGAATCTGCATCACGATCTCGGGGTAGTAGTACCCGAGCTGGGGGCCCATCACGGCGAGTGACGTGCCGTTTGTTGAGGCGTCCGGGGAGACAGTGAGCCAGTTCGACGCGCGACGATCGACCGGGTTTTCGACCGCGTCGACCGTGTACGAAACGAGTTGGGGAATCGCGCCTTCGGCCGGATCGAACGGGTCGAACGAGACGATCGAGTCTTCTTCCAGAACAACCGAGCCGGTGACATCGCCGCCGGTGAAGGTGCCGTACTCGAACCGCCGATCGGTGGTTGTGGGCGCCTCGGGGTCATCGGTCTGCATGAAATCGTCCCAGATCGCACGCCCTTGTTCGGCGCCGTAGCGATCGACGAGCGCAGCGAGGAACTGGGAGTTGGCCGGCTCCGACCCGCCGCCAGCTCCGAAGATCGAGCCGATGAAGGCGGTGGTGGCGATGATGTCGTTGACCGTTGCTGGTTCCCGCTCCTGATCGGTAGCGGCCCAGTAGGCGTTGAGCCCGTCGGCGTAGGCCTGGGCGTCGTCGACGATCTCTTGACCTTCGTCGCCGTAGGTGTCGATGAGGAGTTGGACCTGCTCGTCGACGAGGGCCTCGACCGCCGGGCTCGGCACGTAGGGCGTTGCGCTGGTGACGAGCGAGAAGGCGTCGAGCCCGGGGATGTCGGCCACCGCGGCGCGGGCGGGGCCGCGACCGAAGTCGATCAGCAGGCCACGGTCTCGGCCAGTCACCCAGCCGGCTGCGAACGCCAAGCCCTCACGGGTGTCGGCGACGATGTGGGCCACCCCGAAGTCGTCATAGGTGACGGTGACGTCGTCGCGCCCAACGTCGAGCACCTCGGTCTCCCCGACCGGCTCGAAATCCATCGGCAGATACAGCGACTCGATGTCGGCGTCGGTGACGGTGTCGCGCAACGGTGTGAGACCGTCGTACAGGGCGAGTTGGTCAAGGCTGTTGTCGTTGGTCGGGATACCGCCGTAGTTGCCGGGCGGCAGCACATAGTGGGCCCGGTCCTCCAGGATCGGAGGGGCCTCGGTCGTCGTGGTGGTTTCCGCCGGCGCTTCGGTGGTCGTGGTGATCTCCGCCGGCGCTGTCGTGGTCGTCGGCGGTGCCGCCTCGTCATCGCCGCCGGAGCAGGCAGCAGCGATCAGGGCGAAGACAACGAGCGTGGCAATGACGGCCGAGCGGCCTCGATTCGGCATGAGAAATCCCTTCGAGCTGGCTCAGTCGGCGGGCTCGTCCACCAAGATCATTACTTCATCAAGGGTCTTGCGAGCGAAATCGGGCACCTTCACCCCTGGGAGGGGATAGCCGATCGGGAACATCACGAATGGACGTTCATTGTCGGGCCGGCCCAGCACCTTGGTGAGGAAGGCCATGGGCGACGGGGTGTGCGTCAGCGTTGCGAGACCCATGTTGTGTAGGGCGGAGATGAACAACCCAGCGGCGATTCCGCAGCTTTCCTTCACGTAGTAGTTCTTGCGGGTCTCGCCGTCGGCGCGGCGCTCGAAGCGCTCCTCGAACAGCACGACGATCCACGGCACGATCTCGAGGAATTCCTTGTGATGGTCGGTGCCAAGCGGGGCGAGCGCCTCCTGCCATTCGTCGTTCATGCGCGAGTCGAGATAGTTGACCCGCTCCTCTTCTTCGGCCGCTTCTCGGATCGCTCGCTTCACTGCAAGTGACTCGGTCGCGACGAACCGCCAGGGTTGTTTGTGGGCCCCCGACGGCGCGGTCGACGCGGTTCGTATCGCCGACTCGATCAGCTCACGTGGCACAGGACGATCGGAGAAGAGGCGGGGACTGCGCCGCCGCTCCATCAACGCCTCGAACTCGGCGGCTCGACGCCCCATCTCAGCGACTGGATACTCGACGAAATCGAGCTCCCGGTAGGGATGCTCGGCTTCGAGTTCCGGCGAGGGGTACGGGTATTGGTAGACGGGCTCTCGATGATCCACGCCCGCATCGTGCCAGACTCGATGGCCGTGAGCTTCTCGGAGACCCAAGAACAGATCCTCGACGCAACGATGCAGGTGATCGTCCGCGAGGGGCTCGACTCCACCAGCATGCGCGCCGTTGCCGAGGAGGCGGAGGTCTCGCTCGGCTTGCTCAGCTATCACTTCGACGGCAAAGAGCAGTTGATCGTTGCTGCGCTGCAACGAGCCACGGAGCGCCTCATCGCTCTGATCGATCACGAGATGGCGAGCGCAGGCGAAGATCCCCGAGCTCGCCTTCGGGCGGCGTTGCGTTCCTGGTTCGGCCCGTCGTTCAGCGACGCCCAGCACCTTGAAATGTGGCTGGCGATCTGGGCTGTGTCGCGAACCAATGATGAGGTCGCCGCCGTTGAGCGGGATCTCTACGACCGGTGCGCAGCGCAGCTCGGCGCGGTCATTGCCGCGATAGACCCTCGCCTGAGTCCAGGTGCGGCCAGCCGCCGAACAACCGACGTCTTGGCCCTGCAGAACGGACTGTGGATCAACTGGAACCGATGGCGAGACGACGACGCGCTCGAACGCGGCCTGCGCCTGTGTGAGGCGATTGCCGCCGGTGAACTTCGGTGACGGGCCGTCTCGCTGGTCTCTCGGCGATCGTTACCGGCGCGTCGAGCGGTATCGGCCACGGCATTGCGGAGCGCTTCGTCGCTGAGGGGGCGACGGTGTTCACCGCGAGCCGTTCCGAGGCGTCTGTGGCCGGGGCGACCTGGGTCGAAACCGACGTCACTGACCCAGCCTCGGTCGATGCGCTGATGAAGACGGTGGTCGATGCAACCGGGCGGCTTGACGTGATCGTCAACAATGCTGGCGTGCAGATCGAGAAACCGATCGAGGACACCACCGACGACGACTTCGACCTGGTGATAAGTGTCAACGTGCGCGGCGTCTTCAACGGTTGCCGGGCTGCGGTGCGGCACATGGCGAACCAGGACGGTGGCGGCTCGATCATCAACATTGGTTCGATTGCCGGTGCGGTCGCTGACCATCACATGGCGGTCTATAACGCATCCAAGGGCGCAGTGCATGCCCTCACCCGATCGATCGCGACCGACAACGGGCCTCAGGGAGTGCGCTGCAACGCCATCAGTCCGGGGTGGGTGCTCACGGCGCTCGCCGAGTCTGCGTTCGGGCGCGCCGACGATCCGGCGGCGGCCCGAGCAGTTGCAGCTGCGAAACATCCGGTCGGGCGGATGGGCGAACCATCCGACATCGCCGGCATGGCCGTCTACCTCGCCTCGCCGGAATCCGGGTTCGTGTCGGGCAGTTGCTTCACCATCGATGGCGGCCTCACCGCCCAGTCACCCATCGTCCCGAGCTGAGCCAGCCTCGTCGCCTCGGGCGAGGAGGTCGTCGTAGACCTCCGGATGATCGAGCGGGAAGTTGAGCCAGTCCGTCATCTGCCGCAGTTGCTCGTAGGCGGCGAGTCGAGCCTCGTCGGTTCCCTCCGCTTCGGCGGCTTCGATCGGTTCGCGCAGGCGGCGGGTCATGCGGGGTCCGAGCTCCAGTAGCGCACTACTCCCTTCACTCGCCCACCGGCACAGCACATAGTGGGCGAGCGCCCCGACCGGGATACCGGTCCCGTTGCTGAGGTTGGTGAGCGTGCCGAGCGGATCGAGGTGGGCGTGGGCGGCGACATCCGCTTTGAAGTTGGCATCCTTATCGTCGTCGGGCCACGGGCCGATCCAGCCCTCCAAGGTCAGCGTCGTCATGCCCGAGAGAATGCCAGACTCTGGGTTTGTGATCTGGGAGAAGGCGAACGCAGCGAAGACCTGACGAACCGTCAGATTTCTGCTTGACTCTCTCCACCAGACCCAAGCCCATGGAGGGGGACCCATGAGGAACAACGCGCCAATGTGGCTCCGATTGCTCGTGACCGTGTTTGCGTTCACGTTGGTCGCAGCCGCCTGTGTCAGCACCGACGACGACGATGCCGACGGCGGCACCGAAACCGTCGCCGAGGACGACGCACCGGCCGAGGAAGAACCCGAAGAGGAAGCACCGGCCGAGGACGAAGCTCCCGCCGAGGACAGCACCGAAGAAGAAGACGACCCTGCCGAGGAAGAACCCGTCGAACTGACGGCGTCTTCTCGAGGCGTGACCGCCGAGACGATCAACCTTGGCATCTCGATGCTCGACTTTGCCCTGCTCAAGGAGTTGAACTTGAGCCCCGCCGGTTGGGGTGACCAGCAAGCGGTCTGGCAGGCCCTCATCGACGATCTCAACGCCCGCGGTGGCATCAACGGCCGCACGGTGAGCGCGGTCTACGAGTACTACAGCCCCATCGACGCCGCCGACGCAGAGCGGGCTTGCACCGTCCTTCATCAGGACAACGAGACCTTTGCCAACCTTGGCGGCTTCCTTGGCCCGGCCGGCTCCGCCGACCCGTGTGTCGTGGGCACCAACAGCACGACCATGGTTGGTGGCGAGATCGGCTCGGCCGAAGAGTTGGCGCAGGCCAACGCGCCGTGGATCCACACCGGCCCCACGGTCGAGTTTGCCACCATCAACCTGCTCAACCTGCTGGTCCAGACTGGTGAAGCCGATGGTGCGCTCGTGTTCACGATGGGTGGCGCCGCCGCCGCCGACGAAGAGCAGTTCGTGCTCGACGAGCTCGCCGCCCGCGACATTGAGGTTGTCGGGTCAGCGGTCATCGAGGCGAGCGACGGCGACACGATCGCCCAGGACGCCGAACTGGCCGTGGCCTTCGAACGCTTCAAGGCGTCCGGAGCGAACACCCTGATGCTGTTCGGCACCCCGTCGGCCCAGATCCGTGGAGCTGGCGCTGCGGGACTCACCGGCGAGATCGCCATGTGGTCCAACGACTCCGGCGGGCTCGGCAACCTCGGCGCCACCATCGTCGACAAGTCGATCGCCGACGGCACGCTCGTGAGCACCGGGCCCACCGATGAGGAGATCTGGGAGGATGCGGCCTTCCAGGAGCAGTGTGTCGCCCCGGTCGAGGCTGCCGGCATCGAGGGCATTGAGCTGCGCAACCCGCTGGACTACGGCCCCGAGGATGAGAACTGGTTCAACTCGATTCGCCGCTACTGCCACCTGATCTCGATCTTCGAGACGCTCGCGACGGCGGCTGGTCCCGATCTGACGCCGGAAAGCTTCGAAGCCGCTGCATTCGGTGCGGCTGGCGACGACTTCCAGATCCCCGGCATCGGCCCAGCGTCGCTGTCACCGGACAAGCGCGGCGCGCAGGACGGTGTGCGGCTGTCGGTCTACGATTCGACGTCGGGCGATGGCGGCCTCGTCGCCTTCACTGAATTGCTCGACGCGTTCGACTGAGCACTGGCGGCGTGCCGGCCTGACACCGGACGCCATCACCACCGTCAAGAAACATGTCTCCGGGCCGCCCTTTGCGGGCGGCCCGGTCGCGTCTGCCACACTCGTGGGCATGGCCGAACTCGACTACGACCTCGTGTACGACCTCGTGGTCGCCGGCGGCACCGCCGGCGGGCTCAGTGTCGCGATCTCCTCGCAACGTTCGGGTGTCCAATCCGTTCGACTGATCTCCAGTAGCAACGCCGTCACCTTCCCCGAGTTGGTTCGGGACAATCAGCTCGACATCGGCTACGGCGAACGGGTCGAGGAGGTGGATGCTGGCCCCGACGGTGCGATCCTGGTCCGCACCAACCGGCATCGGTACCGGGCTCGTGCGGTGCTGCTCGCCCATCGGCCCGCGATGCCGGACTGGACCCCGCCGATTTCGTTCCCTGACCTTCCCACGATCAAGGTCGACACCGAGCCCGACCATGTCGATGGCAAAGACGTTCTCGTCGTCGGTTACACCGACCATGCCGTTGAGTTGGCTGCGACGATCGAGGCTGCCGGCGGCAACGTCGTCCTCGCCGCCGGCGGGATGGATCCCGATCTGCTCTCCCCCGCCGCCGACAATGCGCTTCGGCGGATGGAACGTGAGCGGCGAATCACCATCCTCTACCGCTCGGTACCCGACGAGTTCGACGAGGTGGACGGCCATCCGATGGCTTACTTCAACGACCGGCGAACGCCTGACCTGCAGTTCGATGAGGTCGTCATCGCGTCGCATCGACGCAACCTCTCCCCGGAGGAACGCGGCGTTACCGATGCCGCGCTTGCAACCGGCAAGGTCTGGTTTCTGGGTGAGCCGACCGCGGACTCGGTTGCCACCACCTCGCCTGGCCACCGGATCGGTCTCGACATGGCGGCCACGTTCCCAGAACTCGACACGGATCGAATCCAGCCCCGCAAGACCCGCCGTCACCGTCACGAGGGTGCAGTCGAAGAACTTCGGGAAGAGCACTACAACGCCACGATCACCCACTTCGAGCCAACCCACTCCGACCTCTGGGTGCTGCGGGTGAAGCCCGACCACGGCGGCACCGACTACACGCCAGGCCAGTACGCGACGCTCGGCTTGGGGTTCTGGGAGGAACGAGTCGATGACGCCATCGACCTGAATCTCGAAGAACGCTGGTTCAAGCTGATCCGCCGGTCATACTCCATCAGTTCCCGAGTGCTCGATACGCACGGCTACCTAGTCGACGAGGGCGGTCTCGACGAGCTCGAGTTTTACATCGTTCTCGTCCCTCCCACCGAGGACAACATTCCCGAACTCACGCCCCGGCTTGCGCTCAAGCGACCCGGCGATCGCATCTATCTGGGCCCCAAGGTGGCTGGGCGTTACACGCTCGACGCGGTCACGAACCCGGCCGGGACCGTGATGTTTTTCTCGACCGGCACGGGAGAAGCGCCGCACAACGCGATGGTCACCGAACTGTTGCGCAAGGGCCACCACGGCCCGATCGTCTCCGCGGTGTCGGTCCGAAACTCCGTCGATCTCGGCTATCTCGAGACCCACCGAGAGCTCGAGCGGCGACACCAGAACTATCACTACCTCCCGATGCCGACCCGAGAGCCCGACATCGCCAAGCGCTACATCCAGGACCTCATCAAGGACGGGGACTTCGCCGCAATGGGTGTTTCTCTCGATCCAGAAACCACGCACGTCTACATGTGCGGCAATCCGGCGATGATCGGCATCCCTGATGGTGACGGCACCTTCCCGGCAACGGTCGGCGTGGTGGAGTTGTTAGTCGAGCGGGGGTTCACGATCGACACCCGCAAACAGCCTGGCAACATCCACTACGAGGAGTATTGGTAGGCAACGCCGAGCTCGCGAGCCGATCAGACGCGGCGGAAGCGATCCGACTCTCGATGAAACTCCGCCAGCGCATCTGACGAGATCGTTGGAACTGTCGCTCGAATGGCCCGCCGGAATCGCATGGCATCGAGATGCGCATTGGGCTCGCTGCGTCTGGCGGCGCCGAACGCGTCGGACGCCGCCCGCTGCACCGCGCTGGCGAGATCAGCTGGGGTGAGGCCATCGGTCTCCTCAACGAAGTCACTCGGGTCGACCGTTGACGCTGGAATTGAGTCGAGCATTCCTTGGAGCAGCGCTGCGCGGGCTTCAGCATCGGGAGGACCGACGGGCAGAACAAGGTCGAAGCGCCCGGGCCGCACAACAGCAGGGTCGAGACTCCCAATCGAGTTTGTTGCGCACACCAGTAGCCGGCCACCAGCCTCGCGGATTCGCACGACCGCTTTCAGAAGCTCGTTCACGACAGCCTGCGACTCGGGCCGTTCGGTTCGCGAGCTCGCGATGTCGTCCACCTCGTCGATGAAGATCACGGCGTGCTCCAAGGAAAGCAGCTCCTCGAATGCGTTGTGGAGCTCGTCGGCCATCATCGCAAGCCCCTCAGCGCCAAGCTTCGACGGCAGAATCTCCACGAATGGCCAGCCCAATCGGCCAGCGACGGCCTTTGCAAATGATGTCTTGCCGGTGCCTGGAGGCCCGAAGAGCAACATGGTGGTTGGGGGCACCACGCCGAACCGTTCGGCCAGATCGGACTCGAGGAGAGGAGCAAGCACGCGTTCGTCGACAACCTCCCTCTGCGGCCGAAGCCCAGAGAATTCGTCCCAACGTTCGGGCGGCACAAGCTCGCCACCCCACCGATGCAGGACGGACATCGCCGAGGGTTCGATCGTCTCCGCCTTTTCGTACAACGCCAAACCTCGGGTTGCTGCAAACCCGCGCGCCGCAAGGCTTGCCGACCCTACGCGGCCGTCTGCAAGGAGCGCCGTGATCTTGCGAGCACCCCGCCCAAACAACTGCGACTCGGTGTACTCGATCAGACTCACTCCGATCTGACGATCCCGCCACTCGGGCGCGACAGCGATTGCAACGACTCGGCCGGTCTCGCCCTCTAGGCGACCGATCACCACACCGATCACATCGTCATCGACCGCAGCGACAATCGTCAGATCGTCGGCCCCAACATCGGAGACGACGTCGGCGAGATCGAGGTGGAGGTCTTGGTTCGCCCGAGCGGCCTCAAGTAGACGGACCACTTGAGGCAGGTCATCGCGGGTCGCTATGCGAACGCTGCAGCCGATCGGAGGCGCTCCGACTGCGAGTCCGGGCGGTTTCATGTCCAAAGCTTAGATCATCAGGTTCGCAGCCGAGTTTCTGAGTAGCCCATCAGGCTGATCTCTCTCGACGAGAGGGGGGGGAGCGTGCTTGGCG